>Ga0209514_10005944_pt1 | contig 15235 bp, 14 predicted proteins | sample Subgrocontami58m_FD_187452 | JGI IMG/M metagenome (GOLD analysis project Ga0209514, IMG submission 187452) | Subsurface groundwater microbial communities from S. Glens Falls, New York, USA - GMW37 contaminated, 5.8 m (SPAdes) (version 3) | ecosystem: Environmental > Aquatic > Deep subsurface >...
AGTCTTTTTATTTTCGCCAGTATCGCAAAAAACACTGGATGCCCGATAGAAGCATTCGGGCATGACAGTTATTAAATTTTCATCCCCCTTTGTGAGCCAACGGCTCATGGATGTTTCATTTTATTTAAGCGGGTTACAGGTTGACATGGATAATTCCCCTCTTGGGAGGGGTTAGGGGTGGGTTCCTTTCCCCATTCCCCATTTTCATGATGACAATTTCCTTGAGGACAATGGTCGTAAAATCTTAGAAACATTATTGGTGGATTCGGCGTAAAAACCAACGCCTTAATCCATCCTACATATAACATGTTCATAAAATATATATGGTTTAACACTTTTCTCATTTGTCTCTTTTACCTGTTTATGTTTTCTTAAGTTATCTACATAAAGCTTACAATAAAAAGAAGCTCGTTACTCACACAAACAACGATAGTTATACGCTTCATAGTAACCTTATGAACACTGCATATATAATGTTAATTAATTAAAAAGAAACTAAATTAAATATAGGAGCAGTGCATGAATCTGAATTTTAGTGGAAGTGAATTATACAGAAGTTTTAATTTGATTGCCGGTATTGTGCCGTCTTCAACAATAAAGCATATACTACAAGGCGTGAAACTTGAGGTAAGAAGTGGGAAGGTAGAAGTAACAGTGACAGATCTGGAGGTGCTGGTAAAGTGTATAATTCCGGTAAGCGCAGTTGAAGGGGAAGGGAGTATCGTGCTGCCGACGGCGCGGGTAACGAATATATTCAGGGAATGGGCGGGCAATAAAGAGGTTTTGGTATCAATCGAGGGCGGCAACTGTCATTTGAGATCAGGAAAGGGTTCTTTCCGGGTAGTTGGGGAAGATGCGCTGCAGTTTCCGGTAGTGCCGGTTACGGATATTAAGACGTTTGTTCAGGTAGATAGCGAGATAATTAGCGGCATGGTGGGAAAGGTAGTTCACGCGGTATCGGCGGTTAAGGCAAGAAGCACCTTATGTGGCGTGTTTGTGAAGATAGACAAAGAAGACATAGTGATGGTTGCGGCGGATGGAAACAGGATGTCCATGGTAAAACGCAAGGTGGATAACCCGGAAGGTATCTCAATGAGTGGAATCGTTACGCTGAAAAGCCTGACGTTTATGCAACGTTTTACGTCAGAGTTTGGGGGAAATCTAAAGATAGGGATAGGTGAATCACAGATACTTTTCCAGGGGGAAAGGGGAGAGATAATATCACAACAAATAGACGGTCAGTACCCCAAGTATGAAGACGTTATACCAAAGGATAACGATAAAAGGGTGGAAATCAGAAGGGATGAGTTACAATCTGCCGTGAGAATGGCCTCCTTTATGACGAGCGAGGGATATCGGGTTGTAAAGTTTGCTTTTAAGAAGGGGAAGCTGGCGCTCCAGGCGAAGGCGGCAGACGTGGGAGAAGCGGAGTTGGAAATCAATGCCGAGTATGACGGGCCTGATGTGGAGATATGTTTCAATCCGGATTATGTCCTTGATGCCGTAAAGGCGTCAGAGGGAGATAAAATTGTCATAGAACTCAAGGATAACTGTAGCGCAGCGATATTGAGGACTGGACATGAACAACTTAGCGTAATAATGCCGATAGAGCTAAAGTGATGTGAAGTAGTGATTCACCGCTTTTATTTTGTCATTCCCGTGAAAACGGGGAAAAGAACCCACCCCTAACCCCTCCCAAGAGGGGAATTGTATTGTGAGGTTTTTTCTTTGTGGACTTGGTGTCTTTGTGGTGTGTGAATAAAAATGAGAGACGAACTGCCGGAAAGATATTTTTACCATAGGAAAAAGATATCGAGCATTGGACAGTTGTTAAAAAACGCGCTGCCCAAAAAAAGCTTCATTAACAGCTCGCAACAGGGGGTAATCAAGGCCTGGAAAGAAGCAGTTACAGAGACCGTATACCAGAGCACAAAGATTACTGGTATAAAAAACGGGATGTTGTACGTAAACGTAGAATCCTCGGCAATGATTCACTATTTGACTAATTTTGAGAAGCGCGCTATAATTAGCAAAATTAACAAGGCGGTAGGCAGTAAATACATAGAAGATATATGTTTCAGGGCAGGAACTATTAGGTGAAAAAAATGGAAGAAAGTGATTTGGCGGAAAAGCAGGACACGTACGATGCAACGTCTATAAAGGTGCTTGGCGGCATAGAGGCCGTAAGAAAAAGGCCGGCCATGTATATCGGTGACACCACGATCAGGGGCTTACATCACCTGGTAGAAGAGGTCGTTTGTAATAGCGTGGATGAGGCAGTCGGTGGTTTCTGCGAGAATATATACGTAAAAATAAACATGGACGGCAGTCTCTCGGTCATAGACGATGGCAGGGGAATCCCGGTAGACGTGCACACGGAAACAAATAAATCCGCATTGGAAGTAGTAATGACGGTGCTGCATGCCGGAGGGAAATTCGAGCATAAAAGCTATAAAATTTCCGGTGGGCTTCATGGCGTTGGGGTTTCCGTCGTAAATGCGCTTAGCGAGTGGATGGAGGTAGAGGTTAGGAGAGACGGGCACGTGTATTTTCAGCGGTATGAGAAGGGAGAGGTAAAGTCCCCCGTCGAGGTGCGTGGAGTAACCAAAAAGAGAGGAACAAAAGTCGTATTCAAACCAGACGCTGAGATATTCGAGGTAACAACCTTTTGTTTTGAGACCATAGCCAAGAGGCTCAGGGAATATGCCTTTCTGAACAAGGGTTTAAAAATAACACTCACCGATGAAAAGACCGATAAGAACGAGACATTCAAGTATGAAGGGGGCATAAAGGCGTTCATAAAGGAACTCAACGAGGGAAAGGAAGTAATTCATCGGGATATAATTTATTTTGAGAAGGAAGTCAACGGCACAATTATCGAACTGGCAATGCAGTACAATGACGGATATAGTGAAAACGTGTACTCCTTTGCGAATAATATTAACACCGTAGAAGGCGGCACCCACCTCAGCGGATTTAGGGCCGCAATAACAAGGACGCTTAATAATTATGCGAAGAACAAAGGAATTCTTGTTGGCGAAGAAAAGGCGCCGACGGGAGACGATTACAAAGAGGGGCTTACGGCCGTAATCAGTATAAAACTCCCGGATCCCCAGTTTGAGGGGCAAACAAAGACAAAGCTGGGCAACCGTGAGGTGCAGGGTTTTGTTGAGGCGGTAATAAACGAACAACTGGGGACGTATTGCGAGGAAACGCCTTCAACGGCGAAGGCCATTATAAACAAGGGTATTGATGGCGCCAGGGCAAGGGAAGCGGCAAGGAAGGCCAGGGATTTAACGAGGAGAAAAGGCGCACTGAGTAGCGCAAACCTGCCGGGAAAACTGGCGGATTGCTCTAGCCGGGACGTAGAGACGTCGGAGATATTCCTCGTAGAGGGCATCTCCGCAGGAGGCACGGCGAAACAGGGACGGGATCGCACGTTTCAAGCCATCCTCCCGCTCAAGGGAGTCATCCTGAACGTTGAAAAGGCGCGCATTGACAAGATGCTGGGCAACGAGGAAATCAGGACGCTGATCTCCGCCCTTGGGACAGGCATCGGGACGGAAGAGTTCAACGTTGCGAACCTCAGATATTCCAAGGTCATAATCATGACCGACGCCGACATAGATGGCGCGCACATAAGGACATTGCTGCTGACGTTCTTCTTCAGACAGATGATACAACTAATAGATAAGGGACATATCTACGTCGCGCAGCCACCTCTGTACAAAGTAACAAGGGGCAAGAAACAGGAATATATTTACGACGACAGGGAACTGCAAAAGAGGCTCATTACGCTCGGAACGGATGGCACCGTCATGGAGTTTGTGAATGATAAAAAGGAAAAGCTGGACAATTCAAAACTGGGGAAATTATTGCAGCACCTGGCGCAGATGGAAGAGTACACAAAAATTCTCAGGAAAAAAGGGATGTCTCTGGATAAATTCATCAGTTTAAGGGATAAGAAAAGCGGGAGCTTGCCCCTTTACAAAGTTACCCACAAGGGAGAGATTTCTTACCTCTACTCAGAGGAAGAACTGGAAAAGTTTATAAAGAAAACAGAGCAGGAGGCGGGAGGAGAGCTGGAGATACTGGAAGAAGACGATGCTATCGAGACCGTGCAGGAAAAGAAAGAGGGCGCCATAGAGGTCATAGAATATCACGAAGGCAAGGAGATTGAAAAAACAACAAGGGCAATAGAAAGCTACGGCGTCTCTGTAGACGCATATTTTGAAGGAAACACCGGTCAGAAACCGCTCTATAAATTGCTTTCTGGAGATATAGAGGCGTTTGCGTATTCCCTGAACGAAGTGCTGGCGAAAATACGGGAAATCGGCAGAAAAGGCATGGAAATTCAACGATACAAGGGTTTGGGTGAAATGAACGCAGAAGAACTTGCGGAAACCACCATGAGCATTAACTCCCGAACATTGTTAAAGGTAAAAGTGGAAGACGCAGCCAAGGCCGATTCGATATTCAGCATTCTGGCAGGGAAAGACGTTCAGCGGAGAAGGGAATTTATTGAGAAGCATTCTTTAGAAGTAAGGAATTTAGACATTTAGTTTTTATAACGGGAATCATGGTGATTTTATGCAGAAAAAAGAATTAAAACAAATGGAAAGTCTCCTTTTGGTTAGAAAAAATATATTGATGCGGGAAGTAGAAGAGCGGTTTAAAAAATATCAGGACGCCAATAGCGGAAAGCTTACCGACATCGCAGAAATAGCGTCCAGCGCATCGAACGGAGAGCTGGAGATGTTCGTCGCCGAGGAAGACGCCAGAGAGCTAAAGCAGATCGAGGACGCCCTTGCGAGGATACAAACCGGTCACTACGGGCTTTGCGAACAATGCAGTCGTCCGATTAAAAAGGCGCGGTTAAAGGCCATTCCATTTACCACGCTCTGTGTGAGCTGCAAGGAAGAGGAAGAAAAGGAGTGCAAGGAAAAATCCGCGCAGACAAAATACGACTGGGAAAGTAGCGCGGGCAGCGCAGAAAACGGGGAAATGGACGACATGGATAAAAAACGCCTGGGGCGCAAGATTGTTGAATTGGAAATGGACGACAGCAAGAATTAATCTTTTTACCCGCCACGAAAGCACGGAGTTACAAAGAAAATACTTAAACTCATGACACTGGTTGAAACCTTCTTAAATACTTGCAAAAGACTTGCCCGAAAAACGGCCGTTATTGACCACAACGGGGCGGCGACCTACGACGATCTCCGCCAGGAAGCCGTGCGCAGAACGGCGCAGTTGCTGTCTGAAGACACGGGAAGTTATATCGGAATACTCCTGCCCAATTGCAAAGAGTTTGTAACGACGTTCTACGGGATACTGATGGCGGGAAAGACGCCTGTCCCGTTGAACTATCTGCTATCGCCAGCCCAGTTGTTATACGTAATTCAGAATGCAGGCATAGACACCGTCTTTACAAACGGCCTGTTTAAGCCACAACTGGGGAATCAAATAGGGCGTGTCTTTTCTGTGGAGGAGAAAACCCCTTGCACAGAAATGGATGAGCAGAAGATTAAGCAGGGAAATGCGGACGACCTTGCGGCGTTGCTCTACACGTCTGGGACACATGCCAATCCCAAAGGGGTGATGCTATCCCACGGAAATTTTCTGAGCAATCTGGACGGGTGTATCCATGCCTTCAATTTCACCGAGAAGGACGTGCTGCTCGGCGTGCTGCCGCTCTTTCATACCTATGCGTTAACCACCTGTTTGATATTGCCGGTAAACGTGGGCGCTACGATGGTCTACCTCGCGCGGTTTTCCGGCCCGAAGGTATTGGAATTAATAGAGAAATATAAGATCACGTCTCTGTTCGCCATTCCATCCATGTACCGGGTGCTCCTGAGGACAACGGAATCGGCCAAACATGATTTGAGTACGCTGCGGCTCTGCACATCAGGGGGAGAGCCTTTGCCAGGCGACGTTTTGGACTCTTTTAATAAGACGTTCCCTGTCTCGCTAACGGAGGGATATGGACTAACCGAGTCAACGGCCATTGTTTCAGTGAATCTTCCCGCAGAATGCAAACCCGGCAGTATCGGCCCGCCACTGAGGAATCTGGAGGTGAAGATACTGGACGATAATGGCCAGAAACTTCCCTTAAACAAGGAAGGCGAGATATGCGTGAAAGGGCCCAATGTAATGAAGGGATATTACAAACTGCCCAAAGAAACGGCAGAGGCCATAACGACCGATGGCTGGCTAAAGACGGGAGATTACGGCAAACTGGACGATGAAGGATTTTTGTGGATTACCGGACGAAAGAAGGAGTTAATCATCATCAGTGGTGAAAATGTGTCGCCAAACGAGATCGAACAGGTAATCAGCGGGCACGAGAAGGTCTTCGAGGTCGCTGTCCTTGGTGTGCCCGATAAGCTTCGCGGCGAGGCGCCAAAGGCGTTTATAGCGTTGCGTGAGTCTGCGACGTGCACCGAGGAAGAAATCAGGAATTATTGTCTGCAGCGATTGCCGCACTACAAAGTCCCCAAATATTATGAATTCCTCAAGGAACTTCCCCACGGCCCGACGGGTAAGGTGTTGAAAAGGGCCTTAAAATCATAGGCGCTTACAAAAAATATTTTTACCCGCAACAGGTAGGGCAAACCTTCAGGGTTGCCTTTGTGCGCTATACGCAAGGCTAAAGCCTCGCCCTACAATTCTCTTCCGACATTTATTTCTCTGCGGCGTATTTCCTGACGATGCCGGAAGGATGAGTGGACAACCCTTCGACTACCCTTATTGCCTCAGCGCCGCCTATTTTGATCAGGGTATTTATAATCTCCGACGCTATCACAAAATCCCGGCAATCCCTTGCAAGAAGAGAAAGCTTAGGCACGGCCTTTTCCAGCCGCAGATTCCCGATTATCCAGATGACCCGCTGCAGGGTCAACCGTTCCGGATGGTCGAGGGCGCGGATAAGCTTTTCGTGAAAATTTAACGCCGAAAACGAGGACAATTCCTTCCCGCATGTTGGGCAGGAATCAAGCTCCTCCTCGAAATCAGACCAGCAATGATAACAATAAAAATACATTCGAATTCCTGTAACAATGTGTGGCAAACGATCTGAATGAGGCCTTCGGCGGCTTTTATCTGTTTAATACGTAGGGCGAGGCTTTAGCCTTGCAACTGTCCGAACACGTGCTAGGGAGGCAACCCTAAAGGGTCGCCCTACTTGAACCTGGAGGTTTATGTGTTTCTGGGCGTTGTGACTGTTCAACTGGGTATCGCTTGCTCAAACTACAAGGTTCAGGTTGCAAACCTGAACCCGCCACTTCGCCCGAACGAAGCAATCGCTTCGTTCTACAACACAACGTTGAAATTCCTACACGGATTAATAAGATGCCAAACAGCCCCCAGCTTTTCCTTCTGTTCTCCCAAAAATTTTTCCCTGTTCGCAAGCACATCCAGCTCAATTCGTATAGACTCACCTCCTGCCCTGCGCCTTTCCTGTCCTTTTTGGATGGTGCGCTCTATCTGTGAGATAAGGTCAATCCCAAGCGTTTGCAATTGTTTTGCATAATGGTCAATCGTCTTGCGAATCCTTGACGTGAGGTCGTAGCGCACCCGTCCGCAGTTCCGGTTTACATCAGACGGCGCCCTTTCCAGCATCTCATGGAGAACCATCTTTCTGCTCATGGATTTCGGCAGAAAGGCGCGCAAGAGCGACTTGACCTCTTCGTCAGTCGGGGCGGTATACCCCTGCACCATATAATAAAAGCCGTCGTCCTTGGATAGTTCCACAGAAAATTCAAGCGGGTCCATGGTCACCTCGAAAAGAATTTCTGCCGCCGTTTTAAACTCATTGACAATATTGTTTGACCGCTTTGTAAAACGGCGAAAGGTCTCCCGGATAGTATCCGAAAAAACCTGTTCCGTCTCTCTTCTAAAGACGTTAAATCCCTGAACAACTTCTTCCTTAATAACCTCCTGCGCCTCGTCCCTCAAGGTCGTTGGATTGATGTCAGAATGTTTGTCGAAGAAATCCTGAAGGCGCTGCTTAATTCTGAGCACCTCTTTTTCTTCAAAAGTCTTTAGCAAGTCCTCTACCTTTAGACACAGCTTGTCCGATTCACCTTTAAGCAGATAGGCAACGTCTTCCCGGTCATGCTTCAGATTTGCGATAAGTCTGTGGAAGGTTTCGATTTTGTTTTCCAATTCTTCCCCGGAGGCTACTAATGTCTTTTTCTCAATGGCTATTTGGGATAATATTTGTGTGGTAATACGGCGTATCTTCGATATCGCCGTATTGAGGACGATGTTCCCTTTTTCTAAAGAAAGAAAGCGATTCAGCGCCTCTTCCAGGTTTGGGAGGCCGCTCTGCGAGAGCAGGACTTCATTGTTAGCTGCCTTTGCCCTGAGCGCTTCCCGTGCGGAGACAGGCAATATTTCCTGTACGGTAAATCCCATTTCCACTAAGACCTGTTTATTAAAGGCAGAAATTTCATCAATCTCCTGGGGGTTTAGATTATCAATTTTATTCAGCACGAAGAATATCTTTTGTGTAGAACCTTTTATCGTATCAAGGAGCTCTTTTTCAACCTGTGAGATGGGCACGTCGGCGCTCATGAGGAAGAGCGCGGCATCCAGGTGGTCCAGGAATTCATAGGTCGTTTCTGTGTTATGGAGAAAGGTGGAACCCACCCCCGGCGTATCCACCAGCAGCATCCCTTTAGCAAGGAAAGGGGATGGATATTGAATGCGCGCACAGCGCACATCTTTGATATTTTTAGGATTTCCCTTTTCCGTTATGTAGTCGGTGAGTTCTTCCAGGCGAACAATTTTATTACTACCGTCCTGCATATAAATATTACAGGCAACTTCATCGGCGTGCTTGAGAATAGTTACGACGGACGTCAGTGGCACTACGGAAGAGGGGAGTATTTCCCTGCCGATCAGGCTATTGATAAGGGTCGTCTTGCCCCTTTTAAATTGCCCGAGGATCACCAGGTTGAAGCAATTTGATAACAGGTGTTCCTTGACCGTGAGCAATCGATCGCCTATTGTATCTGCATCTTCCTGTGTCAGTGTTTCGATATTTTCGATGACGGTTAGTATTTCTGACTTGTATTTTATAAATGCTTCCAGCATATAGCCGCACTACCTCCGGAAAATTTTGGACAGATAAAGAAAGTGTTTGTTATCATAGCCAGCCTTTTTGTAATGGTTGATGTTTTGTTAAGAGGATACCCGCGAAAAACCACGCTTTCCGTTTCGTCAGATTGCGGCTTCTCCCAACTCGTTCGTGCGAATGCGATACACATTTTCTACATCGAAAATGAATATCTTCCCGTCACCGATACTTCCTGTCCTGGATTCCTCTATGATAGTATTTACGATTTTCTCCACATCGCCGTCTTTAACGGTGATCTCAATCTTCATTTTCGACAATAAATCAATCCTAAATTTTCTTCCCCGCCACATCTCACTGATGCCTTTTTGATTGCCGTGACCAGTTACTTTCGTAATGGTCATTCCTGGATAGCCCAACTGCAGCAAGGCATCCTTGACCATATCAAACTTTTCTGGTCTGATTATCGCCTCAATCTTTTTCATAAAAGACCCTCCTTTCAAGATGAATTTTAGACAGGGCTTCTTTTCTTAAAGGTGATGACATAACAAAAAAACCCCTGTCGAAACCGTTGGCCTCGACGGGGGTTTATCAATAAAAAAACTCCTATCGAAGCGCCAAGCCTCAATAGGAGTTATCAGCTACAACGTAGCAATTGGGCGAACTCCATCGCCTTTATTTATACGGTTAAAACTATAGCCCGTATTTAATTTATTGTCAAGCCAATTTTTATTTATTTGGATTTTGCTGGTTGTTGTGCATAATATAACGCTTTGGTTAATGTAAATTTCGTGCATCAGCGGCAGCCAGGTTCATGTTCGGGAATTTCCCTGTTTTTGGTTGCGTGAATTTGTTAGACGTAGCAAATTCTTAACACACCCCTGGCCCCTCCCAAGGGGGGAATTTGCAAGTCCCCTCTCGGGAGGGGATTGAGGGGTGGGTAAAAAACTTGTCCTTGTGTAGACGGGGAGCCATACGGTTTTTGCCTTTTAAAAGCCAACCTGGCTCAGAAGCACGACAAAATTTAAAGTTTAAAACGATTCTATGAGTTTACCCTCTTTTCTACCCCTCTTGATTACCGGTGTAACCGGGGTGCCTGGCTACAGCGCCTTTCAGTATTTTCACTCAAAATATCCAAACCACGTTGTGGGCATTCGCCCCGTCCGTTACTGGCCGCTACGGGAAAAGGGAATTATTCCTCTGGATATAGAAGACCGCAAGGGGCTTGCGACACTCATGAAACAGAGGCAGTTCAAATCAGTTTTAAATGGGGCTGGGTCGTGCGCCCTGAAGTCTTGCGAGATGAACCCCGTGCTGGCGTATCGTGTGAATGTGCAGTCGGCCTTAAACATACTGGAAGTAATTTCTGGTCATGACGTTCGATTGATCCACCTTTCTACAGACCTGGTATTTCCCGGCAAAGCGGAGGGTCTCTATACGGAAGACGACCCGGTATCTCCCGTTACGATGTATGGCAAGACCATGACGATAGCCGAAGAGATTATTACGTTGAAACATCCTTCCGCGGCGATTTTCCGGATATCGTTGCCGATGGGCATCAGCGTTAATGGGCATGCGGGGGCGATTGATTGGATACTGTCGCGGTTTAAAAAGAACAATCCGGCCACCTTATATTTTGACGAGCTGCGCTCGCCCTTCTATTGTGAAGATTTTAATGAGGTTGTAGAGCTTGCGCTCGGCAATAGCATCAGGGGCGTCTTTCATCTCGGTTCTCACCGGCACCTCAGCCTCTATCAGATAGGACAGATCGTAAACAAGGTGGGCGGATACGCCCCGCATCTGTTGAAAGGCTGCATGCGAAAGGAAGCGGGCCCGATGCCGCCGAGGGCGGGAAACGTTACGATGAACAACAAGAAGCTTATCCAGGCATTAGGAGCAGACCCGTTTCGCAAGTGGCCTTACCTGGAACACCACGTCCCCAGCGGGGAAGATTGGCATCACGAGCGGCCTTCCCATTTTGTCTTTCATCCCGAACAGATTCATAAATGTTTGTATAGAATACCCGTGGCGTGTTAAATTGAAATATCAAAGAAACGCTTTAATTGTATAACAATTTTTATTAAAACCCTTGAAACTACTCCTGTGTCTTTCGATAATCGCGTTATAAAAAAAGGTACGTCCACCGTTTGATAACTATACACGCCGTGCACAAAAAACATTTAAATTAAAGGAGCCGTTATAAATGAAACCAGTTGCAAAAAAAATAAATCCTGAAGAGTATATCCTCTCTGTACTTTCTCCTGAAGATAGGCTTGATGCAGCTTTTAAGGTTGCAGAAGAAGTATTTAAGAAAACAAGGCTAACCGTGAAGGATATTAATAAGGCAGTTAAAATGATACGGAGGAAAGCGTACGAAAACAAAGAAAGTAGTAATTGATACAGGCGTACTTGTTTCTGCATTTGCTTTTGCTGGAATTCCAAAGAAAGCTGTCAGGAAGGTATTTGCAGAGGCAGAGATTTATGTCTCGCCTCAACTTTTAAAAGAATACCGCGAAGTACCCCTTGTGCTTGAATTGGAAGGAAAGATTGATCATCCCCAGCTAAAGAGTCTGATTTCAGGTATTGCAGCGTTCGTTGCAAGGGCAAGTATTGTTCAGCCAAAAAAACGGGTACTTATCTGCAGAGATACGGAAGATAATATGTTGCTCGAATGTTGTTTAGAAGCAAGGGCGCATACTTTAATAACAGGCGATAAAGACCTTCTTGCCCTAAAAGGGAATTTGCCATTTGATTTAAAGATATTAACGCCCCGAGACTTTATAGAAGAGGTTTAAAATACAAGAAATTTCCTTGATTCAAGCCGGACGTATTAGCTTGAATATCTCATCCGCCGCGTGTCTGGATGCCCCTGGCTTTGCAATCCGGTCCATGAGCGAAGTTAATTCCTCAATACACTCCCGCCGTTTTTGATCATGCCTGAGCAGTTGTGCCGCCTGTTTCGCAATCCACGAATGGTTTCCTGTACACATAAGGAGTTCCGGCGCAATCATCCTGTTCGCCAGTTTATTTACTAGTCCGATGTACGGGGTGGTAAAAAATGGCCTGGCGATGAAATAAGCAAAGGGGGAAATTTTGTATACAATAATCAAGGGTTTGAGAAAATAGGCGATCTGTAAGGTAACGGTTCCGGCGCCTGCGATACAAAGATCGGACGCCTGGATCACTTCCTGTACGTTTCCCACCATAATTTTATAGGGAACGCCGGATACCTTTGCGATGGCGTCCACGAGATTAAAATGGTGTTCGTTATTGCAGGAAATGAGAAACCGCGCGGAGGGAATTTGTTGGTGAATCTGCGCCGCCGATCTGAGGAAGAGAGGCAATAACCTGACGATTTCCTGCCTGCGGCTGCCGGGCAGAAACGAGACGACCGTTTCTCCCAATTCATTTTTTAATTCACCAAGGATTCCCTCGTTAACGCCCTTTTTGCGGATTTCGTCAAAGAGCGGGTGTCCCACATACGTGGCCGGAATACCCGCGTCCTCATAAAACGGTTTTTCGAAGGGGTAAATAACGAGCAGTTTGTCCACCAGTTTTTTTATCTTTTTTACGCGCCACGGTCCGTGCGCCCAGAGCTGGGGGCTGATGTAATAGATTACGGGGATGCCAAGTTTTTTTGCCGCGCGGGCTATATAAAAATTGAAACCGCAGTAGTCAATCAATATTACCGCACAAGGTCTTTCCTGCCTCATAAAGCGGACACAATCTGTTTTCATTTTTAAGAAGGTGAATATCTCTGTCAGTGCATGAAGCCACATGAGCGATTTGTGAGACATGTCGTGAAGGCTGTGCAGTCCGGCCGTTATCATGTTTTCCCTGCCCAGTCCGTGGAATGTTATCTGTGGGTCTTTTTCGAGCAAACAGTGCATGAGGTTTGCGCCATGAATGTCCCCCGACGATTCCCCTGCGCTGATGAATATTTTCTTGGAAATTTCAGGCATGGATTACCTTTATGATATAAGAAATGAGGTTTACAACAAAAAGAACGGGCGTTAACAACCAAACAAGAACCAATACAAAAGAGGAGTCTATACAAAACAGGCCATAGCGTACATCGAGGGCAAACAGGATGAGGCATAGTACGGGGAAGACAACAAGGAATATAACAATTGTGTAAAAAAAGACGGCGTGATTGTTGTGTGTTAGGAAAAAAGAAAGAAACGTGTTGCTCGTATAGAATAAAAGGAGTGTAAACGAGAACAGTTTTATTTTAACAAAAAAATAGCTGATAGCAGCGGCTATGAGCGATGCAAATGCTATAATGAGTATTACATAAAAAAATCCCGGCATGATTGACATAGTTTATTTCATGCCGGGATTTTTTCAAGATAATTATTTTGGCAGTTACTTTTTATCGGGGAAAAAGTCCTGTTTCATGCTAAAAGACAAGCTAATGTGTGGCCGTAAGTAGACGAACCAGAACATCACGCCAACCAGGATAACCCCCCCCACGATGTTTCCCAGGGTAACGGGGAAAAGATTATTCACAAAGAATCCCTTCCAGGTAAGCTGCGAGAGATTCAGGGTTTTCCCTGCCATCTTTTCAGCGGCGGCAACGACTTCCGGGTGTTTTTTTAGTACCACACCCATGGGAATGAAGTACATGTTTGCAACACAGTGCTCAAATCCGCTGGCAACGAAACCGCCGATGGGGAAGATAATCGAAAGTATCTTGTCCGCCACGCTCCTGCCGCTGAAACACAACCAGACGGCCAGGCATACCATTGCGTTGCAGAGAACGCCCCTTGACAGGGCGGCGGTAAAAGAGAGGTTGACCTTCGAGTTGGCGATGAGCAGCGCCTTAGCGCCGACCATGTTGTGGAAAAATTCCCATTGATGGGTCTGGGACATCCAGCAAACCATGGTGAAACTGCCCACTAAATTTCCGGCAAATGAAACGACCCAGTTATTGAGCATTTGACGCGTCGTGATCCTTTTGCCGATATAACCCATAATGATTAAACAATTGCCCGTAAAGAGTTCCGCTCCGCCAATGACGACCAACATGAGCCCCAGGGAGAAGACGATGCCTGCAATCAGAGAGGTAAGTCCAAAGTGCAGACCGGAGTCGCTCGTTACAAAGGTGGCGAATTGCGCGCCAATGGCTATATAGACTCCGGCGAGTATGCCCAGCAGGAAGGTCTGGGCGAAGCTTAATTTCGCCTTTACCAGGGCAACTTTGTCAATTCGATCGGCGATCCTTGGGGGTGCATAGGCGTCTATATCAACAAGCTGGATAGTTTTTTGAACTTTATTTTCCGCCATATCTTAATCTCCTTTTCATTATCCCTTAGATGGGCGCAAATAGATAAACCAATACACACCCGCGACCAGAACGATGCCGCCGAATAAATTTCCAAGGACGACAGGGAACAGGTTATCAATCAAAAACCCTTTAAATAAGGTGAGATTCGCAAGGTCTATTTTCCCGCCGTGTACCTTTTCTGCCGCCGCCAGCACGGCGCTGTTGCCTTTCAGCACAAGCCCCATGGGGATAAGCCACATGTTGACGACGCAGTGCTCGAATCCGCATGCTATCAGGCAGGAGATAGGCCAGAGCAATGCCAGTATCTTGTCCATATTGCTTCTGCCGCTGTAACACAACCAAATGCCCAAACATACCAGGGCGTTGCACAGCACGCCACGGGCGAAGGCCGCGCCAAAGGGGATGTTTACCTTGTCGTTGGCGGCAAGGACAATTTTAGCGCCCAGGAGGTGATTGTTGATTGTCCATTGTTTGGAAACGTATATCCACAAAACAAGGGTTAATGCGCCAACAAAGTTGCCGATAAATGCTATGATCAGATTTCTGGCAAGGTCTTTCCCGGTAATTTTCCTGGCCATAAAAGACATCGCAATCAGGCAATTTCCCGTAAAGAGTTCCGCTCCTGCGATCACAATCAGGACTAAGGCCAGGGTGAAGGCGACGCCCCCCACCAACTGATTTAAACCATAGCTAGAGGTTGCAGTATGCGTTACCAGCATGGAGAGCTGGATACCCAATGCGATAAAAACCCCGGCGAGGATGCTCAGGGCGAACGTAGTCAGAGAACTGAGATGCGATTTCGCAACACCCACTTGCCCTACCTTGTCCGCCATCTTTGCCGGCGCGTAGGCGTCAATCTCGATAAC
>Ga0209514_10005945_pt1 | contig 15235 bp, 13 predicted proteins | sample Subgrocontami58m_FD_187452 | JGI IMG/M metagenome (GOLD analysis project Ga0209514, IMG submission 187452) | Subsurface groundwater microbial communities from S. Glens Falls, New York, USA - GMW37 contaminated, 5.8 m (SPAdes) (version 3) | ecosystem: Environmental > Aquatic > Deep subsurface >...
TCGAGCCCGTAGTTGAACGGGTTCGGAATCTCCGCCTGCACGGCGCGGGCGCAGTCCCCGCAGCCGGTGCAGCTCTCGTTCACGTAGCGCGGCGAGATCCTCACCGTGGCGGTGTAGTCGCCGCGCGTTCCGTCGATCGCCGTCACTTCGGCCATCGTGATGACGCGCAGGTTGCGGTTGCCCTTCAGCCGGCGCAGGTTGATTTCCAGTCCGCAGGTCGGATGGCAGAGCTTGGGGAAGTAGCGGTACAGCAGGGCGGTGCGGCCGCCCAGCGTCGGGGATTTCTCCACCAGCACCACCCGCTTGCCGCATTCGGCGGCCTCGAGCGCGGCGGTCATGCCGCTGATGCCTCCGCCCACGACCAGGATCGTCTGGTCGGTCGCCACATGGGTCATCGGGAAGTCTCCGGGTTGCGTTGCCGGGGCGGGCGCGGTCCGTGCCGGCGGGAATGACGACAAATCCTCAACCACGAAGATTCTATCGGGGGTCCCCGGGTGCTGCGTTGAATGTTCTGATGCCCCGATAGGGCCGCTGAATTGCCCGCGGGATTCAATGGCGAAGATGGGGTCTTTCGGCGTTTCGCGGCTCCTGCTGGCGGGCCTGCCCGTGATAGCCGAGAACCATCGGCCTGGACTCGACGCGGACGAACTCCATGAACGCGTTTGCGACGGCGGACAACTGCTTTCCGATCGGGTAGACGAAATACCAGTGGCGCTCCAGCGGAAACCCCTGGACGTCGAGGCAGGCAAGGCGAGGGTCTTCGCTCTGCAGCCGCAGCGTGTAGCGCGGCAGGATCGAAACGCCGAGTCCGGCGAGAATAGCCTCGGTGATCGCTTCGTTCGTGCTCAGCTCCATTCTGATCCTGGGAGCGAGGCCGTGCCGCTCGAACAGCTGCTCCGCCAGCCGCCGCGTGCCCGATCCCGGCTCGCGGATCAGGAACGGCTCTTCTGCGAGGCGCGGAAACGGAATGTTCCTCTCGAGCGCAAGCCGATGATCGGCGCGCGCGAACACCACCATCGGATTGGGAAGGATCGCACGGGTCACCACGTCCTGGGCCTCGGGGGGATGGGCGAAGAGGTACAGGTCGTCCTCGTTGTTCGCCAGGCGCTCGATCAGGGCGCGCCGATTATGGATCTGGAGCGACGGTGCGATTCCGGGATGACGACGCGTGAATTCCCCGAGCATCCTCGAGGCGAAGTACTGGCCGGTCATGCCGACCGCCAGGCGCAGTCGCCCGGAATCGAGGCTGCGAATGCCGGCCAGCGATTCGTCGAGATTCGAGAACGTGCGGAACAGCTCCTGGCAGCTCGCGTATAGCCGGCGTCCTGCGTCGGTCAGGTAGATGCGCCTGCCCACCTGCTCGAACAGCGGCGCGCCCACGGTCTCGGCGAGCTTCTTGATCTGCAGCGAGGCCGTCGGTTGCGCCATGTGGAGCTCTTCGGCGGCCCGGGTGAGATTGCCCAGCCGGGCGCTCGCCTCGAAGATGCACAACTGGGGAAGCGTCCCGTGCTTCAGATAGCGGCGGATGTTCGGTCGCGGCATGGCGATGTCTCCTCGTTTGCCGATTCCGCCATGCCGTAAACGCACAGCGGCCTTCACCTCGCCGGTGAAGGCCGCTATTCAGCGCGCACCTTCGCCAAGCTGGCAAAGGTCTCGCTTGCATTGGGCATCGCCATGCCGATGCGACCGGGGCAGAGCCCGTATTGACGGCCGCATCACGGCAGTCTTCCGCTGCCGAAGCTACTCCCCTTTGGAGGGGCGCCCGGCATTCGCCGTGGCACGGCTTCTTTTTAGCACAAGCGACGGCGGATTTCAAAGCTCTTTCAGGGGCCCGCCGGCGGCGTGCGATCCGCCGGGACCCATTGCGAATCGCAATGGGTGCGATCAGGCCATTGCGTTGCGTGCGCCGCAATGGAATGCATCGCGAACTTCAATTGTTCAGCGCGATCCGGTCGATCCATACTTCGTTCGGCCGGCATGGCGGAGGGAGCAGGACGTGGAATTTCTTTCGATCGAATTTGTTTCCGCGCTCGCGTCGATCGTAGTCATCGATCTCGTGCTCGCGGGCGACAACGCGATCGTGATCGCGCTCGCCGCGCGCAACCTGCCGCGCCCGCTTCAGAGGCGGGCGATTCTCTGGGGCGCCGGCGGCGCCGTCCTGGTCCGCAGTGCGATGACGCTGCTCGTGGTGTGGCTGCTCAAGATTCCCGGCCTGCTCTTCGCGGGCGGCGTGATGCTGGTGTGGATCGCCTGCAAGCTGCTGCGGCCCGACGAGCCGGAGGACGGCGAGCCGGCCGTCAACGGATCGAACAGTCTTCTGGGCGCCGTCAAGACCATCGTGATCGCCGACATGGTCATGGGCCTGGACAATGTCCTCGCGGTGGCCGGAGCGGCGCACGGCAGCTTCGCGCTGGTGATCATGGGGCTGGTCATCAGCGTCCCCATCGTGATCTGGGGAAGCAGCCTGCTGCTGCACTTCGTCGAGCGCTTCCCCTGGTTCATATACGTCGGCGCCGGCGCGCTCGCATTCACTGCGGCGAAGATGATCACCGCCGAGCCTCACCTCAGGGACTTCTTTTCCGCCCATGCGTCGATCGTGCCCGTCGTGTACGCGCTGATCGTGCTCGGGGTCCTCTGGTCGGGCTTCGTCAGGCAGCACCGCAGGCTCGAATCGAGGATCAGCGCGAGAGTCGCGAGCTTTGCGCAGCAGCGCGGCACTCACGCCGGAACTTCGCGCCAAGGCAAAGGAGCAAACGCCATGATGAAGATACTCGTCCCGATCAACGGCTCGCGTAACGCCAACTACGCGGTGCCGCATGTCATCAAGGAGTTCATGAAGAACCGCGCGCTGGAGATTCACCTGCTGAACGTCCAGCCGCCGTTCTCGACGCACCTCGCCCGGTTCGTGGGCAGGAAGAACCGCAAGCAGGTCCACCGAGACCGGGCCGAGAGGGCGCTGCAGCCCATCCGACGGGTGCTGGACAGCTTCGGCGTGCCCTATTCCGTGCACATCGAGGTGGGCGACAAGGCGAAGAAGATCGCCGATACGGCGCGTCGCCTGCGTTGCGACCACATCGTGATGAGCACCGCGCGCAAGAACACGCTGACGCGCATGGTGGAGGACTCGGTCACCAACCGGGTGCTCGAGCAGACGACCGTGCCGATCGAGTTGATCGCGGGCGACGGCATCTCCCGGCTGGAGCGCTACGGCATACCGGCCGGCATCGGCGCGGTGCTGACACTGCTGTTCGTCGCCGCCGTGGATTGAGCAAGGGGACAAACCGCGCGTCGCGTGGTCTGTCCTCTCACTTCTTTACGACGAGCGAGCCGTCGAATCTCGTTCCCTGCGCGAACCCGAAAATACGCTCCAGCTCGAGCTCGCGGATCAGCGCGTCGACCGCCGCCTGCCCGTGTTCCCGCTGCACTTCCGCGAGGATGAGCTTGGCGCCATTGGCGTTGTAGAAGCTGCCGAATCCGGCTTGCACCGCGAGCAGTTGGCGGGCTTTTTCCAGGGTCATAAATTCATCCAGAATAGGAGCTTGTCACAGTCCATAAGTAAGCACAATCACCCTCACTTATCGAAAGATCACAAATCTCTAATCTTCGGTCCGAACGATTGGCATAGAGTAGCCCTCCTTCGAATCGAAGTCATGTGCGACCTGTGACCGAAACCGCTGCCCCGCGCACGGAAGTGAAGACGACGACGTGCTACATGTGCGCGTGCCGCTGCGGCATCCGCGTGCACCTGCGCGACGGCGAGGTGCGCTACATCGACGGCAACCCGGCGCATCCGCTCAACAAGGGCGTCATCTGCGCCAAGGGTTCCTCGGGGATCATGAAGCAGTACTCGCCCGCGCGGCTCAGCAAGCCGTTGCTGCGGCGGCAGGGCGCCGAGCGCGGCGAGGCGCAGTTCGACGAAATCGGCTGGGAGCAGGCCTTCGCGATCCTCGCCGAGCGCCTGGCGAAGATCCGCGCGACCGACCCGAAGAAATTCGCGCTGTTCACCGGGCGCGACCAGATGCAGGCGTTGACCGGCCTGTTCGCGAAGCAGTTCGGCACGCCCAACTACGCCGCGCACGGCGGCTTCTGCTCGGTGAACATGGCCGCGGGCATGATCTACACGATCGGCGGCTCGTTCTGGGAGTTCGGCGGCCCGGACCTCGACCGCGCCAAGCTGTTCGTCATGATCGGCACCGCCGAGGACCACCATTCCAATCCGCTCAAGATCGCGATCTCGAAGTTCAAGCGCTCGGGCGGCCGCTTCGTCTCGGTCAACCCCGTGCGCACGGGCTACTCGGCGATCGCCGACGAGTGGGTGCCGATCCGCCCGGGCACCGACGGCGCATTGCTGCTCGCGCTCATCCATGAGCTGATCGCCGTGGGACTGTACGACCGCGAGTTCCTGGTGCGCTACACCAATGCCGGCCAGCTCGTGAACCTGGACGAATCGAGCGACGACTTCGGCCTGTTCGTGCGCGTCCCGGATTTCGAATACGAGCCCGGCTGCTTCGATCCTCAAGACCAGTACTGGTGGGACCGCCATACGAACAGCGCGGTGCGCACCCACAGCGAGGGCGCGGATCCGTACCTGCTCGGCCGCTTCGACATGCCCGGCGGCAAGCCGGTCGCGCCCTCGTTCCAGCTGCTCGCCGACCGCGTCGCGCAGTACACGCCCGAATGGGCCGCGGCGATCACCGGAGTTCCCGCCGAGACGATCCGGCGCCTTGCCCACGAGATGGGCATCACCGCGCGCGACGGAAAGATCGAGCTGCCCATCGCCTGGACCGACAGCTGGGGCAAGGAGCACGAGACCATCACCGGCAATCCGGTCGCGTTCCACGCCATGCGCGGGCTCGCCGCGCACTCGAACGGCTTCCAGTCCACGCGCGCGCTCGCGGTGCTGATGACCCTGCTGGGCACCATCGACCGGCCCGGCGGCTTTCGCCACAAGGCGCCGTTCCCGCGTCCGATTCCGCCCTGCGCCAAGCCGCCCAACAGCCCGCAGTCGGTGCAGCCCGACACGCCGCTCGCCGGAATGGCACTGGGCTGGCCCGCCGACCCGAACGACCTGTTCGTCGACGCCGAAGGGACGCCGCAGCGCATCGACAAGGCGTTCTCGTGGGAATACCCGCTCGCGGTGCACGGCCTGATGCACAACGTCATCACCAACGCCTGGCGCGGCGATCCGTACCGCATCGACACCCTGCTCATCTTCATGGCGAACATGTCGTGGAACTCGACCATGAACACCATGGAAGTGCGCAGGATGCTGAACGACCGCGATGAGGAGGGAAACCACAAGATCCCGTTCATCGTCGTGTGCGACGCGTTCGCCTCGGAGATGATCGCGTTCGCCGACCTCGTGCTTCCCGACACGACTTACCTCGAGCGCCACGACGTGATGTCGCTGCTCGATCGCCCGATCTCCGAGTTCGACGGGCCGGTGGATTCGGTGCGCATCCCGGTGCTGCCGCCCTCGGGCGAATGCAAGCCCTTCCAGGAAGTGCTGATCGAGCTGGGCTCGCGCCTCGCGCTGCCCGCGTTCGTGAACAAGGACGGCTCGAGGAAATTCCGCGACTACCCGGACTTCATCACCAACTACGAGACCGAGCCCGGCTCCGGGATCGGCTTTCTCGCCGGCTGGCGCGGCAAGGGCGGCGAGCGCTTCATGCACGGCGAGCCCAACCCGAACCAGTGGGAGATGTACGCGCGCAACGGGTGCTTCTTCCACCACGAGATGCCGCGCTCCTACCAGTACATGCGCAACTGGAACAAGGGCTATCTGCACTGGGCGCAGCGCACGCGGTTGATCCGTTATTCCGACCCGATCCTGATCCACGTCTATTCCGAGGTGCTGCAGAAATTCCGGCTCGCGGCGCAGGGCAAGCGCCCAGGCAAGCGCCCGCCCGAGCACCTCAAGGCGCGCATCCAGACCTATCTCGACCCGCTGCCGTTCTATTACGAGCCGCTGGAGGCGAGCGTCACCGACCGGCAAAGGTATCCGCTCGCCGCGGTGACGCAGCGGCCGATGGCCATGTACCACTCCTGGGATTCGCAGAACGCGTGGCTGCGGCAGATCCACGCCCACAACCACCTCTACATCAATGCGCGCACCGCGCGCGCGCAGGGCATCGCCGACGGCGACTGGGTGTGGGTCGAATCGCAATGGGGGAAGGTGCGCTGCATGGCGCTCGTGTCCGAGGCGGTGGAGCCGGGCACGGTGTGGACCTGGAACGCCATCGGCAAGGCCTCGGGCGCATGGAACCTCGCGCCGGAGGCGAACGAGTCGCGCAAGGGATTCCTGCTCAACCACCTGATCACCGAGGAGCTGGCCCTCGGCGGCGAGCGCGTCTCGAACTCCGATCCGGTCACCGGCCAGGCGGGCTGGTACGACGTGCGCGTGCGCGTGACCAAGGCGGACGCCGGAGAAGCGCATGAGAGCTTTCCGCGGATCGCCGACATGCCAACGCTGCCGGGCACGAAGCCGGACCGCAAAGGCATCCTTGCCTATTTTGCGGGCAGGCGGAAATGACGCAACTCGAGGGAATGGAGCGCTCGCTGTGACGCAGCTCGCTTTGGTGATCGACCTCAACGTGTGCGTGGGCTGCCACGCCTGCGTCACGAGCTGCAAGGAGTGGAACACCTCCGGCTCCGCGGGCGCGATGACCGATCAGCGCCCCTACGGAGCCGATCCCACGGGGACGTTCTTCAATCGCGTGCAGACCTTCGAGATCGGCGAATATCCCCGCGCCCAGACCGTGCATTTCCCGAAGTCCTGCCTGCACTGCGAAGACCCGCCCTGCGTGCCGGTGTGCCCGACCGGCGCCTCCTACAAGCGCAAGGAGGACGGCATCGTGCTGGTGGACTACGACAAGTGCATCGGGTGCAAGTACTGCGCCTGGGCCTGCCCCTACGGCGCGCGCGAGCTGGACGAGGGCGAGAAGGTCATGAAGAAATGCACGCTGTGCGCGGACCGGATCTACGACCAGTCGCTGCCGCAGGCCGAGCGCAAGCCGGCCTGCGTCATGGCCTGCCCGACCAGCGCGCGCCTGTTCGGCGACGTGCACGATCCGGACTCCAATGTGTCGCAGGCGATCCGCGAGAACGGAGGCTACGCCCTGATGCCCGAATGGGGCACGCATCCGGCGAACCACTACCTGCCGCGGCGCACGACCAAGGTCACGATCCATGAGGACGAGCTGCAGCGCGCCGACAACCCGCTCAAGATCGACGGCAAGCTGCCCAAGGCCCCGCTCGCCTCGCCGTTCCTGGACGACGTGACCTCCTGGTAAGGAACGCACTCCATGCACCCCGCCTTCTCGGTCATCTTCCTCACCACCCTGATCGGTGTCGGCCAGGGGCTGTTCCTCGCCCTGTACACCGCGCAGGTCTACGCGCTGTTCGGGCTGCTTCCTGCACAGGCGAGCGGCTTCTACGTCGGCGGGATCGCGCTGGTCCTCCTGTTTCTCGGCCTGGGGCTGCTCGCGTCGTTCTTCCACCTCGGGCGGCCGATGCGGGCCTGGCGCTCGGCGGCGCAGTGGCGCACCTCCTGGCTGTCCCGCGAGGTCATCGTGCTGCCGCTGCTCGCGGGTCTCGCCGCGCTCTACGGCCTGGCGCATTTCGCCGGCTGGCGCTCCCCGCTGCAGACGCTGCCCGGCGGCTATCCGGTCGACGCGACGCTGCTGCTCGGCGCCGTGGGGACGCTCGCCTGCTTCACGCTGTTTCTGTGCACCGGGATGATCTACGCCTGCCTGCGGTTCCTGCAGGAATGGCACACGCCGCTCACGGTGATCAATTACCTCCTGCTCGGCGGCGGCTCGGGATTCCTCGCCGCCACCGCCTATGCCGCGGCCGCGGCGCCCGAACTGGTCGGTTTTTTCGGCGGCTGGACGGCGGTAATCACGCTGCTCGCGGCGGTGGGGCGCATCGCGTCGCTGGCGCGAAACGCGCGGCTGAAGCCCAAGTCGAATTCCGCCACCGCGATCGGCGTGAGGCATCCGCGGATCGTGCAGATGTCGGCCGGGTTCATGGGCGGCTCCTTCAACACGCGCGAGTTCTTCCACGGCCGCACGCGAGCGCTGTTACGCGCGGTGAAGTGGCTGTTCCTCGCGCTCGCGTTTCCAGTGCCGCTCGCGCTGCTTGCGGCGGGCCTGGCCGTGGGGCTGGCACCGGCCTCGCAGGCGTTGCTTTTGGGTGCGTTTTTGCTGCAGTATGGGGGCTTGCTCGCGGAACGCTGGTTCTTCTTTGCCCAGGCAAACCATCCGCAGAACCTTTATTATCAGGCCGTGGCCTGATTACGATCGACAGTTCGAGAGGAGCATTCAAATGGATTTCGACAAGGAACTCGACGCACGCGGGCTCAATTGTCCGCTGCCGATCCTGCGCGCGAAAAAGGCGCTGGGTGAGCTGCAGAGCGGGCAGGTGCTGCGCATCGTCGCCACCGACCCGGGTTCGGTGAAGGACTTCGCCGCATTCTGCAAGCAGACGGGCAACGAACTCCTGTCCCAGGCCGAAGCGGGCAAGGAATTCACCTTCATGCTGAAGAAGAAGTAGGTCGGACTGAGCGTAGCGAAGTCCGACAACGGTGCCGGATAGGTGCAGCGGTCGTTGGACTTCACTGCGCTCAGTCCAACCTACGATTCGGAGTCGTTCGGCTCCCCGAGCTGATCGCCCGTCAGCCCCGAGCGCACGCCCTTCGTTTCCTTTTCGTGATCGGCCTGCGCGCGCAGCAGGTCGAGCACGCACGCGCTCAGGTCGTCGTACTCGCCGTGGCCGGTACCGAAGTGCTCTTCGTCGGTGTAGAAGAACTGGCACCGGTATCGGCTCGCAGCGGTCTTGAACACGAGGAAATGGCAGCCGCGCTCGTGCCAGTACAGCGTCGGGCACGAAGCGAGCGCGGGCACATCGGGGTCGAGCCTCAGCTCGCTGTCGGCGAATTGCATCTCCACCACCTTGCCGAAGCGCTGCGCGAGCGCTGCTTCGACGACCTGCCGCTCCGGCGAGCTGAAATCGGGAATGGCCATGATTCCTCTTCACTTTGGCGTGCTCCGCCCATTATAGGAGCGGCCGCGCCGCCTGGGCCCGCACGGGCTTCTGTTATAGTAGTGCATCGTAATATATCGAAGGGCTTCCGTGCGCGTACCATGAGCGGGCGACGAACGGAGCAGGGCATTCGATGACGCAGGCCGATACCAAACCGTTGCGCCAAGTGCACCGCGAGGAGGCACAGGGCGGTGCGGACCTGAGGGCGCTGCGCGTGCTGTCCGAGGTGACCACCGGCGTCGCCGAGGAGCACGATCCGGAAGCGCTGCTCGCCCGGTCCCTGGGCACGATGATCCGGCTTGCCGGGGCGAAGGCGGGCGCGGTGCGCGTCGTGACCGCGGACGGAACCGGCATGCGCCTGGTCGCCGCGCAGGGGCTGCCCGAGGAGGTCGTCGAGCGCGAACGCCTGGTCAGCCTCGATTGCGGCGTTTGCGGCGCCGCCGTGAGCGCGGAGGCCGTGCGCCAGAGCGGCCGGCTCGAGCACTGCGCGACCCACACCGGGTCGGACTACTTCCATCATTGCGGCGCGATGGTGGTGCCGCTGCAGCACATGGGCAGGGTGCACGGCGCCTACACGCTGTTCTTCACCGAGCAGCGGGACATTCCCGAGGAGCTGGCGCTGCTGTTCCGCTCGATCAGCGAACACCTGGGGCTCGCCCTCGAGAACGCGCGCCTGCTGCGCGAGAACATGCGCATGACGCTCATGAACGAACGCCAGCTCATGGCGAACGAGGTGCACGATTCCCTCGCGCAGACCATGTCCTACATGAACATCCGCCTGACGATGATGCGCGAGGCGCTGGAGCGCGACGAGAAGGCGGGCGCCCTCAAGTTCGCCTCCGACGCGCAGCAGGCGCTGGAGGGCGCTTACGCCGACCTGCGCGAACTGCTTTCGCAGTTCCGCAGCCGCATGGATCCGCTCGGCCTTGTGCACGCGCTGGAGGAGACGCACGCGCGATTCTTCGACCGCACGGGAGTCGAGCTGCGGTTCGACAACCGGGTGGACGAGCTCAACCTGTCGGTCGAGGAGGAGGTGCAGGTGTACCACATCGTGCAGGAGGCGCTCGCCAACGTCGTGCGGCACTCCGGCGCGAAGCATGCGCACCTGACCATGGAGCGCAAGGGCGCGGAGTACCGGTTCTCGGTCGAGGACGACGGCCTGGGATTCTTCGCGATGGGCAACCGGATGGGCAGCACCGAGGAGCGCTCGCACCTGCGCCACCACCTGGGCATCAACATCATGCGCGAGCGGGCGCAGCAACTGAACGGCGCAATCGAGATCGCCAACCTGGTGAAGGGCGGCGCGCGCGTGAGCCTGGTGTTCCCCGCGGACAAGAGCGAACGGGCGCGTTCAGAGTGAGCCAGGCGCTCAGGGTCATGCTGGTTGACGACCACACCCTGTTTCGCAAGGGTCTGGCTGAGTTGCTGCACGGACGTTCGGGGATCGAGGTCGTCGCCGCCACCGGACACGCCGAGGAAGCGGCGCGCCTGCTCGAGGCGCAGTGCCCGGACGTGCTGATGCTCGACCTGAACCTCCCTCCGCACGGCGGCCTCGCGCTGCTGCGCACGCTGCAGGAGGCCGGGTGGAACGGGCCGACGCTGGTCCTGACGGTGAGCGATTCCGAGGACGACCTCGCGAATGCGCTGCGCGCGGGCGCGCGCGGCTACCTGCTCAAGGACATGGAGCCCGAGGACGTCGCCGATGCGATCCTGCGCGCGGTGCGCGGGGAAACGGTGGTCGCGCCGGTCATGACCATGAAGCTGGTCGACCTGCTGCAGCCGGGAAAGCAGAACCGCTCCAAGGAAAACCTGCTCAAGCAGCTCACCGAGCGCGAGCGCGAGATCCTCGACCTGCTGGCCCAGGGCATGTCGAACAAGGCGATCGCGAGAAAGCTGGACATCAGCTACGACACGGTGAAGCTGCACGTGCGCCACATCCTCTCGAAGCTCAACCTGACCTCGCGCGTCGAGGCGGCGGTATTCGCCGTCGAGCAGCGCTTCGCTCCGGAGGGGCAGTCCCCGTCGCGCAAGTGAGCCGGCAGTACCGGCCGGAGACGAGCGGCAGCGCAGTGCGAAGCGGCAACTGGTGTGCGCTTCCGTAGATTCATCAACTAACCGACCCTGATTCCCCTCCTCGACGAGGAGGGGTCCGCCCGAAGGGCGGGGGGTGGTGAAGCGCTCGGCACTGCTTGACCACCCCGTCTCGCTTCGCGAGCCACCCCTCCTACGCTTCGCGCAGGAGGGGAATGTAGTGATGCGACGACACACTATGGACTATCGCGATACTCTCGCCGCCATCCAGTCGGCGCAGGCCAGCACGCGCGGGTCCTCGCCGATGCGCCCGACCACCTGCAGCCCGAGCGGCAGGCCCGCAGGACCTGTCCCGCCGGGGAACGTGATCGCCGGCACGTGCAGCAGGGACCAGACCACGTTCATCGAGGCGTCGCCGAGGCAGTCGACGGCCGGCGCCTCGCCCGTGGCCCCCGGCACGAGCAACACGTCGCATGCCCCGATCGCGCCGGCGAGCCGCTCGCGGCATTCGCGGGCGAGAGCGAGCGCCGCGTCGTAGCGCGCGGGGTCGAGCGCGTAGCCCTCGGCGCAGAACGCGCGCACGCCCTCGCCGAGCCGCTCCGGGAAACGATCGAACTCGTCGGCGAGGCTGCGCGCCATTTCGAACCAGGCGACCGCGGCGAATGCGTCGCGCAGCCCCGCGAAGGACAGAGGGAGCGCGACCTGTTCGACGCGCGCGCCGGCCGCGGCAAGCGCTTTCGCGGCGGCATCGAGCGCGTCGTGCATCGGCGGCTCGATCTGCCCCCATCCGGCAGGACGGCACACGCCGATGCGCGGCGGCGAATTGAGCGCAGAGGCGATCCGCCAGTCCGCGCGTCCGGTCAGCGCCGCGGCGAAGAGCGCGGCATCGGCCACGCTGCGGCCGAAAACGCCCACGGTGTCGAGCGAGTCGGCGCCCGCCTTCACTCCGGCGCGCGGGATCGCATTGTACGTCGGCTTGTACGCCACGGCGCCGCAGTAGGCGCCGGGGCGGATCAGCGAGCCCCCGGTCTGGGTGCCCAAGGCGAGCGGCACCATTAAATCCGCGACCGCCGCGGCCGATCCGCTCGAGGACACGCCCGGCGTGCGCCCGAGATCGAGCGGGTTGCGGGTGCGGGTCGGCGTCGGCGTGGCGAACTCGGTCGTGACGGTCTTGCCCAGGACGACGGCGCCGGCGCGCCGGGCGAGCGCGACCGCGGCGCTGTCGGCGTTCGGGCGGCGGCCGGCATAGATAGGCGAGCCGCATTCGGTCGGCATGTCGCGGGTGTCGAAGATGTCCTTCACGCCGACCGGAAGGCCGTGCAGCATGCCGCGCACGGCGCCCCGGTCGAGCGTGCGCGCCTGGGCGAGCGCGATCTCCGGATCGAGATAAGCCCAGGCCTGCACCTCGGGTTCGCGCGCCTCGATGCGTTCGATACAGGCGCGCGCGAGGGCCTCGGCGCTGATCTCGCGCCGGGCGAGCCGCGGTGCGAGATCGGATGCGCAGAGCCGGTTGAGCGCCGTCATGCTATTGCACGTACCTCGGCAGCCAGAGGGCGATATCGGGGAACATCACCAGAAGCACGATCCCCACGAGCAGCGGCACGATGAAGATCAACGCGCCCGAGACAACGTCCTTCATCTGGAAACTGTCCCCGCCCACGCTCTTCAGCACGAACAGATTGAAGCCGACCGGCGGCGTGATCGCGGCGATCTCGATCTGGATGGTCATGATCACGCCGAACCAGACCGGGTCGTAGCCGATGTCGCGCACGGCGTCCAGGAAGATCGGCGCGACGATGACCAGGATGCTCATCGGGTCGAGGAACATGCCCAATACGATGAGCATCAGATTGATCATGACGATGATCATCCAGGGCTGCGCGCTCAGCGAAGTCAGCAGCTCGGACATCCCCTGCGGGACACCGAGCCGCGCGAGCACGAAGGAGCTGAACAGGCCGCCGATCAGCAGCAGCAGGAACATCGCGGTCGTCTTCACCGTGATGTCGAGCGAGGTCTTAAGCAGCCTGAGGCGCATCCGTCCCATCAGCGTCGCGATCAGGATCGCGCCCGCGGCGCCGACTGCGCCGGCCTCGGTCGGCGTGGCGATGCCGCCGTAGATCGATCCGATGATGCCGATCGCAAGCACGATCACCGGGCCGACCTCGCCGAGCGCGCGCCAGCGCTCGCTGCGGTTCGCCGGTTCGGGCAGCTTCGGCGCGACCCCGGGATTCCACAGCACCTGCAGCGCGACGGTGAGAATCAGCAGTGCGGCCATCATCAGCCCCGGCACGATGCCGGCCAGGAAGAGCTTGCCGACCGAAGTTTCGGTGATGACGCCGTAGAGGATCATCGGGATCGAGGGCGGAATGAGGATGCCCAGCGTGCCGCCGGCCGCGGTGGTGCCCAGCGCGAGTCGCTTGTCGTAGCCGTTGCGGATCATCTCCGGAACCGACACCGCGCCGATGGTCGCCGCGGTCACGGGGCTCGACCCGCACACCGACGCGAAGCCCGCGCAGGCAAGGACCGTCGCCGCCGCGAGGCCGCCCGGCAGCCGCCGCAGCCACAGCGAGGCCGCGCGATAGAGCGCGGCGCCCATGCCGCTGAAGGCGATCACCTCGCCCATGAGGACGAACAGGGGCACGACCACCAGCACGAAGCTCGCGCTCTGCGAATAGGCGATGCTCGCAAGCTGCGTCAGCGCGCCGGTGGAAATGAAGGTGACCGACCCGAGCGCGCCGATCAGACCCATGCCGACGGCGACCGGCGCACGCGTCGCCATGAACAGGAGCAGCGCGCCGATGAATGCGAGGAACCACAGAAACGCTTCCATGCTCAGGTCTTCCCGCCGGGCGCGGCCCGCCAATGCGCCCTGCCGAGCTGGACCAGGGCCGTAAGCACGAACTGCGCCGCACCGACGGGCCCGAGGACATAGATCCACCTGAGGGGGATCGGAATCGTTGCCTGGGCGAGCCGGTCATCGGCGAACGCCTGCGAGGTCAGGCGCGAGAGTTGCCACAAGAGCAGCGCGCCGAACGCGGCGCTCAGAACCGCCGCCGAGTGGGCCTGATAGGGACGCAGATGCGCAGGCAGGAGCCGGTCGAACATGTCGACCGCGACGTGATGGCCGCTTTCGAGTGCCGGGGCGAGCGCGAAGAAGAACAGGTACAGCAGCAAGTAGCGCGCGGCGTCGTGCGCCCAGATGGTCGGCTCGGCGACGAAGCGCAGCGTCACGTCGAACAAGACGACGACGAGGATCGCCAGCGTCAGGATGCCCGCCGCTGCGGCAAAGGCGCGGTTGATCGCCTTCGCCGCTTTCTCAAGGCCGGCGAACCAGCCCGGCGCCGCCATTGCCGGGCGGCCCTACCAGTACTTGCGCAATTGATCCCCGAGCGAACGGCCGCTGTCACCGGACGTCTTGTCGATGGATTCGAACACCGGCCGGAAAGCGTCGCGGTAGGCCTTGAGATCGGCGTCGCTGATCGCCTGCACATCGGCCTTGGCGGCCTTCAGCCTGGCGTAGTAGTCGTCCATGGAACCGAGCAGGAACGGGACGGCGCGCTTTTCAGCCTCGAGCGAAGCGGCGCTGATCGCATCGCGCTCCGCGGGCGACAAGCCCGCCCAGGTCTTCGCGTTGACCACGTAGAGCATCGCGTTGACCGACATGCGCAGATGGGTGATCTTGGGCGCCACTTCGTTCAGCTTCAAGCCGAGCAGCAGGGTCGGAATGCCCAGCGCACAGTCCACGGCGCGGCTCTGCAGCGCGAGATACTGCTCGGAAGGATCGATCGCCACCGGTATCGCGCCCAGTGCCTTCATCTGCTCGGCCTGCCAGCGGCCCGCGGTCCGGACCTTGACGCCCTTCCAGTCGGCCGGAGATTTCATGATCTTGTCGCGGCATGCGACGCCCACGCTGAAGGCCGGCTGCTGCCACAGGTACACCATGCCCTGCGCCGCGAACATCTTCTCCATGAGCGGACGCATCGCCGGAAGCGCCTTTTCCGTGCCTTCCCGAGTCGAGGGAAAGCCGCCCACCATCTCGAGATACGCCATCGGAGGCATGACTCCCGAGATGAACGAGGGCGCGACCAGCCCCATGGGGACGACGCCGTTGCGCACGGCGTCGAACACCTCGGTCAGCTTCGCGAGCGAGCCGGCGTAATGG
>Ga0209514_10005950_pt1 | contig 15229 bp, 13 predicted proteins | sample Subgrocontami58m_FD_187452 | JGI IMG/M metagenome (GOLD analysis project Ga0209514, IMG submission 187452) | Subsurface groundwater microbial communities from S. Glens Falls, New York, USA - GMW37 contaminated, 5.8 m (SPAdes) (version 3) | ecosystem: Environmental > Aquatic > Deep subsurface >...
CGAACTTGTGGTCAGTTCTGGAATCGGCCGGGCATCACAAACCTACTCGGCCTGGCGGTAATCTTCAGAAATCAGGACCAAACGCTCTTATGGAACTGATCGTTGCCAACAACTCAGAGATGCACGGGGATGTTGGATGTTGGATGTTTTCCGCTTTGCACTTCGGGGCGCTCTCCGTAATGTTTCGCTCCATGGAACAAGACCAGCTGCGCGAGCTCTTCCGAATGCAGAAAGCCTTGAACGAACGGATCGGTGTTCGCACAGATTCAATGACCGAGTCGGAGAAAATTCATTGGTTGTTGAATTATGCGCGCGCCATCTCACAGGAAGTGGCCGAGCTGACGGATAGCGTGCCGTGGAAGTGGTGGGCCAAATATCAGCAATTCGACGAACAAAATGCCCGCGTGGAAATTGTTGATCTTTTCCATTTCCTCATCAGTGCCGCCCAGGTCCTGGGGATGAGCGCGGACGATGTTTTCCAAGCGTACCTCAAGAAGAACGAGGTCAACTTCAAACGCCAAGAATCGGGGTATGAAACCAAAGACGCCGCCGATTCGAAGCACATTTGAAATTTCTCCCCGCTCCTGGTTGGGTTTGAGCTGACCCGACCCGCCGCCTTCAATCAAATGAGTTTGGCTGCGCCCAGGACGCGAGCTGTGCCGGTTTCCCCGCCGCTCCGGTTAGCGCCGGCGGCATGGCGAAAGGAAATCGCCGGCGTCCTCATAACCAAGAAAGCGCTGGCCGGCCGAGTGCGAGAACTCGCCAAAGAGATCGAATGGGAATACGCCGGCCGGGACCTCGTGGTGGTGGCTGTCTTGAACGGCACGGTCTTGTTTTTGGCCGACCTGATCCGCCACTTGGCGCTGCCGCTGCGGCTGGATTTTATCGGAGTTTCAAGCTACCGGGAGGGGACGAACCCAAAGGCCCTGAAGTACACGAAGGAACTCCGGTTGGATGTGCGCGGTCGGGATGTCCTGTTGGTCGATGACATTCTCGATACGGGCCGGACGTTCGCGGGAGTGCTGAAGAAGCTGCGACGATTGCGGCCCCGCAGCATTCGGACATGTGTGCTATTGGACAAACCGGCCCGGCGGATCGAGAAGATTCGCGCGGACTATGTTGGATTCGAGGCGCCCGACGTCTTCGTGGTCGGTTACGGATTGGACTTTGCGGAGCGGTATCGTAATTTGCCTTTCATCGCCGTGCTGAAGAAAGGGCAAAACGTTAGAGACGTTAAAAGCGTTAAAGACGTTAAAGGCGTTAAAAGCGTTAAAAGCGTTAAAAGCGTTAAAGACGTTAAAGGCGGTAAAATGATAAAGGTGTCATGACGATTGTGTCCTTTCTGAAGCGGTCGGTTTTGAGTTTTTGAGCTTAACCTTTTTAACCTTTTTAACCCTTTTAACCTTTTTAACCTTTCACACGCCTTACCTGTGCATATCACCGTTCAATTCTTTTCTTATCTTAAAGACCTAACCGGTTGCGCCCAGGTGAAGGAAGAGCTCCCCGCGGGCAGCACGGTCGCGGATTTGTTGCGGAAAATTTTCGTGCGCTTCCCACAGCTCGAGCCGATGTCGAAGTCCTTTTTGGTTTCGGTTGGCGTGGAATACAAGGACCGGCAACATCGCTTGAGCGATGGAGACGAAATCTCGCTCTTCCCACCGGTCCAAGGCGGTTAATCGAATGCAGCGCCAGCTCGTTTTAACGACCGATCGAATCGAGGAAGCGGCTTGGGTGGCCAAGCGCAAGATGTCCCCGGAAATGGGCGCGGCGGTTTGTTTCACTGGCGTTGTGCGCGGGCTTGAAGCGGACGCAGAGGTTGCGGGGCTGGAATATGAGGCTTTCCAGAAGATGGCAGAGCACCAGTTTCATCTTATTTTTGATGAAGCTGAGCGGCAGTGGCCGATCGAATCGATTCGGCTCGTTCACCGTCTTGGGGCAGTGGCGGTGGGTGAGCCGTCTCTTTGGGTCGAAGTCGTCGCGCCGCATCGGGGCCAAGCTTTCGCGGCCTGCCAATTTATCATTGACGAAATGAAGCGGTTGGTGCCGATTTGGAAAAAACCACTCCGCAACTTTTCCTGACTTGGTTTGTTAACAAGGAAGCTATTGGACACATGGCCTTTGTCTCGATAAAAAATATTTTTGCCCAAGCCGGTTTGGCCGCTCCAAATCAGTTCGAGCAGTGGCAAAAGGCCTGGCGGACCGCATCACCGAATGGCGAGGGGGAGCCGCTGCTGGCCTTTATCAGCCGGGAAGCGGGAATTTCGGAGGAGATTTTCCTGCAACGGCTCGCGGAGACGCTGCATTGGCCGTACCTCGATCTGCCAAGACTGACCATCGAACCGGAAGCGCAGAAGAAAATTTCGACCAAAGTCGCGTTTCAATACGCCGTGCTGCCGGTCCACGTGAAAGAGGGCGCACTGCAGGTGGCGGTCAGCAATCCGTTCGATACGGCGCTGATCAACGCGGTGGAATTCGATGCCCGTTGTCCGGTTCAATTCGCGCTCGCTCCCAAAGCCGAAATCGAAAAAGCGCTGAAACGCTATTACGGCGTTGGCGCCGAAACCCTCGACGAAATGGCCGAGGAGGAGCCGCTGGAGCTTCTCGTCAGCGAAGACAAGGAAATCACGGAGGGCGATCAAGAAGCCAGCGTGATTAAATTCGTCAATCAGATCATTTGGGAAGCGTACAAAGACCGCGCGACGGACATTCATTTCGAGCCGGCCGAGGACGAGCTTCGGATTCGCTACCGCATTGACGGCATTTTGCACCAAACGCCAATGCCGCCGCAGCTGAAGCGATTTCAAGCCGCGCTGATATCCCGCATCAAAGTCATGTCCGGGATGGACATCGCTGAGAAACGGTTGCCGCAGGACGGCCGCATCAATGTCCGGATCAAAGGCGAGGAGATTGACATCCGGGTTTCGACCGTGCCGACGGTTTATGGCGAGAGCGTGTCGCTTCGCTTGCTGACCCGCGGCAAGATTTTCTTGAGCCTGGAAAAGCTTGGCTTTGCTCCGTTGGAAGAGTCGGCCTTGCGGGACATCATTCTGAAACCGCACGGCATTCTGCTCGTGACGGGACCGACTGGCTCGGGGAAATCGACGTCGCTCTACGCGTTCCTGAGCACCATCAACTCGGTTCATAAGCGAATCATCACCATCGAGGAGCCGGTCGAATATGAGCTCAAGGGGATCAACCAAATCGCGGTGCGGCCTGAAATCGGGCTGACCTTTGCGGTGGGCTTGCGCCACATCCTGCGGCAAGACCCGAATGTGATTATGGTCGGTGAAATTCGCGATTTGGAAACCGCCGAGATTGCCATCCGGGCGGCGTTGACGGGTCACTTGGTGTTCAGCACGCTCCACACGAACGACGCGCCGAGCGCGTTCACCCGTTTGATCGACATGGGCATCGAGCCGTTTCTGGTGGCGTCGTCGGTTGAAGCGGTGCTGGCCCAACGGTTGGTTCGGATGATTTGCCCGCATTGCAAGGTGGAGCAAAAGGTCGAACCGGATTATCTCCGCCGGATTGGATTTCCGCCGGAAGAAATTGAGACGGCCAAGTTTTATCGCGGCGCTGGATGCGAGCAATGCCGCCAGCTCGGGTACCAAGGCCGGATGGGCATTTTTGAGTTGCTGCTCGTGACCGAAGCGATTCGGCCGCTCATCATGAATCGCGCGCCCGCTTCGACAATCGCACAAAAGGCGATGGACACAGGGATGCGCACGTTGCGCACGGATGGCTGGAACAAAGTTCGAGCCGGGCAGACGACGCTCGAAGAAGTGCTTCGCGTCACGCAGACGGAAGAACATCTCGCCGCGCTGATCGGTGACGTGAAGGCGGAACTGTAGGTGATCGAGTGAAGAAAACGAGCCTGCATTCCTGCAACGTTCTCGAAGCCGGTCCGGCCGTCCGCCGGGTTTGGCAGTTTCATACCACAGGAGGGGACATCCGGCCGGGCGCGGAAATCAAGACCGTTCCCCCGCAGCCGTTGCCCCCCCGCGCGGTGGGCAAGGACTGGCATTCGCTTTGGCAAAAGAAACTCAACATCGCGTGGATGCCCCCCACGCAGATTTTTTTGCGCGTGCTCCACTTGCCCGTCGTCGATCGAACCGAACTGGTTTCGATGGTCGAGTTTCAGCTCGAAAAAGTTTCGCCGCTGCCGGTGGCCCAAATTGTTTGGACAATCGAAGTGTTGCCGCCGGCCGAAAATATCCAGCCCGTCATCGTCCTGCTCGCGGCTCGCGACAAGGTCGCCCAATTCTTAGGTGAAATCGAGGAGGACGGATTTCTGGCGGATCGTCTGGAATTTCCGCTGTTACACGTGCTGCTCAATGCGCCGCCTTCCGAGGACGGCATTTGGATTTACGCCCAGGCAGAGTCCGAACACCACCTGGCGTTGGTCGCGTGGTGGGTGAGTGGCACGCTGCAAAACTTGCAACTGCTGACCGTCCCGGCTTCTGATCCCGCGGCCCATTGGCTCGTCGAGGAATTAAACAAGATTGCCTGGGCGGGAGAATTGGAAGGGTGGGTCCCCGGGCCGCTTCCGATCCATTTGACTGCGCCCCCCGAAGTCGCGACCGCGTGGCAGCCTGGCCTGCTTCAATGGTCGGGCCAGCCGGTCGTTCTGCACGAGACGCTCTCGAAAACAGCGCTGGCGGAAATCAGCGCACGGCGGGCCGTTCGCGAGGTGTCGCAGGCGAACTTGCTCCCGGCCGAGGAAACCGCGCGTTACCGGCAAATCTTCATCGACCGGCTTTGGATGCGCGGGATTGCCGCTGTTTTTGTCATCTACATGGTTGGCGTGGCCGCCTATTTCGGGCTCCTCCAGTATTGGAAGTTCAAACAGAGCCGGCTCGAAGGAGCGGTCGCGGTCATGAGCGGGAGCTATACGAATGCGATCCAGCTGAAGGAGCGCGTGCAAGTGTTGCAGGATCAGCTCAACCTGAAATATGCCGCGCTGGATTGCTGGAAAGCCGCTTCGGAATTGTTGCCGGCTGACTTATCGTTGACTTCGCTTGAGTACAGCCGCGACAAGCTGAATTTGCGCGGCACCGCTGCGCAAGAGGATTCCTCTCAAGTCCTGGCTTACAGCCAAAAACTGGTCAAAGCCATTGCCAATGGCCAGGCGCTCTTCAGCAAGGTCGATCCGCCAACCGAAACTGTGCGCGGCAATCCGCCCCGGCTCGACTGGAGTTTTTCCTGCACACTCAATTTGCCGAAGGTCGAATGAAAAAATCCTTTTTCGACAAACTCAATCTTCGACCGCAGGAACGCCGCTTGGTCGTGGTTGTCGGCGTCATTGTTTTCATCGTTCTGAACATGCTTTTCGTCTGGCCGCATTTTGGAGAAGGGAAGGTGCTCCAGAACAAAATTCTCCAGGCCAAAAAGAACCAACAGAAATTCCAAACTGAGATCGCCCGTGTTCCGCAATATCAAAGCAAATTGCAGGAACTCGTGAGCGCCGGCAGCGAGGTGGCTTCGGAAGAGCAAGCTTACAATTTGCAAAGCTTGATTCTCAAGGCGGCCCAAGCCACGGGCGTGATCATTCGCAATTCTCAGCCGACCGCCGCAGGAGGACTCCGCAAGCAGGACTTTTTCGACGAGTACGGCCGCACGATCAGCCTGGAAACAGGCGACAAGGAGCTCGTCGACTTTCTGGTCCACCTCGCTTCGAGCTCGTCGATTATTCGTGTCAAAAGTCTTTCGCTCCGCCCGGACACATCGCAAACGAAGCTGGTCAGCAGCATCGTCCTCGTCGCGAGTTACCAAAAGAAACCGGACAAACCGGCGGCTGTTTCAGCTGCTGACAAAGCGAGGCGCCCCGAGCCAAAAGCCGGAAGCAAGCCGAGCAGCAAACCGTCCGCCCTACCCAACCCGTCAAAAAAATCATGAAACTAACCTCGTTGCTACCACCGGCGCGCGCTGTTGCTGGCCTTTTGCTTTTATGCGCCAGCGGATCCGCCATCGCGCAACCGAGCGGCAGTCGCACCAACCGCAGCACCAATACTTACAATTTTCCGCTGCCGCCTTCGCTCGCTCAGACCAACGCGGGAGCGAAAGCGGTTCCGGCCACAAACGTCGTTTCCTTCGGCTCGAAGCTGACCAATGCCGCTGCTTTGCAACCAATGGCCACGAATCGGCCAATCGATGCCACGCGCTCGCTGGCCGTGCAGACCACGACGAATCGGATCACCTCGCTGCCGGTGCCGCCGGTGCCGAGCTTCACGCCGCCCGCCAACCGCTCGACCAATGCGCCCTTCGCCAATCGGTCGACCAACGCGCCGTTCGCGAATCGCCCCGCGCCCGGACGGCCCAATGAGCCGGTCGCGCCAGGCGGCACCCTCGAAGACACTATGCCGGCCGTGTCCGCCCAAAACATGCCGTTGGATCAGTTTTTCACCGACATTTATCCAGCCATTTCCGGACGAACGGTCCTGCGCGCTGCGACGCTGCAAGGTTCGATCACGCTCAACACCGAGCCAGGCCTTACTCGCGAAGAAGTCATTTATGCGATGGACGCCGCGCTCTCTTTGAATCGCATTGCCATGATTCCGGTCGGCGACAAATTCGTCAAAGCCGTCACGCTTCAGGAGGGCCCGATGGAGGGCTCAGAAGTCCATACCACCACCGGGTATTTGTCGGCGGCGGAACAATTCGTGACGCAGATCGTGAAGTTGGAAGCGGTCAAACCGACGGACATGGCGGCGCTGCTGGCAACCTTTTCGAAGAGTGGCGCGAGCGGAGTGACCGCGTCGGATGCCACACAGACATTGGTGATCCGGGATTACGCCTCGAACGTGAAGCGGATGCTCGAGATCATCAAGAAGGTCGATGTGCACACCGAACCGGAGTACAAACTTGAAGTCATTCCTGTTAAATATGGCAAGGTAACGGACCTTTACCAAACCATGAGCGGATTGATTTCCGGCCAGGCCGGCGCGGCGGGGGGGGCCGCAGGGACGGCTGCTTCGGCAGCAGGTAGGGCGGGCATGTCAGGCGGCGGCGGGAGGTACGGAGGCAGCGGTGGCCGGTATGGCACCAGCGGCGGCCGATATGGCGGCGGTGGTTACGGCGGTGGTTACGGCGGCGGCGGTTATGGTGGATACGGCATGGGCGGGTACGGTGGCGGTTATTCTCCTTATGAAGCAGCGCCGCCCGTTCGCGCGGACAGATACACACCACAACAAGCGGCCACGCCCACGCCCGCTTCCGCAGCCCAAACTTCGTTTCAAAATCGCCTTCGCCAAATCGTCAATCGCGCCTCTGGCAGTGACCAGCAAGTTCAAGTGCTCGAGGATGCCCGGATCGTGCCGGACGAGCGGTCGAATTCACTGCTGATTTACGCGAACAAACGGGACATGGAAATGATCACCAATATCGTCTCCAAGGTCGATGTGCTGCTCGCGCAGGTGCTCATTGAAGCTGTCATCCTCGAAGTGAAGCTCAATGAGTCGCAGAGTCTCGGCGTCAGTTACGTGCAAAATCCACGTCGCTTCGGCAAAGACCTCTCGACTGCAGGCGGACTGAATAATGGACAAAGTTCGCTTTTTGGGCTGACCAACCTCGCCACCGGACTGCCCTCAGGCTTTAGTTACTTTGGCAAAGCCGGCAACGACCTGGACTTCGCCGTGCAAGCTCTGGCCGGCGACAGCAGCATCAACATCGTTTCGCGTCCGCGCATTCAAACGTCGCATGCCATTCCTGGATTCTTCTTCATCGGCGAAACGGTCCCGTACATCACCGGGTTTAACAGCTACCCCGGCGTGATCGGGGGGGGGCTGTCGACAAGCTCATTCGTCCAACAACAAGAAGTCGGATTGCAACTGCAGGTGACGCCCTTCATTACTCCTGAAGGTTTGGTCGTCATGGAAATCCAACAGAACTTCGATCAACGCGGCGCTGATGTCGTCATCGATGGCAACCCGGTTCCAATCATCAACAAGCGCGAGGCGGACGCAACGCTGACGGTCCGGGACGGCGACACGATCATGATGGGCGGCTTCATCACGGAGAACAAAACCAAAAGCAAATCCGGCGTCCCCTTTCTCAAAGATATTCCCGGCCTGGGCGCTTTGTTCAGGTCGAAATCGACTTCGAACGACCGGACTGAGCTGATTATTCTGATGCGGGCAAAAGTGCTGCAGACACCTGAGGATGCGGCGTTCGTGGCAGCTCAAGAAAAGTCGCAATTGCCGGGAATCAAGCAGGCCGAGCGCGAGTTCGAGAAAACGAATCGCAAGCGCGAGGAGAAGGTGAATCGCTCGAAGTTCTGACGACCGTCCTTTGGGGGGCTACGGAGACCATTGGGTTTTACGGGTTGCTCGCGCTGGGGCGCCTCGCGGTGGGAAATGACGAATGACGGAATGAACGAATGACTAAATAAACCCCAATCTTGAATGAGCCAGCGGCGCGTTGGAGAACGCTCCATTTGGGGGTTGGTAATTGGTCGTTAATTCGTTCATTCGTCCATTGGTCCTTCGTCATTTGTGAAGGGCCGGGGCGTTGCCCACCCGCCGCCAATCCCCGTGGCATAAATCAGGGTGACCCCTGATATTCTTTAGGGCTTTTTTTCGCGAACATTCGGTTTGAATTGAGCGACTAAATTTATCATGACAGCGTCAACTGCAGCCAAACGTCCGGTCATTCTGTTAGTTGACGATGATCCGCATGATGTTGTCCTGATTCGCCTGGCGTTTCGCAAAGTGGGAATTATCGACACGATTCAATTGGTCAAAAATGGCGCGGAAGCGATGCGCTATCTGCATGGCGATGGCACGTATTCGAACCGAAATCAATATCCGATGCCGACGCTGATGTTGCTCGATTTAAAGATGCCGCAGGCCTCTGGCTTCGAAGTTCTGAAATGGATCCGAGAACAGCCGGAACTCGAATTTCTGTTGGTCGTTGTGATGTCGAGTTCGACCCAGAATTCCGACATCCAAAGCGCCTATTCGCTTGGCGCGAACCTGTACCTGGTGAAGCCTTCGAAGTTTTCGGATCTGGTCAAGATGACAGGCTCGCTCAAGGAATTTCACGCCTCATTCCTCGATCAGTCCGGCGGGCCACGCACTGATTCGCACGGATTGGGACATGTCCAGCCCAGGCATGCGGTTGGTTTTCCAAGTGGAGCGGTTCCTTTTCGGAACACGGAAGGTCATTGAGTTTCCCCTCATTCGCGAAAGATGAAACCACGCCGCGAGGCGTTCAGCCTTTGCCGCCCCGGGTTGTTTTCATTTTTTTAATTGCCAGGCAGATTCAATGGGCGAATACTGCCGCAACGAGAAACCCCCAGTCGCAATTGCTTGCGGCTGGGGGCCCAACCCTGGGGTGACTACCACCTCACCCCGAACCAAATTACGATATTCCTTCCAAAACTCAAATGAGTTGGAAGGAATTTTTTTTATTTCAGTGTGTCAGTTTTTCATCAGTCTCTTCGGGCCAAGCTCGTGAAACGTGCGCTCTAAACCACTCACGAGTCTCTCGAGCTCGTTGCGGTCCGCTTCTCCAATTTCCGCGCCGCCGTACGCCGCCGTGCAGAAACGCTCGGTCACAAAAAAGATCGTTTTCAATTCCGGCAACGCGGCGGAACTGAGCTCTTGAAAAAACTCGAGCGGCGTTTGCTGCGGCGCTCTTTGCCAACCATGCCGCGAGAGCACTTTCAACAACCGGCCGTAAAAATGTTCCGCCAGCGCCACCGAATCGCGTTTGGGTTCAATCCCGTTCCGAGCCCGAGGTTTCCACCGCCGCGCCGACGAAATCACGGCAACTATCAAAGCCAAACCGAGCAACCACGGGAGCCGTTTCTTCAGCCACACCGCGCTTCGTTCCGCGGCTTGCCCGACATCCCGCAGCATGGTCGATTGCGATGCGCTGTCGAAGCTCAACACATGCATCGACCAGGCAAAGTCGAGCGCTTCCCAGAATTCCCGCAAACGGGATTCGCCCGCGCCGAGTCTCGCCGGAGGCGTCGCATCGAACTGCACCCAGCCTTTATCCTTGAAATAAGCTTCTGTCCACGCGTGCGCATCTTTGAGCCGAACGGCGTATCCTTCGCCGAGTAAGTTTCGGGCGCGCGGCAGATACCCGACAACCACGCGGCTCGGAATGCCATTCATCCGCAGCAACAGCGCCAAGGAGGACGCGAATCGTTCGCAATGCCCTTCCTTTTTGTGGAACAGGAAATCTTCCAGCGGCGCGATTCGATCGAGTTGGGGGGCGCCGAGTTCATAGCGGAAGAATTTATGGAAGTGCCCTTCGAGCAGCCTGGCTTGATCGAATGCATTCGTGTTCCCTTGCAGAATGAGATCGAGCCAAGCCTTTACTTGGGCGGACGGGGCCGGACTTTCGGTCAGTCGATCGCGTTGCCGTGCTGTTAATCTTTCGGGTCTGGGCCGCGGATCAATCCAATATTCGTAGGTATTCTGGACCGCGGTCCAAGTGCTCTCGCATTCGACAGCCCCGTTGCTATTTTTCATGGGCCGCCTGAAGAAATTTCCATCCACGTGAGTGACGTCGCCGTCGACCGGCAAAATTCGGCCGAGGAAGGAAGGCTGCTTCACGCGGACTCGGCGGTACACCAGCCGGCTTGCCGTCTGATTCGTAGTGGGCCCGATCCGGCGAAGGGCTGTGCGGCGTTCCGGGTGCCACTGTTTGCCGTCGAAATCGACCAGCGTGAACACGCGCAAATAGCCGACCGCTCTTCCTTCAATCTGCAGAAGCACACGGCTGGACTGCTCGAGGCCGCTTCGGGCCGGATCGAGAACGGAATCAGCCAGCGTGCCTTGACCGATCAACCCGGCCATCTGCGGGACGAACGATGTTCCCAAATAAGCTCGCGGAAAGAGGAGGAAGAACGCGCAGGCCATTCCCGCAGGCGCGACGTGAAAGAGGAATCTCGTCCGCGCGAGTTTCGGCCGGTCGGTTGAGCGCCCCTTTACAGGCAGCGGCAATTGGGTGGCGCCGGTTGGCGAACCGTCACGAAATTTTTCACATTGCAATTCGAGCAAGGTCCGCGGCAGAAGCCAGATCAACGCGCCAAGAATAAATAGAAAGCGCGCGTCCAAAATAATCGTGCAGGCCACGCCCATTTGCAGAAGCGCCAGGATGACCGAAAAATTTTTCTCGCGCGGTTCAAGTTGCCGGAGCAGCCGAACCGCTTGCAAGGCGGTGACGCCATGGCCGATGGCAAAGTGCGCGCTTTGGCCGAGCGCATTTGAAACCGCGTATCCAGCCAGCGCGCCGAGCACGAGCAGGATGGCCTCGGCCCAGGAGGGGAGACGCAAGGCCCGTTGGGTGCATTTTCGCCAGAGAACGCACGCCGTCCAAAGAAGCCCATTGAACATCAGCAACCCAGGACCATCCCAGGAGAGACCCTGGCAAAGGAATCCGGCGAGGATCAGCTGGTTAAAGGCGCGGTTCATGGAGGTCTGCGCTTACCGACATGCTCTGCTCGTTCCAGCCCGACGCCGCAATGCGCCGGCCCGCGGTTTGCCAGCTCGCGATGGACTCTCGCAGGGCATCGTTCGCTTCCGTGGCGACGATTGTGATCGCAGCGCGGCTGGAGACTTTGCCCAGCGCTTCATCAAGATTCGCTTTCGTCAGAGAATTCTTTCGCATGCCCAGCCGGGCCAACCGATCCAGCAGAACTTCTCCATCGCCGAACGGCGATAGTGAAATCGCTTGGAGCGTTTCCAAATCGATCCACTCGACATGATGCCCCGCGTCCAGCGCTGCGAAAGCAAGTGAGCCCGCCTGCCGTAGACAAGCTTCGAAGGCCGTCGTTTCGCCGCTGCTTCCCGCATCAAAAACGATCGCGACCCGGCCGGATAATTCCTTTTCGAACGTTTTCACCATCCAATCAGTCCCTTTGGCCGAAGCTTTCCAATGGATCGCACGATACGAATCGCTCGGCTGCATGGGCCGCACTCCCGCAAAATCAAATCCGCTTCGGGCGAAAACTCCGCTTCGCAATTTGCCGCCCACCATTCCGTCGTAACCGGAAGCGATCGGGCTCGGGGCATGTTCGAGTTTCGGGTAAACGACGAGTTCGCCGGCCAAGGAAAGTTTTCGACGCGCCTCAATCAGCCCGAAAGGAAAGCTCGATCGAATCCAAATTGCGTCGAGCGGAAAAACGCCCCGCCGCTCGAACGCGAACTGCGGGGTTAGGTGCGCCATGGTTTTGGGCCCCAATTCTGCGATCTGAAATAATAACTGGTCGGACCATGCGGCGGTCACGCATTGGATTGGCCGGCGGCTGCGATTGAGAAGCGGCCAGGGGTCGCTCGATCGTTCGCCTTCGGTCAGCCGAACGGAAGCCGGCGCTTGGACTTCGACTGCGGCGATCTGGGCGCATGCGATCCAACCGTTCAAAATAAAGCAGCCCAGCAGCGCGCCAATCAGGAACAGGAGCAAGCTGGATTGCGAAGTCAGCGAGGCGAAATAGAGCAGCACGCCGATCCCGAGAAGCGCCCAGCCGTTCTGGGTCAGGCGGATCATACCGGCACAGGCACCGTTTCGATGATCTGTTCGATCACAGCGCGTGATTGCAACGGCATGGAACGGGTTGCTTTCCTGACGATGAGCCGGTGGGGCAGCGTCAGCCGCGCCGCCTGTTTGATATCGTCGGGCAAAACAAAATCGCGCCCGGCCAGCAGCGCGATCGCTCGGCTGAACGATTGCATGTCGAGGCCGGCGCGGGGACTGCCGCCGTATTCCAACGCAGGACTGCAACGGGTGGCGCGAACTACATCGATGATGTACCCGAGGAGCGAATCTGCGATCGTGACATGTTGTGATTCCGCGCGAAGTTGCATGAGCCCGGCGCAATCGAGCACCGGCCCGACCCGGTCGAGGGGATCGGTCCGTTGCTGAAGTTTCAGCATTTTGATTTCGAGTTCCCGATCGAGGTAACCGATGTTCAACCGGACCATGAACCGGTCCATTTGGGCGAAGGGCAGCGGATATGTTCCCTCGAGCTCGACCGGATTTTGCGTCGCCATCACGAAGAACGGTTCCGGCAGCGGATAGAGCGTTCCGTCCACGGTGACGTTCTGTTCTTCCATCGCTTCGAGCAGGCTCGATTGCGTGCGAGGGGTCGCGCGGTTGATCTCGTCCGCCAGGAAAATGTTTGTGAAAATCGGCCCTTCGCGGAAATGGAACTCGCGCCGGTCCGGGGCGAACACGGTCACGCCGGTGACGTCGGAGGGGAGCAAGTCGGCGGTGAATTGGATGCGTTTGAAGGTGGCATCGAGCGAGCGGGCGATGGCTTTCGCGAGCAGCGTTTTTCCAAGGCCGGGAACATCCTCGAGCAGGACGTGTCCTCCGGCAATGAGCGCCAGCGTGGCTTGGGAGACGACCTCGTCCTTGCCGATGAAGGCGCTGGAGATGTTCTCGATGAACCGCTTAATTTGGATGGAGGGATTCACAGGCGCAGCGATTTTTTGGCTTCTCAATTCTGGTGGGCAAGGATTACGGGCATTTCCCAGGCCAGCTTAGGTTCTCAACGGCTTTTGTCCAAACTTTCTAAACAGCGGAAATACAAAAAGGTTTCACCCCACAGATTCAGGACGGACAGGGATTGAAAGAAGAGAGAATCTGGGGGCGATCTGAATTGGTGGGGGTTTTTCCCTTGTATCGAGCGCAGAGGTATTCCCCACAGATTCAGGGCGGACGGGGATTGAAGAAGAAGATTAATGTGAGGTCGGTCTGAATCAGTGGGGGGCTCTTCCCTTGGATTGGTGGAGAGGTATTCCCCACGGATTCAGGCCGGACAGGGATTGAAGAAGAGAAAACCTGAGGTTGGTCAGAATTGGTGGGGAGTTCTTCCCTTGTATTGGTGAAGAGGGGCTCCCCACAGATTCAGGGCGGACGGGGATTGAAGAAGAAGATTAATCTGAGGTTGGTCAGAATTGGTGGGGGGTTCTTCCCTTGGATTGGTGGAGAGGTATTCCCCACAGATTCAGGGCGGACGGGGATTGAAGAAGAAGATTAATCTGCGGTCGGTCTGAATCGGCGGGGAGTTCTCAGGTTTCACGCCTCAAGCGGGATAAAACCGTCGGGCAACAAATTTCTTCCATTGACTGGTAGCGGCAGTTAGGGTGCCCAGAATTCTAGGCAAGGAGGAAACCGCAGGGTGGAAGCGCAGGAATCCATCACGTTTTGTTTGATCGGCCGGGCTATGCAAGTGCACCGCGAACTCGGGCCCGGACTCGACGAGTTTTTTTATCATTCGGAACTCTTGAAGCTGCTTGTCGAAAGCAACCTGGTGTGTGAAAGCAAACCAAGATATCGTCTGATTCATCACGGTATTGTGGCCGATACTTTCGAATGTGACCTTCTCTTGGAAAACAGAATCGTCGTCGAACTCAAGGTCCTTCGCACCACCTTCGCCCCAGAGCACTTTGCCCAACTGTTCAGCTACCTCAAAGCATGGAAACTGCGCGTGGGTTTCCTTTTCAATTTTGGAAAAGAGAGTTTGGAGTTTCGAAGAATCCTATTTGAGGCCCCCAAACCCTCCGACTTTGATGTAGCGGAAATTTTTCGAACGGCTCCCCTATTTGTTCCTCGTGAACTTGGCCGAGCAATCGTGGGTTGCGCAAAACAAATCCTGGTGGAATTCGGACTGGGCTATTGCGATACAACCTACCAGGCCCTACTCCTCACCGACATACAGGCAGCGGGCGTGCCGTGCATGATTGATCCCGTGGCTTGTGTTTCTCGAAACGACTGCTGTTTGGGAGAAGCCTCATTGCCCTGCATTAAAGTGGCTGGCGAATGCGCTGTCATGACATTGGCATTGCGTGACGAGATCGGAGCAGCTGACCGAGCTGTTCTCCAAACATACATCAAACATCTGCGACTTAAGTGGGGCGTAATTTTCAATTTTGGTAAAAAGGATCTATCCCTGAAATTCGTTGCCAGCCCTCTGAGCAGCCATTGACATTTCTATCTCGCCGAATGCGCTGGAGACTGCGATTCGTCTTTCCTTGGATTGGTGGAGAGGTATTCCCCACGGATTCAGGCCGGACAGGGATTGAAGAAGAGAAAACCTGAGGTTGGTCAGAATTGGTGTGGAGCTCTTCCCTTGCATCGAGCGGAGAAGTATTCCCCACAGATTGAGGACGGACGAGGATTGAAGAAGAAGATTAATCTGAGGTCGGTCTGAATCGGTGGGGAGTTCTTCCCTTGTATTGGTGGAGAGGGGCTCCCCACAGATTCAGGGCGGACG
>Ga0209514_10005951_pt1 | contig 15225 bp, 8 predicted proteins | sample Subgrocontami58m_FD_187452 | JGI IMG/M metagenome (GOLD analysis project Ga0209514, IMG submission 187452) | Subsurface groundwater microbial communities from S. Glens Falls, New York, USA - GMW37 contaminated, 5.8 m (SPAdes) (version 3) | ecosystem: Environmental > Aquatic > Deep subsurface >...
GCGCTCTTCTCCTGTCAACCGGATTATCCCTGTACCGCTCATGCCCACCCTCCCTTGGACCGACACCGGGGGTCCAAGGAAGGTATCGGCAAGAGGGTGGGAACGAATTTAGTCTGGGTAGCTTAGCAACTGAGCGGCGGCCAGTCAAGAGCGCGGTGTGCAACTCGCACGTTTGACCGCCCTTGCGTGCGGGCTTATTCTTCGCACGAGCCGCGCAAGACCGGTACCGGGGTAGACCTGGGCGAACGCATGTGGTGACTCCGGCTCACTCCTTCTCAAACCCCTGATTCTTGAACTTCAGCGTCCGGCAATTCTCGGTCACCGTGCGCACGACGTTCTCCGGTACCCCCGCGGGGATCTCGGCCTCGATCTCCATCGTCACCTGGACCGTCCCACCCACAAGACCCGCCAAATGAGCGATCACCTCGTCTGCGATGCGGCTCGCGTCCCGGCCCACGCGCGCGGGATCGAGGCTGACCGTGCCGTGAAACCGTCGCACTTTGGATTGCGGGGGTTGAGGCGGCGGATCCCCGCCGGGACGGGGGCCTGGGCCGGGTCCAGGACCGGGCCCGGGACCCGGCGGGGGTGCCGGCAACTCGGCATCCATTTGCCGCCGCGCCAGGTCCGGCTTCACGAGCAATCCCGCGCTGTCCGCGGATAGCGATACCAGCTGGCCACCGCGCAGTCCCCGGTAGCGCCCGGCACCTTCGTCGTGGCTCTCGGCGTACGCGAACGTGTCGGAGCGCCACGTCAGCAGCGCGATGCCGTCGTGGATCGCCTGCACCAGCACCTCGGGCCCCGCTAGCCTCGGCAGGTAGAGGTAGCGTGCGAAGTCCTCCACGAGCTGCTTGACCGCCACGTGCCCGCCGCGCCAGAGCGGCACGTCTTCCATGTGCTTGCGCAGCATGGTCGAGGCGAGCGCAGTCACCAGCGACTCGTCGCTGCGAAGCTTCTTGCTCGCTCGCACCGCAAGCGCATCGTTGCCGGAAAGCCGGATCGCCTGCCATGTGATCGGGGCTTGCGGATTGACCTGTTCCGGCGCGAGCAACCACTGGTACGTCTCCGGCAGGCGCGCCGTCACCACGCCGTGGGCCGCATGCATCTGGGTCTCGGCTTGCCGCGCCTGATGCGGGTCGAGATTGAGCTGCACCATCTCCTCCACGATCGACTTCCACGCCAGATTCCTGCGAACCGCCTCATCCAGGTCCTGCAGGCGCGCCTTGTCGGCCGCCAGGAAGACCAGCGTGTTGCGGTAGAGGCGCGGGGTGTTGCCGCGCGACTCGAGAATGGTCCGCGCCGCCTTCTCGGCCGCGTTACCGGGCTCTTTCGAATACGGATGCTCGGCCGGCAACACTACCAATCGCGCGTCGAGATCGTCGGGCACGTCCCCACTCGCGCGCGGCAATGGATGGATGCGCGCGAAATCGCCGGTCTTTCGCAGGTCGGCGCGCAGCCGCTCGTCCAGCTCCTGCCCGACCTTGTCAGGATCGCGCTTGTACTGTTCGGCGCGGTCCTCCGCGAGCTTGGTGACCGTCGGCTGGGTGGCGTACCAGAAGCGCGGGCCATCCTGATAGAGGTAGGTCGCCGCCGCCGCGAGCCTCCGAAGGGCATCGCCGAATACGGCCGGGGACTCGCCCGGCATCACACAGCCTAGCTTGACCCGGCGATCCTCGAGCCCGCGGTGCGCCGCGGCCACCGTCGGCGCCGAACCGAGGTAGATGGTGCGCGCTACGCGCCGCGTCGCGTGCAGCTTGCCCAGGTTGGGCTGTTCGGCGTCGATCTTCAGCGGCAGCGAGCCTGGGCCGTCCACGTCCTTCTCGATGATCGGAGCCCAGTTGTCCGAGAGGTAGCGCGTCAGTTCGGACTGCACACGCGCATCGTCGATCGGCACGGTCGAGGGAAGAATCAAGGGGTTGCGATCGCCTTTCTCCCAGAGACTGTGGATCGCGGCAGCCATCAGGCGCAGCACGCCGCGCGTGCGCTGGAACTTCACCAGCGTGGACCAGTCGGTGTAGAGCCGGTCGAAGATCTCGGGGTGAATCGGGTAGGCGGCCTGGATGCGCTTCTCGTAGTCGCCGCCCTTGCATTCGGGCGGGAACTCGGAGCTTTGCGAGTGATAGAGGTCGGCGAAGGCGCGCGCGGTCACGTCACGGTTCTTGAACTGATCCCCGTCGAGCGGCTCGAACAGACGGCGGCGCACGATCTCGAAGCCCTCCTCGGCGGTCGCCGGCCGCCACGACGATTCCACTCGCCCGACCACGTTGCGCAGCCGGTCGAGCGCCTCCCGCCCGCGGATGCCGCCCACCTCCACGTCGTCCGCTTGCGTGTGCGGCGAGCCCGAGGTGTCGGAGGCGGGCAGCGAGATCACCAGCATGCAGTTGCCGGCGAGCTTGGCCGACTCGGTGACCGCCTGGGCGAAGGTGAACTGGGTCTCGAAGCCGCCGGCCGGCAGGTCGCTCTGGTCGTGCAACTGGCGCGCGTAGGCCACCCACTCATCGATCAGGATCAGACACGGCCCGTACTCCTTGAACAGCTCGCGCAGCACATCGCCCGGGTTCGTGGCCCTCTCGTCGTCGGCTTTGACGCGCGCGAACGCCTTCTTGCCGCCCAGCTGGTACGCGAGCTCCCCCCACAGCGTGCGCACCTCCGTGCCGTCCGGTTTGGTGATGGGATTCCCGGGCGAGATCTTGTTCCCCACCAGCACTACGCGCTTCGCCTTGGGCAGACTCTTCACGCCCGCCTCGGCGAGCACCGCATCCACGCCCGCCAGCTCGCTCGCGCTCGTCCCGGAGAACAGGTGGTAGAGCGCCAGCATGGAGTGGGTCTTGCCGCCGCCGAAGTTGGTCTGAAGCTGCACCACCGGATCGCCGCCCTTGCCCGAGATGCGCTGCACGCCGCCCACGAGCAGGCGTCTCAGGCTCTCGGTCAGGAAGGTGCGGCGGAAGAACTCCTGGGGCTTCCGGTACTCGTCCGAGCCCTCACCCAGATGCACCTGCCACAGGTCCGCCGCGAACTCCGCCTGCTGATAGCGCCCGCTCGCCACGTCGGCGTGCGGCGTCACCACTTCGCGCCAGGGCTTCAGCGTGCCGGTCACCGCGGCCTCGATCAGCGAGCCGCCGGCCTTGCGCTTTTCGCCGCGCACCTGCTCGTCGTAGGTGAGGCGGCGCAGCTCCATCTTCATCTTGCCGACCTCGTCCGCCTGCGGCGCCGAGACGGCCGTGAGCAGCCGCGCCATCGAGTCCAGCGCGCGGTCGGTATCGTCGCTCGAGAACGGCTCCTGGTGCGCCCACTTGTTGCGACAGTCGCGCAGTTCCTGCACCAGCGAGCGCTCGGCGCGGCCGAGCGTACGGCCGAACACCTCGTTCCACGCATCCCACATGAGCTTGACGAGCGCCGCTACGTCCCAGTCGGCCAGGGGCTTCTTGGCGACGGTCCGATCGTCGCCCAGGTAGCGGCGCGCCGCATCGACGGCCTGCTCCTGGTGCAGGTTCTTGAATTCGCGTTCGACGAAGGGCGCGAGTCCCGCGCGAAGTAGTTCCATCCCCTTGCCGACACGTTCCTGGTTGGTGATGGCCATCGCGCAAACTCCCTATCCAAGGTGGGCGATATCAACTTCGCCCCAATGCTGTTTGAGGTACTCCGCGACCAGCCGACGGTGGCAGTGGTGCGGTTGGTCCTCGCTGCACAAGAGGCAGCCGTCGGCGATGACCTCTCGCGCAACCGTCTCCTCGATGCGTCGCTGCTTCATGAGTGCGAGGAATCGGACCTCGTACGCTTCCCAGTCTCCACGCTGCTTCTTGTACTCGTCCAACATCTCCTGAGTCGGTGCCAGCTCGGGCAGGTGCACGTACTCCATCCCGCAGAGCGCCTGCAGGAAGTAGGCGAGGTCATCCTTCTTCGCGAAGCCGGCGAGCTGCGAGACGTTGTTCAGGCGGACATCTGCGACACGCCTGGCGCCCGACTTGCGCAAAAGCTCGAAAAAGCAGCGCGCGGACTTCTTCGTGAAACCGATCGTGAACACTCTCATGGCATCTCGCTCGTCGCATCCGCTGCCAGCTTGTCATCGACGTATGCCACCCGCTCCTCCTGTCGAACCAGCGCCTCCTCGATCAACTCGTTCTTGGAGCGGAACAGGTCCTGATGCGGCAGCCCGACCACGTCGAGCAATCTCTCCATCGTGGCCTCGTGCGCTTCCAAGCGGCCGTCCGCCAGGATGTGCTGCACGACGATCCCGAGGTCGGCCAACGCACGCGCCACCAGTAGGGTGCGGTGACACGCCAGGGGTTCCTTCTCCGCGCACATCAAAGCCACGCGGTGGTCATTGGCGCCACGGACCACCCGATCAATCCCGGCGCGGAACAGGTCCGTGCGTGCCAGGCGTGCGTATTGAATTCGCCCGTTCTCGTAGCATGACCGATCATCGGAACGCGCACCGAGCTCGCGTCCGAGAAATACGTACTTGATGCCAGGCGCGATCAGCACCTGTTCGAGCACCTCCCGGTTGAACTGCGGATTGAATCGACTGTAGGGCGCCGAGCGCACGTCCGCAATCGCCGTCACGCCGTGTTGCTGGAGCAGTGCCAGAAACGCCTCGCGCGAGTGCGTCGAGTGCCCGATGGTGAGCACGGGATTCTTCAGCGAACTCATGCCCCGCCTCCCGCGCCTTTCTCGATGATGGTCGCGATGAGCTTGTAGCAATCATAGTTGTACGGCTCGCCGAGGCTCACGGTGAGGAAGCTCTCGCCGATATTGTACTCGCCGTCCGGCCTCGCCAGATACGCCCGCTCGCAGCGCGGATCGGTGACCCAGAGCCGGTACTCCGTGCCGTCATGGTCGAATCGTCCCTGCACCCGGCGCTTGGGGTTGCCGAACGCCTCACCCGGCTTGAACACAGAGAGTGTCACGCCCTCGACCCGCACCATGCGCAACGAGCTTCCCAGGGCGCCGGCCAGAAGCAGCGGAATCTTGTCGTTGAGTCCGTTGAGGGTGCGGTGGCCGTTGATCCAAAGCGGTTCGACCCGATCGACGAGTCGCTCCAGGTCGCTCCACGCCGCGCGACCGACTTTCGCCCAGTATTGCTCCGGGTCGAGCAACCAGTTCTCCTGCTGATAGCCCTTTGGTCGCGGATCGAGGAGCGGCACATCCATGATATCGAGCACGCGTGGGTCGCTCCCGTCTTGGTACTGCCGCTCGTACTCCGAGACCTCCTCGTGTTCCCGGGCGCTCACCGGTCGGATCCACCCGACGGGTACGTCTTGTGCCGACAGTTCTTTGCCGGCGACACAGCGCCCATTGAGCTTGCGTGAGTTCGCGAGGCATAGGATGCGCTTGACGGTGGCCATGGCCTACTCCTCGGCCTCCTCGAACATCTTGGTCTGCTCGACTCGCGGCTTGCCACCCTCGCGGGAGAGGCGGGCGATCTCGGGCCAGCTCTGGACCAGCCCGTTGTAGGCCAGCGCCTCGGCCGCGCGCTTCTTGCGCTCGCAGAGGGTGTAGAGGCGGTAGGCCAGCTCGCGGGCGACTTCTGCATTGGCGCCGAGCCTGGCGACGAGCGCAGCCGCCGCGCCTTCGCCGCCGCCGGCGAGCGCGCGGATCAGGTGGTGGACGATCTCCCAGGCGGTCAGGCGGGCGTCGGTGGCCGGGTCCCAGTCGGCGGGAAGCTCCTCGGGCCGGAACAGCCGCACCTTGCCGCGCTTGGATTCGAGGATGCCGGCCTCGACCATGCCGGCGACGCTCGTGACCTTGGACTTGGAGAGTTGCTCGGCCACGCCGTAGTCACCCTCGGCGAAGCCGGACTGCTCGAACCAGGTCAGCGCCCAGCGGGTATCGGCGTCGAAGTCGCCCTCCTGCTCGGCCAGCGCCTCGTCGAGGGTCTGGTTGATGAGCGTGAGGGCGTCGCGCACCGAGAGCGGCTTGCCCGCGGCGTCGAGGACTTTGGAGTAGCGGGTGTAGACGGCCATGCCCGGGCCGATGGCCGCCTGCGCCAGGTCCACGGGGGCGATGTTGCCGCGCTGGAGGTGGGCGAGCGCCAACGGTAGCTCGGCCTTGAGCGCAGTGACGAACTCGCGACGGGTGGCCGTGGGTGCGTCGGCGGCGCGCTTGCGGCAGACGAGGATGATGCTCGATGCGAGGGCGTTGGTGCCGGACCCGATCATGCGGTTGCTCAGTTCGGTCCGCATCGGCCAGGTGCCGCTGATGGCGAAGCCGGCCTCAATGACTGCGGCGAGGAATGTATCCCAGCCGGTATTCGTCGTACCGTCAGCGCCGTCGCTCTCCGCCTGCTTGAAGGCGTAGTAGATGGTGACTGGGAAGGCAGGGTGCGACTGCTCGGCGAGGCGGTGCATCGCCTGCGTCATGCCGTCGAGGAAAAACGCCTCAGCCTTCTGCTTGCTACCGTGGCGATAGCGCGTGGCCACCAACTCCTCGGACTTGGGCACCGCGAGCGTGGCGAAGAGATCGGGGAAAACGAGTTTGAGGGAACGGCGCAGCCAAACGTAGAAGAAGTCCGATAGGTCAGCGTAGCCGATGTTGTCGTAGTAGGGCGGGTCTGTCGAGACAACTTTCTCACGGCTGCTCTCTTGCACCCGTGCATCAGTCTGCCAGGCCGCCCCGCCAGGAACTGCCGGAATCGCGGTGTCGATTACTTTGGCGATCCAACCGACAGCATCGAGCAAGTTGCCCGACGATGGACTGAACGGATTGCCTTCAACGTAATCCCAAACCATCGGGATCGCCTGTCGCCCGAACGTATTTGCGATCTTGGCAGCGTACCCACTCGGGTTCGGGTCCCAACGGCAGAGAGACGAATGCCGGTCAGCCATCCGGCTACCCGAAAAGGCAAGATAGGTCACCACCGCATCCCCATACGCAGCAGCGCCGGTGCCGCCGTCGGCGGGGGGCTTGCCGTCGTAGGGCAGGTCGGCAGCGAGGGCGTCGCTCTTCGCTCGCTCGCGCGCCTCCTGTACCATGTCGGAGAACGTCGTCAGCGCCACGAGTTGCCGGGGGGTGAAGATGTCGCCCCACGACGCAAGTCCGTACGGCGTGCAATTGCCGCCGGTCATTCGCGTGGCGATGTCGCCCTCGGGTCTCCACGTGGGCTTCGCCTGTTTCGCCGCCCCCTCGTGCTCCGGCGTCGGCGGCAGGTAGACCCGCCCGCGATTACCCTCGGCCACGATAGCCATCAGCCGCGCGCCCATACGACCGGCCTTGCCCTCCGCCTTGATGTAGTCACCCGCGATCGGCGCACCCGACATCAAACACACGAAGTTTGCTCGCGCGAGCTTCGTACCGTTCTTCGCTGCCTCCGCGTCCTTCGGCTGCCCCGCCTTCACCGTGAAGCGATAGCCGCCATCCTCGATCATCGGCTCGACATACGCCTCCTTGCCCGCCTTGGTGGACAGCATGAACGTCGATGCGAGCGGCACGTCCACGTTGGCAAACGCCGGGTTCGGGCTCTTCACCGTCCGCGCCCAGAGCCAGGCAATCACGGTCAGCGACTTGCCGGCGTACGGCTTGAGATCCGGCCGCTCCTTCGCCATCGCCGCCGTAACCTCGATCCTGGGGTAGAGGTGCCCGATCCGTTTCTCGGCCTCGTCGCGCATCCACTTGCCGTAGTAGCGCACGTCCTCGGCCAGCCCCTGTGCGCCGCGCCACTCCTTCTGAAACAGCGACTCGTCCTTCCGCGCCGCCGGGTTGACGGGTGGCCGCCCCGCGAACTTCGGCGGGATCTCGATCATCGCCTTGTTGATCAGCACGGCCACCGGGTTCAGGTCGCTGGCGTAGCTCTCCAACCCGAGCCGCTGCGCCTCCAGCGGCAATGCCCCGCCACCGGCGAACGGGTCATGGAAGGCGGGCAGCTTCTTGCGATCGAACAGCTCCTTCGCACGCGGATGGTCGGCGTTCGCGGCGCAGGCGCGCCGCCAGCTCTGCCAGATCTGGTCGCGCGCGGCCTGCAGCACAGTCTCGTTGGTGGTGTTCTCCCAGAGCACGAGGTCTTCGATGATCCGGAAGAGCCGCTGGCGTTCCTCCTCGGCCAGCATATCGTCGAGGGTCGGTGCCGGACCTGGTTCCGGCACCACCAGACCCGTACCTCTGGCCTTCTTGGCGAGGGTTCGGGCCGCCTCCCAAAGCTTCAGACGGGCCTTGAGGGCGGTCTCCGCCCTCCGGCAGAGCTTCGGGTCGGCCCGGAGAGCATCCACGTAGGCCGAGGGATCGTCCACCATCTGCGCGAAGATCACCGCCCGCGCCGCCGCCAGCGGCCGCCGCGCCCACCAGAGATGCAGCGTGCTGGGATGCCCGTGGCGGATCGACTTCTCCCTCGCACACGCCTTGTTGATTGCGTCGAGCGGCAGGGCGACTTCGATGAGTTTCTTCGGCGTGACGGTCACGTCGTCATTTCTCCGATGCTCGGGATTGGAGCGCACGGCATCCGGACTACGGTCATCGGCGCGGTCGGTTCTTGATTGACTTGAGTGCGAGCTTCTCCGGCCATGCAGCACGAACAACTTGTGGCTGCTGGTTCCAAAATGCTTCGATCGCGGAATCGCTGCGAAGCTCAAGACGAAGTGCCGGGGTTGTGGCAAGCTGGCGATACGCGGCACACGCCAGGCGCTCCACCTGCATTGCTCGCAGTGTGGCACGCCGAAGTCTAGCGGCCTCTGACCTGGGTCCGGTGATCTCCGAGTCAATCGGCTTGACGTGCTCCACAGCGTTGCGCACCCTGTACGCCTCCACGAGAGCTGCATGGTCATTCACATCCGGGACCAAGAAGGCTACCCCGGCCCTGTCGGCGAAGTGCTTTCGCGATTCTCCCGCAGGGACCATCATGACTGCATCGAGCGCGCGCATGTGGGCATGAATTCGATCATCCGGGTACACCTCCTGCATGCCTCGCATCAGGTAACGTAGACCCTTCTTGATCCGGAAGCACGCTCGCTTGGAACCCATGCGCGCGAGACCCCGTGAGATTCTGAGTCCCTCCCGCAGGTTTGCTTCGCCAACCACCGGACAACTCCAGTTGTTGAAGGACGTGTACCATTGCTCCGGGTTGTACAGCGTGCGCAGATTCGGATGGCCAATCTGTGGGTACTCACCGGAAACCAAATACGTCCCCTCCTGGTAGGGCACGCCTTCCGTTAGCAGAATGCCGATCCAGAGGAGACTTGCCATGTTCGCTAGCGCACGACTCTGTGCATCGACTACTCCAGGTGTGACGGAGGGCGCGTGACAGATCAAGAACCCGTTGGCTTCCTTGAAGCGGTCTGCCGCCAGCGTCCCAAGCCATTTGGTCCAGATGCTGTCGAACGCCGCAGGGGCAGTGGAGCTGAAGTAACAGCGTGACGAAAGGCGAACGGAGCGACCCTCCATGGACTCGGCGAGGTCCAAGTCCGACACTGCCAGGATTGCGAACTTCTCACCACGGATGAGCACTACTGGCAGCCTCCGGTTCGGTTCTGCGGGCTATGCTATGGGACAAACTCGATCGAGTGACACCCCAGGACGGCCTCGACCGACTCGCCAGCGGACTCCTCAGGGGCAATCGCCCCCCAGGTCGCGCCCGATCACTCCTCCGCCCCCTCAGGACGCGCTTGACCCGCCACCCGCACGACCATGTCCAGCATTTCGCGCACCTCTGACGAGATCAGCTCTAGCGGGACATGCGGCGCTAGCACGTGGAAGTTCGTCTTCGACATCTCATTGTAGAGGCCGAGCTTCTTGAAGAACGACTCGAACAACGGTTCCAGGAATTCGTCACTCACCTTCGTCTCGTTCCACCACTTGTTGGCGCGGTCGCGCATCGCCACGCGCGGCACGAAATCCTCAATGCAATCCTGCATCACCTTCCTGCGTGAATCGACGTCCCTGCTTGCAAACAAAGGACCGGGCGCCGTTGCACGTGCAGAGGCTTCCGCCCACGCCACGAGCGTTTCAGGCTGGCAGAGGTAGTTCTCGATTTCGCGCCTGGACCACATTCGTTCCCGCAGTTCGGGTCGATCCTGAAGTGGTCTTGGCGGCCTGAAGTTGTCGAAAATGGCGAGGCCGACGATGTTGTTCTTCGCTTCACGGAGGCCATGAAAATGATCTCGGGCCTTCGGAGGATGATTGGTCACAGGCACGAAGAAAGGCCGCTGCAGCTCTGCCTGGGCAGCATGGTCGAGGGTCCGAGCGAAGGCTTGCAGAATTGCCAGGTCCGTCGACCCCTCCAGGTACAGGACCCAACCGACTTGTTCCGCTTGGTAGTAGTGGTCGAAGCCGATTTCTCTGAGGGCCTTTCCGAGCTGGACACCCCGATCGTCGATACGATGCGGCCGGCCTAGGAAGGCGACAACCATGTCGCGCTCGGCGGCTTCGTTGAGCACGATTTCCGAGTGGCTGGCGATGATGAGCTGGCTTTCCTGCTCACGAGCGGCGTCCGCGAGCAGGTGATACGTCTGGCGCTGGCGGAGAATCTCCAAGTGTGCGTCCGGCTCGTCCAGCAGCAGGACGGACCTGGGGTTCAAGGCCATGTGCGCCAATAGGAGCAGGGTCTGCTGGAGACCGCGTCCGGCGGAGGAGAGATCGAGCCGCGCCCCGGATCGATCGCAATAGGTCATCTCGATTTCGCCGCGCTCTGCGACATAAGTGGGCTCCTGGACCTCGACATGAAACAGGTCGTGGATGCGCTTCTGCAACCTCGACCAGGGTTCCTTGCCACCCTCGGCTGTGCAGACCCGATAGCACAGGTTGCGAAGCACTTCGGCCGTGCGACCCTCGCCGAGGAGGACGTACAATTGACCGGGATCGTGGCGCGGTTCTTTGGCCGCGAGGCCGGACATCGGATGGAGGAAGGAAACTCGGATCGCCCCCGCTGCGTCCGGGACGGGCATGCGCTGGGCGGTGTCCCCAGCACCCTCTCGGAGCGGGCGGCAGTAGAAGGACTCTTCATTTGCGTAGTCAAACTCGAATCCGCAAGCCCATGACCGTCCTTCACTGACGCCGGCGACCGTGACCTCGATGCAGATGTTCTTCGTCTCCTGTTTTCCGTTCTTCTTCTGAACGTCGCGGACATGAAGATTCTGCCAGAGGAGATTGGCGGTCGGTGCAGGCACAGCCAAGAGGTCCCGTCGATTGATCGTGACGCCAGGGCGCTTTTCCGGCGCGGCCTTACCGCGGCGCTTCTCATTCCAGCGTCGCAGCCCGATCTCCCACAGGGCGAGGGCTTGCAGGGCAGTCGTCTTCCCCGAGTTATTCGGACCGATGAAGACGACCGGGCTTCCAAGCTCGATGTCAACCGACTTGAATCGCTTGAATCTGCGAATGGTCAATCGGGTCAGCATCGACCCTCCCGGTCCTGGATCAAATCCGTCATCTCGGCGCTTCCCCTCGCTGGAGTAAATCAGCTAGGTCATAATTCACGCTCGTCACGCCGAAGTCCGGCTCCCGTTGAAACGGCCGCCGCACGTACTTCACCTCGTGCCCTTGGCCCTCGAACACCACCAGCGCCAAGATAAACTCCTCCGGCTTGTTGAGCGAGTAGAGAATTTCATTCTTCGTCACCGTCACCGTCTTGGCATCCCCGTCGCGGCCTTTCACTTCCAGAAAGCGCAGCTTGCCCGTCCCGGGCACGCGGCTTTCGATGTCGTAGCCGAGCTTGTCGGTCTCCCGGTCGGTCGGGTCGAAACCGAGACCGCGTTCGATCTCCATGATGATGGCCCGCGCCCGTGCCGCGACGGCCTGCTTGTCCGCCTGCGTCCCGGAAGTCGTGGGTGCCTGGCCAGTCATCTTCGCCAGGAGTCCGGCGGGGACGACCAGGAATCCGCCGAGGACCACGGGCGGCAGGGGTGCGATCTGCGCCTCGAGCTTCAATTCCTCCATGCGCTTCTGCAGCCGTGCCTGTAACGAGTCGGCGCGCTTGCGCGCCTCGCCCGAGTTCAGGCGGGCATTGACCTTCCCCGCCTGCTCCTGGATCTTGAGCTGTTCCGCCCGGTGATCCCAGTAGCTGATCTCCTTGGTCAACCGGTCCTTCACCGCGGCCTCGGTCTTGGCGATCAGCTCGAGTCGCCGGCCGCGCACCTCCGCCAGGTGCTCCGGAACCACGTGGGAGACGGCGTAGCCTTGCGCCTTCTGCTCGAGTTCCCGGCGAATCCAGGCGCACTCGGGCCGGGCGAGGATCGCGGTGACGTCCGGCTCCTGGGAGGTCAGGGGGCGGTAGTCCAGGTACGGTGCGTAGTGGATGTGTCCGACGCCGCCGACCTCATCGATTTCGACGTAGAGGACGCGCTTGGAGATGATGCGGCGATCCCCGGAACGGGTGGTGCTCGCGTCCTGGATCGCGTGCTCCAGGTAGAACAGCATGCGGGCGTGGTCACCCAAGTCGCGGTCATCCACGAGGACGGCGCCGCGGCGCAACAGGTCCCGGTGCCGCTCGAGCGTCAGATCGATGGCGGCGTCGAGGAGCGGATGCCCGGGGCAAACGAAGGCGGCGAGTGGCTGCCCCTGTGGGGCCACGAGGTCTTTTTCGAAGGCGATGCGCTCGTAGCGGGGCAGGACCGGTTCGCCGATGCCGATGAGGCGATCGCGATTGCGGATCGGCGCCGGGACGTGAGTGATTTCGTAGCGCCGCGCCTCGCGTTGCTTGGCCGTGCCGCCCATGCGCTGGAAGGCCTCCAGGAAGAACGACTCGACGTAGTGGGGTTGCAGGCGTCGGGCCTCGGCGCGCTCCATCTCCTCGCGGATCCGGTACACGCGACTGGCGTCCATTGCGTCGTGGGCGAGGGCGTGCTCTTCGATCAGGTCCTGGAGCTGCGCGGTATTGAGCGCCCCGGCAACGACCTGGTGGAGGCGCGCCCGCACGTCGGCGCGCTCACCGTAGCGGACGGCCTCGATCATTAGCTCGCGGAGCGACTTGCCGTCGAACATCAGCTTGCCGAGCACGTCGAAGACCTGGCCGCCGAGCGCGGTGCGGGCTTCGTCCAGCTTGTGCAACAGGGTGAGATACACTTCGCCTTCGCGGGTCTCCTGGGCGACCAGGTTCCACAGATGGCAGACCTCGGTCTGGCCGATGCGGTGGATGCGACCGAAGCGCTGCTCCAGGCGGTTGGGGTTCCAGGGCAGGTCGTAGTTCACCATGAGGTGGGCGCGTTGCAGGTTGATGCCTTCGCCGGCGGCGTCGGTGGCGACGAGGACCTGGACCTGGGGATCGTGGCGGAATCCCTCCTGCTGCTTCATCCGCTCTTCGCGGCCCAGGCCTCCGTGGATGCAGACGACGGCTTCGCTCCGGCCCAGCAGGGTGGTGATGCGTTGTTGCAGGTAGGTCAGCGTGTCCCGGTGCTCGGTGAAGACGACGAGCTTCTGATGCGGAGAGGGCGCCGGTCGAGGGAGCGCGCCGACGGGACCAGCGGGCGGGCAACTGCCCGCCGGAGCGAAGATCTCGCTGAGGAGGCTGGCCAGCTCGCGCCATTTGGTGTCTTCGCCGCCCCTGCGGACGGCGAGCGCGATCCCTTCCAGCCGCTTGAGGGTGTCGATCTCCGCCCTCAATTCTACGATCGAACGGGCGGCGGTGGCCTGGTCGAGGACCTTCTCCTCGATGATCTGGACCTCGTCGTCCGGCGCCTCGTCCAGGTCTTCGACATCGTCGGCGTCGAGGGTCGGGGCGCCGGCTCCGGGGGCCGGTGCGACGGCGGCGCCGCGCTGGAGGATCTCCAGTTCCCGCAGGCGGCTCTCCAGGCGCTCGTGCCGGCGGCGCAGAGACTGATAGATCGCCTCGGGAGAGGAGGCGAGACGACGCTGGAGAATGGTGAGCGCGAAGCCGACGGTGCCGGCGCGCTTGTCGTTCTCGAGCGCCTCGGCGCGGTTGAACTCCTCGCGGACGTAGTCGGTGACTTCCTTGTACAGGCGCGCCTCGGCATCGGAGAGCTTGTAGGGGACGGTGTAGGCGATGCGTTCGGGGAAGAGCGGAGTGCCGTCGAACTTGAGCAGGCCTTCCTTGACCATGCGGCGCATGAGATCGGAGACGTCGGCCGTGTGCACGCCGTCGCGGAAACGGCCTTCGAAGCGGTCGCCGTCGAGCAGGGCCATGAAGAGCTGGAAGTCCTCCTCCTTGCCGTTATGGGGGGTGGCGGTCATGAGGAGGAAATGGCGCGTGAGCGTGGACAGGAGTTGGCCGAGCTTGTAGCGCTTGGTGTACTTGATCTCGCCGCCGAAGACGGTGGCCGAGAGCTTGTGGGCTTCGTCGCAGACGATCAGGTCCCACCGGCAGTCGGGCGCTTGGAGTTTCTGCTGGACGTCCTCGTTGCGCGAGAGTTTGTCGAGCCGGGCGATGACCAGGTTGGTTTCGAGGAACCAATTGCCTGTCCGCGCCGCCTCGAGCTTGTCGTTGGTGAGGATTTCGAATGGGAGGTGGAAGCGCCGGTACAGCTCGTCCTGCCACTGCTCGGCGAGACTGCCGGGGCAGACGACGAGGCAGCGCTGGAGGTCGCCGCGGGCGATCAGCTCCTTGATGAGCAGCCCCGCCATGATGGTCTTTCCCGCGCCGGGGTCGTCGGCGAGGAGGAAGCGCAGCGGCTGACGGGGCAACATGGCCTCGTAGACGGCGGTGATCTGGTGTGGCAGCGGATCGACGACGGAGGTGTGGACGGCGAGTACCGGGTCGAAGAGGTGCGCCAAACGGATGCGTTGGGCCTCGGACACGAGGCGGAAGAGGTGCCCGTCACCGTCGAGGCTCCACGGCCGGCCCACGGTGACGACTTCGACGCGGGATTCGTCGTCGCGGTAGACGAGTTCGTTGGCGACCTTGCCGGCGGGGGTCTTGTACGTGAGCTCGATGGCCTCGGAACCGAACCACTGCACGGAGACGACCGTGACGAGGCAATCCGGGAGGATGCCGCGGACGGCGGCGTTGGGGAGGAGGTCTTCGAGACGGGACATGGGGGGCGGTTCCATAGAACGAGAGGGGACAGTCTAGCGAGATTCAGGAAAGTGTTCCAGGACAGTTCATCCACGCTCTACACCCTCGGCCTCGCCTTCATCGCATCCCAGATCCAGAAGGACCGCCACACCCTCCACATCGACCGCGCGCGGTTCCGCGAGCAAATCACCGCCCGCGAACTGGTGGGCCAGGTCCGCTACGAGGAGGCGCAGTCCCTGCTCTCGCGACTGGTCCGACGGCCGCTCGACCCCGCGATCTCGGCCGAGGCCGCCTATTGGCTCGGGCGCGCCAAGGAGGGCCTGTTCGACCTGCACGACGGG
>Ga0209514_10005957_pt1 | contig 15218 bp, 13 predicted proteins | sample Subgrocontami58m_FD_187452 | JGI IMG/M metagenome (GOLD analysis project Ga0209514, IMG submission 187452) | Subsurface groundwater microbial communities from S. Glens Falls, New York, USA - GMW37 contaminated, 5.8 m (SPAdes) (version 3) | ecosystem: Environmental > Aquatic > Deep subsurface >...
GTGACGAGCTTCGCGTCAACACCTAATTGGCGCATCTCCTTGACCAGCGGTACCAGATCTTCAACATATCCAGTCGCGTAGAGCCAGTCCGGTGCGTTGGCCTTTGCCTGTGTCAGGTAGGACGAGTGGTCCTTGGCGCCGATCGGGTACTGATCGAACTGCACGACTTTGATCCCACGGGCTTTGGCCGCTGCTTGGGTCGCTTGGCCCATTGCCAGGGGGAACAGGTCGTTGCGGGCGATGATCGCGACGGTCTTGACCGGCGGGTCGAGCTTTGCCACCAGGTCAGCAAGTGGCTCCGCCAGCGTCTCAAGCGGCGTCAGGGTACCAAAGGTGTACTTGAAGCCCTCAGTGAAGACCTCCTTGGCGGCCGAACTCACCACGATGAGTGGTACCTGATGCTTCTCTGCCGTTGCGCTCACCGCCTTGCCGGCGCCGCTGCCGAAGGGGCCAAAGAGGAACTTGACGCCATCCTCGGTGACGAGCTTCTCATACAGCTTCACCGCAGTGGCGGTGTCGCTCTGATAGTCGTAGTACTTGATGTCTACCGTGTAAGACTTGTTCCCGACCCGGATGCCACCTTTCTTGTTGACGATGTCCTTCCAGAGATCATAACCATCCTGCTGCTTCTTACCTTCCGGGGCCAAGCCACCCGTCAGTGGCAGTGCTGCACCTAGGGTGATGATGTCCTTGGCGGTTGGGGAGATCTCTTGCCGACAAGCGGCCAGCAGCGATGCGGACGATGCGCCGATCACTCCCATAGCAGCGAGTGAGAACAATCTTCGACGACTTAGCTTACTTGGAGCTAGTATTTTTTCGTGCTTGGGTACCACGGCTCCTCCTAATCTCTATAAAAATGACTCTGAATATAAAGCTTTATCCGCGCTTCTCGACATGGGCCTATAATCCACCAGCCACGATTTCGGTCCCGGCATCGCTCCAGCGGCACAGACCTCGGTATGGTAAGTCGCCCGAGTGTGCAACATGTGACTGCAGACCTGACCACCGCGAACGAACAACCGGAGGGTTAGCAGACAAAGATTATCAACTTGCTTTATCAAATTACTAAACAACTTAGCCAAATTATACTATCCTGTCAACCGGCTGTCAACACTTCCGAGCAAGGGGTCTACGCAGTTTTGGGTGATATACTGAACACGTATGGGTTTTTAGGCCCATTGGTGAGCGCCCAGCTATTAAGCCGGGACCATATCGCCCGCCTCAGGCGGGGCGCTTGAGCGGAGCTTGAAAGCTGTCACACTAATTTCACCCTAAAGTGTGTTGATCCCGGACAAATGATCCTCCTCTGTCTCGGTGATTTGGTGTCAGGTAGGATGGCCGTGTAGGTCAAGCAGCCCGGGTTCGGCAATCTGAAGATCAGCAAAGGAGGTCTTTATGCCCGCAGAGCACATCCAACCCCTTGGACTGTTCAAGCCGCCCACCTATGCCCAGGTTGTTAAGGCGGGTAACATTGTGTACATCGCTGGGCAGGTGGCTCAGGACGAGCACGGTCAGGTGGTGGGTAGAGGCGACTTCATGGCCCAAGCCACCCAAGTCTTTGAGAACCTCAGAGCCTGCTTGGCCTCGGTGGGTGCGGGCTTTGAGGACCTGGTAAAGATAAATGTTTTCCTCACGGACGCTCGCTATCGGCCGGTCCTGGTAGAGGTGCGGAGCAAGTTCCTGCGCGACCCGCTCCCGGCCTCCACCCTGGTAGTAGTGGCCGGTCTAGCCGAGCCAGAGTATCTGTTGGAGATCGAGGGCGTGGCGATATTACGGCTGAGCGCATAAACACTGAGCTATGTGGCATAGCCGTTCGCCCGCTGCCGCTATGGGGTGATGGCTCGATAATCACGCTCACTGCTGTAGAGTAACGCCGAATAGACGTCACCCAAAGCCATCCCTCTACCCGCACTGCGTAGTTCGTTAAACACCCTTTCAGCCGGGGTTTAGCCTGGGAGAAGCTGGTGGAACTCAATCAGAGAGTCTCAAGCGGCGGGGATACTGAGAATGGCGCAGCCTGTTGAAAAAGCCTCTGCGGGTAGCAGAAGTGCCTTTTAGTCTTTCTCTTGCGGCTCTGCGGCTAGTCGTGCGTCTCACAAACGTCCGTTTTTGAGATTGATCGTACTCCCAGGTCATAAGTACCAATAACCCAGAGTTTGGCGTTTCAAATTAGCATCTCAATTTCAATGTCTCCCTCTTGCAAACTACGCTGAGTTATGAGACGATGGCCCTATGATCGTTGGCTATGCCCGCGTCTCAACCGATGACCAGACCCTAGACCTGCAACAGGACGCTCTCAAAAAGGCAGGATGCGAGCGGATATTCACTGATACCGCAAGCGGTACCAAGGCCGACCGTCCAGGTTTAGAGGAAGCCATAGACTTCCTTCGCGCTGGCGATAGCCTGGCGGTCTGGCGGCTCGACCGGCTTGGCCGCTCCTTGAAGAATCTTATCGAGCTGGTGAACCGGCTCCACGGGCGCCAGATCAGCTTTCGCAGCCTCACCGAGCAGATTGACACGACAACCAGCGGCGGCAAGCTAATCTTTCACATCTTTGGGGCGCTCGCTGAGTTTGAGCGTGATCTCATCCGTGAACGCACCCAGGCCGGGCTGGCGGCGGCCCGGGCTCGCGGGCGCCAAGGGGGGCGACCGAGGCTGCTCGAATCCGCCCAGAAGGTGGCCATGGCGCAAGCTTTGTATGACAATAAGCGAAACACCATCGGTGAGATCTGCCAGACGCTACGCATCTCGAAAGCGACGCTATATCGCTACGTCAAGGTTCGCAACCACGCCAAGAAGGTGATGGACGCCACCACTTTATGAAGCCATACCAATTCACGAGACCACCACGACCACTACGAAACAACGCTGTACGATCAGATAACCTGGCGCTCGTGCCAGGAAGCATCCTCCCCTTTAAGGCTCAATGGCAAGCCATAGCTAACAACTTGCCTAAAGGCAACATCCTAATCGTCCTTCCACCAACTAACAGGCCGCAGCGCAAGGTCTTTGAGAAAGTGGCGTCACTTCTTGAAGCCGATGGCCAGCGGGTAATTACCATCTCAGCAGAACAATTTCACTAATCGCCCCAACGAGCCCCTGCTCAAAGGTTATGCCCGCGCTTGCCATTCAGTCAACCCGAATATGCCCTCTTGCTCAGGCTCGAAAACCGCAGGATTGAGCACTAACCATTGCTTAACAGACTCAGGGGAGTCGAATAGCTTTGGAAACTCGCCCTCGGCTATCTTGGCAACCATCTGCCAGTGCAATGGCAGTTTATGTCTCACCAGAATGGATCGTAACGCACCGATCCTGCGCACCCTTAGTCTCTCGCGGGCAACATACCTACTCCGTAGCCACCGGAGGTAGTCAAAGTAGTCGGGATCGCCTCTAATCGGGCACGCAGCGGGATCCTCTAACGGACAATCCCAGCACCTATCACCTTCGGTCCGCACGCACTCGGGCAGCCAACCCGTCGTGCTGACCCGGTGTTCGCAGAATACACGCCAAGAATTCCCAGCATCCATCGAACACTAACCAGACCTGAGAATCCGCTCACTCTCCGACCTCATCTTCCCATCCCCTAAGGCTGTTTTCCACTAGCTTGATCGCTTCACCACTACTTATGGCAAACTGTCCTCCATTCGCAATCTGGAAATCCGCCTCGGTCAACAGTGCGTCGAACGCTTTCATTAAGACTCGCGGGGTGACGCCAGAATCACGATCAATGTGCCCAATTACCGCCTCGACTGTCTCCCTAGTCCACGGAAACCACGGAGAGGGCACATCTCCACAACGAAAGTGATTCAGGAGATCTTGCACAAAATTCACGGCCTCGCTTTTAGACAGCAGCGGCATGCTCACCCTCAAATGATCTTCCCTGCTCTGAAGTTCTGGGCTGAGAAGATGGCGGACGAACTTCTCTTCACCACTCCCAAAGGACAGCACCAATGTGAGGCCAATCGAAACCTCATCATACCAAGTCTGTAGGCCAATATTAATGTCTCGACCAACAGCCAACTTGAAATTTCCAATCCGTTGACACTCATCAAGCATGACGACGATCCGCCGATATTGCCCGGCAAGTCGGCCCAACCTCGTAAGCCCACTTACGATGGCAACAGCCTCATCAGTCGTTCGCACGTACCGCGTCACACCCAAGGTGTCCAGGCCCCTACGTGCGAACTTAGTGCCTCGAAGCCACTCGGTGGCAAGCAATCGATCCTGTGTCCTATCCGACTGCATCATTCGAAGCGCTGAGATGGCGTCCGGAACGTAACTAAACCACCCGTCGACGAGCTTCCGCTCCGACGTTGCGCGGTACACACGAGCAAAAGCCTCAGCTAACGCATTCAGATCCAAATTGGCCATAATTGCCTGGTATACTTCCAGGAAGCTCCGCAATTGTTTGGGCATCACAGCGTAGATCGGGATGATCCCTAGGTGTCGCTGATCTAGACAGCGCTGACGGATGTGCTTCAGGGTGTGAGTCTTGCCAGCTCCAAGGTCGGCCCAAACGAGGTGAATAGTGCTGTTCTCGACACGCGACCATCGCCAAAGGAGCCGATCAATATGTTCCTTGACCTGCTGCCTATCGGCCCAGACTTTAGTGAACGCATCATCCGGTACAGTACGAAAAGGCCACTCACTGAGGTATAAATGAGGAAAGCCCTGGTTAGAAGCGTCCCTTTCCATCAAACCTGACTTAGATCTGGACCATCCGGCAGTCCTGCCTCAGCCCAAATGGTTTCAAAAAGTCGGCTTGCTATTTTGTGGTTCATAGTCCGGGAAAGAAGCGCATTCAGAAGGTTTTTCCTCAGCTCTCGCAGATATACCTCATACGCCGCAACCATCTTGAACTGCTCTAACGGTTCCGTGGGCATGCGCACCACGTTTACCCCCGCCTGCTGGGAATAAACTATGAACTTAGCTTCAGCAGGCGTCTTAGCCTTGTAGATGAAACCATGCTCGGTGGTGATTTCCTGGGAGCCAAAGAACGGGCTGTGCATCCGCAGAGGCTCTCTAGGGAGTTGTACCTCGACGAACTTATTCGCCAGGGACTCATACGCCACGAAATCGCCAGGGAAACGCTTGGGGCCGGCCGGTATCACTTCCTGGAGAACCGCGTCCGTCACCTTGCTAACATCCCGTCGCGGCCGTGCCTTCCGTGCCCTCTCTCGCTGGGTCGCAAGACCAAGCCTCTCACGGGTGAGCTGACACAGTCCGTCATAAATACGCGGCAGGTACTTGTCCGGGTCCGCACCTATAGCTTCAAGTACCGCCCTGTCTAATTCTTGGCGATCTCGCTTCCCTACCTCCCGGAACACTGACTCGATTGGACGACGGCGAAATGATTCAAAAGCATTGCGTATGGCCTCGCTATGATACTGGCTAAAGGAGCGAATATCGGGAATCAACAAATAGTCCCTTGCATCTTCGACTGTCAGCTCTAGGACTCCGTCACCGAGCGTCACTCTACCCGTCAACTCTGAGAACAAGGCAGTGACGAAACTATTAAGCACGGCAACCAGGACTTCCGTATCTGCCCCTTGGGTAGGCTTCAAGAAATACAGGCGTTTGTCAGGGATCACGCTTACAGGACAGTAATGATGACTGTGCCTGTCTCCGAGCGCCGGTGTGAAGAAAACCTGCGCTAGTCGCGTCTCGTTTTCCGGCAACGCCCACCATCCAGGCTTTCGGTTTCTTACCCACGGTCCCTCGGGCCACCTTATGCCGCGCTGGACGCCTTTTTCATAAACTTGCTGTTCGCCCCACTCGATGTACCGAAGAGTGTCTAGATGGCCTTCCCGTCGCAGCTCCTCTTTAGTCTTGCGGCAGACGAAGACTCGGAGCGGTAAAGAGGAAGCGTCCACAGTGATCGCATCTGTTGATTTAGGTGATTTCAACAACGGCATCAAAAAGCCTGGGTCAATGCCTAATTCTCTCGCTCTGGACTCCGGCAAGTAGAAGAACTCGTTTATCCGACTCAATCCTGCCCTACTTGGAGTGGCGATCTTATTAAGAACAACCAGCCGATCCCCCGCATCCTGGAGTAGTTCGAAGTACGCCTGAGGCGCCCGCAAATAACGACCCCACTTCACCGTCTTGCCGAAGTTCTCAACCTCCGAGAGAAGCCTATCCTGGTTAACAAACCGTGTTTGAAACAAATCAGACTCGTACTCTGTCACTCTTCCATCGTTAGTAACGGGTCGGGCCTGGGAAGAGTCCAGGGCACCAGCAAGCGTCCTGCTAGTCTCCCTCCAATATGCTGCGGTAGAGTCCTTAAGCGGCAGCACGTCAGCAAGAGCCTTTTTCACCTTCACAAAGGCCGCTGTATTTGTTGCCCTGGCGCCACTGTCAGTGCATCGTTCAGCTATGGTCACGACAGTATTGACCGAAACTTGGTCGAACCAGGGTTCACAACGAGATTCCAGGACTGCAATAATCTTGAAGTTCCGGAGCAGAAACCGCTGGAGCTCATACCCATACCCAGCGTCCAGCCAAGCGTTGGAGGTCACAATCCCTATCCTGCCAGCAGGCTTGAGAAACCGCGCAGAATGTATAAACAGGTAGACATAGATATCGGCTAACCCAGACAGTTTCAACTGGCCCTTTTTATCAAATAAGTCTGAGTAGTCACCAGCGGCTTGCCAGTCTTCGGCAAGCACCCTTTGCAGTAGGTTCTTATATTCGGGAATCTGGCGCTCGATCTCTTCCTGCCGAACATACGGAAAATTGCCAACGATTGCGTCAAATAAGGGAAATCCCTCACCTACCCCGCCTACCTTCTCATTAGGTCCCGATGTAGGCGCCGGGAAGTTGACAGTAGCGCCCGGCCTCAAGCTGAAGAAGTCGGCAGATAATATGCGGGGGAAGTTACTAACCTCTCCAAGCTTTTGGCGGAACAGGTTCATAGTAGCTAGCCCGGCAGGGAAGTGAGCTATGTCCACACCCCACAATTGGTTCAGAAGTTGGTAATGATCACGCTTGCCCAAGGATTGGAGCAAAGAGTAGGCCCGAACCAAAAATGTCCCCGATCCACATGTTGGGTCCAAAACCATAGCACCGCTATCTTGGACACAGAGGGCAAGAATCAGGTCCACCAAATCTTCGCGAGTGAAGTATTGACCCAGGGTGTGGCGCTCTTCCGGTGGGATCAGACGCTCGTACACCTGACCTATTACGTCTTGCGATACAACGTGGAAATTGTATCGGTTAAGGTCAGCAACAAGGCTCTTCACCTCATTTACGGCCGCTTGGGGAAAAGGCACGTAGTCAATGATCTCTTCATCGAAGACGGCTTGGTAATCGATTTGCCTCGCTTGTTCAAACAGATCGTGTAACCGTGATAACAGGAGCGCATCGTCCACGCCGTCGAGTTCCGGCTCAGGTAGGTCCACCCACCATCGGCGAAGGGTCTCATAGAAGATCACCTTCCCCAGGAACCGATAGGCAATCTGAGAACCCACTACATTGAAGAACTGATCGTCGCCGTAGTTGGCAATCCCTTGCTTCACAGCCCAGTCTTGCAGCACTTTGGCAAACCCGTGAACCACTTCCGTCCTCGTTCTTACCGAGCGAACAACCCAAGGACGAATGGTCTCCGCCGCCCGGTGTAGTCTCTCTACAAAGAAAGTAGCGTCGGGAACCAGTGAGCTGCCCGGAGCCTTTCCCATCAATGTTCACTTACCTTAATGAGCCTACAGATAGGGTTATTGAAGGAACTTCACGACATTCACTTTGCCCCAACGGTCAACGTTGAGTCGCACGAATTCAGAGCGTTCACGCTGTGCCATCCGAAGCGTTTCAAGTCCCTCAGCCATTTCAAAGTACCCCTTACCCTCATTTATTGACGATATGGCAGCTAGAAGCAGAACCTCACGGATCGGGGCATACCCAAAAGGACTCGCCAGGACACGATAGCTCTCGTACAAGGCTGCTAAGACCTCGCTGCTGGCCGCGAGGTGGGGGATGGACAAACCAAAAGCCTCGGTTGCCTGGGCAAAAAAGTAGACATCTAACTCGCTGTCATAGTCTTCTTTTTTCGCTAACTCCCCCATCAGACATCGGCCAAGTGTGGTTAGTTGATAGCGGTAGGAGAACGGGCTGTCTTTCGCTAAAACCCCCAAGTCGACGAACGGCTCCAGGCGCGGTGTGACTGTCTCCTCACGCGCCCCCTTTCCGGAGTAAGCCCGGACGCGCCATTGCTCGATGGTACCCGCAGTCTCTAACAGTCTTTGGAGCCGCGCCAGATCAGCTGCATTGCTAACTCGGGGACGAAGTTTTTGGTGAGCCTTCCGCATGATCCCAGGTAGCAAATCTCCTGCTTCCCTGTCAGAGAAGCCCGCATTAACAGATAATAGCTCTCGATATAGAGGCAAGAGTACATCCCTGTCATGCTCTATTAGTGTGAAGAGGAAGAACAACTTCTGGCTCGTAGTAAGCATAAGAGGATTTACGTCTTGCGAGTAATTCTTGAATGCCGCAATCTCTTGGGGGCTAACTAACTTCAGGAATACCTGTCCGCGAACGAGAACCGAATAAGATTCTTTGCGTATTAATCCCAGGCCCACCGCCAGGTAAGGGTACTTCCGCCATTCCTTTGCCGCCAGTTTACCGCGCTTAGATGGAAGTTCAGCGGAAGCCAGGTAGAGATCTTGTAACTCCACATTGACAGAGTCTCCACCAGTCCCCTGCTCTTTTACGCGCTCAACGGCATCACGTATAGGCTTGTATGCCCCATCAGTTAGCGCCTGCTGGACATACTGCGCTAGCTCCGGCGTTATCGGAACAGCGACCTTTTTGCTCAACGTTTGAATTAGATCGTCCCCCAGCACACGCAAAGTTGATGTAGATGTCAGTGATCCGCGCGATACCAGGTGCTTCAGGAATCCCAACCGTTGCATACAACGACTCGGGTTCTCAAGAATCCGAATGCCGTTCCTATCCACTAGAAGCCCCCGTGCACACTTAAGCGTGGCCGCACTTCAAGGATAAACGCCCTTTCCGCATCAGTATTGGAAACCACCGCCTGGCCAACATCTAAAGAACGCACGAGCGCCTCAAACCCAAGAACGGAGTTTGCATATCGAACCTCTTCGGGAAGACCACCTTTGAGGTTGTGGCGCACGTACTCGATGTCACTTTGGATGGTGAGTTTATGAGCAATTAGGGTATCAACCTGAGCCATGATTCTCGAATCTATCGCGCTAGGCTGCTGAGTTGTGATAGCAAAAGAGATGCCGTAATTTCGGCCCTCCCGAACTAACCTAACTAACACCTCAGCTGCGCTTGTACGCCGCTCCGAAGGAAGAAAATTCTGGGCCTCATCCGCGGCTATCCAGCACGGAGGTATGCTTCGACCAAGAGCTTCCTCCGCGTGAACCCTTTCTGTCTTGGAAAGGTCGCCCCGTATTAACAAATCCTTCTCAAGCTCAGATGCCTCTATTCTGGCTCGCATGATTTTTCGGACCAATGTGGTGATAAGAACGAACCGCAGTTCATCCGACATTTTGTTCATAACGATTACGCTGAGAACTCCCGGTCGTAACAACTCATGGAGGTCTGTTCCCGCAGCGCTAAAAAGTGGATTCCGAGCGTAGGTGGTTAACTGCTGTAGGACGGCTCGACGGGTCTCAGACTGATAATTGGCCTCCAGTTCCCGATCGCGCCGAATGCACATTAATAGATCATCAATTGCCCAGTCTACCCTAGACGGATGAAGCACACCATCATCCCAGCCTTCTACGGTGACCTTGATGTACGTGTCGTTGAGCAGTTGACCCATTCTGTCCTGCAATATATCCAGGTTAAGCAGATATCCCCAATCGGCAGCGGTAAAGTCTGAGTACCTAACTGTAAACTCTTTATGGTGAGTTGGTCGCCCGAGTTCAGTTCCTAAGTTTGGACGCCAAATGCAGACATCAATGGTTGTTTCCGCAAGGTTCCAACCCTTCCTAACTGAGTATTGTTGCCGAACGACCCCCTGCCCAGACTCCGACGCTAGGGGGATGTCCATCCACTGAAAAATTCCGAGAGTATCGAACAAGATCGCAGCGCGCCTCCCAGAACTGATCCCTACAGGCGATCCTCCAGCCGGCGTACACAGCCCCTCCAGCATTGAACCCACGGTGTAGGATTTGCCGGAGCCTCGCTTGCCGACAATTGCGACTACGTGCTCTTGCGAAAGGTCATGTGCCACAGAAACCAATGGCCCAGCTTCCGCCAAGCGCCCAATGACTACATGCTCGCCACTCTCAGACCCCCCTCCGACTCGGAGTATCCTGCCAGTCCCAATTTTTGGGCGCACCGTGAATCGCTTCATTTATCCAGCTTCGTTTATCCGAAGATCATAGGCGCAACTTCGTTAACAATAGGTGTATCTACCACCAGCTTGTTTTCATCCCACGCATAGATGGCGCATTCGTTGAGAGTCCTAATGATGGTTCTAGGTAGCGATTTTGCCGGATCTTGTGATGCGTACTCGCACAGCAGGTCAAACGCGTCGGCGCTGAGAGGATAGGTTTCCAACGTCGTTGCCAAACTTCCCTCCTGTATCCTCTTTTCCGCCGCCCCCTGATCGATCAACTCAGATAAAAGCTCCCGAATGAACCTTTGGACGTCCTTTACGCTAGGTAAAGGAAAAATCTCGACATAATTGTTTACGCCTATCCTGGTTCTGACATCTTGACGTGTCAACCCCTCAGGCATGTCATCCACAGTAAGAGAGTAGCTCGAAATCAGGAACCCGACAGAGGAATTCTGGGGCTCGGCCAACTTCCTCAAGTAATTATGAACCGACTCTACTGCATCAGGATTTCGTACGTTCTGGAATGTCTCCCCCTCATCCATCAAAAAGATCAACTTCTCCCCGTTCTGCTCTGCTAAGCGTCCCAGCCCGACTAGGACGTTCACCATATCTCCAGCCCCCACGTCGCCAAGATTCCGGGTGAGCTGTAGGCGTTGAAGGTCACCAGCGCTAAGCTTCTGGCTTGATAGCCAACGCCAGGCGAGCAGTGGTATATCACCCCCACCCCGTAAGTTTTTAACAGCTTGGATTAAGTTATAATCCTGCAAAACTCCTCCCAGGACTTGGTCCAGGTTCTCTACCTTGCTGAAGAGGGTCTCGACCCACTTTGTCACCGTCTCTTTGCCCAGCGCCTCCATCAACTGGAGATGCCAGTCCAAATGGTTTGACTTACTTTGCATCTCCAGGACCACGTCTACCGTCTTAGGCTTAAACTTCAAAGACTTTGGAGGCTCGTTGTAGAGCAAATATTCAAGGTGATACAAGGTCTGCGTTTTCCCTGAGCCATAGGAGCCATAGATGACCATCTTCGGCACCCCAGGGTCCACGAAGGACCGCACTAGCTGAGCCTTCAAATGTGCCTTTATCTCGTGTCGCCCAAAGTAAAACCGTGCATCGCCTGGGTTTATCTTTGGATCAATGGTGAAACTATTCCTCTCTTTCAGGCAAAACCATTCCTTGAAGTCCATTTTGTCTACCTCCTCAGTCTCATCGGTTTAACTAGCTTACTCTCCCTCAGGCTACGTAACCGCACCGTTCCCCACTGAAGCAACTCATTGAACACACCCACCCCTTGTCCTCGCGCAAAGACAATCATCCCTATTTCTATTCGTCGCCGAATAGAGGTCTCAGTCAGATTCCCGGACCCAAGGAGCGCGAACCCTCCCTCCCGAAACCGGCAGATATACAGCTTCGCGTGAAGTGACGGATTGAATCGAACCTCTGTGAAGTCGGCCTTCGCGAGCATCGACACTGCCTGCTGATGGGAAGGGTACTCTGGCGCAGGTTCATTGGTAATCACATAGGTTCTCGTACGATCCTCGTTGATCTTATCAAGAACTCGTTCCAGAGAAACACTGGCCCCGAACAGAGGTCCGATAATGGGGGATACCAACACAAGTTCTTCGACCGGCCGTTGAGAAAGAATGACCATCCGCAGGAATCTCTCGACCGGTTTCTGCAGTACCACCTCAACAAATGGGACTTCTTTTAATCTATCTGCCGATGCCGTACCGGTTGTAGCTTCGGAGATGCTGTTAATATGCTCCACATTACAAACCTTCCGAACATCCAGTGCTCAAGCACCGTCACCGTGGACCTACAGTTGAGACAACACGCATACTCAGTCACCGGCTTGCCGGGTCCGATATTCACTGTCCCCCAGATCGCACGACTCTTGCCGAAGATATTAGCAGGGACCATTGCCAGCAGTCACAACCTACACTCGGGATGGCTGCCCTAACCTGGCAACTCCCCAACCGCACCTCGCCAAGCTACGTGCCGTCCCTAGCCTAGAAACCACCACCCGATATAATGGCCTTCAGCCTGAAAATAGGCGAACGGACCGTTGGAAGAAGAGCGGTTAATCTCGCTCAAAGAGGCAGCGGCTCTATCGGGACTCAGTGCGAGCCACTTAAAGCATCTTGCAGAAGCAGGGAGACTGAAGGCCCAGAAGATAGCTCGAAACTGGATAACGACCGAGTCCGCCGTTGCCGAATATTTAAGAAACTCAGAACTGAGGAGTAGAAATCCTTACAAGAATAAACGCGGTTGACAGTACAGCCGATAGCGTCTACACTGTAGCTACCAAGCTAGCTTGGGTCATCCCGCAACTCAGGAGGGCCTTCTATGTCAGGTGGCGGCGAAGGCGGCTAACAACCGCCAAGATTCAGCAGAGGCGGTGGGCCTGGCCAGCTCACCGCTTTTGTTGTTTCACCAGTGCCAACGAATCAGATATGAGGTATTCGCTTGTGGTCTAGGGATGTCAAGCGAAACGCAGGTTTTCCCACTTGCCAACCTTTGGATCGGCAAGGGAACCTGGTAACCTGAATAGTGGTGCCAGGTCGCCCGGCGACAAGCACGCGCTTTCGGAAACACGACCCTTCGATAAAGGCGCCGTATCGGATGATCAATCAGGGTTTCAACCCAACAACTCTTCTCGAGGAATCCCTCCACCACCGTCCGCCTCACCCTGAACTTTAGCGTCTCTCCCCAAGCCATTGCCCGCTTGAGCCTAATCACCAGATGCTTGCGCCCTTCATCCTCGAATGAATCCTCAAGGCTACCCGCATCGGTCTGATAGCGGCTTAGGGTAATCCCATCTCCCCAAGAGTGATCGAGAATCCCTGACACCCCGTCTTGTAGAAACTTAACCCTCTGAGTCCGTTGGAAGGTGGCTCTCTCCCCTATTGGATCGTGCAATACGAGTGTGGCGTCATAGTCCAGAATTTCATACGGACTGACGAGAAGCCCTGCTGGTAGCAGCATTCGCCTCAATCGGGCAGACCCAAGGATGGTGGCGTAGGTCTTCGAGGACACCACCGGTACTGGCTCAGCTAAGACGCTCTTCACCCCATCAGCGTATCAGATGGGTGGTGTTATGTCAATACCTGCAACTCCACTTATCTCCACTGCTTACCGACCCCTTCCTCTCATTCCACGCTGAAACCCCTCTACGAAGGCGTCCATAAGCGGGCTTTTGGTTTCTGCTTTCCCTTGATCCCTCACCCCTGCCTCTTCTTCAGGATCCACCCGCACCAGATCAACTAGACTGCCCTCACCGTCCCGAAGCATCTCAAACAGAACCGATGTCATCTTCTTAGCCTTCACATCACAACGGTTCACTATGAGCACTTCCCTTCGGTTTGGGTCCTCAGAGGGCGGCACGTCTGGCAAGCGACCTTCCTCAGCTACACTCAGCCACGCCTCCGAGACCAACGATACGCCCTCAAGAAAGCCAACCACACCCTTCCTTGCCACCATAAAGCCAGTTTTGGCCATCAGGAGACGCTTTCCCCTTTGTTCGTATGGGAATCCCTCTAAATAGCAAACAGTTGATCCCTTGCTTCCTTCAACGACTAGGGTGGGGACATGCCCGCCTGTTTCAAGCGCCACTTCAGTAGCAATCTGGGCGATTTCCTCAATACCCAGCGGTTTTCGTTCCCTCTCAGTACGGCCCTGCCTCCTCTCCGGTGACATATATTTTCTATACTCTCACTTTTTTACCCACTGTTTCGTCCCCATCCTGAAGCCACCCACGAAAGCATCCAAGAGCGAGCTCTCAACACCCGTTCCACCGGCGCCTTCTGTGCCTACTTCACGCTCCGCTTCAACCTTTACCAGCTCAACCGGTTCGTCCTCGTCATTCCGAATCAGCTCGAAGCGAACCACCGCTGTTTTGTTCGCCGCAATATCACGCTGGTGGACGATGATTAATTCCTTTCGTTTTAGGTACTCCGCTGGTGACAGCCTAAGCATTCTGACTTCCTGCTGTACACCCTTCCAACCTTCCTCGGTCACCACCGACACCCGCTCAAGTACACCAAGCCGAGCTTCCCTTGCCAGCGTCATGCCAGCCTCAATCGTCAGGCTGCGTTTCTCTTTTTGATCGTCTGGAAGTCCCTCCAAACGCTGGATCGTCCACCCATAACTTCCTTCGACAATGATGGTTGGGGCATAACGACCAGAAGTAAGAGCCTCCTCGGTGGCAATTCGGGCGATCTTCTCAACGCTTAATGGCTCACCTTTCTCTTTTGGGCGGATGCGTCTCCTCTCTGGCGACATACTGTGTTTGTATCAAACTAAAATGGTTATGTCAACTGCTGTGCTACAATGACCTTGTATGCCATCGCCAGAACGCCGAGAACCAGAGCAGGCGCTACTCCCACCTGAACTGGCTGAGTTTCTGAAAGACCGCCGCTTTGCCTGTGTGACCCAGGCAACCAACAGGGGAACGGTCTTGGTGATAAAGGCGCCAGGCAGTGAGATCGAAAGCGTTCGAGGCCGCGTCCCCGTTCAGCTTCGCTACTACCTCTATCAGCATCCAGCCGCCCCGGTCATCCGCATGATCCTGACCATCTACGATCAGCCCAGAACTCCCCTGGCCTTTGAGACGTTCATCAATGTCGAGGATACAGCGCAGAGGGCCGACTTTGAGGCACTGGCTAACCAGAATGAGCTAGACCTGCTTTTCTATGATGAAGAGCTTGCCCATCGTCTCAGCAAACGTGTGCGCATCGGCCAGCCCAAAGTGGTAACCCAGATTCTCGGCGAGGCGGATCGCCTGCTGGCCGCCATCCCTAAAGAGCGATTCGACTTTGACCGAGCCAAAGCGGAGCTGATGGAAGCAACGACCTTATGAAAGAGCGAGAGCATCAGCCAGTCCCCTACTATCAGGCCGCACGCTTTGTAG
>Ga0209514_10005962_pt1 | contig 15205 bp, 23 predicted proteins | sample Subgrocontami58m_FD_187452 | JGI IMG/M metagenome (GOLD analysis project Ga0209514, IMG submission 187452) | Subsurface groundwater microbial communities from S. Glens Falls, New York, USA - GMW37 contaminated, 5.8 m (SPAdes) (version 3) | ecosystem: Environmental > Aquatic > Deep subsurface >...
TATGCCCGCCGCACGCCGGCGGGGCGGAAACAAAAGGGCTACGCTGTTCGAGACACAATAGTACAGGAAGCGTTGGAAGATTGCGGTTGATCTATGCCGGTATCTCCGCCAGCGTCTAAAGTAGTACATGAAGCGCCTCTTTCCAATTGGTGGTTCATGCAATTGACACCATATGTCTTTAAAGGCATACTTATACTACGATGTGGGCTGTATTGTTGCATGACGCTTTCGATGCCGAATTGAACGATCTGCCGGAAGCGGTGCAGGACGAAGTATTGGCTCACATGGGGCTGCTAAAGCAATTTGGGCCGGCCGCGCGTGGATACGCTGAAAGGATCGCGTCACGCGAACATGAAGGAACTGCGGTTCGACGCTGCGGACGGCGTGTGGCGCGTCGCCTTCGCATTTGACCCCAAGCGGCAGGCAATCCTGCTGGTGGGCGGCGATAAATCGGGCGGCAGCGAAAAGAGATTTTATCGCCAACTCATCCAGAAAGCGGACGCGCGCTTTGATGAGCATGTAACGCGGGTCGAAAAGGATAGGAGAAAGAGCGATGGCTAAGACATTGGAACAGAAAATGGCGGCTCTGAGCCCGGCGCGGCGCAAGCGGGTGGAAGCGCGCACGGCTGAGCTCATTGAAGATGAAGCGTCACTTTGCGACCTGCGGCGCGCCCTGGCGCTGACACAGGAGAAGATGGCCGAGGAACTCGGGATCGGGCAGGACGGTGTCTCGCGCCTTGAGAAGCGTAGCGATTTGCTGATCTCAACGCTGCGCGGGTACGTCGAGGCGATGGGAGGGAAGTTGCGGCTGGTCGCGGAATTTCCCAATCGCGCGCCCGTGATGCTCAGTGGCTTGACGGCCGTAGAGGCCGGGGTGCTGGCGGGTACGCGCGGCAAGGGCGAAAAATTAAGCCGCAAAGGCAGGACGACGTAGCGCCGCCTGCGCTCTGAATTCAACACGTGCAGCGTCGTAAGGCCCTGATGGTAATGGCGCGCCCGACAGGAGTCGAACCTGCTCAACGGCGAAAAGGTGCGAAGTCTCGTATTCGCTTCCCTCTGAGTCAGGCGCTAACAACACGGTGATTTTGACGCTTTTCGCGGTCTGTGTCACTGGCCGTGTCACAAACCATCCACAGCCTATTGATCACGCAAAGTTGTTGCGGCCAGGTGACCAGGATCCTCTCGCCAATTCTGGCGATATGCGATCGACTATCCGGGCCTGCTCGCCAAATCTGGCGATGACGGCTGCCGGCGCCGCTCGACATTTCTGGCGATGCTGCAGGGCTAGCGGTACACTTCGCCGCGATGGCCGACGCGGATCACATACACCACCAGCTCACGATCGACCAGGTCGCAGACAATGCGGTAGTCGCCCACGCGATACCGCCAAGCGTGCGCGTCGCCTTGCATGGCTTTGCCCTTGCCGCGCGCGTCACCCTGGGCAATCTCCTCGAGGAACTTGAGTATCCGGCGCTGTACCGGCCGGTCGAGTTTGGAGAGCTGCTTTTCAGCAGCCGCAGTGAACCTAACCGCCCAGGCCAAGGCGTTGCTTCACCTGGTCGAGCGCGACGGTGCGGCCACGGTGCTTCCGCGATGCGAGCACGGCCTGATAGTCGTCGGCGTCCTGCAGGTACTGTGCCACGGCGTCGAGCACCAAGGTAGCCTTGGATTTGCGCGCGCGCCTGGCTTCCCGCGACAGGGCGGTATCCAGTTCAGGGGTGAGCTTCACTTCAAGCATGGCGGTCTGATCCAGCGGCTATAGGTGTTTTCATTTTATCACCATCGCTGGCGCCTGCTCAGGCCGGGGACGCGAGATCTTGCAGCGTCGGAATTGGCGATGCCGCCGGCAAGGCCTGCCTCGATGAATATGGCGAGGTCGGCCGGCTCGATCTGGCATCGCCGGGAGTGGCGAGGCTTGCCGGCGTGTCATCTGGTTGGTTGCTGTTTGACGAAGCTGACATCCTCCTCGGCCGTCTAGAGCAGCGGCTGATATAATGGTTTGGACCGCCCCTCGCAACGCCTGTCATTCTCTGCCAAACAAGTAACGACGCGGCTTCCCAGGGAGTGGCAAACAACCGACTGACAGCGGAAGACGACATGCCAGAGAAGAAAAAACAGCGGGAGAAACCTGCCCAAGTGCCACGGGCAAGCAAGCTCGTTTCGCCGTCACCGTCACCAAATGACGAAGCCGCCGGCACGGGTAATGAGCCATGGCGAAAGTGGAAGGTCAAGCCTACCATTGAGTGGATGGTGACAGACCCGCCAGAGGTGGGTATTGGCAAGCGCATCGCGTACTGTCGCGGACAGCTAGATAACCTCGGCGTGGATGCACTGTCCCGGTACACGAGGTATTTCGACAAAGAGGGCATTTCCAGAATGTCCATCTTTCGCTATGAGGATGGCGCTTTGCCGGGCGCTCGCGAGTTGCGCATATTGTGTGTTGCTCTGTGGGTACCGGCTGGATGGTTGCTGTTCGGACACGTTGAGGAAAGGCGCGCGGACGATGACGTCCTCCTAGACACCTGGCTGCGGAAAAAATTGATCAGAATGCAGGTGCTAAATATGCCAGAAGCCTTTGACGAGCTGGACGCGCGCGCGGAGCCAGACGAAACGACACGGCGGCAAAAATGGATTGATGAGGCACGAAAACCAGCGTTAAAAAGTTAGTAACCACCATCACCTAAGCCCGGACCAATTCTAGTGGCCCGGGTTTTTTTCGCCCAAGATAATCCCTATGTCGTGCATTTCGCACGATACTGATTGACAAACGCCATTCTTCTGAAATACCATGACCGTGCGTTTTTCACGATATTGGAGAACTAATGGCTATCAAACAGCAAGGACCTATCACCCGGCAGGATTTTGAGGATGCGCTCGAATCGTTGCGTGTAAGTGTTGCCGAGGTTGCAAGGGACACGGCTATTCCGCGCGCGTATCTGAGTGAGCTTCGCAACCACGGCACCCCACTTCGGCGCGATTTTGCGGAGAAATTGCAAACTTACTTCGAGGGCAAGGGCATCGAGTTCGACAGCAAAGGCTCCCGGGGCGGCAGCGATTCTCGGGACCAACCGAGCGACATTACCAAGACGCCGCACCCGCGCCTCTCGGTAGGAGCCGTCTGTTTCTTCCCCATCCGCGCCGACCTGTCGGACGAGCGCGTGCGTGCGGCCATGCAGGAGATCGATCGCGATGACAAGCGCATCGCCGAACTATTGGTCATAGAGGCCACGCGCGAGGCGGCATTTGTCGGCGAGGGGGAATACTCCGAGGAAACTCAGGAGGCCGGTCGCGAACTGTTTGCGCTGTGTGCCGCGAACTATATGTTGGTGCGGTACCTGACCGGCACCGACAATCCGCTCGCGCAACCAATCGGCCAAGACAGGTTAGGAGCAATCCTGCTCGAGACCATGCGCGAGGGTATTGAGCGCGCGGGAATCGAGATCGCGACGTCGCCCGGGGAATCCCCCGAGGAGGTCGAAGCATGAAAGTCCCCTTCAACATGATTCCCGCCGGAGGGGCGGGCGCCCTGGTCGTGGCCGTTGTGTTGATGGGCCTCGTCCTATATGCCGTCAACAAGACCGCCCCGCAGACGCCGAAACCGATCACGTTCCCCTGACCAAGGGGAAATCATGCCAACGAAGATCACCAAAGCGATACGGCGATTGTCCGACAGCTCAGTACGTGATGGCGGCCGGCCGCGCCGTCTCGTGGTCACTCTGTATCCGCAAGGCTTCATCGGACTGCGCCAGGAGCGCACCAGGCGCGAGGAAACCGTGAGCCTGGAGGCGATGTACTGGTATGCAATCAAATCGCGCGTCGCCGGCGAGCGCCTGGCGCGCGCCAAGAGGAGAAAACAACGATGAAAACGCAGCAAACAGCTTCAGAGGCAGCACAAGCTTTCGAGGACGCTCTGGCCGCCGAAGATGCCGCTTTTCACGTCTACTCAGACGCCTACTTAGCCGCCGGAAAAAAATTCACCGTCGATGTCCGCGCCCTCCATGACCGCTTTGTGGCGGCCAGGGACGCTGCCTCGAACCTCTACAACATCAGAGCCGCATGATGGGCGGCGGGCCGGAACCTCGAGCTTAATCATGAGCACGGCGCAACTGAAGCGCGGCAGGCCGCGCACGGGTTACGCGGTTTCGGCCGCTGAACGGAATCGGAAATATCGCGCTAAGAGGGCGCTGATATCCGCTGTGAAGCGCGCGCAACGCGCAGGGGTCGAAGTGCGGGGCGTTGTGGATTTCGTTTTGTGTAATGGGGATCACCGTTACGCCAATTCAGCCGCGCGACTAAATTCCGTCTCGCCGATCGGCGGGACGGAAAATGCCCGTGTTGGGATGCGTTGATGTCTGGTCGTCCCTACTTCAGCGGCACAACCCTGCTGTTCAATCTGTCCCGGCGACAGCGCGAGCTGCTACGTCATCCGCCCGTGTTCGACTCCGCCCAACTCTCCCGCCATGACGCGCGCTCGTTGACCATACTGGCCAGGAACGGCCTGATCCTTGTCGATGGGGCCCAGGTATCAGCGACCGAGTCCGGACGCGTTGCAGGACACCTATACGATTTGTTGAGAAGGTTCGCCCCATGATCCCTCAGCCAACCTGCGACGGGCAACCACCGCGCCCGAGGGTGACAGCCAGCACCGAACCGGACGGCCGCATATATCTTGGTATTACTGCGAAATACGCGGCCGGGCCTGAAAACAACGAGTTAGCGCGAGATTTCCAACCGCTGGGCGCCAGGGTAAGTCAGATTACCCAAAATGTGCGCCTGGCGTACCCGGCGGTTGGAAATCCGATCGACCTGTCCGAAGCGCGCCGGCTGAAAGAGGGTCGCGACCGATGGAAATACCAGCGCGGCGCCCAGGGACTGCTCCGCGGGGAGCGCGTCGAGCTATGCCAGCGCGCCGTTACCTCGGGCGCCGTGGGCCTGATGCTCGATCGATCGACCGGCTGTGCGCACTTCTCGGGCGTCATTACCTGCGGCAGCGTGTGGCATTGCCCCGTGTGCGCCGATCGCCTGACCAACGAACGCCGGCGCGAGCTGCAGCGCGCCCTGGTGATTAACAAGGAGCAGGGGGGCGAAGCGTACCTGGCCACGTTTACATTTCCCCACGATCGTGCGCTGCCACTCGCCGAGGGCGTCGAGAAAATGCAAGAGGCACAGAAGTCCATGAAGGGCAAGCGCGCTTATAAAAAACTCCTCGATGCCGTGGGTTGCATCGGCACGATCAAGGCGTTCGAGGTGACTTACGGCGAGAACGGATGGCATCCGCACGTTCACATGCTGATACTCGGCCGGCCGGGCATGATCGATGAGCTCGAGGCGATCCGCGCCGCCTGGGCCACGGCCGTGGAAAAGGTTGGGCTCGGCAAGGTCAACGAACACGGCTTCGATGTGCGGGGCGGTGACTATGCAGCCGAGTACGTCGCCAAGTTCGGCAAGGAACCATCCGATCAATCCCGCCAGGCCGTGCGCGCTTGGTGGACTGCCGCGCATGAGCTGACCAAAGGCCACACGAAGCAAGGCCAGCGCATGCACGGCGCGACGCCGTTCACGTTGCTGCGCTGGTTCGTCGAGGATGGCGACGATCAGGCAGGCGCGCTGTTCCAGGAATACGCCGAAGTGTTCAAGGGCCGGCGCCAGCTCCACTACTCGCCAGGGCTGAAAGCCAAGCTCGATCTGTTCGAGCTCGATGTGCCGAAGGCTGAGAAAGAGCCGAGCGTGAAACTACTGCGGATCGACACCGAGGAATGGAGCGCGATCCTGCGGCACAACGCGCGATGGCAGATCCTCTACACCGCCGAGCGGTACGGCGTCGAGGCCGTCACCGAGCTGATCCAACGCATGATCTCAAGCCGAGGGCGCTACAGCGGAAAATTCCGCGAGAGTGATCCATTCAGCGGCCGGCTTGAGCACGGATACACCGACTACGCGGCCCGGGCGGCGTGACGATTATCGTGAAAAGGGGAGGAACGATGCACAACAAAAGACCAAGCGCGTCGGCTCGATACCGTGATCCCGTACGAGCCACGATGGCGCAACGCCCGAAGATCGGTCGACCGCCGACACCTGCAATATTGAAGGGCAAGCCTAGGCAGGGACCCAATGTGTACGTTGCCCAGTGGAAGGCTGAGGCGGATCAAGTGCAAAACATCACCGGCGATAGCTTCAAGTATCTGCGCAAAACCATCCTGGGCATGACCCAAGATGAGTGCGGAGATTTTCTGAGGGTCCACCAAACCACGATCAGTGACTGGGAGTCCGGTTACTTCCGCGTCCCCTTCTCTGCCTATTACATGCTGGTGATGGTGACCAAAACCACCTCTTTCCGCTTTGCAAACGAGCAGTGGGCCGGGTGGAAAATCGAAGTCGAATATGACTGGCTCAACAAATTCGAACCTGTCTCCTACCTGAAAAACGAGAAGCTCCGGATTTCTTTAACACCGAACGAACTGCTGTATGTCCGTTCGTACCTGAATCTCGGCGAAGCTGCTCGGGAACAAGTAGTGGAGCTGCGGATCAAGCTCGATGAAGCCATTTCAGAGAACACGCGGCTGCGCCAGATGTTCCGGGAAAATGGCATCACCGCTGAAGTGGAGGCGATGCAGGACAAGATCACTGCGCTGCTCGAGGGCATCAAAACGGCCAAGATCGTTGACCTGAGCTCTTACCTAAATCCATCAGACAAGAAGGCTGCCGCGTGAACCAGACTCAACGCGAGAGCCCGCGAGCAAGGGCGCAAAAAATGCGGGGCCGCATGCTCAAATTCGATGAGGTTTACAACGCTGCATGGATGTTACGTAGCGCCCAACATGGCAGCGAAGAAAACAAGACTGAGCAGGTTCACAAATTCATTGCCGTGCTGAGGAGCGCTATTGATAAGGGCGATGACCCTGAAGCGCTCATCTTCGCGGTCGCTGAAGCGATTACCGCGTTTCCCTATGGCGTTCCCTGGGAAGGATGACCGATGAAATCGAAGCGGACTCAACGTCTGAAACAAATTCGGCACATCACGCCGATGATGCACTCCGGCAGCGATGCGCTGGATTTCTCGATCACGATGATTCGCCTCCATAGGCACACCCGCGCCGCTGTACCTGCCTACAAACCAGATTCATTCGCGCGGTCGAGGGCTAAGTGCGCAGTCGGCAAGCGTCGCAGAGTCAACCGCGGCGACTGGAGGCGCATGGTGTGGAATGGTGGGAGGTTCGTCAAATGCTAAGATGGGTCACGATTGAAAAGCTTGCCGAGATGTCAGGGCGCTCGGCCGATTCGCTGCGCCATAAGATGTCCGATGGCACGCTGGAGCAGGGCGTCGTCTGGAAATATTCTCCGGACCGCCGCGTGATCCTCAACGTCGAGGAGTTCGATAAATGGCAAGAGAAAAATCCTACCGTGGCATCTATGCGCGGGAAGCATCGATCCTCATCGACTTCCAATGGAACGGACGCCGGCGCGAGACCCTCAGTGTAAGACCGACTGACGCGAGCCTGCAGCGCGCGGCGCGCATCAAGCTCGAGGTCGAGACTCGTATCAGCCTCGGCAGCTTCAACCTGGACGCCTACGCCGAATACTTTCCGGACTCCCCTTTCCTAAAGGCAAGGGGTTACTGTCGATCCCGCGACGGCGCAACGTTTCGCGCGGTGGCCGATCAATGGCTCAAGATCGCCAGGCCCGAATTGTCACCAACGACGGCGATCGAGTACCGCAACATCCTGAACTGCCATTTTCTGCCGGCGTTCGGTGATCGCATCATGAGCGAGATCACCTACGAGGAGCTGGCGCTGCACATTGCCGCGATTCACTTCGAGTCGGGCAAGACCTTCAACAACTGCATGATCCCGCTGCGGCAGATGTATAGGTATGCCCTGGCCGCGAAAAAGATCACCGAGGATGTCACGGTGGAGATCAAGAGCCGCAGGCGGCAGAAGCCGCTGCCTGATCCCCTGGAGCTCGATGAGGTCGAGCTGCTGTTGGCCCACATACTGAAGTCCCACGGCGAACAGTGGCACAACTATTTCGAGTTCGCGCTGTTCTCGGGGCTCAGACCCTCCGAGCAGATCATGCTGAAGTGGCCCAGGGTCGATTCCCTCCGCGGTTCAGTGCGCGTCGAGGCCGCCCGCGTGCGCACGATCGAAAAGGACACCAAAACCCATGCGGTGCGCGACGTCGAGCTGGTGGATCGCGCCATGCGCGCCCTGCAGCGGCAGCGGGAGCACACCATGATGAAGAGCGAGTACGTGTTCCTCAATCCCTACACTGCCGAGCCGTTCGCCGATACCAGCATGCCGGTCCAGCGCGTGTGGCGACCGTCGCTGCGGATCCTCGGCATTCGCGATCGCGATGCAAGGGAAACGCGGCACACCTACGCGACGATGGCGCTGATGGCCGGCGTGAACCCTGCCTACATTGCCAAGCAGCTCGGTCACGCCAACGCGAAGATGGTGTACGAGGTCTATGCAAAGTGGATCGACGGCGCGGACAAATCCAGGGAGAAAAACCGGATGAACGCCTGGCTCAATGTCACTCCCGCGTCACAGGAAACGCTCAAGCGAGCGTAACCCGCTGTTTCGATTCTGGGGAATTAGCGCGCCTGGCAGGATGAAACTGGGCACTGGTTAGAAGTCCTTCTTATCCCTTAACGGGTCGGCGATAGTCGATACGATCTTCTTTGTGCCCTCGTTGGCACCACCTGCCGACGCCGTGTAATTCGAGGAGCGCGTTCAAGACTGCGTACCATGGGCCAATGGTTCACCTCGCCCCTGAGATTTGAGTACAGAATTCCTCTAGTTGCTGCTTATTTGGCGGCGCACTTAATAGTGGCCTGTATGTAAGTGCTTGAAATATCATTGCATATGTACGATTTACCTCAAAGAGCGAAAAAACATCTTGTCCGAATTTCAGACATATGCTAAGGTACATGTGTGAATTTGCGACGGAGACTCCATTGAAAATTTACGATCATGCTCATTCTGGCGGTGCTTTTCCAGGACCGGAGGTCGAGGATTGCGTCCGTGCGGAGCTCGATTCGGAACAGAGCGCGCAGCAGGTACTTCACCCCAACCCCGTGAGCGCCTGCGATCCAATTATCGACTCTTTGGTCGTAATCGAAGTGATTTGTGCGATCGAGGAGTTGTTGGGGATTAAGTTGCCGACACGTTTTGCCCCACGTGGTGGCTACGCCGATGTTGAGACCTGCGTATCTGATCTCGTAGCTCAGGTGCGCATTGTTTGGAACGAAATTGTCAAGCAAAAGGAGGAACACCATGCCTAAGGCGCGTGTTGCGCTACCACCGCCATCCCCGGGATCCGATCGCCAGACCCCGGAATCCGATCGCCAGACGCTTGGTGACCGTCTTCGAATAGCGCGCGAATATGTTGGTTTAAAGCAAGAGGAGGTCGCACAACATCTCAATATTCCGCGTAGTGCGCTGTCCAACATCGAGGCTGGCCAGCGAAAGGTCGAGGCTTTAGAACTGTCGCGCTTGGCTAAGCTCTATCAAAGACCTCACTCGTGGTTCACGGGTGACGACATGGTCACCGAAGACGAGTTTCCTGCCGAGATCGCACATGTGGCACGTGCGGCAGCCAAACTTTCGTCACAAGATCGTCAGGAACTCGCGCGCTTCGCGGATTTCTTAAAGTCTCGCGCGCGTACCAAGGCCTCGGCCAATGGTAAGTAACCGAGACGCGATTCTAGAAGGCGTCAAGGCGGCACACACACTCCATCGCGATCTTGGGGTTCGTGAGACGATCGAACGCAGCCCCGGGGGGAGGATTGACGTCTTCGGCGCGATCGCCAAGTTGGGCGCAACGTTGATGTTTCAGAAGCTCGATAAGCTGCTCGGTGCCTATATCCCCGCCGCGGAACCTGGGGTCCTCATCACCACCCAGAGAACGCTCCCGGTGCAGCGTTTCACTGGAGCTCACGAACTAGCCCATCTTTACATGGGCCATGAGCCGAGTCTTGACGATGAAGGCATTTTGCGCCGCGCCCCATTCTCTGGTGCGTCACGTGCTGAACGCCAAGAGCGCGAGGCGGATGCGTTTGCGTCAATGTTTCTTGCTCCAAAATGGTTGCTTGCGCTCATTGTTCAGAGGCAACAGTGGTCGGCAAAGATGCTAGCGGACCCCATCACGGTTTATCAGACTTCCCTCAGAATCGGCACAAGCTACGAGGCCACCTGTCATTCGCTGGAACGCCACAAGGTCATTAATTCTGTCCAACGAGAACGGTTGCTTTCGTTTGCGCCAAAGACAATCAAGCGTTCGCTACTTAACGATTACGTACCGCCCGACTGGCGGTCGGATGTCTGGCTGCTAACGGACCGAGATGAGGGCGTCTTTATAGAAGGCGGGCGCAATGACCTTTTTGTGGTGCGATTGCGCGAGAACAGCGGTGCCGGTTACCTCTGGAGCTTTGATGAATTGAAGGCAGCAGGATTTGCGCTCGTTGCCGATGATCAAGAGGTTGATGGCCCCAAGTTAGTTGGCGGGGTTCTCACCCGGCGAGTTACGGCGCGCTCGAGTTACCGCACTCAAGGCGAAATCACTTTGCAAGAAGCCCGTCCGTGGCATCCGCAAAATCCGTTGCACGAGCTGCACCTTCGCTATGACCTGCGCGGACCCGAGGAACCCGGAATGTGGGAGCCGGATTTGCAAAAGGTGCTGCGGGCGGCATAGTGAGTATAGTGATTGTCAAAGATCTGCGAGCAAAATTCGGTCCCGCGCGCGACCAAGATCCGAGGCCGACTTGTATGGCGTTCGCAGCCAGCGACGCGCATGCAGGTGCTAGGGCCGGATGGCAACCACTTTCCGTTGAGTGGGCTTACTACCACGCGCTAAAGCGCGATGGCGGCAAACCGCATTCAGGCACAACGATAGATAGTATGCTTGAAGCGCTGCGCCTCGATGGCCAGCCAGACGAAGCGGCGTGGCCGTATTTTAACCACCTTTTCACGGACACGACCGGTTGGGTCCCGCCCAAAGCTCACCCGCTATTTCGACGTGGCAACAATCCGCAGACTGCGTCAGTCCAAACGGTAATAGACCGCCTTGACGCCGACGATCCAGTGCTTTTCACGATGAGTGTTTCGGCTAGCTTCTTCAGGCCTAGCTCTGAAGGAATCATCGATGCCACGGAGCCACTTGAGCCCAATCGGGTTCACGCTCTTATCGCGGTTGGCCGTGGCCGCCAGCGAATGAAATTGTTCATACTCGTGCGTAACTCCTGGGGTACCGCGTGGGGCCTCGATGGCTACGCTTGGATTTCGGCTAGTTATATCGAACCGCGGCTCCTGCGGGCTGCCACGATGGCTGGAGAACTATAGCAATGTATCTGCCAATAGAGTCGCAACCCACCAGTGCCCGCGCATGGCTGGCGGCCGCTACCGCGGTCGAAGCAAGCGGTGGCGAAGCGCAAAACGTTGTAATTGACATCGCGGATCCACTTCTCGAATCCGAAGTCGATGTTGCGATCATCCGCGAAGTCGATGGCTTCCTTCGCAGTCACGATGTCAACAGTCTGCATGGTGTCAACAGTCTGAGTGGCGTCGCCAACACTATCTTTCCTCAAGCTACTTATGAGCGGCATGGACCTGAGGCGTTCTACAGTATTTACCGTAATCAGGTTTTCCCGCGTATGAAGAAGATCACCCGCGATTGGGGACGCTATTTTCACCGGCTGACCGAGTGGAAAGCAGTGAAAGACAATAAGATCATCACGATCAACCCGCTCGATGACTTAGTCGATTTCATGCGCGAGCAGATCTCGTCCGATCGCACCTACCGCAATGTCTACGAAATGACCGTCTTCGACCCGACACGCGATGCAAGGAAGGTCTCAAACCGGCAATGCCTGAGCTTTCTAAGTTTCAAGCTCGATGCCGAAAACCGTCTGACGCTCACTGTTATGTATCGCAACCACGTCTATATCGCGCGTGGATTAGGGAATTTCATTGGCCTCGGACGTCTGCAGAAATTCGTGGCTGATCAAAGTGGGGCACAGATGGGTTCGCTTACCTGCGTTTCCACGCATGCCGAAATTGATTTTGGTCGCGATTGGACGAAAACTGAGACCAAAACGCTACTTGCCACTTGTCGCAGGTTTGTCGACGGCATTGAGGCCGCATAGCGTGCGTTCTTCGGCCGCTATCGGCTCGCACCAGATCGTGCGCGCGAACACGACATACGAGATCTCGCCGCTTACGTCGCGCGCCCCAAGCAACGCACGGCTTAAGTTCGTAATTGGCAAGCCGAGCCAGTGTCTTGCAGTGGCGCAGGAGGAGGAATGAGCGGAAGCCGGCGCGGAGCACTGTACGTGTTTGAAGGTCCAGACGGTGTTGGAAAATCGGAATTAGCTAAACGCCTCGCCCAGGCCCTTCGCGCATCGTTGGTCGACTGTGAACTACTCGCCTTCCCCGGACGTGATACTGGAACGCTAGGCAGCCTCGTTTACGGTCTACATCACGATCCAGATCGGATCGGTGTTCAGACCATCAGCGCCACGGCATTACAGGCAATGCATATTGCGGCCCACATCGATGCGATCGAAACGCGGATTCTTCCGGCATTGCGGGTTGGGAAGACAATTATCCTGGACCGCTACTGGTGGTCCACCAAGGTATATGGGTTGGTCGGAGGCGCGAATGCCGAGGTAATTAACTATTTGATCCGTGCTGAACTCCTGAGTTGGGGACCGATCAAGCCCTCAGCTCTTTTCCTTATTCGACGATCACAACCGTTGCGCGACGAACCAATGCGCGAGTGGAAGCACTGGTCGAAAGCCTACAAGGCGCTTGCTGCCACAGAGCGCGATTCATACCCCGTGCAAACGATTGATAACAACGGTGCAATTGAAGAGGCATTGCAAGCGATCGTTCGCATGACGGATACATCTCATTCAGACAAATTGCGGCCTCGATTACTGCAATCATCGTTGCCCGTCATCGTCGGGCGTCAAATTCCAATCGTCTTTGTTCCCCTTTCCCCTGCTACCCCGACAGTTGCTTATGACACTTATTGGCGCTTTGCTGTTGAACGGCAGGAGATCTTCTTCAAACGAGCCGAGGGCTCTCCACCGCCCTGGACAGAGGATCCGATCCTCGCAGCGCATAAATTCACGAATGCATACCGCGCGTCAGACCGAGTAAGTCAGTTTCTGATCCGGCGAGTGATCTATGAGGGGGACCAATCTCCTCAAGAAACGTTTTTCCGCACTATCTTGTTCAAACTGTTTAACAAGATTGAGACGTGGGAACTGCTGGTATCCAAGCTCGGCTCAATAGCGTATAGGGAATATGCCTTCGAGCGCTACGACAAGATTTTGACTGATGCCATGAACCGAGGAAACCGAATCTATTCCGCAGCGTACATCATGCCATCCGGTAGCACGGTCTTCCGGACAAATAGAAAGCATAGGGCACATCTGCATCTTCTCGGTCGTATGATGAAAGACGAGTTGCCCTCTCGGATTGCGGAGTCGCGCTCGATGCAACATAGCTTCAAGTTGCTCCTCTCATATCCAATGATTGGCGATTTCCTGGCCTATCAATTCGCCACTGATCTGAATTACAGCACCTTGACCAACTTCAGCGAGATGGAATTCGTGATGCCGGGACCTGGAGCGCTCAATGGCATCCGTAAGTGCTTCAGCTCGCTCGGTGGTCTGAACGAAAGTGACATCATCAAGGCTGTTGCTGATCGACAACAAGAAGAGTTCGCTCGGCTGGGCATTCGCTTTCGAAACCTTTGGGGTAGGCATCTTCAGCTAATAGACTGCCAAAACCTATTTTGCGAGGTCGATAAGTATTCCAGAGTCAAGCACCCGGAGCTAGCAGGGATTACACAGCGTACCAGGATAAAGCAAAAATTTCGAATGACGCCTTCGTATATACGGTATTGGTATCCGCCGAAATGGGGACTCAACGACGCGGTTGCGCGTGACCCCTCGATCGTTACACCACAAACATCTGGTGGGTGAGGTCATGCACTTTTTCCGAGGACGGACTGCCGACGACGCGTGGCGTGAAGCTTACAAGACGCTAGAGGCGATAGCTCGCGATAGCGGGCGCCAGCCGAGCCGAGCGGGTAGCACGTATGAGTTGCTGCACGCCGCTTTTGAGGTGGCAGAACCCCGCGAGCGATGGGTTTTGTCACGACGACCTGCTGTAAGTCCTGCCTTTGGGATTGCAGAGGTAATTTGGATACTCGCAGGTAGTAATGACGCCGCAGTCATAAATTTCTGGTTTCCAAGGCTGCCAGATTTCGCGGGTAATGGTCCACACTACACCGGTGCGTACGGCTACCGCCTGCGTCGGCACTTTGGAATCGATCAGGTGCGCATGGCGTGCGATGTCTTGTCGGCGAAACGGGACAGCAGGCAGGTAGTGCTTCAGCTCTGGGATGCATGCACGGATCTGCCTGATGCGTCGGGCAATCCGCGAAGCCTTGACGTGCCGTGCAACGTCAGCTCACTCTTGAAGCTTCGTAACGGAAAGCTGGAGTGGACCCAGATCATGCGAAGCAACGACATTCTCCGTGGTCTGCCTCAAAACTTTGTGCAGTTCACAACTTTGCAGGAAATCATGGCTGGTTGGCTCGGTGCCGGGGTAGGCTCCTACCACCACTGGAGTGACAGCCTCCACGCATACTGCGATGCAGCGACGATATTCTCATGCGATACGACGACTATCATCCCGCCCAACACGGATTCGCTCGCCACGGACATCGAGCGGGGAGAATCGATCATTGGAGAGCTGTACCGTCGCCTTGTCGAGTTGACTCAAGTAGATGTGGGAGCGGCGGATATCGAAGGCATCGTGACGACGTTGGACGCGCCACCAAGTTACCAGAATTTCCTCTTCATGCTCGGGGCCGAGTCTGCTCGCCGCAGGCGCAGATACGACCAGGCAGAAGCGCTAGCGTCGCACTGCACTAACCCGCAGTTGGCCAGTGCTTGGGCATTGTGGTGGCAAAGGGTTAGGGTCAACCGCCAAGTTCACCAACGTCCTGGAAAGTGAGTATCTAAGCACGCTAGCATGATGACGATACAACAAGCTATGTAAGCATTTGGGCTGTCATTGCCTATCTAGTGCCTGCCAGAAAACCCCTGTTTTCAAAAGTTCGGCCGGCCAAATTTTGCCGGGCGCGGCGTTTTTTCGCGATTTGATTTCAGACGCCACTAGATTTGCGGTTCTCT
>Ga0209514_10005970_pt1 | contig 15194 bp, 13 predicted proteins | sample Subgrocontami58m_FD_187452 | JGI IMG/M metagenome (GOLD analysis project Ga0209514, IMG submission 187452) | Subsurface groundwater microbial communities from S. Glens Falls, New York, USA - GMW37 contaminated, 5.8 m (SPAdes) (version 3) | ecosystem: Environmental > Aquatic > Deep subsurface >...
TTACCGGTCCCGGGGCTGCCTTCGAGCAGGGTTGTTCGCCCTTCCGGCAGGCCGCCATACAGTATCTCATCGAAACCGGAGATGTGCGAAGCAGCTTTGTTTAGTTCTTGAATTCTTCCCGGTTTATTGTTCATACGTTCACCTCCTAACCTATGAATAAACGATCTTTTTCCCGTAATGGTCAAGTAGCAGAGCCAGGGCAAACTGGATGACAAGAGAGACTTCGTATAGATAGCTGCCGGGTCGGCTCAGGACTACTTCAGCGCCCGTGAGCCTCCAGCTGAGTGTAGCCAGAATGATAATAAAGAGGAGCATGCCGAGAGCAATTTTAAAGTTGAATATTCTGGTGGCGTTGCTTTCGTAATTGATGATCCAACTGATTAGACCGGTCGCAAAGCCAAGAATCGCCGACATCAGTGTTAACATGAGAAGATACAGCGTAATTTCATCAAATACCGGCCGGCCGGAAAACATCCAGCCAGCGAAGGTAAAGGGAGCGGCCAGTGCATAGGCAATGATCAGATGGTTAACGGTTATATGGGGATGAAAGCTATCGATCTTCCGCAACCATTGGCGCTGCAGAGTTTCCTGCTTCACCAGGTCACCCAGGAGAGGCAACCTGGCGATTACATCTTCTCCGTGGGGCGCATGAGCCAATGCATCGGTCAAGTCCATCCCTGCCGTATGCACCATGCCGTGTTTGCCGTTTTTCCAGAGGCGGCTGCCGGTGGCGTCATACACCTTACCCCTGAATGCGATGTAGGCAGCCCTACCTTCTTTACCATCATACTGGGCAAGGTCGGCAAGGGTAAACTGTCTTTCTCCACCGAGTTTGCGGGCTACGGCGTAGTGTATCGTCCGCACCAGCGTATCGCTGTTTATTTTGCCTTTGATGAGGTAGTCTTGCGCACCCCGCCTTACCGTAGTCACGGCAAATGTCTCGTCATCAAGACCGGTAAGAATGATAATAGGCAAGGTTGGCGCGATAGTCTGGACACGCGTAAAGGTCATGGATGGTTGCGGACTATCCGGCAGCCCGAGGTCAAGCAGCACAGCATCATACTTGTTTTCGCTCAGGCTTTTGAGTCCGTCCGTCAAGGTTTCCTTCCAGTCTAAAGAAATTTCGGCAGTCTTGGCATCAGCCAGCATATCCTGGATTAAGCGGGCATCTCCAGGGTTATCCTCTATTAGAAGAACCTTCATAGGCTCCATAAGTTTAATCTCCTGACCAATCGCAGGCACCCAATAGCCCCGCATATTAGGCGAAAAGCTTCACGTGTATTTTCTTTAAGTAGCTCAAAAGATATCAGGAACAATTACAGTGTTCAAGAATGCCTGCATTATCTTTCCTAATCAATGAGGATTAACTTGGAGTTTAATGATAGGTATAAACTATGGTAGAGGGAATGCGCTCACTGCCGAATAGAATGGCATAACTCCGTAAAAGCCACCGCTATTCTTGTATCTAGTCCTTTAACGAGTCTAATCGGAATCCGAAGGGTATAGCTTGTATTCTTCAAGATTCAGCATGCCAACATTACTGTATAAATACTATGCGGATACTCCGATAATGATAGTAGGTAGGCCTGCTGAAAAATTGAGTGCCAAAGGCAGAGCAAATAAAGGATTATGTGAGAGATCACATGAGCCTCTTTGTTTCAGAGTTGACTGCTACGCCGCCTTTCTTCCGTCACCACGCCCAACCTATCTGCCTAATTGATCCAGTAATCTGTCGGCATTACGATAAAGCTCACCTGTGATTACAGAAAATGCTTGCTGAGGGTAGCAATAGGGTAGCAACGAGAAGAACGAGCGGGATAGCGGCATTTTGTAACATATTGAAATAATTGGTGCCGGAGGTCGGAATCGAACCGACATGACCGCAAGGGTCGGGGGATTTTGAGTCCCCTGCGTCTACCTGTTTCACCACTCCGGCACGGGGCGGATTATATATTGGGAAGGTAAAATGTCAAGCTAAATCCTGCTCAGCGGGAGAAATCCCGCTGCCTGACAATCCGCCCTGCTAAATGCTGTGAGAAAGAGGTTGACAAATACGAAAGTAATGTGTTAATTACCGCCGATTCAATGTACGGCGATCTGGGGTTGTAGCTCAGCTGGGAGAGCGCTTGAATGGCATTCAAGAGGTCAGGGGTTCGATCCCCCTCAGCTCCACCAGACGAATGGACGGGTTAACGGTTGACGCTAACCCGTTTTGTTATTTTATAACGCAGTAATGTCACAAAAGAATTGTTTGGATTCAAGAAGGGCACAAGGTAAAAGTCATTATGAAGAACAACGATAAAAAAGTCAGAAATATCGGGATCAGCGCCCATATCGATTCAGGTAAGACCACTCTTACCGAGAGGATTCTGTTCTATACGAAGCGCATCCACGCGATCCACGACGTCAAGGGCAAAGACGGTGTCGGCGCTACCATGGATTCCATGGAGTTGGAGAAGGAACGCGGCATCACCATCGCCTCGGCGGCTACGTTTTGTGAATGGTTAGGCCATGAAATCAATATCATCGATACGCCGGGCCACGTGGACTTCACTATCGAGGTGGAGCGGTCGCTGCGCGTGCTGGACGGGGCCATACTGGTCCTCTGTTCCGTGGGGGGTGTTCAATCCCAGTCCATCACCGTTGATCAGCAGATGAAGAGGTACAAGGTGCCCTGCATCGCGTTTATCAATAAATGCGACCGCAGCGGGGCCAATCCCGACCGCGTTACCGCACAGCTCAGGTCCAAACTGGGACACAACGCCGTGGCATTGCAGATACCTATCGGTCTGGAAAGCGACTTTGTCGGGGTAGTCGATCTGATATCGCTCCGGGCCTGCTATTTTGACGGAGAAAACGGCGAGCAGGTGCGTGTCGAAGCTGTGCCTGAGGCCCTGATGCCCGCTGCCCGGGCCAAGCGGGAAGAATTGATCGAAGCCGCCTCGCTCCATTGCGACGACCTGACCAATGCCATCCTGGCGGAAGAAGAAATTACCGAGGAAATGATCCTGGAAGCCTTGCGCAAAGGGACGCTGGCCCGCAAGATTACCCCGGTACTCATCGGATCGGCCTATAAAAACAAGGGAGTGCAGCCGTTATTGGATGCAGTGACGAGATTGCTTCCCTGTCCCTCGGATGTGGAAAATGTTGCTCTGGATCGCAATAACAACGAAGCGCAGGTTATCCTGGCGAGCGACTCGGAAAAACCGCTGGTGGCTTTGGCCTTCAAACTCGAGGACGGCCAATATGGACAGCTGACCTATGTCCGCGTTTACCAGGGCTTGCTGTCTAAAGGTGCGACCATTGTCAACTCCCGCACCGGAAAGAAAGTCAAGGTCGGGCGCCTGGTACGCATGCATGCCGATCAGATGGAAGAAATCGAGGCCATTCCGGCAGGTTACATCGGCGCCCTTTTCGGCATCGAATGCGCCTCCGGGGATACCTTTGTGGCGCCGGAGGTCAATTACAGCATGACCTCCATGTTTGTTCCCAAACCGGTCATCTCACTGGCCATCGTTCCCAAGGACAACAAGTCGGATATCAATATGTCCAAGGCCTTGAACCGGTTCACCAAGGAAGACCCCACGTTCCACAGCTATGTGGACGCGGAAACCAACGAGACGATCATTGAAGGGATGGGTGAGCTGCATCTGGAAGTTTACGTGGAGCGCATGCGCCGCGAGTACGGGGCGGAGGTTACAACCGGCAATCCCCGTGTCGCCTACCGGGAAACCATAACCCAGCGGGCTGATTTCAACTATTCGCATAAGAAGCAGACGGGCGGCGCCGGCCAGTACGGCCGGGTGGCGGGCTATCTGGAACCCACGTCCGAAGCGGATTTTGTGTTTGAAAACAAGGTCTTCGGCGGTACCATCCCGACCCAGTTCATTCCGGCGTGTGAAAAGGGCTTCCGGTCCTGCCTGCAGAAGGGGCCGAAGATGGAATTTCCGGTAACCGGCGTTAAGGTCGTGATCAACGACGGGGCGTCGCATGCCGTCGATTCTTCGGATATTGCCTTCCAGGCCGCGGCGCGGGGTGCCTTCCGTGAAGGTTACCTGAAAGCGAAACCGGTCATCCAGGAACCGATTATGAAGGTCGTAGTGGAAACCCCGACGGAATTCCAGGGCGGGGCCATGGGCCTTTTGAATCAAAGGCGCGGGATGATTTTAGGCGCTCAGGACGAAGGCCCCATGACGGTCATCGAGGCCCAGGTTCCCCTGGCGGAGATGTTCGGTTTTTCCACGATTTTGAGATCGTCCACCCAGGGGAAAGCCCAGTTTACCATGGAATTCGATCATTATAAGGTGGTTCCCCAGTCGATTGCGGAGAAGATTGCGGAAGAGGCTGCGGCCAGGAAAAAGAGCGCCGCGTAAAGTGCAAGGAGAAGCAGCATGCCGAAGAAAAGTTTAATGCTCTTGAATCCCTTTCGGGTGATGGGCTACGATAGTGAGGATATTATTCCGGAAGGAAGTTTGGGCGCCGTTGCCGCCCACGCCGGTGTGGGCAAGACGGCCCTCTTGGTGCAGATGGCCTTGAATGCCATGCTGAGGGGCAAGAAGGTTCTCCATATCAGCCTGCAGGACCCCGTGACGAAGGTAAATCTCTGGTATCAGGAGTTATTTAACGACCTTGCCGAACAGGCGGGCATTAATGACGCCAAAGGGACCTGGGACGAAATCCTTCCGCAGCGCTTTATCATGACCTTTAGGGTGGAAGGTTTCAACCTGCCGAAGCTGAAGGAAAGATTGACGGACCTGATAGTGCAGAACATTTTTGTGCCGGAGGTTATTATCATCGACGGCATGAAATTCGACGGGGATACCCGTGGAACGATTACGGCCTTGCGGGATATGGCCCGGGAACAGGCCTTGCGCGTTTGGTTTACCGTGCATGTGCACCGTCATGAGGAATCGGTGATTGAAGGTATGCCCACCGCTCTCAGGCAACTGGTGGATCTTTTTGATGTCGTTTTTACCCTGCAACCGGAAGGAGGGAAGATCAGCGTTAAACCCTTAGGTGCAAAATCAGTTCTCTCGCCGCCGCTTTTTCTCGATCCCGCGACAATGCTTATCAAGCCGCAAGCGTGAGGGCTTCGTTATATGCTGCTTCGCAACCTATTGAAAAGCAGGCGCAGAAGTGTTACATATAGTCAATGCCAATTTATGATTATCTGGCCCTGGATGACAAAGGGCGCAAAGTCAAAGGCGTCATAGACGCCGCTCACGTTGTTGCCGCCCGGCAGAAGTTGCGGGATAGCAACATCTTTCCCGTGGAGCTGAACGAGGGGGGGAGTAAAAGCAAAGGCACTGCCGCCCAAAAGAGCGCGAGCGGCATCTTTGGCAAAGTAAGATTAAGTGATATCTCCATCTTTACCCGGCAGCTGGCTACCCTCTTGGGCGCCGGCCTGCCTCTGGTGCCCTCCCTGGCGACGCTTGTATCCCAGACCGCTAATCCGCAGCTTAAAAACACCCTGGCCCGGATCAAGGATGAGGTCAACGAAGGCAACAGTCTGACTTCCGCAATGTCGCTGTTTCCCAAGATATTCTCTCCTTTCTACGTCAACATGGTCAAGGCCGGCGAGGCCTCGGGGATGATAAACCTGGTCCTGGAAAGATTGGCGGACTTCAACGAGAGTCAGCAGGCCCTGAGGACGAAAATCCAGTCTGCCCTGGCCTATCCCCTGATCATGTTCCTGATCGGCGCCCTGGTGATCATGTTTCTGGTGACCTTTGTCGTGCCGAATATTACCCAGATATTTGAGGAAATGCACCAGACGCTGCCGCTGATTACGGTGATCCTGATTACGGTTAGCAGTTTCCTGAAATCATTCTGGTGGCTCCTGGGCGGAATAATCCTGGTGGTCTTCTTTGTCATCAAGTACGGGCTGCTGAGGACAGAGCGCGGCAAATACCTGTGGGACCGGCTGAAATTCCGGGCGCCGCTCTTCGGACCGCTGAATCAGAAAATCGCTGTGGCCAGGTTCAGCCGCACCCTTGGCACCTTGCTGCAAAGCGGCGTGCCCTTGTTGACTTCCCTGGAAATCGTGGCTAATGTCGTTAATAACCGTCTCATGGCCGATGCCGTCCGAAAGGCGGCCAAGGACGTGGAAGAAGGGCAGAGCCTGTCCCTGCCCCTGTCCAAGAATGGCCTTTTCCCGCCGATCGCCAGTGAAATGATTGCGGTGGGCGAACAAAGCGGGACCATGGAGGTCATGCTCCAGCGCATCGCCGATGCCCTGGAAACAGAAACGTCAGCCAATGTCATGACATTGACATCGCTCCTGGAACCGTTGATGATTCTGGTGATGGGCTTTCTGGTGGGTTTCATCGTCGTTTCGGTGCTCCTGCCCATCTTTGAAATGAACCAGCTGGTTAAGTAAGGGCCCGGTGCCTGCCTCGGACGCGGTCCGGGGTCCACCGGGGCGATGACTTTTTACGAAGTCGTCGATTATGGAGAAAAAATGGATTTAATAAACAAAAAAAATGAACGTGGCTTTACCCTGATTGAGTTGATGGTGGTCATCGTGATTCTGGGCATCCTGGCCGGTCTCATCATCCCGCGGATCATGGGCCGGCCCGACGAAGCGAGAAGTGCCAAGGCCAGAATGCAGATTGAAAGCATGGAAACTGCCCTGAAACTTTATAAACTCGACAACGGCAACTACCCGACCACCGAGCAGGGATTACAGGCCCTGGTGGAAGCACCGGCCATCGGCGCACCGGCCAAGAACTGGCGGCAGGGCGGTTATCTGGAAAAGGGCAGGGTGCCCAAAGATCCCTGGGATCATGATTTTGTCTACATCTCGCCGGGCGGACACGGCGATTTCGACCTCAGTTCTCCGGGGGCGGATGGCGAACCGGGGGGCGAAGGGAAAAATAAGGACATCAACAACTGGGAACTCGATTGAAAAAAAATGGCTATACCCTCGTAGAGTTAGCCTTAGTTGTCTTCCTGTTGGGACTGATGCTGACGCTGGCCGTGCCTAAGGTCCGCGAAAATCTCCTTAGCGACGGCTTGAAATCCACGGAACGGCGTTTAATCGGCGCGATCCGGCAATTGCGGGCCGATGCCGTGCGGGAACAGGTTGATTATGTCTTGGCTTTGGACTTGGATAGTCCGGGCTTTTGGACCTACAGTCAGGACATGACGCCGGAAAAGCGCGACGAAATGAGAAAGAAGTCCGTTCAATTTCCCGCGGGCGTCAAGATCAAAGATGTTTCGCAGCTCGGTCTGGAAAATAAGCCCGACGGCGAAATCGTCATAAAATTCTACCGGCAGGGCCACATTCAGCCGACGGTCATTCATCTCGCCCAGGAAGAACGGTTTGCTACCATCGTCCTGTCGCCATTTCTCAGCAACCTTAAAGTCTACGATACATATGCCGAGATTACGCCGGAAGGAATGGAAACAGAATAATTATCCTTGACTTCTTTTAAGGCCTGTGTTCTTATCGGGCCGTATTCAGTGTCGAGGGCTAACAAACAATGGGTCGTTCAATGGATTATGGAAAGAACTTTTATCGCTGGTACTTTTATTACTTTCCATTGGCCTGCCCAGGGAGCCCGAGGAGATAAGAGGTCATAAATCGGGAAAATAAGCCAAGGGCAGACCAAAAAGGGCTGCCCTTGGCTGTTTGTTTTTATAGCCATGGTGGCCGGATTCACCATGGCTTTTTTTATCTCTTTTTTCGGTCGGCATCTCCTGAGGATAAGGAACCGGGGACGAGCAAAGGCGAAGCGGATTTCATTTTAGGAGGACGAGAAGTGATAATCATCATGAAACAGAAAGCTACGGAAGAGCAGGTAGACAAAGTAGTGCAGTGGATCGAGTCGATGGGTTACAGTGCCTATCCCTCACGGGGAGTGGAAAGGACCATCATCGGGGCCATCGGCGACGACCGGGGTAAAGCGGCGTTAAAGGCGGCGGAGCTGCTTTCGGGGGTGGAGAGAACAATGCCCATCTTGAAGCCCTACAAGCTTGCCAGCCGGGAGGCGCGGGCGGAAGATACGGTCATCACTGTGGGGAAGGTCGCGATCGGCGGGCCGCAGTTCGTAGTCATGGCTGGTCCCTGCGCCGTGGAAAGCGAGGAGCAGATGCTGGAAACGGCGCGGCTGGTGAAAGAAGGAGGGGCGCAGATCCTGCGAGGCGGCGCCTTTAAGCCCCGCACCTCTCCTTACAGTTTCCAGGGCATGGAAGAGGAAGGCCTGAAGATCCTGGCGCGCGTGCGGGAAGCAACGGGGCTCCCGGTCATCACGGAGGTGATGGACACCGCCGAGGTGGAGCTGGTGGAAAAATACACCGACATCCTGCAGATCGGCGCCCGGAACGTGCAGAATTTTCCCCTGCTCAAGCGGGTAGGGCAGGCCAGGAAGCCGGTTTTGCTGAAAAGGGGGATGATGACTACCATCGAGGAACTGCTTATGTCGGCCGAATACATACTTTCCGCGGGCAACGAACAGGTAATCCTCTGCGAAAGGGGCATCCGGACCTTCGAAAATGCCACAAGAAACACCCTTGACATAAGTGCCGTGCCTGTTCTAAAGGAATTGACCCATTTGCCGGTGATCATCGATCCCAGCCATGCCGCCGGACATTGGCAGTATGTAATCCCGCTCAGTAAGGCGGCCCTGGCGGTGGGTGCGGACGGACTCTTGGTGGAGGTGCATCCCGAACCGGAAAAAGCCATATCCGACGGCCTGCAATCCCTGAAGCCCAAGAAATTCCGCTTGTTGATGGAAGAATTGCGGGAGCTCGGGACGGTTCTCAACAAGAGGGTACAAGATTAGCGATGAAGACCATCACGCTTAGCCTCCAGGGAAGTCAGTCTTTATCTTACGATATCCGTGTCGGTTACGGCATTGGCGAACGTATTAGTGCAATCCTGGCGGAACTGGGGATTGCCGGGCGGTATGTCGTGATTACCGATACCCATGTCGCCGACCTTTACGGCCGCCGGCTGATCGAGGATTTGAACCGGGCCGGCCTGCCCGCGGGAATAATCACTTTCCCGGCCGGAGAGGCATCCAAGAATATCGGCACCGCGCTGGAGATCGTTCGGCAACTCCTGCAGACGGGCGCTGACAGGAAGACGGCGCTGCTGGCCCTGGGGGGCGGCGTGGTAGGCGACGTCACCGGTTTTGTCGCTTCCCTCTACATGCGTTCCCTTCCTTACCTGCAGGTTCCCACCAGCCTCGTTGCCCAGGTGGACAGCAGCATCGGGGGCAAAACGGCCATCGATCTTGCAGAAGGGAAAAATCTCCTGGGGACCTTTTATCAACCGCGGGCCGTCCTGACGGATCCCCTTTTCCTGGATACCCTGCCCGAAGAAGAGTTTAGAAACGGGCTGGCGGAAGTCGTCAAGTACGGCATCATCGATCCGGGAGAACTCTTCGCTTTGCTCGAAGCGGAAATGACCGCCCTTAAACAACTGGACAGGGAAGTCCTGACCCGGGTCATTGAAAAGTGTTGCGAGATCAAAAAGGGATTGGTGGAAATCGATGAAAGGGACCAGGGACCGCGCCATTTTCTTAATTTTGGCCATACGCTGGGGCATGCCCTGGAGGCTGCCTCCGATTACCGGCTGACCCACGGCCGGGGTGTTTCCCTGGGGATGATGGCCGCTCTGCGCCTGTCCGAAAGAATCGGCGATTTGCCCGGACGCGACCGAAAAAGGGCTGAACAGCTGATTGAACGGACGGGATTGCCGACGGCCATTCCGCGGGAGATATCAACGGAGCTGATCCTGTCTAAGTTAACGGCGGATAAGAAGAAATCGGGAGCGACCATTAATTTTGTCCTGATCAGGAAAATAGGGGCGCCTTTCGTTACGGGCGAGGTTACGGAAGGGCTGTTACGGGAAACGATTGAAGGGCTTAAAGGATGACCTTAGCACGGCTGCTGAAATTACGGGATGGGATCGTGCAAGTGGACCGGGAGATGGTGCGCTTGCTCAACAAAAGGGCGGGATTGTCTCTGGAAATCGGCAAAATTAAGGCAAAATTGGGCCGGGCGGTCTATGACCCTTCCCAGGAACAGCGGATCTATGAAAACCTGGCCGAGAACAACGAAGGCAGCCTGCCGCTAAAATCCCTGCAGGCCATCTTCCGGGAAATCATTTCCGCTTCCCGGGTCCTGCAAAGCCCTGTAACGGTGGCCTATCTCGGACCGGAAGGCACTTATGCCCACCTGGCGGCCCAATGCCAGTTCGGTTCGAGCAGCCAGTTTTCTTCCCAGACCTCGATCGCCCGTGTTTTTGAAGAGGTGGAAAAAGGAAAGGTCAATTGGGGGGTGGTCCCGGTGGAGAATTCCGTTGAAGGTTCCGTAAACCTGACGCTGGACCGGTTGATTACGACGACCTTAAGTATCCGCGCGGAAATCCTGCTGCCCATTCACCACTGCCTTTTGTCGAAGCAGGGCGGGATGAGCGGCATCAAGAAAGTATATTCCCATCCTCAGGCCCTGGCGCAATGCCAGGAGTGGTTGCGCTTTAACATCCCCCGGGCGGTTCCCGTTGCCGTAGAAAGCACGTCCGCTGCTGCCAAAAAGGCTGTTGAAGAGGAGGGCGCGGCGGCGATCGGCAGCAAGTCAGCCTCGGAGATCTACGGGCTTGCCGTCCTGGCCGAGGGGATCGAGGATAAATCGTCGAATACGACAAGGTTTTTGGTCGTCGGCGAGGGTAGCGGCGAAGCCACGGGAAATGATAAGACTTCGCTGCTCTTCGGTGCTCCCGACACGCCCGGCGCCCTCTGCCGGATACTCCAGACCTTTGCCGACCGGGGAATCAACATGATGAAGATCGAGTCTTACCCGGTGAAGGACAGGCTTTGGGAATACCTGTTTTTTGTGGATATCACCGGCCATGTGCAGGATGCAAAGATCAGGGAAAGCCTGGACGATCTGAGGCAGAAGACCACTTTTCTCAAGATCCTGGGTTCTTATCCCCGGAGCGAGGCCATTAAATGATCTGCATTCCCGTGGTGGCCGCGCGGCAGTCGGAGGCGCTCAGGATCATCGAGCGGGCGGCAGGCCTGGCCGACATTCTGGAACTGAGGATGGACCTGCTGGCCGACGGGAAGGTCGCGGAGTTGATCGCTGCGGCCCGGTCCGCTGCGCCTGACCTGAAGGTCCTGGTGACGAACAGGGCGGTTCGGGCCGCCGATTTCCGGGATGAGAAGCGGCGGGTCGGGGTCTTGCTGGAGGCGGTTGATCAGGGAGCGGATTTTGTGGATATCGAACTGGCGACGGCAGCCGCCTGGAGAGAGGAGATGCTCGCCGCCATTGCCGCCCGTCAAAATCGCACCGCCCTGATCGTTTCCCATCACGATTTTCGTCAAACTCCCTCGCCCCTGACCTTAAGGTCATACTTTAAGAAAAGTGTGCAGGCGGGGGCCGGGGTAGTCAAGATCGTGACCACGGCCCGTAAGCCGGAAGATAACCTGGCCGTCCTCGGCCTGATACCTTATGCCGGCGAGCGCAAGGTGCGGATTGTCGCTTTCTGTATGGGGGGGCTGGGCAGGATCAGCCGGGTAATGGCTCCCCTCATGGGGGCGTTGTTTACTTTTGCGGCGCTGGAAGAGGGGGCCGAATCGGCGGACGGCCAACTAACCGTCGGGGAGATGAAAGAAGTGCTAAATATCTTAAAGCCTTCCCCTGTGCTGAAGAAATGAGCGGCTTTCAGGAAGACATCTATGCCGTGATCGGCAATCCCGTGGGCCACAGCCTGTCGCCCCTGATGCACAACAGCGCCTACCGGGAGATGGGGCTGGCGGCGCGCTATGTAGCTTTTACAGTTGCTGACCTGGAGAATGCCGTCCGGGGGATCAGGGCTCTGGGCATCAAAGGGGTGAGCGTCACCATTCCGCACAAGGTGGAGGTGATGAAATATCTCGATGACGTGGATGAGGAGGCCCGGCAGATCGGGGCCGTAAACACGATTATCAACGATCAGGGGAGACTGCGGGGCGCCAATACGGACTGGCTGGGCATCGTCCGAACGCTCCGGGAGGCCATGGATATTAACGGCCGGACCTTCGTGGTGTTGGGGGCCGGCGGGACGGCGCTGGCGGCGCTTTACGGCCTAGCCAGGGAGGGAGGCCGGCCGGTGGTGGTGAACAGAACGATGGCCAAAGGCGAGCAATTAGCCAAGGCCTGGGGATGTCCTTTTTACCCCCTGGCGGAGATCGGTGCGCTCAGGGCGGACTGCCTGATCAATACCACCCCGGTGGGCATGTATCCCCGGGTTGGCGCATCGCCGCTTCCCGCCGCGGTACTGGGTAATTTTCACTGGGTGCTGGACGTTATCTACAATCCGTTGTCGACCAGGCTCCTGCGTGATGCCGGAGCGGCGGGATGTGGGATTTTATCGGGTTTGGACATGTTTGTGCATCAGGGTGCGGAACAGATTCGGCTTTGGACCGGCCGGGATGCACCCCGTTTGCTTATGCGCGAGGTGGTGAAGGATCATCTCTTACCAAGGGGCAATAGAGGAGGCCATGAAGGAAGTCAAACCACTCACTAAATTGGATGCCGTCGTCAAGATTCCGGGCTCGAAGAGCTATTCGCAGCGGGCCCTCGTTATCGCCACCCTGGCCGAGGGGACGTCTTCCCTCCGCAATCTGCTTTTCGCCGAGGATACCGAGTACATGATGGCGGCCCTTTGTCTGCTGGGCGTGGAGATAACGGAGACCGGCGACGAGGTCCTGGTCAAGGGAACGGGAGGACGGATCATAAGCCCCGGTAAACCGATCTTTTTGGGGAACAACGGCACGGCGCTGCGTTTTCTCACCTCGGCGGTCTCACTGGGCGAGGGACGTTTTGTCCTGACCGGGGAAAAGCGCCTCCGTGAACGGCCGGTAAAGCCGCTTATCGACGCCCTGGCGAAACTGGGCGTGCTGGTCCGTACGGAGGAGGGCAGCGGGTTTCCCCCTGTCACCATCGATGCCCGGGGACTGGACGGCGGCAATGTGACTTTCAGTAACGTCGCCAGCAGCCAGTACATCTCTTCCCTGCTCATCAGCGCACCTTATGCCCAGGGGGACGTGGAAATCAAGTTGCACGGACATACTGTTTCGCAGCCCTATATTGAAATGACTCTGGAGGCGATGCGCCTTTTTGGCGTGGAGGTGGGAAGAGAGGGAAAGGACCAATTCCGCATCAAAAGCGGACAACGTTACGGGGCGCGGCCCTATACGGTGGAAGGCGACGCTTCCACCGCCTCGTATTTCTTCCTGGCCGCTGCCCTTTGTCGGGGCCGGGTAAGGGTCCTTAATATCAATCCCCTTAGTCTGCAAGGGGACATTCGTCTGTTGGAAACGCTGGAAAATCTGGGCTGTACCGTTGTCCGGGGCGACGATTGGGTGGAAATCACGGGCGGGGCGCTCCGGGCCGGCGACTATACCATCGATATGGGGGATATGCCCGACATGGTGCCTACCCTGGCTGTGCTGGCGGCGTTCCGGGATGGGCGGACCGTGATCGACAATGTCTCTCACCTGCGCATCAAAGAGAGTAACCGGATCGCGGCCCTGGTCAAGGAAATAAGCAGGATGGGGGTTGGGGCGGAAGAAACCGCCGATGGTCTCATCGTTACGGGCGGCCGGCCGCAGGCCGCCGAAATCGAGACCTATAACGACCACCGGATCGCCATGAGTTTCGCTATTGCCGGCCTGGTTGTTCCGGGGATGAAGATTGTCAACCCGCAATGCGTAGGCAAATCCTTCCCGACCTTTTGGGAGGAGTTGGAAAGACTGAACAATGAACAGTGATATATGCTGTCATTACCGCAGGCGGGAATGACTAATGATCTAAGCCGGGAACAAATATTTTGAACCGAGGCAATAAAATAATTTTGATCGGTTACCGTTGTACAGGTAAAACCTCCATCGGCAAAAGGCTGGCCGGGCGTCTGGGGCTGCCCTTTGTCGATACCGATGAACTCGTGGAAAAGGGCGCCGGAAAAACCATCCGGGAAATGGTGAACGTAAGCGGCTGGGCCTTTTTTCGCCGGCAGGAGCGAGAGGCAATCAAGTCGTTGACATCGCTGGATCAAAGCGTCATAGCTACGGGAGGCGGGGCCGTCATGATCGAGGATAACGCCGCTGACCTCCAAAAGGAAGGCGTCTTGATCTGGCTGGCGGCGGACGAAGAAACGATCCGGAAAAGGATGCTGGCCGACGCCGCGACGGCGGAACAGAGACCTTCCCTTTCCGGGGAGGACCTCAGCAGGGAAATTAGCGAGACACTGGCCGTAAGGACGCCGGTTTACCGGCGGTTGGCGGATTACGTGGTCGATACGGGAAGAGCGGGGATAGGGGAAAGCGTAGAGAAGATTGTGGAGTTTCTGCTTTCCCGGGGTTGATGAAAGCGTAAGAAGTCTAAAGAACGCCTGATGACGTCATTCCGGTCCCAGGGGGATAAACTTCAGCCGGAATCCAGGTTTTTAATTACTTATGCCGCATCTGGACCCCGGTTTTCACCGGGGTGACTACGTTTTACGAAGTCGTCAGGATTAAGAGGAGGGTAGGATGTCGGGAAATTCCATCGGTGAGCTTTTCCGGGTGACCACTTGGGGCGAATCGCACGGACCGGCCCTGGGAGCGGTGGTCGACGGATGTCCGCCGGGTCTTGATCTTACGGAGAGTGATATCCAGAAAGAGTTGGAAAGGAGAAGGCCCGGCCGGCTCGCCTCGGCCTCGGCCCGCAAGGAACAGGACTTGGTGGAGATCCTCTCGGGCGTTTTTGAAGGGAAAACGACGGGGACGCCCATTTCGCTCCTCATCCGCAATACCGATGCCAAAAGCCGCGATTACGACGATATTAAAGACCTTTTTCGCCCCGGTCACGGTGATTATACCTATTACCATAAATACGGCTACCGCGATTACCGGGGCGGTGGACGATCTTCCAGCCGGGAAACGGCGGCGCGGGTGGCCGCCGGTGCTATTGCCGCCCGCGTGATCGCCGGAGCGGGGATCGAGGTTGTGGCCTATACCAAGGCTATGGGCGGCATCACGATCAGCCAGTCCTGGCAGGAGCTGCTGGATGTTTCCCGGGATGAATTGGGGCAAAATAAGCTCTTGTGTCCCGACCAGCAGGCCATGGAAAAAATCGAAGAGCGCCTGGCGCAGGCCAAGCAGGAGGGCGACTCTTTAGGCGGCATCGTGGAGATTATAGTGCGCGGCTGCCCGGCCGGTCTG
>Ga0209514_10005972_pt1 | contig 15187 bp, 12 predicted proteins | sample Subgrocontami58m_FD_187452 | JGI IMG/M metagenome (GOLD analysis project Ga0209514, IMG submission 187452) | Subsurface groundwater microbial communities from S. Glens Falls, New York, USA - GMW37 contaminated, 5.8 m (SPAdes) (version 3) | ecosystem: Environmental > Aquatic > Deep subsurface >...
CCATCGGCAGCCTCGCCCGGGCCTTTATCGTCATGGCTGAACGCCTCAAGATCCTGGAAGCCTACAACCTGGACGCCAGCCCGCTGACAGGGCTTCCCGGCAACCTGGCCATCGAAAAGCATATTGAGCAACGGCTGACGGTCCAGCGCCCCTTTTCCCTCTGCCATCTGGACCTCGATAACTTTAAGCCTTTTGCCGATCATTACGGCTACGCCTGGGGAAGTGAAGTAATCAAAGAAGTCGGACAAATCATCGAGCAAGAGGTAAAAGCTAACGCCGACCAGGATATTTTTATCGGCCATGTCGGTGGGGATGATTTCGTGCTTATCTCGGAACCCGAGGCCGCTGAAAAAATATGCCAGTCCATTTTGCGGGAATTCGACCAGCGCAGTTTGAAATTCTATTCGGAAGAAGACAGAAGCAAAGGCTTTTTCACGGGAAACGACCGGAGCGGTTTCCGGCGTGACTTCCCTCTGATTACCATGACTATCGCCATTGCCACCGATGACGGCAGTCGTTTCCGCAGTCCGCTGGATATGGCGGAAATGGCCGCCAAACTGAAAGAATATGCCAAGTCCCTGCCCGGCAGCAATTACGTGAAGCAGGAAGATGTGGAACATCTTTTACGGGATTTTGAACAATGAAGCGCCAGAGCTGGATATTGCTTTCCTGTGTGGTGGCCTTGCTGGCGGCCTGTGCAGCCCCCCTGCCGCATCCTGTCGCCGCTCCACCCTTGCCGCAGCAAACAACGCCGCCGCCCCCGATGACGCCCCCTGCCGCACCTGTCCAAGAGGCCAGGCCCGGCCCGGCCCAACCCACGACCCAAGAGGAACCCCGGAGGGACGAGCAACTTTTTATCCTGGCGCTGCGCCAACTTGCCGACCCGGTTAATGCCGATCCCGGCCTGGCCCGGCAGGCGCTGGAAGCTCTATTAACCGAGCACCCACAAAGCAAGTGGCAGGAGGGGGCGCGCACCACTCTCCGCCTGCTGGACGAACTGGATAATTACCGCCAGCGGCTTCTTTTGGAGCACGAGCAGTTCACGCAGATAACAGCGGAGAAAAACAATTCAGCGAAAGAAATTGAGCAGTTAAAAAAGGAACTACGCCTGCTGAATGAAAAATACCAGACGGACTTGACGGCTTCGCAACAGGAAAACGAACAATTGAAGAAAGATCTGCAAATGTTGAAGAACCTGGAGATCCAGAGAGAAAAACGGGAGAAGATGCTGCGGTAGGACCGCTCACGGCCCGTCGCCGGTAACTGCCTGCAGGCGTCTCTCTATCGCTTCCTTGGATTGCAGGCCCACCAGCCGGTCAATTAATTGCCCCCCCTGGAAGAGGAGCATGGTGGGAATACTGCTCACGCTGTATTTTGCAGCGGTTTGCGGATTGTCATCGACGTTGAGTTTGGCAATTTTTACCACGCCGGCGTACTGCGACGCCAACTCCGCGATAATCGGTTCCGCCTGTCGGCAGGGACTGCACCAAGGCGCCCAGCAATCCACCAGGACAGGACCGGAATATGATAGTACCTCCCGGTTAAAGATGGCATCGGTAATATCAACGGGAGAAAACTGCGCCTCCATTTTCAACAGGGATGCACCGCAGCGGCCGCAAAGAGGGCGGCGGGCGGGCAGCCGGTCCTCGGGCAGCCGGTTTTTTGTACCGCACCTGAGGCACCTGATAATCATGTCATCCAGCGGCTTATGACACCGGCCGCATACCGGAAGGCTCTGCATGCGCTCTTTAGGGATGCGGTTCTTGGTCCCGCAATCGAGGCACCTGATGATCATTTCTTCCCGTTCCATAAGCAACCTCAAAATTTTTTTCTAACCCCGAGAAAAGGGATAAGTAAGTTTACAAATTATTTTCTGCCACTCCTTTCAGTACCCCCTTGAGGGGTAGACAAACACAGAAAATAATTTCCAAGTTCCTAATATGTATACCCGCCGCCGGAAAAGTCAAGGGGCGCCGGAAACTCCTTCCTTGACATAAGGCCCGGCTTTCCTTATAAAACTCTTATGAGTACCGACCTGATCCCCCGTATAGCCGACCTGATGGCCAAGGGAGAGACCTTCTGCCTGGCCACGGTCATTGTATCCGCAAATCCCGCTGTGCCCCTCGGCGGGAAGGCGATTGTGCTGCCCGATGGAACGCTGGAGGGCACAGTGGGGTCCGTCTCTCTGGATGAGGCCCTGCTCGCCAGGGCCGGGAAAGCGCTGGCCGAGAAGAAAACCGGTCCCGTCGAAATTGCCGCCGGCGTTCAGGCCTTTCTAGACGTGATCTCCGCGGACGTGAAACTTCTCATCTGCGGGGCCGGCCATATCGCCCTGCCGCTCGCCCGTTTTGCCCGGGAAGTGGGATTCAAGGTTACCGTGCTGGACGACCGCTCCGACTTTGCCCATCCCTCCCGTTTTCCCGGCTGCGAAGTCATAGCGGCAGGTTTTGTTGCGGCCCTGCGCAAGATGGCCCTGGGACCGTCCACTTACGTCGTCGTGATCACGCGCGGCCACGAACATGACGCGGAATGCCTGGCCGAGATCTTGCCTAAGGAAACCGCCTACGTCGGTCTCATCGGCAGCCGCCGCCGGGTTCGTTTCGTGCTGGATTTGCTCGGCGCCGCCGGAACGTCCCCCAACCGCCTGCAGGAAGTTTTTACACCGATCGGCCTGCCCATCGGCGCTGAATCGCCGGAAGAAATCGCGCTGTCCATCGTGGCGGAACTGGTTTGCCTGCGCCGCAAGGGGCCGTCCCAGGCCCAGTCCTTGAGGGCAGTCATGGAGGAGACGGAATGACAAACCTGGAAATATTCCGGAAACTGGGGGAGCTAAGAAACAGCGGGATCCCGGCCTGCCTCGCCACCATTACGGAAACCACCGGTTCGACGCCGCGGGAGAAAGGGGCGAAGATGATCGTTTGCGCCGACGGCACCACTTACGGTTCCGTAGGCGGAGGCTGCGGCGAGAACCAGGTCCGGAGCGCGGCGTTGCGCTGCCTCATCCAAACTAAAATACCCGAGTTGCTAGCCGTGGACCTGACGGACGATCTGGGTACCAAAGGCGGCGACGTCTGCGGCGGCAAGATGTGGATATTTGTGGAACCCATCTAAAAAAATTCAGCCATTTCCTTCACGACTTCGTAAAATTCCCCAATAATAAGAACTCACACCACCTTTTCCTTGCTTTCCTCCAACACCTGCCGCACGGCCCGGGCAAGATTTTTCCTGATGATCGGCTTCATCAAAACTCCGCCAATGCCGCAAGCCCGGACTTCTTCCTCCGAGAGCCCCTCGCTGTAGCCGGTGCAAAGGATGACGGGCAGGTCCGGCCGGAGCAGCTTGATGTTTCTTATCAGTTCCATACCGGTCATGTTCGGCATGGTATTATCGGTGATGAGGAGTTCAAAGCGGCCGGGTTGGTCCTGAAATATCGCCAGGGCCTCCATGCTGCCCCGCGTCGCCACCACGTCGTAGCCCAGGCCGGCCAGCAGTTGCCGGCCCACGTCCGCCAGGGCGGCTTCGTCATCGACGAAAAGAACGCTTTCGCGCCCCCGGGGCAGCGAGTCGATCTGCTCGGGCACTTCCCTGGCTTTATCCTCCGTGGTGGGGAAGAATACGTCAAAGGTGGTTCCCTTTCCCGGAACGCTTTCGCAGGTTATCTTGCCGCCATGACTCTTGACAATGCCATGGACGACCGAAAGCCCCATGCCCGTGCCCTTGCCCGGCTCCTTGGTCGTAAAGAAGGGATCGAAAATCCGTTCCTGCACCGCGGTCTCCATGCCCTGGCCCGTATCGCTCACGGTGAGGATCTGGTATCGTCCCGGCGGCATATCGCTTCCCAGGACCGGGTCGCCGGCGCCGATTTCCACTTCCCGCAGCTTCACTTCCAGCACGCCGCCGCCATTCTCCATGGCATGCCCCGCATTGGTGCACAGGTTCATCACAACCTGATGAATCTGCGTCGGATCGGTCAGTACGGCGGCCAAACCCGGTTTGATATCCTGGTGAATCTCGACCGTGGCCGGCAGGGAAGCGCGCATCATGAGGAGCGCTTCTTCGATCACGGGAGCAATCGGTGAGGGATGACGCTCCTGCCTGCCCTGGCGGCTGAAAGTGAGGATTTGCCTGACCAGATCCCGGGCGCGGACCCCGGCCTTGAAGATCTCCCGCAAACAACGCTGGGCCTCCACTTCGCCGGGACACGCCGACAGGGCCATTTCCGTATTCCCCACAATTACTCCCAGGATATTGTTAAAGTCATGGGCGATGCCGCCGGCCAGCGTACCGATGGCCTCCATCCGTTGTGAGTGCCGGAGCCGTTCTTCAATCTGTTTTTTTTCCATCTCCCGCCGCAGCAAGGTGGCGGACATTTGATTGAAGGCCAGGGCCAGCCGGCCGATTTCATCTTCCGTCTCCACGGCCACCTTTTCCCCGAAATTTCCCCTTTCCAGGGTCTGTACGCCCCCGATCAGTTTGTCGAGCGGATTGATCAGTCTTTTAATCGCCCAATAGACAAAGGCCGCACCGGCAGCCAAAAAGATCAACCCGATGAGAATGCTTTCCAGCAGCAGGGAACGGAGTTTTTTCCTGAGATCCGTTTTACTGATGATGATCCGGACAAAACCGCTGCGCCGCTCGCTTCCGGAAGACGATTGGCCTTCCAGAAACAGGGCTTCCGCTTCCCGGGGCCCCGTACTGGTGAGGACAGGCGACCAGAATTCCATGCGATCAGGGGTTTCGAGAAAGAAGGGCGAGGAAGAAGTCTGGAGTTTGGCGAGCATGTCGGCTGCGATGGCGCGCGCCCTTTGATCGGCGGCCGCGGCCGCTTTCCACTCCTCTTTTTCGGGCCGCTCCCGGCCGGCCAGGAAACGGCCCTCCAGGCTGTAGACGGAGACCGCGACCGTCTCCCGCTGTTGAAATATCCCTTCCATGGGAATCCGGAGCTGTTCGGCACTCTCGGAAAATACGCCGAGGCGGGAATTGTAGGCCAGGATGTCGGCCAGCAGCAGGTTGTTTTCGATCAGGGAATCGGTCACCTCTTTGCGCTCGTGGCGGTAAAAGAGAAAGGTCAGGGAGACGGTAAGGGCAAAAATCAGGAAGGTGAAAATCGCAAAGATTTTCAGCCCAAATTTTTTCCTGAAACTTCGCAAAAAATTAAACTGCATAGGCGCCCGGTTACCGAATGCCCCTGTTGGTTCTGATCGTTTTCTGATCAATCTCAATCCCCAGTTTCCCCGCCGTTCTCTCATTCACGGTGATCACGACCTTCCGGGCGTCCTGATGTTGCAGCCCTTTAAGATCGCTGCCGGCGAAGATCTTCAACGCCAGTTCCCCCGCCTGAAAACCGATATCGAAGGGATCGACCCCGATCGACAGCGTGGCCCCGAGCCCCAGATACTTTTCCGAAAAGGTCAGGACCGGCGTGTTGTTTTCCAGCGAGAAAAGCATCAGGGCTTCCACCGTTTCCGGTGTCGTTACCGTCACATCGGGGAGCATCCAGAAGACGCCGATCCGGCCTCGCATACTGTTCAGGAGCCGGGGAACGTCCCGGGAGCGCTGAACCGCCGTGGCCGTGAGCTTGACGCCCATCCGGACGGCGGCCTCGCGCAGGCCCTGGACAAAATCGCCGCTTTGCCCGGGGTCATAGAGCAGGCCGATGCTTTTTACGTCCGGCAGCACCCGCGTGAGCTCGCCCAACTGTTTCTCCGGCGGCAGATTCATGCTGACGCCGCTGATATTCTTTTCCACAACTTGGAAGGCGGGAGGATTCAGGACCATACAATAGACGACGGGCAGGGTTTTGATCTTCCGGGCCGCCAAGAGCGCGTCCCGCCCTACGGCCAGCACCATGTCCGGCTGGATCTCGCGCACCGTTTTCGGGACGTCCCTTTCTTTCAGATCGGTGAGGAAAAGCCGCGGCACCGCAGCACCGTGAGCCTGCTCAAAACCTTTCAGGGCCTGTTCGTACGGCGGCAGAGGGACGCTCTGGAGGGCCAGGACTCGCGGACCGGCGGTGGCGGGGCCGCTGCAAAGCATTAGAAATAACAGCAGTAGAAAAAGCGTTTTAGCCACAGTTCCTCGTCGCCGGTCCCGGCGGGAAAGCCGCACAGGCGCCATCAGATTAAATAATTTCTTGAAAAAATTCTTTAAACCCTTTATTAGATAGCACAAGATTAAAGTTCTGAAAATCAAAACTTTTTTCTCAACCCCGATAAACTGATAAGGCGTCAACGAAATGATTTTGTGCCGGACCCCAAGGAAGGGAAATAAGTGCGTTAACAAAATCATGTTCTGCAAAGAATAGGCGGAACATGATTTTTAACTTACTAACGCCCAGGCCCGGCACGGGCACAACGAAGGATGAAAATCACCCTGTCATGGTGAGCGTGAGCCTACCCTGAGCATGCTGAAGGAAACCATGGCGCCACCCTTCGACAAGCTCAGGATTACACTATTTTCATATAAAAGGAAACTCATGGAACGCTGCTTTGCCCAAGCCGGGATGTTTTTTTTCCTCTGCCTCTGTCTCACCGGGACCCTCTTCAGCCCGTCCGCCGCCGCCCAGTCCCTGGAAGAACTGCAGACACTGCGCCTCTTTTACAGCGACCAGGAACTGGTGGTCTCGCCCACCCGGAGCCCCAAACCCCTCTCCCGGGTGGCGGAAAATATCACCGTGATCAAGGCCAAGGAGATCGAGGAGATGAACGCCCATACCGTGGCCGAGGTGCTAAACCGGGTCCCCGGCCTCTTCGTCGACTTCAATCAGGATTTCGGCGCCACGTCGCTGATCCAGATTCAGGGTTCCGAACAGCGGCACGTCCTGGTCCTGGTGGACGGCATCCCCTGGAATTTCCTCTCCGAAGGTCACGCTGAGACCAATACCATCCCCGTGGGGATCATCGAGCGGATCGAGATCATCAAGGGACCCGCCTCCTCGGCCTGGGGTTCTTCCCTGGGCGGGGTGATCAATATCCTCACCAAGGAGGCGGGCAATACGGCCCGGCCGACGGGGACGCTCCAGGCCGCCTTCGGCGAACGGAACACCAGCGACTTGAGCGCCCAGGTTTCCGGCCTGGCCGGGCCGCTGGGTTACTACCTCTTTGCCGGCCGCCAGGATTCCGACGGCCTGCGCGCCGACCGGCAATTTGACGCCGCCCGCTTCTTTGGCAAGTTCCACCTCCCCCTGGCCGAGGACGTGGACCTGAACTTAAGCATGGGTTTCAGCAACCCGCAAAACAAACTGGGCGATTTTGCCAGCCAGGACCTCACAACCTCATCCGATATACGCTCTTTGTTCGTGACGGCCTCCCTGGATGCCGCCCTGACCCCGGAGCTGGACCTGAGCCTCGCTTTGTACACCGTGGAACAAAAATTGGACCTGCGGACGGATACCCTGGGGCTGGGCCTCTTTTCCCCGGCGCCGCAATTTTTTTCCAATAATACGATCGATGAGGAAAGCGCCGGGGCCCGGGGCAAGCTGGTCTGGACCAAGGGCCGGCATACGGCCGTCCTGGGGATCGATGCGGACCGGGGAAAGCTGGAGCAGACGCTCCAGTCCGGGCCCTTCCTGCAGGCGATCGGCCAGCCGGCCGGCGCGACCGTCGCGCCGGCCATCACCAAGTGGGCACTCTACGCCAACGACACCCTCGCCCTGGGACGCTGGTCCCTCACGCCGGGCCTCCGCTACGATCACAACAGCATTATCGGTTCCTTTGTCAGCCCCAGCCTGGGCCTCACCCGCCGGCTGGGGGAAACCTCCCTCTTCCGGGCCTCGGCGGCCCGGGGCTTTACCCTGCCGCCGCTGGCCGCCACGGCCGCCGGCGGCCTCTTTCTCCTCCCCAATCCCGCCCTCCAACATGAAAGCACCTGGTCCTACCAGGCCGGCCTGGAGTCCACGGCAACCCGCTGGCTCTGGCTCAAGGGCACGGTCTTTTACCACGACCTCTCGGAGGCCCTGAAAAGGGTGCGTGTAACGCCCCCGCCGAATTCCCAGCTCATCAACCAGGGCGCCATCCGCCGGCAGGGCCTGGAGCTGGAGGCCGAAACTGTCCCCTGGCACGACTTTACCCTGGCGGCCGGCCTGGCCTTGGTCCATATCGCCGCTTCCGAGGAGACGGAATCGCGGACCCGCTACGCCTACAACCTCAAGGTCAAATACGACGACCGGCGGGCCTGGCGGGCCCAGCTCTTCGGGCACTATGTCTGGTGGGATGCCATTGCGGCCAACCAGGGCGATTACGGCAACTTTATCTGGGACCTGAACGGGGCCCGGAAAATTATAATGACCGGACCCTTTGCGACGGAAGTCTTTTTCACGGTCCATAACCTCCTGAACGGCGATCAATACCCCCTGCAGGACAGCAAGAACCCGGAACGGTGGCTGGAGGCGGGCCTGAAAGTGACATTTTAAGCTTGCTTTTTGTATTGCAAATAATGTTAAGTATAAAATATATTGGACGGGTTGGGCCTGCCGGGACGAAAGAGAGCCCGCCGGGCGCCGGCCGCGGAAAAACCACTGACAGGAGGGAGTTGCTATGAAAGAAGAAAAAGATGGCCGGAAGGAAATCGTGGTGCTCGACGAGGGGATGGAGGCGGAAAACCTGCTCGGTCCGCGGTCTTCATGTTGTTTTTCATTCCTCATGCCCTTTATGGACTAATGGAAAATGCGGGGCGCCGGGGCCGAGCCGGCGCCCCCTTTTTTTCCTTCCCTCCGGGGCACAGCGGTTTGGGTTGTAAACCTCCTCCCGGGGCCAACCAGGGGCAGGAGTCGTTGGTGAACCGGTCTTCATGAAGATGCGACCTTCCTTTTATCTCAAGACCTATCCCTGGCCGGAGGACCCGGAGCAGCTCCTGCTTTTTTCCACCCGGAAAGGGTCGCTCGCCCTGGTAGAGAGAAAAACCTTCCGGGACCTGGAGCGGGGCACGCTGGCCGCGGACGCTGAGGCCCGGCTCGCCGCCTTGGGCATGGCGGTGCCGGAGGGCGAGGCGGAAAAGCAGACCTTCCTCGGTCTCCTGGACGAGTTGAATCCCCGTAACCGGGGACTGAAAATCGTCGCCGTCCTGAACCTGGACTGCAATTTTGCCTGCCCCTACTGCTTTGAAGAAGGCGTCAAGGGCAACCTGTACATGACGGCGGCCACGGCCGGCCGCCTGGTGTCCTTTATCCGGGACCAGTGGCGGGGGCATATGGACACCCTGCGCCTCGATTTTTACGGCGGCGAGCCCCTCCTCAGCCTGGAGCTTCTTACATCCCTGGCGCAGGCGGCGCAGTCCTTTGCGTCCTCCCAGGGGGCGGCGTTTTCCTTTACCCTCGTGACGAACGGCTCGCTCTTTACCCGGAAGACGGCGGAGCGGCTGGTGCCCCTGGGCCTGCAAAGCATCAAGATCACCCTGGACGGTCCGCCGGAGCTGCATAACCGCTCGCGCCCTTTCCAGTCGGGCGCCGGCAGCTTTAAGACCCTCATCGGGAATATCAAAGATACCTGCGACCTGGTCAAGATCAGCATCGGCGGGAATTTTACCCGGGAAAATTACGAACAGTTTCCCCGGCTTCTCGACTATCTGCTGGCCGAGGGCCTGGGGCCCGACCAGCTCTCCTATGTAAAATTCGATCCCATTGTCAACCGGCCGCCCAACTCGGCCTCACCCATCGAATACACCGCCGGCTGCGTTTCCCTCGATGAACCCTGGATGCGGGGGGCCGAGGCCCTGCTGCGGGGAGAGATTATGCAGCGGGGCTACCAGACGCCCCGGCCGACCCCGATGGCCTGCATGGTGGAAACCACCGATTCCTATGTGGTCAATTACGACGGGGTCCTTTACAAGTGCCCGGCCTTTATCGGGAAAGAGGGTTTCGCCGTGGGGGATCTGGCCGGGGGGGTGAGCGATTATGCCGCAAGCCTCCGGCTGGGAATCTATAAAAACCCGGACTGCGCCGCCTGTGTTTATCTGCCCATGTGCTATGGCGGCTGCCGGTACATGACCCTGGTCAAGGACGGCAACATCGATAAAATAGATTGTAAAAAAGCCTACTTCGATGCCGCCCTGGAGACCCTGCTGCAGCAGGAGATCCGGTACCGGTTGCGCCCTTCGACAAGCTCAGGGTGACATTATTCCGTAATTAGAAATTATTTTCTGCGCTTTTTTGGCAAAAAATAATTTCGTAAACTTACTTATCCCGTTTATCGGGGTTAGGAGAACAAGGTTCATGTCCCTGCCGGCGCCGGCCCAGGATTACCGCTTGCTTGACACCAACGAACGCCCGGTGCATATCCTCATCGTGGATGACGATGAGCAATTCGGGCAAATGCTGGAGAAGGTGGTCGCCAAATATGCCGGCTACGCCTGTTCCTTCGCCGTCGGCGCCGAGGAAGCATTAAAAGTTCTGGCGGCCGGCGCGGTGGACGTGGTGATTACCGATATCAAAATGCCGGGGATGAACGGCCTGGAATTAACGAGGATTATCAAGGCCCGCTATAACGCCGACGTGATTATGATTACGGGCTTCTTTGAAGATTTCACCTATGAGGAGGCCATCGAGCACGGCGCCAATGACTTCATCGAAAAACCGGTGCGGCCTAAGGAACTGGTCATCAGGCTAAACCGCGTTCTCCGGGAACGGGCGATTCTGAGTAAGCGGCGCCAGGCGGAAGAGGCCCTGCTGAAAAGTGAGAAGCAATACCATGACATCTTTGACCGGGCCATGGAGGGTATCTTCCAGGCCGATCCGGAAGGGAGATTTCTCACGGCCAACAAGGCCCTGTCGCGCATGCTGGGCTACGGTTCCCCTGGTGAACTCACGACACAGGTCCTGCATATTCCCACCCAGCTCTGCGCCCGCCAGCAAGACTTCGCCGCCCTCCTGCAGACCTTGACCAGCTATGGTTCCGTCAACAGGCACGAACTGCAACTCCGGACCAAAGAGGGCCGGCAGATCTGGGTCTCGGCCAATATCATGGCCGTGAAAGACGATGCGGGACAAATCCTTTATTATGAAGGCAACGTCGAAGATATTTCCCTGCGCAAGAGCGCCGAGGAAGCGCGGAAAGACAGCCTGGAACGCCTGCGGAAGGCCTTGAATGCCACCGTGCAGGCCCTGGCCTCCACGGCTGAGGCCCGGGATCCCTATACCGCCGGCCATCAGCGGCGGGTTGCCGACCTCGCCCGCACTATCGCCACCAGGATGGGCCTGTCCGCCGAGCAGATCGACGGCATCCGCCTGGCCAGCTCGATTCATGACCTCGGCAAAGTCTCCGTCCCAGCAGAAATCCTGATCATGCCGCGGAAATTGACGGACCTGGAATTTTCACTCATTAAGACCCATTCCCAGACGGGCTTTGATATCCTGAAAGATATCGAGTTCCCCTGGCCGATTGCCCGGATGGTGCTGGAGCATCACGAGCGGAATGACGGTTCGGGGTATCCGCATCATTTGACCGGCCGGGAAATGCTGATCGAATCGCGGATTATCGTGGTCTCGGACGTCGTGGAGGCCATCGCCTCGCACCGGCCCTATCGTCCCGGATTTGGCATCGAGGTGGCGCTGGCCGAGATTGAGAAGAACAAAGGCATCCTTTACGATATAGAAGTAGCCGATACTTGCGGGCAGATTTTTCAGGACGGCTATCAACTGTCCAATTAGCGAAAAATAGAATCCCAATATTTCACGCACCTGGTGCCCACGAGGCATGGGCTTTTGATGTTGAAACTTTCTTAAGCCGTTTTCTTTCGGACAGGTCATCGTCAAGGAAGGCAAATTGCTTTTCATAAAAACCCCTGGCCGCCGCCTGTTTTTCAGCCACCTGCACAGCAACCTCGTCAAAATTATCAAAAAGAAGATCAACTATCCGGGCACTCAGGAGTTGACGGTCCGAGAAATCCTTCAGGATCGTGATAATTTTTTCTTTAGGCATTCCCTTTCTGTAGGGCCGGTCTTCCGCCAGGGCCGTGAATATATCGGCTACGCCCATTATTCTGGCACCGGTACTCAGTGCATCCGCTTGGCAACGAAACGGATAGCCGGACCCATCAAGCCTTTCATGGTGGTAGGCTCCCCATTCGGCAATCTGTTGCAGACCACCGATCGTGTTGATCACCACATATGTATAGTAGGTATGCGATTTCATTACAGCCATCTCCTCCTTTGTCAGGGGACCGGGCTTTTCCAGAATGCTGTTCGGGATGGCCAACTTACCGAGATCATGCAGGTTTCCTGCCACTTCCATAAGTTCCGTCTCCGCTTCCGTCAGGCCGAACATTCTGGACAACAGCTGGGCACAGGCGGCGACACCGGAGGAATGGGTGGCCGTGAAGCGGGACCGGAAATCGATGATATTACGAAAGAGTTCCGCGATAACGGCTATATGAGATAAGTCTATCTCCCGCTTCTGAAAGGGACCTTCATGAAGCAGCAGCGAGTACAGACGGGGCGACATCAGGTCCAGCCAGAATTCCTCGCGGTCGGCCGCTGCCAGGCAAAGTTCGACTGCCTGGGGATGAAAGGAGGAACCGGAAAGGGATTTAATCCTGGCGATAACGTCTTCGTGCTGGTGGAGGATATACCGGTCCCGTTTAATCGCCCGCTCCAGAAAATCGGCAAGCGATAGCAGTTGGGAATCAAAGACCACCGGTGTTTCCGGGGCCTCTTTCCAAAGCTGCCATTCCTTGTGGTGGTATCTGACAATGCCGGCCGCATTCTCCAGCCAGGGTATGTTGTTCAGCAAATCTGCACCCCGGATACAGTGTTCTTCCACGTTTAGGACTTCGTGGTCGTGGAGGGACATCTTGTCTTCCACGGAGAGCGCACCGATATCATGCAGCAAAGCGGCAATAAAATTATTCTCCAGCCTCTCATCCGGCAACCCGGCAGCCTTTCCCAGTTCCCAGGCTATAAAAGCCGTCCTTTGTTGGTGTCGTGCTACTGAAGCATTCGCCAGGTCCATGGCATCGGATAGAGAGAGGACCAAATTCCCTAAATTAACTTTTAGATTACGTTCCACAATGTCTCACTATTTCAAGAGGTCGGCAAAAACTTCCCTGGCTTTAGCTGCATATTCTTTTTCCCTAAGGACATAGTCTTCGTGGTCCACAATGAAATATTTCTTGGCCCGGTCCAGCCGGCGCGCCGGCGCCAGGTGGTCGGTAGGAACATTGGTTTTGATGCTGGACAAACCACTGGCCTGGCTCAAAACCGTCTGGCCTTCTTTACTTAGAATCCAATTGACGAACACCTTGGCGGCATTGGGGTGGGCCGCCCTGTTGATCATCGCGAGATCGTTCGGCCCCGCCGAAGCCACAAAATCGTCTTCCGGAATGACTTCCTTAATTGGCGCCCCGGCCTTGATGAACTCCGTGGGCAGGTCGGTCTGCATACCCAGGCCGATGGCATATTTCCCCCGGGCGACCCATTCCACCTGCAATCTTTGATCCCGGTTAATGACCGGGTTCTGTTTGGCCAGTTCCTTCATATAGTCCCAACTCTTGACTTTCACGGCCGTCACGCCCACAAACCGCAGTCCCGGTCCCTGCACGGAGGGGTCATTCAGCACAATTTTATCCTTCCATTTGGGATTGAGATAATCGTCATAGACCTTGATTTCGCCAGGTTTTACCAAGTCGGTATTGATGATCGAACTCTGACCGGGCGTGGGCATCAAAAGGAGGACAATGATCTTCCGGTCCCTGTCCGCCCAGAGATAATCGCCGCCCAGCCACATTTTCCTGTCCAGCACATCGGGCAGCATCAAGACCGGTTCCAGCGGGTCAATGGCGCCCGCGGGCTTGAGATCGGTCAAGATCGTCGTGGTGCCCCCGATATAAACATCCTGTACGTAAAGGCCGGCCCGGCGCTCGTTAAGCAGCTTGCGGCCCAGTTCGGAGCCCTTGCCCCCGCCGATATATTCGATATCCACCCCGTAAGCGGCCTTGAAGGCCTTGGCAACGGCCTGCCGGACCGCCGGTGTATGGGAGGTGGAAATGACCAGCTTGCCTTCCTCCCGGGCCTTGGCCACCAGGTCGCTCCAAGCGGAAGCGGCCGGCGTCGCCGCCGCGGCTGCCCGCACAACAGACGGCTGCACGAGGATGATAGATAAAAATACCAAGAAAATACCGATACTTGTCCACTCCCCCTTGTTCATATCCCTTCCCTCCTGGAGTTCTTTAAAAGCGACAGGTCGAAGCTTTATGCACGCACCATTAGCTAAGGTTACTCAAGATTCCCCAACGTTTCCGTGATGATGTCGGATAGTGCCGGGAAGATATGCATTGACCCGGTGATCGAGTTCACATCGGCGCCGTTCGTTATGGCGTTGACAACCTCTTGAATGAGGATCGCCGCCTGTGGGCCGATGATATGAAAGCCCAGGATCTTGCCACCATCCTTTTCCACGACAGCCTTGGCCAGACCGTCGAATTCACCCAGCGCCTCGCCCATGACGGTGTCGGAATATCTGGCGCGCCCCACCAGGATGGCCCGGCCTTCCTTTCCGGCCTGCTCCTCCGTCAGCCCCACGGAGGCAATCTGCGGGTAGGTGAAAACCGCATAGGGGACCGCCTCAAAGTTCATCGGGATTTTTTTTCTTTGGGTGGCGTTGTGCCAGGCAATTTCCGCCTCCTTATCGCCCGCATGGGTGAACATCGCCCTGCCGATGGCATCACCGAGCGCCCAGATATGTTTTTTGTTCGTCCGCAGATACCGGTCAACTTTAACGAAGTTGGCCTTGTCCAGCTCGATCCCCGCCCTTTCCGGCCGCAAAATATCGGCATTCGATCTTCTCCCGGCGGCGACCATCACCGCCTCGGCCAAAATCTCTTTTTCCCGGCCGGTACCGGTATCTTTGACCCGCAGGGCATAGCCTTTGCCGGCAGCTTTCACGGCGAGGGTTTCGACACCCATATGCAGGTCCACCCGCTTCGCCATCTCCGCTTTTAAGAGTTCGGAGATCTCCGGTTCGCCAAAACGGAGAAAGGTCTGGTTTCTATCCACGATGCTGACCTTGACGCCCAGGGCGGAAAAAAAATGGGCGTATTCGAGCGCTATATAACCGCCCCCGATAAATATCAGGCTGGCCGGTTTTTTTTTCAGTTCCAGAACGCTTTCGTTCGTCAGATAGGTTATCTCGTTTAGCCCCTTAAGGGGGGGCAGGGAAGGACGAGCGCCGGAAGCGAGGAAAATCTTCCTGCCTCTCAT
>Ga0209514_10005976_pt1 | contig 15176 bp, 14 predicted proteins | sample Subgrocontami58m_FD_187452 | JGI IMG/M metagenome (GOLD analysis project Ga0209514, IMG submission 187452) | Subsurface groundwater microbial communities from S. Glens Falls, New York, USA - GMW37 contaminated, 5.8 m (SPAdes) (version 3) | ecosystem: Environmental > Aquatic > Deep subsurface >...
CCTCGCAGCTTGCCTCTCGCGGCTTGATTCTCCGCGATGCTCTTGGCATCGCGTCGTCGTCGCGCCTCGCCGGCGGCCAGAATCGCCTTCGGATACTGGTCACCCTTCTCCGGGGCGCGGTACCAAGTGATTTCGGGTAGCTGCGAACGGCGTCCCGTCCGCGCGCTTTGCCTGCGGGAATTCGCGTGAGTGCCGGGGAATTGTCCCCTCACGACGACCGTCCCAGAGGGCAGATGGCCAGATCGCGCCCTGCGCCGGGGGGGATGGCATCGACGCGCAAGCCCGCGAGCCGCCGAGGTCTTCGGCAGGCAGCTCGCGATCGATTCGGCCTTCCCCTACGGGGCCGGCTCCCCCAGGTGGCGGACGAGATCGGTCACCGAGAGGATGCCCACGGGTTTCGCCGGCTCCTCTCCGCTGCCGGCGACCACCACCAACCGGTGGATCAGACGGTCCTGTAGGATCGCCACCGCCCGCGCGAGCGATACGTCGGTTTTCACGGCGATCACCGGAGAGGACATCAGGTGCCAAGCGGCCATGCCCCGGAATTCCTCGCTGTACGGGGAGGTGAACCCCGCGGCGAGGAGGTCGGTCTGGGAGACTACGCCCACCGCCGTGCCATCCGGCCCGGTGACCACGAGTGCGTGGACGTGCTCTTGGTTCATCCGCCGGATCACCTCGACCAGGGGCGTCTCGGGAGCGCAGGTGATGACGCCCCGGTGCATGACATCGCCCACGGTGCGGATTGCGTTCAACGCCGCGCCCTCCATTCAAGGGATTCCCCCGGCCACCGCGTGTCGCTCCCCGATCCGTTCTCGTTCGGCCCGCGGGACATTTACCGAGCAATGGTCGTGCCAGCCGGGCCGCGATCGCGCAGCTCGTTTCCCCGGCACCCTGGCCCTCCGCCGGGGGTTCAGAAGAGTGTCGACCCGGGCGGTCGGAGGCGCCGGCGCACGCGCGGAGCGGCGTCGGGGGAGTGTCCTCGTCCCGCGAGACCCGGCAGGAATCGAGGGGGGAAACCATGGGCGTGCGGCTTCTGATCGCAGTCCTCTTGGCGGGCTGCGCGACCCCGTCGGCGCACGCGGCAGACAATCCCGCCTCCGGGTTGGGTCCCGGTACCCACGATCTCACCTGGACGGTGGAGGGGCGGGATCGGACCTGCCGGGTGCACTTGCCCCCGGGCTTCCCGCCGGACCGGCCCCTGCCCCTGGTGATCGCCCTGCACGGGATGGGCGCCGACGGGCGCATGATGGAGCGGATGACGCGCTTTACGGAACTGGCGGACCGCGAGGGCTTCGCGGTGGCCTATCCGGACGGATTGAACAAGATGTGGCGCTATTGGGAGGTCAAGATTCGCCTGGCCCGGATGGCCGAGCGCGCCGTGGACGATGTCGGCTTCATCGGTCGCCTGATCGAGGACATGGCCGGTGCGGGCGTGGCCGACCCGGCACGGATCTACGTGACCGGGATCTCCAATGGCGCCTATCTCTCCAACCGGCTGGCCTGCTCCCTCGGGGACCGCGTGGCGGCGATCGCACCCGTCGCGGGGACGATACTGCACCGTATGATCGAATCGCTCGAGCCGTCCCGACCGGTGCCTGTGCTGTACATCCACGGCACCGAGGACCCGGTGGTGGGCTACGATGGCTCCGACCGGTTCTCGAAGCGCGAGATGTCGCTCTCGGCCGACGACCTCGTGTCCTGGTGGATCGCGAAGAACCGGGCGGATCCGGACGGGCTGCAGGAACGGGTCCGCGACGCGGTCGACGACGGGACGCGGGCGGTCAAGCGCATGCATGCGGCAGGCGATGGTGGGGCGGAGGTCGTTTTCTACCGGATCGAGGGGGGAGGGCACACCTGGCCCGGCATGCCCGCCGTCGGCGAGCGGGTGCTCGGCCGCGTGTGCGGCGACTTTTCGGCATCCGAGGCGATCTGGCGCTTCTTCTCGGGGCAGCGGCTGCCGGCGAAGTGAGGGACGAGCGGGTGACCGACGGTCACCGGGCCTGGCCGTGCCCTCACGCGAATCCGGCATGGTGCGCGCGCGCCGCCTCGGGCGTGATGCCGAACTTCTGCGCCAGATCGTGGGCGAGCCCCAGGTACTTCTCGTGGGTGCCCGTGCCCATATCGTGGTGTTCCACCTGCTCGAAGCGGTCCATCAGCGCTTTCTGGTCGGCCGGCGCCATCACCTGGTCGGCCATGGGGAAGAGGACATTGTCTTCCTTGAGGATGTGCTGGCGCAGGAGGTCGACGTAGGCGCGCGCGTGGTGCTGGAAGTCGCGCCGTGCGTCGGCGGCCCCCGCGGCCGCGGAGTCGATCGATCCGCTCATGCCGCGGATATGGCGGCGGCCCATCTCGTGCTCCTCGAGCATGACCCCGATCGGCCCGCCTTCGCGCGGCACTCCGAGTTTTTCCATCGCCGGGAACAGGCAGTCTTCCTCCTTGCCATGGTGGCAGGTGTCGGCGAAGGTGCGGAGGAAGTCGACCGCGTTCCGGGCAGAGTCGGCATCCACAGGCGCGCCTGCGGCGCAGCGGTCGGCCATCTTCTCCACGCAAGCCAGCACCTGCTCGATCACGCGGTGTTCGTCCATGAGGATCTCGACGGGGGTGGGCATGGGGTTCTTCCTTCTATTCGACGCATGCAGGCGCACCGGGGCGGAAAAAGCAAGACCGCAAGGGCTGGTCCCGCGTGGAGGGCCGTCGCCGAATCGATGCCCGATTCTCTGAACCGTTTCGCCCGGCGCGGGACCGTGGGAAGGGCTCGAGCGCCGTTCTTCGTGAGATCCGCGTCCGACTGGGGCCCACGGTCTCAAAGCGGGATCCGGCTCCCTGCCGGTCCCCAGGCCGCCTCTCGCACACGTCAAGGGGAGCAAGAGCCGTGCCGCTGTGCATTGGCCGATCTGGATCCCCAGACGTTGGCGTCGAACGGGTCCAATGAGCAAGGATCTCGGTGGAGCGCGAGCCGCCGCAGGACGCGGGCGGCGGGGCACAGATCCTCCTGGGTCCAATGAGCAAGGATCTCGGTGGAGCGCGAGCCGAAGCGCACGTCCGGGCCTGGGGAATCATGCTCGCCGTGCTGGAAAAGTCCGCGGGGTGCGGGTCCGATCCATGGATCGCCGAGGGCGGCGTGGGCTTGCTCGCCGGGCCGGTGTGAGGTCAGTTCTCTGGGGGAGCCGTCAGCCCGGCGCAGTACGCGGCGACCACGGCGCGCTGCTTGGGCGCCACCCGGATCGCCGGGCGGATCGCCCGGATCCGCTCGCGCGCCGCATCGGAGTCGCGCTCGATCCCGAGCCGCACGAGCAGGGCGGTCGCCGCGGTCGCGCTTCGGCCGTGGCCCTGGGCGCAGTGTATGTAGACGGTCCTGCCCTGCGCGTGCTGAGCGGCCGCCCATTCGACCGCCTCGCGCAGCTGTTCGGGATGGGGCGGCGCGCCGTCGAGGATCGGCACCCTCCGGTAGGGCAACCCGCGCCTCCGGAAGCCGCCGAAGTCCGGGAACTCCAGGCACAGGTTGAGGACGGCATCCACGCCTGAGGCACGCAACGCGGAGGCGTTCCAGGGCATCGGGGCGCCGCCGAGCCACACCCGGGGGGCGATCTCCTGCGCGACCGGCTCGCGGCTGAGCAGGCGGGACAGGGCCAGCACGAGCAGCCCGAAGATGCTGTAGGGAAGGAAGACGAGCGCGTGGACCGGGGGTGCCGCCCAGAGCACCCGTTCCGGCGCGCGTCCGAGGGCTTTTCCCGCGTACAGGACGGCGGTCAGGAGCGCGGTGGCGCCGAACCAGCCGAGGGTCGCGGCCTGCCATCGCCCGATGGCGGTCGCCGCGGCGGCGCAGAGCGCGCCGCCGAGCAGGGCGATCATCACGGCGTAGCGAGCGCTGGTCGGCATCCCGTCACGCCTTGACGATCTTCTCGCGCCCGTCCTTCACCGCCTTGGTGGCGTTGCGGGAGTCGATCACCAGCGGCGCGTGCTTCACCACCCAGGCGTAGTCCACGTTGGAGTGCGCGGTGACGATCACCACGGCGTCGGTGCCGCGCAGCAGGTCCTCGGTCAGCGTCACCGAGGTCTTCACCATGGGGTGCGCACGCATCTCGGGCATCCGCGGGATCCAGGGATCGTGGTAGCACACCTGCGCCCCCCGCTCCTCGAGCAACTCGATGATCCGGATCGCGGGAGATTCGCGCACGTCGTCCACGTCGGCCTTGTAGGCCGCTCCGAGGATCAGGATCCGCGAGCCGTTGATCGTCTTGCGGGTCTGGTTGAGGGCATCCGCGGTCTTCTGCACCACCCAGAGCGGCATGCCGGCGTTGATCTCGCCCGCGAGCTCGATGAAGCGGGTGGGGATCTCGTACTCCCGCGCCTTCCAGGTCAGGTAGAAGGGGTCGATCGGGATGCAGTGGCCGCCCAGTCCCGGGCCGGGCCAGAACGGCTGGTAGCCGAACGGCTTGGTCGAAGCCGCCTCGATCACCTCCCACACGTCGATTCCCATCCGGTCGAACAGGACCTTGAGTTCGTTGACCAGGGCGATGTTGATGCAGCGATAGATGTTCTCGAGCAATTTGGTGGCCTCGGCCGCCTGGGTGGACGAGACCTGGACGACCTGCACCACCACCTGGCCGTAGAGGGCGGCCGCAGTCTCCTGGCTGAGCTTGTCGATGCCGCCCACGACCTTGGGGATCTTCTCGGTCGAGTACTTGGGATTGCCCGGGTCCTCGCGCTCGGGGCTGAACGCGAGCAGGAAGTCCGTCCCCGCCTTCAGGCCGCTCTTCTCTAGGATGGGCTGCAGCACCTCGACGGTGGTCCCGGGGTAAGTGGTGCTCTCGAGTACGACGAGTTGCCCGCGGCGCAAGTGGGGGGTGATCGATTCTCCGGTCTTGACGATATAGGACATGTCCGGCTCGCGCTGGCGCGTGAGCGGGGTCGGCACGCAGATGATGATCGCGTCGGCTTCCTCGAGGCGGGCGAAGTCGACCGTGGCCGCGAATCCGGCCGCGCGCATCGCCTTCACCTTGTCGGCGTCGACGTGCTTGATGTAGCTGCGCCCGGCGTTGAGGTGCCCGACCTTGGTCGCGTCGATGTCGAAGCCGAGGACGCGGAAGCCCTTCTCGGTGAACACGCGCGCGAGCGGCAGGCCGACGTAGCCCATGCCGATGATGCCGACGCGCGCCTTGCGCTCGAGGATCGATTGCTGGAGGTCCATGTGCGCTCCCGGTCAGACGAGGTGCAAGGCTTTCCCCGCCCACGATGCGAAGAAAGCGCTCACCAGGAAGATCGACGGCCATCGCCAGCTCATTCGCTCGATCCGGTACAACACCGGGATGCCGGCGGTCAGGCAGAACAGCCCCACCAGCCCCCCGGCGGTGGAGAGGACGCACAGCAGCGTGCCGAAGGACTGGGCGCGCAACGCCGCCCCGATGCGGAACCGCACCATGTTGGCGTACGCGGTGGTCATCCCGCAGGTCGGGCACGGAAGCGAGGTCACCTTGTAGAAGCCGCAGGGAAGCAGGAACAACTGCTCGTGGGTGCCGTAACCGCGCGAATCGGGCTGGAGGTAGATCGCGATCGCCAGCAGGGTCAGGCAGGCCGCGGTCCCGATCGCGACGATCAGGCGTTCCTCGCCGGGCGGGATCGGAGGCGGAGCAGGACGTTCGAGATGGGCGGCCGCGGGTGCCGGTCGGGGATCGTGCTGCATGGGGCCAGATTACCGACGCGAGGTAATGGGCGCAAGCATACGCATTCCTTGATTCCCCGATTCCCTGAGATTCCCTGACTACTGGCCTGCTTCTTGGCCCCTGTCCTCCGCCGGCGAAGACAAGTCCCCCTGCCGTGCCCAATTCCGCACGGGCTCGGGAGGCCGAGCTCACCGACGTCTTCGCATCCCCAGGAACTGCACGAGTTTCTTGACCATACGGGAAGAGGGTGGCCTTGTCCGCCAAGGATCGGCCAGGGAGGAACATGACTTTCGTTTTCAGCTTGCATGATCATTGGTGGGACTCGCTGCACTGACCTCAACCTCCATCACCGATCGCTGGCCGTCCCCCAACCCGCCTGATATACTCCCCCCCGGTCTCCCGAGCGGCCCCGATTCCCAGCAGGAGGCGCTGTGGCCACTGCCGACTCCTTCCAGGACCTGATCCGCCTCCTCGAGGAATATGGCACCGTCCTCAACAACACCGCCCGCAACGGCGACCTCCCCCATGCCTACGAGCGCGAAGCCGAGGTCGAGAGTGTCCTTCAGCGGCTCGAGCAGCGCGGCAACCGCAGCCTCATCCTGGTCGGGCCCTCCGGCTCCGGTAAGACCGCCCTGATCCAGGAAGTCGTCCACCGGCTCAACGGGGCCGCCAATCGCCACCCGACCGTCGTCCTCGAGACCTCCACCGGCCTCATGATGGCCGAGACCAAGTACATCGGCGAATGGCAGACCCGCGTCCGCGGCGTCGTCGAGCTCGCCCGCCGCCCCACGCGCGCCATCCTCTACTTCACCGACATCTACGACCTGCTCGGCGCCGGCACCCACGAGAAGAGCTACGAGAGCGTCGGGACGTTTCTTCGTCCTTACGTTGAAAAAGGTGATATCGCCATCGTCGGCGAGTGCACCTCGGAACAGTATCGGCGCGGGCTCGAGCGCCACCCGGCCTTCAAGAAGCTGTTCCTCGTCCTGCAGATCCAGGAACCGCCCCTCGCCGCGTCCAAGACCATCCTGCAAAAGACCGCGCAGCGCCGCGTCGAGGAGCTCCTGCGCCACGAGGCGGTCCAGATCGAGATCCCGGAGCCGGTGCAGACGCGCATCCTCGAGATGTCGCGCCACTACTTCCCGGGCCAGGTCTACCCCGGCAAGGCGGTCCAGCTGCTCGACCAGGTGATCGCCCTCCACACCGAGACCGGCACCAAGAAGGGGGCGGCCAAAGGCCCGCGCCAGTTCTCGATCCGGCCGGAAGACGTCATCACCGCGCTCGAGCGCTCCACCGGGGTGCCCGGCCTCCTGCTCGACGACGCGCGCCCCCTCGACCTCGACGCGGTCTCGAAGTTCTTCGAGGAGCGCGTGCTCGGCCAGCCCGAGGCGATCCGCACCGTCCAGGACATCATCACCCTGATCAAGGCCGGGCTGAACGATCCGGGGAAGCCGATCGGCGTCTTCTTCTTCGTCGGCCCCACCGGCGTCGGCAAGACCGAACTCGCCCGCACCCTCGCCGATTTCATCTTCGGCAGCCCTGAGCGGCTGGTCCGGATCGACATGTCCGAATTCAAGGACTACCATTCCTTCGAAAAGCTGATCGGCAACCCCCAGGCGGGCGGAATGAACCCGCTCCAGCACGGGACCCTCACCGCCGCCGTGCGCGAGCAGCCCTTCTCCGTGATCCTGCTCGACGAGTTCGAGAAGGCCCACCCCAACATCTACGACCTCTTCCTCCAGGTGTTCGACAGCGGGCGGCTCACCGACGTCGCGGGCAACACCACCGACTTCACCCAGACCATCGTGGTCATGACCTCGAACCTGGGCAACGAGCTGATGGGGGAGCAGCCGATCGGTTTCAAAGCGGAATCGCACATGCCCTCGATGGAAGAGGTCATGCGCGAGATGAAGAAGTACTTCCGCCCGGAATTCATCAACCGGCTCGACAAGGTGGTGGTGTTCCGCTCCCTGTCGCGCGAGGAGATGCGCAAGATCGCCCAGCGCGAGCTCGGCAAGGTCCTGCTGCGCAGCGGGATCACCCGGCGCAACACCCGCATCGACGTCGACTCCGAGGTGGTGGAGCTGATGCTCAAGGAGGGGTTCAACGCGCAATACGGCGCGCGCCCGCTCAAGCGCGCGGTCGAGCGCTCGGTGCTCCTGCCGATCGCCCGCCAGCTGATCTCGGTGCCGCCGGATGGCAGCGCCCCGCTCCTGCGCCTCCACGTGCAGGACGGCCAGGTCAAGGTCTGCATGATCCGCGACAGCGAGAGCCGCAAGACCGACGTGATCACCAAGGGGATCACGGTGGTCGACCCGGTGCGCCGCAAGAAGGTGCGGATCCCGGTGAATTCGATCCTGGCCCGGACCCAGGAATTCAAGGACCGGGTCAAACGGCTCGAGGAGATCTGCGAGCGCGAGCGCCTGCGCGAGCGCAAGGCCGATCTGGTGACACATACCCAGGCCGTGACCTTCTGGGACGACCCGCTGCGCGCGCGCGAGACCCTCGCCGAGATCCACCGGATCGAGCGGCTGATCGCCGCGCTCGACCGCGTCGCCAAGCGCACCGAAGACCTCGCTTCCTTCGCGGAACTGGCCATGCGCTCGAAGGACCCGCACGCCTCGGCCCAGCTCGCCGAGCGCTACCAGGAGGTGGAGCACCACCTCGAGCTGGTCGGCTACAGCATCCATTGCCGCGGCCCGCTCGAGCGCTGCGAGGCCTTCCTCAACCTCACCATCGTCTCCGACCCGCAGCTCGAGGACGACCCGGTCAACCTGCTCGCGGAGATGTACACCCGCTGGGCCCAGTCGAAGGGCTTCACCGTGGTCCCGCTGCACGAGGACCTGCTCGACGACAAGGTCACCCGGCAGGTCGTCCTCCTCATCGAGGGCATCTCGGTCTACGGAATCCTCTCCGGCGAGGCGGGGCTGCACGAGTTCTCCCGCGGGAAAAGCGGCGCCGGCGGGCGGAGAATCCAGCACGTGGCGGTGCAGGTCCTGCCCCTGCTCGAGGAAGGGACCCCGCTCCGCGCCGGCGACCTCGCCGTCGAGCGCAAGAAACCGGTGGGGAAAGGCAAGCTGATCAAGACGCCGCGCACGCGGATGTCGATCCTGCACGCCCCGTCCGGCCAGCGGGCGGAAGCGCAGAGCGACAAGACCGCGGACGAACTGCAACCGCTGCTCGAGGAATTCCTGCGCGCACGGGTGCAGGCGAAGCCGTCGAACGACCCCGACCGGATCGTCAGGAAATACGTCCTCGGCCCGAGCCCGATGGTGAAGGACGAGGCCTCGCGGATCAACACCGGGACGCTGCACGACGTGCTCATGGGCGGGATCGACGAGTTCCTCCACGCGCGGATGGCGAAGCGGATGGCGGCGGCGGCGGAAGCCGGTCCGGTCCTCCCGGAGACCCGGGCCCTGGACCGCACGCCCGCGGCCGGGCCGCCGTCGGGGACCCCTGACCCGGGCTCCTCCGGGGAGGCGTGACCCGTACCATGCTCCACTCCTCCTACCTCAGCGCGGTTTCACCGCAAACCGGGCGCGGGGCGGTTGTCCGCGCAAATCCCAAATCCCAACCCCGCGATGGAGCGCGGCGAGGCATGGGAGGTGCCTCCCCCGACATCGTCGGACTTGCGACCAAGAATCTTCGCTTGGCGCGAAGAATCTCACGGATGGTAGAGTAGAGGCCCACCGGGGCCGATCGATCGATCGTGGACCCATCGCGGGCGGGAGAGGCCATGGCTGCCGACTGCATCTTCTGCAAGATCGCGGCCGGGGCGATCCCGGCCACGCGGTTGCACACCAACGAGCGCCTGGTCGCCTTCCGCGACGCAAATCCGCAGGCTCCGACCCACATCCTGGTGATTCCGAAGGAGCACATCGCCACGCTGAACGAAGCGAACGCGGGCCACGCCGCGCTGCTCGGCGAGATGCTCCTGCTCGCACGCGACCTGGCGCAGCAGGAGGGGCTGGCGGATCGCGGCTTCCGCACGCTGTTCAACACGAACCGCGAGGCGGGGCAGACCGTCTTTCACATCCACTTGCACCTGCTGGGGGGTCGCGCGTTGGGCTGGCCGCCGGGGTGACCTTCAGCGTCCGATCGTATGGTCCGTCCCTTTTCTCATCGGGAGGCGATCGTGACTCCGTTCCTCGCACGCAGTCCTCGGCTGGTTCCGCAGGCAATCTCGAGCCTGGTGCTCGCCCTCGCGGGTCTGCTCGGCGCAGCCGGGGCGTGCGCGGACCCCCCGCCGATCGCCGATCCCGCCTCCGGCTTCGTGTTCCGGGCCACGGACGATTGGATCCTGGTGCCCGGTCGCGACGTCGCGAGCGACGATGGCGGCCCGATCGCCTCCGGCTCGTCGACCGACTACGAGGCCAGTTGCGACTTCCGCTGGAAGCGCGTGGCCGGCGGCCTCCCGGCCGCCTGGGACGTCGCTCGCGAGGCCCAATTCGGCGTCCTCGCGGTCGTCGCCGAGCCGGCGCCTGCCCGCGTCGCCGGCCGCGACGCGCTCCACGGCGTCCTGCGCACCGAACTCATGTCCGTGCGGATTTGCCACATCTGGGTGATTCCCGCCCGAGGCAAGGACCGGTACGTCGTCGCGACCCTCAGCGCGCCGGAGCCCAAGCACGAGGAATATCGCAAGCAGTTCGACCCCATTCTCGCCGCCGCCCGCTTCCTGGCCGAGGGGGAGGCCCCGCCGGCGGACGCCGTCGCGCCCAAGACTCCCCAGCGCGAGCCCTGCATGATGGTCGACGAGGCCGCGAAGACGCTCACCGACCCGCGCACGGGCGTGGTGGTTCCCGTGACCGACGACTTCCGCTTCAAGCCGGATACCGATCCCACGAGCCAGGCCGAGATGAGCGGCCCGCTGTGCGATGCGTTCACCGACGACCTCGGCGCGTTCGGGATCTTCGGTTGGTGGGGGGATTCCGGCGGGCTCGAGTCGGTCTGGGAACTCGTCCGCACCCGCCAGGTCGTCGAAAAGAGGGAGCTCGAGAAACCCACGCGCGTGAAGGTGGCGGGAAAGGAAGCCCTGCATGCGGCGCTGGTGGCCACCGACGAGGATCCCCGTTCCTACGACTACTGGATCATCCAGGGTGCCGCGGCCGATCGCTACGTCGTGGCCGAGGTGAACTGCAAGGCCGCCAACCGGGACGCCCAGCGCAAGCGATTCGAGCAGGTGCTCGCCGCGTTGAAGTTCACCCAGCCGACGGCCGGGCCGGCGAAGCCTGCGGAGACGACCGGCGCAGGCAACGGCGAGAAGGCGCCGCCCGACGGTGACGTCGCCAAGCCCGAAGCGGCGCCCAAGAGCAAGCTCGCGGGAAACCTCGAGGCGATGGGGCGCGGGGAAAACCTCGCGACCGCGGCCGCGATGGCCCGGCTGTGGAAGAAGGACGCGATCCTGGTCGCCGTCACCGGCTTCAACGTGCGCGAGGACGGGACCGTCGACCTCACGGACGGGGAGGGCTGGATCCTCTATCGCTTCTTTTCGCCCGGGGCGAAGTCCAAATCCCGGCGCGCGGTCTGGGTCCGCCAGTCGGGGATGGAGTTCGACCAGGATCCCGATGCCGACGGGTTCCCGTACGAGACGGAGCTTCCCGCGGATCTGATCGACTGGGCCAAGGCCTATCGGGCCGCCGCAACCGAGGGGGTGACTGGCCGCACCACGATTTCGCTCGGCATCGAGGAAGAAGTCGAGCTCGAGCAGCCGTTCGTTTGGAGCGTCGCCTCGGAGTCCCGTTCCGTCGAGGTCGACGCGACGACCGGCGAGGTCGTTCGCGTGGATGGCGAGGAGCGGTGATCTGCCGGCTGGATCATCCCGACTCCCCCAAGGGGACCGCACGGCAAAGCCGGTCCCCGTGGACCTGCAAGATCGCTGGACTGTGCGGCTCCTCCGGTAGGAAGATGGTCGAGGTAAGCAAGACACCTTTCGCGCTATCTGCGATACGTGTGCCATGGAGGGCGAGTGCGCATTCCGGATCCGGCAGATCCGGCGCTGCACCTTGACCGACATCCGATGCCGGGATAGAATCCGCTATCCCCTGACTCGATGGTATGAATTGGGTATGATTCTGGTGGTCCGCGTGGAGGTCGACTGCTCGTGGGGAACTCCCTCAAGATCGCCATCAGCCTGCCCCGCGAAACTTTGGGCGAGCTCGAACGCCTGCGGCGAGCCACGGGCGAGAGCCGGAGCGCGATCCTGCGGCGCGCAATCGAGAATCTCGGGCGGGAGCGGGACCGGGAAGCGAAGTGCAAACGGTATGTCGAAGGGTACGCCCGGCAACCCGAGGGCGCGGCCGAGGTCGCCGCGGCGGAAGCGGCGGCGGCAAGGTTGCTTTCGCAGGAGCCCTGGTAATGCGTCGCGGGGAAATCTGGTGGGCACACTTGCCGCGACCGGCGGGCCGGCGCCCCGTCGTGCTCCTCTCGCGCGACGAGGCCTACGCCGTCCGCGAGCTCGTCACCGTGGCCCCGGTCACGGCTCGCATCCGATCGATTCCCGTCGAGCTGCCGCTCGGCCGCAAGGAGGGACTGCCGAAGGCCTGCGTCGCCAACCTGGACCTCGTCACCACGATACCGAAGCGTGCCCTCGTCGATAGGATCTCCCTTCTTTCGGCTGACAAGATCCGGGCCCTGGACGAGGCGCTCCGCTTCGCGCTGGGCCTCGACGAGTAGCCGCGAGGGCCGGTCCGCATCACGCAAAGCCGCCCCGTCGCCGGCGTCCTCGTCTACCTTGTCATGGTGGCGCCGTTCCGCTCCGCGACCGGCGACACGAAGAGCAGCACCACCGCCGCCCTCGGCGTGCGGTCCGGCCGCGTGACGGACGGACCGGCCGCCGAACGATTCCTCTTGCGAATCCGACGCGCCGAGGTCTACAGTACGATTCTTCCTCCTCTTGAGGCTATGTTGGTCATATGAAGATGGTCAAGGTAAGCGAGGCCAAGACGCACCTTTCGCGCTACCTGCGATACGTGCGCCATGGGGGGCGAGTGCGCATTCTGGATCGGGAGACGCCGATCGCCGACTTGGTGCCCGTGGACCCTCCTGCCGGCGCGTCGGACGACGAACGGATCCTCGCCGACTTGGAACGCCGCGGGCTCGTCAAACGCGGAAAGCCCGGCCCCATTCCCCCCGAGCTGTTCAAGCCCGGCCCCGGCGGCCCGCGCGCAGGCGTGGTCGATGCTCTGCTCGAAGAGAGGCGAAGGTCGCGATGAGGTTCTGGGACTCCTCCGCGGTCGTCCCCATTCTCACCGAGGAAACGGCGAGCGCAGAATGTCGGAAGCTCCTGCGCACGGACCCCGTCCTGATGGTCTGGTGCCTCACGCGCACCGAGCTTCTCTCGGCCTTGTGGCGGCGGGATCGCACGAGCGCGGCGGATGGCGCCCTCGTGCAAGCCGCGGAACTTCGGCTCGATCGCCTCGCCGTCCGCTGGACCGAGATCGACGCCGTGCTCCCCGTCCGCGATGGCGCCGAGCGACTCCTGAGGATCCACTCGTTGGGTGCAGCGGACGCGCTCCAGCTCGCCGCGGCTTTGGTCGCCGTCGACGCTCGCCCCCGCCGCCGGCACTTCGTGACGCTGGATGAACCCCTCGCCCGGGCCGCCCGAGCCGAGGGCTTCGAGGTCATTCGGCCAGGGAGATGACTTGGGTCGGCCTCCAGGTGAGCGGGTGCGCGAGAAATAGCCCGGGGCGTGGTGGGGAGTGTGCCAGTCGGCTCATCCCGTCTTCCTTCGTCTCCACCACGCCGCGATCGGAGGCACGAAGAGCAGCAGCCCCGCCGCCCCCTGCAGCCAGCGCCGCAGCGGCACCCGCGCTTCCGGCGCCCCCGCAGTGGGCGGCGGCGATTTCGGGGTCAAGATCAGCGATCCGCGGCCCAGCGCCGCCAGGTCCGCGAGCGTCGCCAGGTCGGCGCCCACCCCGAGCCACTCCCGCCCGTACGATCCGAACACGGCCGCCGAGCCCGCCGCCGCGTCGCCGCGGACCACCGTCCAGCGGTAGACTCCGGGCACGGTCACCGGCGCGCGCGCGCGCCAGAGGCCGGGGGTCTCGGCTTCGAGCGGCACCTCGCGCGGTTCCGTCGAACCGGGGGCGAGCAGTCGCGCGCGCAGGCCGAGCAGGTCGCGCGCGCCGCCGCCGCCTTCCGCCGGCGACACCTCCAGCACGGCGTCGCCGCCGTCGAGCGACGCCGAGAGTCGCACGCCGCCGCCCTCCGGGCGCGGCAGCACCCAGTGCAGCGCCGCGCTCACGATGGCCGGGGCCGTCCCCGAGGTCCGCCAGCCGGCGCACCATTCCCCCGCGGGGTCGGTCGCGATCGCCGCCACCCGCCCCAGCCCGAGCTCCCACGACGCCGCGATCGGGTCCCCGCCCGCGGCCGCGAGGTCCGTGCGCGCCTCCTCCCGCGCGCGTGTGCGCACGTACCCGCCGATCGCTCCCGGATCGCCCAACCCCGCGGCCCAAGGGCTTCCCGGAGCCGCCGACACCGCAGCCGGCGCGTCGTGAAAAGCCCCCTTCTGCCGCTTCAGGTCCTCCTCGAGCGCGGCTTCGAGCCCCGCCATCTCCTGCAGCTGGATCGTCCGACCGCCGCCCGCGATCGCCGAGGAAAGTGCCTGGAGCTTCGCCAGGTCCTCCGGTCCCACCGCCGCGCCCACCGCGATCGCCGTCAGCGTGATCCCGCCCGCGGCCAACCGCTTCGCCGCCCGGGAGAATTCCGACGGCGCCTCGGCAGTCTGGCCGTCCGAGAGCAGCAGGATGTGCTTCCGCCCCTGCGCCCCCGCGAGCATCCGCTCGGCCTCCTGCACCGTCGGCAGGATCCGCGTCTCGCCCCGCGCGCGCAGCCGGCGCAGCGAATCTTCCATCCCCTCCGTGCCGGCGAAGCGCCCGAGCGGCCAGACGATCTCCGCCAGCCGGTGAAAGGCCAGCACGCCGACCTGGTCCTCCCCGTCCAGCCGCCCGAGAGCCGCGAGCATGGACTGTATCGAGCTCTCGAGCTTGGTGAGCCCCGGCAGCCCGGGCTCGTCCATGCTCCCCGACTGATCGATGCAAAGCACCACCGCGAGCGTCTCGCGCGGCGACGAGAGGAGGGGCAGCAGCGCTTCGAGCGGCGTCCCCGCATAGCCTCCTGCCGCGAAGCTCGACCGCCCGCCGAGCACCAGCAGCCCGCCTGCCCCGGAAGCAATCCACGCGCGCAACAGCGCCGACTTCTCCGGGCCGAGCTCCTCGTACGGCACGTCCTCCAGCACCAGCGCATCGAGGCCGGTGGGACCGCCGGCGACGTCGACCAGCGCGACGTCCGGGAGCGCGGCGAGCCACGCGCGCGCCGAACGCGAGCCCTCCCGCCGACCCAGCACCGCCACCCGGCGCGTCCCGCTCCGGGCCACCCACAGGCCCGCTTCGTCGTTCACCGCGAGCCGCGGGTCCTCCCCCTCGACCGAGACCGCGCAGCGCACGTCGAGCTCGCGCTCCTCGGACGGGGGAAGGCGGAGCCGGGTCTCGCGCGCGCCCGGCCCGTCGAACTGGA
>Ga0209514_10005981_pt1 | contig 15169 bp, 8 predicted proteins | sample Subgrocontami58m_FD_187452 | JGI IMG/M metagenome (GOLD analysis project Ga0209514, IMG submission 187452) | Subsurface groundwater microbial communities from S. Glens Falls, New York, USA - GMW37 contaminated, 5.8 m (SPAdes) (version 3) | ecosystem: Environmental > Aquatic > Deep subsurface >...
ATACATTCTTCGAGTTGATTGAAAAATTTTTCATCTAAACTTTCATTATCGAGATCAAGAAGAATTCTCCACCAGGTTATCATCGCTTTAAAAAATTTTCCGGAAGGATGTGTTGAATATTCTTTCGTTACAACATCAAAAGTCTTCTCGGCTTTGTCAAATTCAATTCCGTAAATCTGATTCACTCCGGCTTTCACAAGTGAATCATGCTTAACCCAATTATAGTTTTGCGCAGAGATACGAAGAGTAACTAGAAGAAGAACTGAGAAAAATATTTTTGTTTTCATTCTTTCTTATCTCATAATTAAAAACTATAAGTTAGTGCCATCTTCAAAGATGAAAGGCCATCTGAATTTGCGGGACTAGAAATATCAGTCCTGAAATATAAGTTCCCTTCTATTCCTAAAGAGATCTTTTCGATGATATTAAAATCTAGACCTAAACCGATATCTAAAGTTAAAAACCGAATTGAACTGTCCTTTCCAATATTTCCAACATAATCAGTGCCTCCAACATAATGCATATTAACAAAATGGTAAGATAGACCTGCCGCTAATTTGAATGGGAAAACAATATCATCAAATGCATCTTGTGGATAGAAATAAATTCTTGTTCCGATTAAATTGCTACTGTATGAGAAAGTCCATGCATCTCTTATATTAAATGGCTCTTTTACTCCGTCATTCCAATAACCCCAATAAACATCCCACTCTAAAAATTTTCCAATTATAGAACCACCGATATGAAGTTCCGGATATAATGTATAGCTACTTACTTCATTACTTGTTGGATACTGCATGTTCCGTATTAAACCTAAATCGGCAGAAATTTTTGATATATTAATTTGCGCAGACACATGAAGAGCCGACAAAAAAAATATTGATAGAAATACTTTCGTTTTCAAGCCGTTCTCTTTTGTTTTGTCACTCTGAGATTAGATTTGCTCAAATGAATAATCTGAGATTCTTCGTCGTTCTTCGACAAGCCCGACTTTGTCGGGCAAGCTCAGAACTTCTCAGAATGACATGTTAACATGTCATTTTCTTTTGGGACGATACATATCTGTTGCACGTCCGTAAAAAACTTCTGCTGCTGCCATCATAGTTTCGGATAAAGTTGGATGGGGATGAATCGTTAATTCTAAATCTTTAACAACCGCTCCCATTTCAATGGCCAATGTTCCTTCAGCTATCATATCTCCCGCGCCAACTCCAACAATTCCAACACCAAGAATTCTTTCTGTCTCCGGTTCTATAACCAACTTAGTCATTCCATCATTCCGATCCAATGTAGTAGCCCGTCCACTTGCACCCCATGGAAATTTTGCAACTTCAACTTTAATTCCTTTTTCACGCGCTTCGGTTTCGCTTAAACCGGTCCATGCAAGTTCTGGATCTGTAAATACAACTGCCGGAATTGCATTAGGTTCAAACGCAACTTTATGACCGAGTATTGCTTCAACAGCAACTTTTCCTTCTGCTGAAGCTTTATGTGCAAGCATCGGGTTACCAACTACGTCGCCAATTGCATAAATATTTTGATCATCAGTCTTTAATGTTTTATCAACAGAGATAAATCCTCGTTCGTTAACTTTTACTTTTGTTTTTTCTAAAGCTAATCCATTTGTAATTGGTTTACGTCCAACTGAAATTAATACTTTATCAAAAATTTGAACGGGTTCAGTGACATTTTTTCCATCTAACTTAACTTGAATGCCTTCTTTAGTTTCTTTCAGTTCAGTAACTTTAGTTTCAACAAAAACATTTTGCATCATTGCTTTAACACGTTTATCCAAAATAGCTACTAGATCGCGGTCAGCACCAGGTAAAATGCCAGACAGCATTTCAACTACAGTAACTTTACTTCCGAGTGCAGCATAAACCGTACTCAGTTCCAAACCAATATAACCGCCGCCAATAACTAAAAGTCTATTAGGAATATCGTTTAACTCAAGTGCAGAAGTTGAATCCATAACTCTAGGTGAATCAATTGAAAGTCCCGGTACCTTTGCAGGCGTTGATCCGGTCGCAATAATTGCTTTTTCAAAAACTACTTCTTCAACCGAACCATCACTTTTTGTCACAGCGAGCGAAGTCGAGCTGACAAACGAAGCTTTTCCTTGAATGAAATTTACTTTGCGGAGCTTTGCAACTTGTCCCAAACCACCTGTAAGCTTACTCACAACACCGTTTTTAAAATCTCTGAGTTTATTCAAATCAATTTTTGGTTCGCCAAATTCAACACCCCATTTTTTTGCTTCTTCAGCCTCTGTTATTAATTTAGAGATATGGAGTAATGCTTTCGAAGGGATACAACCTTCCCATGTACATACACCGCCGGGATTTTTTTTCATATCAATCAATGTTACTTGCATACCTAAGTCGGAAGCAAGAAATGCGGCTGCATATCCGCCTGGTCCCCCACCAATTACTGCTAATTGTGTTTTCGTAGACATCATTTACCAATCATTTATTTTTATGCGGATAAAATAATAAAAAAGACATGAATTATTTTTCTAATGATATGATTCATAGGAAATTTTGGATTTATTATTATTGTTATTATTTTAATAAAAGTAAGAATCACAACAATAATTTATTTAGAAGATCCACATAGTTATAGAATAAAGTTGGGGGTAGATTGAAGAATGTTTCCAATATGAAATTCACATTTATTTTTATTTCACTTCTGGCACTGCAACAATTATCTGCGGAGGATAAACTAAAATCTGTAAAGACCGAAAATCCTCCTATTATTGATGGTAAACTTGATGACATAATCTGGAAAGATGCTCTTGCTGTCTCCGGTTTTAAAACCTTTGCCCCGGATTTTGGAAAAGATGGAACTGAAATAACAGTAGCCTATTCAGCTTACGATTCGGAAAATCTTTACTTCGCATTCCACTGCTTCGATAAAGAACCGCATAAAATAAAATCTAGTGTATCAAGCCGTGATAATATTCGTCCCGATGATTGGGTTTGTATAAATCTAGATTCATTTTACGATCAGCAATCTTTGTATGCATTCTATGTTAATCCGCTCGGTATTCAAATGGATAGTCGCTTCGCTTCCGGCCAAGAAGATTTTAGTGCGGATTTTGTTTGGTACAGCAGTGGTCAAAAACTTTCTGATGGTTATAGTGTTGAGATAAGCATTCCGCTGAAAAGTATCCGGTATTCTGAAGAAAATCCTGTTACAATGTCAATCTTCTTTGAGAGATATATAAGCAGATTTTCAGAACACGATTCGTATCCCGAATTAGATCCAGCAAAAGGATTTGCATTCCTTACCCAGATGGCACCATTAGTTTATTATGACTTGAAAAATTACACTTTGTTCGAATTGCTTCCGGCTTTTACTTACAATCAGAAATACAATCTCAATGCAGGACAATTAGAAAAATATGTTAATAAAGGAGAAATTAGTTTAACCACAAAATATGGAATTACATCTGATCTTATTCTTGATGGAACTTACAATCCTGATTTCAGTCAGATCGAAGCAGATGCCGGACAAGTTGATGTAAACTTAAGATATCAATTGTACTATCCCGAGAAGAGGCCATTTTTTCTTGAAGGAAATGAAATTTATAATGTTGCCGCAACTCAATCCTCAGAAATTGATCCGCTATTATCTTTAGTCCATACAAGAACAATTGTTAATCCTTTAGCCGGAATTAAACTTACAGGTAAAGTTGGTTCTAAAAACACAATTGCTTTTATGTTCGCTATGGATAAACTTCCGGCTGATATGACCGCTTTATCAGGAGATTATGCTTACGTTCCTGTTCTTAGATATAAGCAATCTTTTTCCGATGACAGTTACATTGGCGGAATTATTACAGATAGAGAAATAAAAAACAGTTATGACCGTGTAATGGGAATTGATGGTATGTTAAGATTAACTGATGCCGGTACTCTTGAATGGAACACTTTCTATTCAAGTTCAAATTCAAATCCTCTCCAAGAAAATCAAACGGGACATGCTTTAGGATTAGTATATAAATACGATTCAAGAAATCTGTATTACAGTTTTACCGGGAAAGAACTCTCGGAAAATTTTAACGCTGAGACAGGTTACTTAACCCGCACGGGCATTTTTTCTCTTACAGGATTAGTAAGACCAAAAATTTATCCCAACTCTTCTTTTATACAAAGAATTGATTTAGAAACTTTCTCTGCACAAACACAAGATAAACCAAGCAGTATGTGGGAAACATATAACTATGTTTCAGCCCAAATGATCTTTCTTGGTTCATGGACTTTTAAGTTGAAGTATTCGTACGCAACTGAAATTTTTGAAAATGAAAAATTTAGAACCGGAGGATTTCTAGTCAGTTTTGGAAGTCAATTTACAAAACAGTTCGCTATTTCATTATCTTATAAAAGAATAAATGCAATCTACTATTCGCTAAATCCTTATCAAGGAAAGAGCAACCGCATTAGTACTATTATGGTTTTAAATCTTTCAGAAAATTTTGAATTCTACTCAACTTTTACATTCTCTGATTTTTACCGCGATTCCGATTCACAATTAATTTATGAATACCCGATCTTCCGTGAAAGATTAACTTACCAATTTAATAAGTATCTATTTTTCCGCGGGATTGTTGAGTACAACAAATACAAGAAACAATTGCTTACAGATTTTCTAGTATCATTTACTTACGTACCGGGGACAGTAATTCATTTAGGCTACGGATCTCTTTATGAAAAGACAGAATGGAATGAATTTCAAAATAGATATGTTGACAGCAATAATTTTCTTGAAGCTCAAAGAGGATTTTTTTTCAAAATGTCCTACCTATGGCGGAATTAAATATTTATCATTATGAAAATTAAAACTATAATAACCGGTTCAACAGGCATGGTTGGTGAGGGTGTTCTTCACGAATGCCTCAAACATCCTGAAGTTGAATCAGTACTTGCAATAAACAGAAACTCATGCGGTGTTAAGCACAATAAATTAAAAGAAATCATTCACAAAGATTTTTTTGATCTATCTGCAATCGAAAATCAACTTTCCGGATATAACGCATGCTACTTTTGCGCCGGAGTTACTTCTGTCGGGAAAAAAGAAGATGAATATAAACGCATCACTTATGATTTAACTATGAACTTTGCAAAAACTCTTCAAAGATTAAATCCAGAAATGATTTTTACTTATGTATCAGGAGTTGGAACAGACAGTACCGAAAAAGGAAAAAGCATGTGGGCGCGCGTTAAAGGTAAAACGGAAAATGATTTGTTGGAAATGTCTTTCAAAGCTGCTTACATGTTTAGACCCGGTTATATTCAACCCACAAAAGGATTGGCGAACACTTATAAAATATATAAAGTACTCACTCCACTTTATCCGGTTTTTGAAAAACTTTTTCCAAAATATGTTATTACACTAGAAGAAGTTGGTAAGGCGATGATTAATGTAGTTCTAAAAGGTTCTGAGAAAAAAATATTGGAATGTGAGTATATCAGAAAAGTTGCACAGTAGAGACGTTGCATCCCGACAAGTCCGAACAAGTTGCAATGTCCCTACAAAAATTTATCCTTCTAAAGAAAGTAAGAACGGATTTTCAAGAGCGTTAACAACCCATCTCAAAAATCTAATTCCATCTGCTCCATCTATAATACGATGATCATACGACAGTGATAACGGCATAATTAATCGCGGTTCAAATTTTTCATTTATGTAAACCGGTTCGTAAGATGATTTGGAAACACCAAGAATGGCAACTTCCGGAGAATTAACAATCGGAGTGAAATACGTTCCGCCAATTCCGCCAAGATTAGATATTGTAAAACATCCGCCTTGCATTTCTTCAAGCGATAGTTTTTTATCGCGTGCTTTTTTAGAAACGCCCTGAAGTTCAATCGAAAGCTGAATGATATTTTTCTTATCAACTTCTCTAATAACTGGAACAAGTAAGCCGCGGTCGGTATCAACCGCAATTCCTATGTTTACAAATTTTTTGAATATGATTTCGCTCTTATCCATATCAACACTTGTGTTGAATTGAGGAAAAACTTTAAATGCTGATGCGATCACTTTAAGAAGAATAGCAGTAACAGTTAATTTGCCGCCCGCCTCACTAACTTTTTTCCCGAATTGTTTCCGTAAATTTTCAAGTTCAGTAATATCTGCTTTATCAAATTGTGTTACATGCGGAACAGTTGACCATGAATATGATAAATGCTCTGCCGTCTTTCTTCGGATGTTGCTCATCGGCTGGCGTTCTATCGCTCCCCACTTTGAAAAATCGGGAAGCGATTCTTTTACAACTCCAACACCTCCTGATGAGAAACCACCCTTCTGAATCTGCTCGTTCAAACTTTTTGCATAAGTTTTAACATCTTCAATCGAGATTCTACCGCCTGATCCGCTTCCTCGTACTTGTGAAATATCAACACCAATTTCATGCGCAAATCTCCTTACTGATGGTGCAGCAGGAACAACAACTTTTGAAATATCCTTGGGGACAGAAATTACTGTCGGTAAGTGATGCGTTAAATCTATTTTTGATGGAGAAGAAAGATGTTGGTTGTCAATGACTTGTTGAATTTTATTATTCTCAACTTGCTTGTTGATTGGTAAAGTTTTGGTTTCAGATTTCTCAATTACAAAAGCAACTTGCTCAACGGCTGCTTTGTCACCATCTTTTACTTTAACTTCTTTTACAACTCCGCCAACTTCAGTTGGAATTTCTACAGTAGCTTTGTCAGTTTCAATTTCAAGAACAATCTGATCAACATCTACCTTATCACCAACTTTAACTAATACCTTAGTGATATTTGCAGTAGAAATGTTTTCTCCAAGTGGTGGAATTTTAAATTCGTAGATGTTGGTTATCAGTGACTGGTGTTCGGTGGCCGGTTGTACTTCTAAAACTTCTTCTGATTTCTTATTACTTATTTCTGATTCCTTTTCTTTTTTCACCTCTTCATTCTCACTGCTAACTGCAGACTGCAAACTGCTAACTTCAATTTCTACCAACGGCTCGCCAACACTTGCTTTCTGTCCGTCTTTCACATAAACTTTTTTTACAATTCCGGAAACATCGGAAGGGATTTCTACAGTTGCTTTATCGGTTTCAATTTCAACAACCACTTGATCAACTTCAACTTTATCGCCTTCCTTCAAATTAACTTTGATCACATCCGCTGAGTTTATTCCATCTCCAAGATGCGGTAATCTAAAATCTACAATCATTTTCTTTCCAATATTATTAATTGAACACAGATTATTATAATCACTTATGATTGATTATGATCTTAAAAAATCATAACAATCATAAAGATCAGCGTTCTATTCTTTTATGCTTTTGCCGGATTCTTTTTATCCGGATTAATTCCCAAATCCTTAACAGCTTTTTTTACAATTTCTGATTTTACTTTTCCTTCTTTCATCAAAGAATAAAGTGTTGCATAAACAATATGTTTTGCGTCTACTTCAAAGAAATCACGCAAAGAAGTTCTTCCTTCGCTTCTTCCGAAACCGAAAGTGCCAAGAGAATGAAGCGGACCCGGAAGCCATTTTGCAATTGCATCGCTTGATAACTGAACATAATCGGAAGCGGAAATAAAAACACCGCTTTCACCTTTTGTTACTTGAGAAACGTAAGGAACTTTGGCTTCTTTATCAGGATGAAACATATTCCAGCGTTCTGCTTCTTGTGCATCAAGATGTAAATTTTTGTAACTGGTCACACTCCAAATATCAGTTGATACATTGTATTTACTTTCAAGAATTTCTTGTGCTTTAATTACTTCGTTTAAAATTGTTCCGCTGCCAAGCAAGTGAGCTTTCACTTTTTGATCTTTAACTCCGCTCGCTCTAAATTTATACATTCCTTTTAATATTCCGTCCCTAACACCTTTAGGCCCGCCTACCGCCGAGGCGGGCATTTCAGGCTGAGCATAATTCTCATTCATAATTGTGATGTAGTAATAAACATTCTCTTGTTTTTCATACATACGGTAAATCCCATCACGAATAATTACTGCAAGTTCGTAAGCAAATGCCGGATCGTAAGCAACAACATTTGGAATTGTATATGCAAGCAAGTGACTATTTCCATCTTGATGTTGTAAGCCTTCGCCAGCTAGAGTTGTGCGTCCTGCGGTTGCGCCAAGTAAAAATCCTTTACAACGCATATCACCTGCTGCCCAAGCAAGATCACCAAATCTTTGGAAGCCAAACATTGAGTAGTATGTAAAGAACGGAATTGTATTGATGCCGTGTGTTGCATACGAAGTTCCGGCGGCCATGAATGATGACATCGAACCGGCTTCGGTAATTCCCTCTTCAAGAATTTGTCCGTTCTTTGCTTCTTTATAATATAGTAAGCTGTCTTTGTCAACCGGTTCATATAATTGTCCCGGGTGAGAATAAATTCCGACTTGTCTGAACAAAGCTTCCATACCAAATGTACGCGCTTCGTCCGGAACGATTGGAACAATTAAATGACCAAGTTCTTTATCACGTAAAAGTTTGGCAAGAATTTTTACGAACACCATTGTTGTTGAAACTTCACGGCCTGCTGTACCCGAATAAAATTCTTCAAATAATTCTTCCGAAGGAGTTTTAAGCGGAGTAGCTTTAGTAACTCTTTTAGGAATGTAACCACCGAGAGTTTTTCTTCTTTCTTTTAAGTATTTGATCTCGGCAGAATCTTCGGGTGGGCAGTAGAAAGGCGCCTTTGCAATTTCATCATCGCTGATAGGAATTGAAAATCTCGTTCTAAATTCTTTCAGTTCATCTTCATTCATTTTTTTCTGCTGATGTGTAATGTTCTTTCCTTCACCAGCTTCGCCAAGCCCATAACCCTTAACAGTTTTTGCAAGAATAACTGTTGGTGCGCCCTTATGTTCAACAGCAGCTTTATAAGCGGCATAAACTTTTTCAGGATCGTGACCGCCGCGTTTCATTTTTAATAATTGTTCGTCGGTATATCTATCCACAAGTTTTAGTAATTCAGGATATTTTCCAAAAAAGTTTTCACGAATATATTTTCCATCATGTACAATATAATTTTGAGATTCACCATCAAGAACTTCATTCATTCTTTTAATCAGCGAGCCAGATTTATCGGCAACAAGTAAAGGATCCCAGTCGCTTCCCCAAATAACTTTTATTACATTCCATCCCGCACCACGGAAATTTGCTTCAAGTTCCTGAACAATATTTCCGTTACCACGAACAGGTCCGTCTAATCTTTGTAAGTTACAATTGATGACAAAAATTAAATTATCAAGTTTCTCACGTGATGCTAAAGAAATTGCGCCAAGCGCTTCGGGTTCATCAGTTTCACCATCTCCAAGAAAAGCCCAAACTTTTTGATCGCTTGGTTTCTTCAATCCGCGGTCTTCAAGATATCTGTTAAACCGAGCTTGATAAATTGCTTGTATCGGTCCAAGTCCCATTGATACTGTTGGAAATTCCCAGAAGTCGGGCATTAACCACGGATGCGGATAAGAAGAAAGTCCGCCGCCCGGTTTTAATTCTCTTCTAAAATTTTCTAACTGTTCTTTGGAGATTCTACCTTCAAGAAAAGCGCGCGCATAAATACCAGGTGACGCATGTCCTTGAAAATAAATTATATCACCTTCACCATTTCCATCTTTACCTCGGAAGAAATGATTGAAACCAATTTCATAAAGAGTTGCTGCTGATGCGTAAGTAGAAATATGTCCGCCGATTCCGGCTTCTTCTTTATTTGCACGAACAACCATTGCCATTGCATTCCAACGAATTAAACTTTTAATGCGGCGTTCAATTTCTCTTCCGCCCGGGAAAGGAGGTTCTTGTTCTTTTGGTATTGTATTTATATGAGGTGTGTTTGCAGTAAAAGGAAGATCAACACCGGATTCGTGTGCGTAAGTATCAAGATTATGTAACAGCTCTCTTACTTTTTCCGGTCCACCTGATTGCAGCACATACTCTAATGATTCCAACCATTCACGGACTTCAATTTCATCTAAGCCTGAATATCCGTTTTTATTATTTTCGTTCATTATATATAATCCTTTTTTCTCTTCAACTTAATTGATAATAGGAATAAAAAAATTGAGTGCCCGCTAAATGAGTGGCACAAATTTAACAATTCTGTAGTTGTAATTCTAACCTTAATGCTACTGTTGTTCTTACAATTAGATAACGAGGTCTGTGAAAGAGAAGTTCCGTGCACAGAAAAAATTCTCTACAGACAAAGATTTCAAATGGGAATAACAGAAATTGTTTTTCTGTTGCTTGAAGGGTTCTTATGTAGAAGTTCAAATGAAAGATATTTTTAGTAATTTGAATTCGAGTTTTTACGGAGGGATTTTTGATCAATCTTGAATCCGCTTTTCAGCAGGTTTCAATTCTCGTTAATGATTTTAAGGAGAATGAATCCAAATTTCTTTCTTCCGATTATTCCGAAGCCGATGTTAGAAAGGATTTTATTGATAAATTCTTTTATGCTTTAGGTTGGGATGTTTACCATAATGAACAAAAGAATCCTTATGAACAGGAAGTTAAAATTGAGAAAGGCGTTTATGTCGGCAAACAGCAGAAGAGAGCCGATTACGCATTCCATTTAGCTCCAAATTTTAGAGATGTTAAGTTTTATGTTGAAGCAAAGAAACCTTCCAGAAATCTTTCCAATGCAGATGATTATTTCCAAAGTATCCGTTACGGTTGGAATGCCGGAACACAAATAACTTTTCTCACTGATTTTGAAGAGTTTCATATTCTTGATAGCAGAATCAAACCCGATATTTCTTCCATCCTTAATTACAAAATAAAAAAGTATCACTATTCGGATTTTTTGAACGAAGAGAAATTTTCTGAAATCTATTGGCTGTTAAGCAGAGAAGCAGTTGCAGATAATTCTTTAGAAAAGTTTGCAGATAGTTTACCGAAACCAAAAGGTAAAGCTATTCTGAAAGGAACTCACAGAGGAATTTATCAATCAATAGATGAAGCATTTTTAGAGGAACTTGACGAGATAAGAGATTCACTTGCTAAAGCGTTTAAGAAAGCTAATCCTCACTTGGAAAGTGAGCCGCTTACCGAAATGACGCAAAGAATGATTGACCGTTTGGTGTTCATTAGATTTTTAGAAGATAAACAAATTGAACCCGATCATTATGTTAGCGAGTTTGCCAATTCTAAATCGGCTTGGAAAGATTTTAAGATTGCATCCAGAAAGTTAGATGCAAAGTATAACGGAGTTGTTTTCAAGAAACATACGATTGACAGCGACAACTTTATTGCACCGGACAACGAAACATTTTCTTTAATTTGTGAAGGACTTGCTCATCTTAACTCGCCGTATAACTTTGATATTATTCCAATTCATATTCTTGGCTCTATCTACGAAAGATTTCTTGGTAAAGTTGTAATTGCAACCGATAAGCGCGTTAGAATTGAAGAGAAACCCGAAGTTAGAAAAGCGGGCGGGGTTTATTACACGCCTCAGTATATCGTGAATTACATTGTTGATAATACAGTAGGAAAATTAATTGAAGGCCTGCCTGCCGACAGGTCTGCAGGCAAGGCAGGTAAAACTCCAAAAGAAATATCGGGTTTAAGGTTTGCGGATATCTCTTGCGGAAGCGGTTCTTTTTTGATAACTGTATTCGACCGTCTTTTAGAACATCATAGAAAATGGTATCAAGATAATCCTGAACAAGCGAAGAAGGACGGATGTTATTTTATAGATGGTAAATGGGTGCTTTCATTAAAACAGAAACAAAAAATTCTTACAAATAATATTTACGGTGTGGATTTAGATCATCAAGCTGTAGAGGTAACTCAACTTTCTCTTTATTTAAAGTTGTTGGAAGATGAAACAACTGCAACGGCGCAAGATACATGGGTAATGTTCAAAGAGCAGTTGCTTCCAAATTTGAATAATAATATTGTCTGCGGTAATTCTTTGATTGGAACGGATATTCTTGAGAACAATTTATTCAATTCTGTAGAGACGCTGCACCCGTCTAGACTCGGTCTAGCCGAGGCTGATGCAGCGTCTCCAAAACATAGCAACGAGACGTTCGATCGAACGTCTCTACAACAAGTTAATGAATTAAAACTGAAGCCGATGAACTTTGAAGATGTTTTTCCCGAAGTGATGAAGAAAGGCGGCTTCGATGCGATAGTTGGCAACCCACCGTATATACCTATTGAGTCTTTCAAAGAAAATGAAAAGAAATATTATCAAAGTAGTTTTCCAGAATTCAAAAGAAAGTATGATTCATCAGTTATTTTTATTTCAAAAGCTCTTTACTTATTAAATAGGCAAGGATTATTAGGATATATTTCTTCCCAAACTTGGGAGACCGGAGAAAACTATTCAGAATTTAGAAGAAAAATATTTTTAAATTATGGATGTGCTGAAGTAATCAATCTGCCTTTCAATATATTTAAGGATGCCTATGTAGATACAGGAATTTTTATTTTCTCAAAAGAAAAACGAAAAAGTTATAGCTTTTATAGTTACGGTAAAAAGGAAAAAATTAATGAAATAAGAGACGTGCAATTCGACTTAATTAATTGTGCATACATAAAAGAACCGGACTATAAGTTAGCCTTCAATAAGACTGCAATACAATTCTTACAGAAATTTTCTTCAGATGATTTTATCAGTCTTGGTGAAATTACCATCTCAACACAAGGTTTATCAGCAAGTCGATTTGATGAAACAAATAACTTGAATGATAGTTGGACGCTTCCATTTTATAATGTAACTGTTAAGCGTTACTCCTTTACGATTGAAAACAGTTTCTATGTCAACTTAAAGGAATTAAAATCTTTATTTCAATTTTACGATGAGAAAGAAAAGATACTCATTAGAAGGATTATAAATAGACAAGATAGATTAGATAGTGTTTATTTTAACAAGTCGGGTGTCTTCAAAAAAGACCTCAACCCATTCATCTTGACAAATTCTTCGTTTAATACAAAGTATATCCTTGCGCTAATAAATAGTAAGCTATTTTCATGGATTTATCTTAATGGTTCTTCAATAGCATCTAAAGATGATTTTAGACAAACAACTTTAGCGGAATTAAGAAAATTACCTATAAGAAAAATATCCGAAGCACAAAGAGATAATCACGACAAACTTGTAAATCTTGTATCTCAAATGCTCGAATCAAAAAAGCAAGTTGCCGCAGCCAAAACCGAAAGCGAAAAAGAATATTTAGAAAAGAAATGCAACATAATAGACAAACAAATAGATCAGCTTGTTTATGAATTGTATGGATTAACCGAAGAAGAAATAAAAATTGTGGAAGAAAAGGCGTAACCTTATTAATGCTTTTAGCTTTAATATTATTTTGTAAAGAAAATCAATACTAACTTTGGAATAAATTTAAAAATATGATGGATAATGGATATTCATGGAAGGAACTTGAATTAAAGTTTTCTGAATTATCAAAATCATTGGAAAATTTACGCCTTGATTATCAATGGGGAAGTGTCCCAGCAAATTATAATTTTGCTGTTTATAACAACCAATTATCATTAACACAGTTTTGTACTGTTGCATCTATCGCTGGTAATAAACTTCTAGAGTATAAAGACGAGAGAAAATTTCCCGATGAAATCTTTTTAAGAAATAATCCTTTGTATATATGGTTAGATGCTATCAGAATTCTTAGCGGCAATTTTGAGACGGATATTATTGCAGATCAAAAAGATTTTAAAACTGGCGAGAGTTTAGGTTTGTTATATCATGGTTCATTAAAAAATGTTGTCCAAGAATCTTCCAATCTATGTATGAGGCTTACATCTGTTTCAATTACTCATCCCAAACAGGATTATGCTACTACAAAAGAGGAGAACAGAAACAAAAAGCGTATAAGTAAAAAACTAGAAAAAATAATTTATCAAGAGGCTAATAGTAAATGTTCTTTTTGTCCTGAATCTGAAATTGCTTCACTAGACATCCATCATATAATTAGTAGAGAAGAAGGTGGATCAAATGAAGTTGACAACTTAATTCTAGTATGTAAAAACTGTCATAGTAAAATTCATGATGGAATTATATCCTTTCAGGATATAATAAAGAAAAAAAACAAATTAGACTTGGATAATGGTAAAGATTATAAAACAAAAGATAAATCAGTTATTATTAGTCTTAGAAATAATAAAATTCATTCTAGTATTATCGCCCAACAAGTTAATATTAAGACTGCTCGGTATTCTCCGAAAATGATGCATCCTGTAGGAAGCATCGGTGCCGATATAGAAAAGAACAATTACATAAAATATTTGATTGAAATTTATTATAAGCTAAAGGAAGCAGATAAAAGTTACGGTGTTGTACAACGAAAACCATTTAATTATGGAATAATTCATAAAACAATTGAGAATAAATTTAGAGCTAAAACTTATTTTATTAAACAAGAGAAATTTCTTGAATTATGTGATTATTTGTATGATAACATAAATAGAACTATTCAAGGCAAAAGGAATAGAAGTAAGAGTATAAAGAATTACAAATCGTTTGATGAATTCAAAAATATTTGATGATAGCGGAGTAATAATTATAGAAAGGAAATTAATGTAGAGACGCCATAAATGGCGTCTTATATTACGAAGGTTTTTAAAAATGAAAAAGCTTTGTTTGATATTACTTCCATTAATAATTTTTAGCTGTGATTCATCAACTGAACCGAGGCTTAATCTTGTAATTTACCAGGTAACAGAAGCCGACGACAGTTCTTTACCTGTAGAAGTTAAAAACAATTACCTTGATGATGCTTACAGATTATCTTTGAGGGAAATGCAGAATAAAAATCCGCTTGAAACACAAACAGTGGAGATACCTGAAGAATCTGCAATGATGTATTACAAAGGATTAATCCATATTTACAACGCAACGCTTATTGAGGCAAGGGATTCCGTTGTAAAAATATTTTCTATACATACTTTTCTAAATCCGAGATTTAATGAATTTTTAATAGGTGTAACTGATACAAATCTATCATGGGTTAAGCAATGGAGAAGCGGTGAAAAAATAACCGGGGTTAAAGAACTAGATGATTTAGTTAACAAATATTCCATTTCAATAAAGAGCGCATATATAAGTTATCCGTTGACTTTTATTATGTACACACCTCAAAGAAATAATTTGAATGCTCTCTGCTTATTGTTTTCCAAGATTCAAGGAGTAAGATTTGCA
>Ga0209514_10005983_pt1 | contig 15168 bp, 12 predicted proteins | sample Subgrocontami58m_FD_187452 | JGI IMG/M metagenome (GOLD analysis project Ga0209514, IMG submission 187452) | Subsurface groundwater microbial communities from S. Glens Falls, New York, USA - GMW37 contaminated, 5.8 m (SPAdes) (version 3) | ecosystem: Environmental > Aquatic > Deep subsurface >...
AACTCAACACCCAGCGACAGCGGTGTCATGCCGGGCTGGGTGTTGAGTTCGAGCACGAACAGACCTGACGTTCCGGGCTTCGACTCGTCCCAACGCAGGTCGGTGCGGCTGAGGCCGCTGCAGCCGAGCGCCTGATGAGCCGTGAGCGCCCATTCCTTTGCGAGATCGTAGATATCGGTCGGCACCGGCGCCGGTATCAGGTGCTGTGTGATACCGTCGGTGTACTTGGCCTCGTAGTCGTAGAAGCGCGTGCGCGGACGCAGTTCCGTCACGGCGACGGCATGATCACCCATCACCGCCACGGTCAATTCGCGGCCGGGCACGAACTTCTCGATCAGCACCCGCTCGCCGAAGGCTGCTTCCGCCGCCTCGACCGCGGCAAGGTTGTCGCCTTCGCGCACGATGTGAACGCCGACACTCGACCCCTGGTCGATCGGCTTCACGACGTAGGGCCGCGGCATCGGATCGCCGGCGGCCAGCGAGCGGCGCTCGACCACCTTGCCGTCGGCGACGCGCAGGCCGAGCGACGTGAAGACATGGCGCGCCATCGGCTTGTCCATGGCGATCGCCGAGGCCAGCACGCCGGAATGGGTGTACGGCACGGCCAGGACCTCGAGCACGCCCTGGATGCAGCCGTCCTCGCCGTAGCGGCCGTGCATGGCGTTGAACACCACGTCGGGACCGCCACCGGCCGCAGGGCGCAGAAAGTCGATCAGAGCGCGCAGGTCGCGGCTCACGTCATATTCGAGCACGATGTGACCACCTTCGCGCAGCCCCTCGGCGCAGGCCTTGCCGCTCACCAGCGAGACCTCGCGCTCGGGCGACCAGCCGCCCATCAGAACCGCGACAGTACGTGTCATCCTTCGACTCCGCTCAGGACAGGCGCCGGTTCCCCGATGCGCCTGATCTCCCATTCCAGCTTCACGCCGCTATGCTCGAGCACGCGGCGGCGGACTTCCTCACCCAGGGCTTCGATTTCGGCGGCCGTCGCTGCCCCGAGATTGATCAGGAAATTGCAGTGCTTCTCCGAGACCTGCGCCTCGCCGATGCGCAAGCCTCGGCAGCCGGCACGGTCGATCAGCTCCCATGCCCTGTGACCGGGCGGATTGACGAAGGTCGACCCTCCGGTGCGGCTGCGGGGCTGGGATTCGGTGCGAGCGGTATCGATCTCGGCAATGCGCCGCGCGATCGCGAGCTGGTCGCCGGGTACGGCCCGCAGTCGGACCGACGTATAGATCCAGTCGGCCGGCGCGCTGTTGTGACGGTAGCTGAAGCCCAGTTTGGCCGCATCGACGGGATGGACGACGCCGGCGCGGTCGACGGCCTCCGCCGACACCAGTACCTGGGAAAGTTCGCCACCGTAGGCCCCGCCATTCATGGCGACGGCACCGCCGATCGTGCCGGGAATGCCGCTCAGGAACTCCAGTCCGGCCAACGCGTGATCGCGCGCGGTCAGGGCGACGTTGAGATCGAGCGCGCCGGCGCCGCTCACCACGTCGTTGCCCTCGACGGTGACGGCGGTGAAGCCACGCATCAGCCGGATGACCACGCCCTTCACGCCGCCGTCGCGCACCAGCAGGTTCGAGCCGACACCCAACACCGTGACAGCGACATCGGCCGGCAGCGCAGCCATGAATGATGCCAGGTCCGCCACGTCGACCGGCCGGAACAGTATCTCCGCCGGCCCGCCGGTACGGAACCACGTCTGCGGGCCGAGCGGCGCATCGGCCACGAGCCGACCCCGCGGCTTTGGCAGCCGATCGATCAGGTGTGGACGAGCGGTTGCGAGCGCCATCATGCGGCCGATCCGGGATCGTTGGCGTTGGCGATGGCGCGCGGACCGGCCTGCTCGGCGGCGAGTTGCTGGATCTGGCCCGGCAAGGCGTGTGCCCAGGCGGTGATGTTGCCGGCTCCCAAGCAAACCACGACATCGCCGGGCCGTGCGATCTGCCAGATCAATCCGGGAAGGTCGCCCGGTGCGCCGAGCGGTGTCACGTCGCGGTGCCCGGCGCGGCGAACCAGATTGACCAGCATGTCGCGGTTGATGCCCTCGATCGGCGCTTCGCCCGCGGCGTATACATCGGCAATGATCACCGCGTCGGCATCGGTGAAGCATGAGGCGAATTCGCTCTTGAGCGAAGCGAGCCGCGTGTAGCGATGCGGCTGCATCACGGCGATGACCCGACCCGAGCCGCCGTAAGCCTGGCGCGCTGCGCGCAGGACTGCGGCAATTTCCACCGGATGATGGCCATAGTCGTCGATGACGGTGATGCCGTGCGCCTCACCGGTCTTGGTAAAGCGCCGCTTGACACCCGCGAACGAACCCAGCGCGCGGCGGATAGTGTCGTCGGACAATCCCATCTCCTGCGCCACGGCGATGGCCGCGAGCGCGTTCTGCACGTTGTGCTGGCCGAACATCGGCAGGCGCAGTCCGCTGATGACGCGGGACTCGTTGGTGGTGCGGTGCTCGACCATGACGTCGAAATCGGCGCCGCTGCGATCGAGGCGCAGGTTGATCGCCCGCACGTCGGCGTTGGCGCCGATGCCGTAAGTGACGATGCGACGGTCAGCGACGCGCGGGATCAGCGCCTGGACCTCGGGATGGTCGGAGCACAGGACCGCGAAGCCGTAGAACGGGATGTTCTCGACGAAGCGCACGAACGCCTCGCGCAGCGCGTCGAAGGTGCCGTAGTGATCGAGATGCTCGGGATCGACGTTGGTCACGACGGCGATGGTGGCCGGCAACCGCAGGAACGAGCCGTCCGACTCGTCCGATTCGACGACCATCCAGTCGCCGGCGCCCAGCCGCGCGTTGGTGCCGTAGGCGTTGATGATGCCGCCGTTGATCACCGTCGGATCGAGTCCGCCGGTGTCGAGCATGGCGGCCACCAGCGACGTCGTGGTGGTCTTGCCGTGCGTGCCGCCGACGGCGATCGACCACTTGAGCCGCATCAGTTCGCCCAGCATCTCGGCACGCCGCACCACCGGCAGGAGGCGTGCGCGCGCCGCCATGACCTCGGGATTGTCCTTCTTAACTGCACTGGAGACGACCACGACCTGGGCGTTGGAGATGTTGTCGGCACGATGACCGATTGCCACCTTGATGCCGAGGTCGGCGAGCCGACGCGTGTTCGCCCCCTCGGCAACGTCACTGCCTTGCACCCTGTAGCCGAGATTGTGCAGCACTTCGGCGATGCCAGACATCCCGATGCCGCCGATGCCGACGAAGTGAATGAGCCCGATATCCAGCGGCAGCGCCCTCATGCGGCGACTCCTGACGGGGAAAGAGAGAAACCGGTCATCTCGACGACCAGATCGGCGAGGCGCGCAGCCGCATCGGGCCGTCCCGCCGCGTGCGCGGCGGCGGCCATTGCCGCGAGACGTTGCGGCGCCTCGAGCAGCGCGACCAGCTGGGAGGCAAGCGCGGCAGCGGTGAACGCGGCATGGGGCATGACGATACAGGCACCCGCGGCTTCAAAGGCGCGGGCGTTCACACTCTGGTGATCGTCCGCTGCGTAAGGGTAGGGGATCAGGATCGACGGCCGGCCGATGGCCGCCAGCTCGGCCACGGTCGAGGCGCCGGAGCGGCCGATCACGAGATGCGCCGCCGCCAGCCTGGCCGGCAGGTCGGCGAAGAACGGGGCCAGCTCAGCCACGACTCCAGCCGCAGCGTAGCGCGCACGCACACGCTCGATATCCTCGGGCCGGCATTGCTGCACCAAGCGGATGCGCGCGCGCAGCGGAGCAGGCAGCAAAAGGATCGACTCGGGAATGACCTGGCTGAACGACGCCGCTCCCTGACTGCCGCCGAACACCAGGAGGTCGATGACGCGGCCTTCTCCCGGCGCGCGATAGGGCGAGCCGCGCAGCGCCCGCACCGCTTCGCGCACCGGATTGCCGACCAGACAGGCGCGGCGATCGTCGGCGGCAATATACTGCGTTCGCGAAAAAGACGTCGCCACCCGCGCGGCACCGCCCAGGACGAGGCGGTTCGCCTTGCCGAGAACGGCGTTCTGCTCGTGCAACATCGCCGGCAGGCGGCGCAGGCGAGCGGCGATCAGCGTCGGCACCGAGGCGTAGCCGCCGAAACCCACGACGGCAGACGGGCCGATGCGGCCCAGCGCGCGCCAGGCATCGAACAGGCCGAGGCCGAGCGCGAAGACGGCCACCAGCCGCCGACGCAGCGAACCGGTGGGGCTGGCGGAATGGATGTAGTGGATCGGGCGGCGTGACAGCGCACCCTGCCATTGCCGGCCACGCGAGTCCGTCACCAGCGCGAACGGCAGGCCACGCGCCTCGAGTTCGCCGGCCAATGCTTCGGCCGGGAACACATGCCCTCCGGTACCGCCGGCTGCCAGAACCACGGGACGCGGCCCGGTCATCACACCGCCTCCCTGAGGCCGGCATGCTCGCGCGTCAGCGACAGCAGCATGCCGAGACAGATTGCCATGGCCAGCGCCGAAGAGCCGCCATAGGAGATGAACGGCAGCGTCATGCCCTTGGCGGGGATGAGCTGGATGGTCGACGCCATGTTGATGGCGGCCTGCAGGCCGAACTGCACGGCGAGACCGGTGGCCGCCAGGGTGATGAAGAGGCTGGTCTCCTTCGACGCGCGCGACATCGAGCGCAAAGTCACGAAGGCGAAAAGGCCCAGGATCAGCAGGCAGACGATCAGGCCGAATTCCTCGCCCGCAACGGCCATCACGAAATCGGTGTGGGCGTCCGGAAGCTGTGCCTTGACCGTGCCCTCGCCCGGGCCGCGTCCGAACAGCGAGCCGTTCATGAAGGCCTCGAGCGATGTATTGACCTGGTAGTTGTCACCTGACGAAGGGTCGAGGAAGCGATCGAAGCGACTGCGCACATGGCTGAACATGAAGTAGCTTCCGACCAGTGCGGCGCCGGCGCCGACCGCGCCGAAGCCGGCAACCCACATCGGCAGGCCGACGACGAAGAGCTGCGCGCCCCACACCGCGACCACGACGATGCTCATGCCGAGGTCGGGCTGCAGGATCAGCAGCGCAAGCACCCCGCCGACCAGCAGGGTCGAGAGGAAATAGCCCGGCACCCGGCGCTCGGTGCGGCTCTGGGCCAGCAACCAGGCAGAGATCACGGCGAGGCTGGGCTTGGCGAATTCCGAGGGTTGCAGGCCGGAGAGACCGGGCACGGAGATCCATCGACGGGCGCCCTTGATCTCGACGCCTATGACGAAGGTAGCGGCCAGCAGTACGACGCTGCCGCAGAACACCAGCAAGGCCAGCCGCCGCACGTGGCGCGGCGAGGCCAGCGAAATCGACAGCATGACGAGGAGCGCCATTGGCAGGAAGATGAACTGGCGCTTGGCGAACATGAAGGAGTCGGCGCCGATGCGCTCGGCCGCCGGCGGCGACGCCGCGAGGGTCAGCAGCACCCCAAAGGCCATGATCGCCAGGATCGCGCCCAGCGACCAGCGGTCGACGGTCCACCACCACTGGCCGATGACGCTGCGATCGTCGCGTGGAACCTGGATCATGCCGCCTTCCCCAAACGCAGGGCACCCGGCAGCGCCCGCGCCATGGCGCGAAACGCATCGCCGCGATGCTCGTAACTCTTCCACTGATCCCACGAGGCACAGGCCGGCGAGAGCAGGACCACGGCCGGCCCGCCGGCTTCGCGTTGCGCCCGCGCGTGCGCGGCATCGAGCGCCGACTGGAGATCGCCGCAACGGCTGTAGGGCAGCTTGCCTTCGAGCTGGCCGGCAAACAGCTCCGTCGCCTCGCCGATCAGGAAGGCATGTCGGATGCGGTCGAACCAGGGCGCGAGCGGCGCCACGCCGCCCTCCTTCGCCTGGCCGCCGAGGATCCAGTATATGTCGCGATAGCTGGACAGCGCCCGCGCGGTCGCCTCGGCGTTGGTCGCCTTGCTGTCGTTGACGTAGACGACAGTGCCCACGGCGGCGACCTGCTCCTGGCGGTGCGGCAGGCCGGGATAGCTGCGCAGGCCCGCGACGATCCTCTCGCGCGGCACGTCGAGCCAGCGACAGGCGGCCCAGGCGCAGGCCGCGTTCTGCGCGTTGTGATCGCCCGGCAGGGTCGGCACGTCGGCGAAGTCGACCGAATAGCCATCGGCGTCGATCAGGCGACCGGCGCGGAATGACACACCGCCGGCGACCGGGCGGTCGAACGCGACCGGCACCGCGGCGATGCCAGGCCGGGGCGAGATCCTGGCGTGAACCGCGCGTGACGGCTCGTCGTCGACGCCGATCACGGCACAATCGCCGGACTGCTGGCGGGCGAAGATGTTCTCCTTCGCCGCGACGTAGCCCGCCATGTCGCCGTGACGGTCGATATGGTCGGGCGTGACATTCAGCCAGACGGCAACGTTCGCGCGAAAGGTCTCGAGCAACTCGAGCTGATACGACGACAGTTCGAGGACGTAGACGCCGCCGTCGCCCAGCGGCGCAAGGTCGAGCGCGCCCCGGCCGATGTTGCCGCCGACTTCGCAGCGCACGCCGGCCTGGTCGAGGATGTGGCCGATCAACGCCGTCGTCGTCGACTTGCCGTTGGTCCCGGTGATCGCGACGAAGCACGCCCTCGGCGCGGCACGGGCCAGCAACTCGACGTCGCAGATGATCTTCTTGCCCGCCGCGCGCGCTGCCGCCGCCACGGGATGCGGCACCGGCAGGCGGCTGGGAATTCCCGGACTGATGATCAGCGCCGCCATGCGCGGCCAGTCGATCGATGCGGGTTCCGCCAGGGCCACGCCGGCGGCGGCCGCGGCCGCGCGCGATGCCGCATTGTCGTCCCAGGCGACACACCCGATCCCTGCCGCCGACAGGGCGCGCGCCGTCGCCAGCCCGGAGCGCGCGAGCCCCAGCACGACGAAGGACGAACCCTTGAGGACGGCGAGATCGATCATCTGCTCACCTCAGCTTCAGCGTGGCCAGTCCCGCCATCGCGAGGATGGCAGCGATGATCCAGAACCGGAAGACGATCGTGGGTTCCGCCCAGCCCTTCTGCTCGAAATGGTGGTGCAGCGGCGCCATGCGGAAGACCCGACGCCCCGTCCACTTGAAGGACAGGACCTGGACGATCACCGAGACGGTTTCGAGGACGAACAACCCGCCCACGATCGCCAGCACGATCTCATGCTTGGTGACGACGGCCACGGCACCCAATGCGCCACCGATGGCGAGCGAACCGGTATCGCCCATGAACACCATTGCGGGCGGCGCATTGAACCACAGGAAGCCAAGCCCTGCCCCGACGAGCGCCGCCAGCAACACCGCCAGTTCGCCCGCGCGCGGGACATGGTGGAGATAGAGGTAGTTGGTGAGGATGATGTTCCCGACCACATAGGCAATCAGACCGAACACCGCCGATGCCATGATCACCGGACCTATCGCCAGGCCATCCAGCCCGTCGGTGAGGTTGACCGCGTTGGACGCGCTCACCATCACCAGACCGCCGAAAGCCACGAAGCCCACGACACCCAGAGGCAGCAGCACGTCCTTGAGGAACGGCAACGCCAGCATATAGCGCAGCGGCGGCGGTGACAGCTGCGCGATCAGATACGCCGCGATGCCGGCCACCACGATCGAGAGGACGAGCTTCACCCTGCCCGGCACACCCTTGGAGTTGCGCTTGGTGACCTTGAGGAAATCGTCCCACAGGCCGATCGCGCCGAATGCCAGCGTGACGCCGAGCACGATCCAGACATACCGGTTGGCGAGGTCGGCCCACAGCAGCGTGGCGATCGCGAGGGTGATCAGGATCAGCAGGCCGCCCATGGTCGGCGTGCCCTTCTTGGTCATGAGGTGACTGGCGGGGCCGTCGTCCCGGATCGGCTGGCCCTGCTGCTGCTTGCTGCGCAGCCAACGGATCAGAACGCCGCCGATCAGGAAGCTCAGCACCAGCGCCGTCAGGAACGCACCAATCGAGCGGAACGTCAGGTAGCGGAACAGGTTGAACGGCCCGAAGACGTCCGCCAGCGGATAGAAAAGGTTATAGAACATCCCTAGCGTCCCACCTCGCCGCCGCTTGCCGCCACGATGGCGTCTACGACGATCTTCATTTTCGATCCCAGCGAGCCTTTCACCGCAACCACATCGCCGGCGCGGAGTGCCGCAGCGACGTCGCCCGCAAGCGATGACGACTCCGGCCGATGCACGCCGCGCTGCTCCGGCGCGAGCCGCTGCCACAGGGCCTGCATGTGCGGCCCGCACAGGAACACCTGTGCCGCTCCGCTCGCCGCCACGGCTTCGGCCAGGCCCGCGTGATAGGCGTCGGCCCCCTCGCCCAGCTCGCGCATGTCACCCAGCGCAAGCACCCGGCGACCGCCGGGCTTGGGCTCGGTGCGCGCCAGCACGGCCAGCATGGCCGGCACCGACGCCGGATTGGCGTTGTAGCTTTCGTCGAGCAGCTCGATCGTACCGGCCCCGAACTTGAGCGTCCGGCGCGCGCCACGGCCCGGCGACGCCTTGACATTGGCCAGCGTCGCCGACGCCTTCGCGACGTCGGCACCAAGCGCCTCGACGACGGCGAGCGCCGCCACGCTGTTCAGCGCCCAGTGCTCGCCCGCCGCCCCCAGCCGATACTCGATCCGCCGGCCATGGATCAAGGCTGCAATATCGCTGCCCGAATCCTGCAGGTTGCAGGCGAGAAGTCGCGCCTCGGCCGCCTCGCTGCGGCCGAAGCCGACGACGCGTGAAACACCGAAGCGGCGGGCGTGGCCCAGCAGGCGCTCGTAGTGGCGATTGTCGCGGTTGAGCACGGCGACCGCGCCATCGGCCATGCCGGCGAACAGGCAGGCCTTCTCGTCGGCAATCGCCTCTTCCGATCCCATGTAGCCGATATGCGCCGGTTCGACATTGGTGATGACGCCGACATGCGCCTCGACCTGCCGGGCCAGCGGCTCGATCTCGCCCGGGTGGTTCATGCCGATCTCGAAGACGCCGTAGCGCGCCTCGCGCGGCAGCCGGGCGAGGCTGACAGGAACGCCGACATGATTGTTGTAGCTCGCCATGCTGGCCGAAGTCGGCGCCTGGGCCAACAACATCGTCCGTAACGCGTCCTTGGTGCTGGTCTTGCCGACCGAGCCGGTGACGCTCGCGATGCGCGCCTTGCTGCGGCGACGGCCGGCGCGACCGAGGTCCACCAGCGCCTTCATGGTGTCGGGGACTCGGACCAACGTGCCGCGCGCGCCTTCGATGTCGCGCGAGACGACGGCGGCCGCTGCACCGCGCGCCAACGCGTCGGCGACGAAGCCGTGCCCGTCGGTGGTCTCGCCGCTCAGCGCGAAGAAGAGATCGCCCTTGCTCACGGCCCGGCTGTCGAACGTCACGCCCTCGGCTTCGAAGGGCGCCGTGACGGCGATCGGCAACAGCGCCTCGCGCACCTCGTCGGACGTCCAGAGTGCGGTCATGTCGGCGGCTTGCCGGACGCTGGGCCACCCGCGAGCTCGCGCGCGACTTCGGCGTCGTCGAAATGGTGCGTGACGCCCTTGATGGTCTGTCCGGTCTCGTGGCCCTTGCCGGCGATCAGCAGCAGATCGCCGGCCCCGCGCAGAGCGGCCATGCCCGCTTCGATGGCCGCATGCCGGCCGTCGGTGGCCTCCACCCAGTTCCTCCGGCTGGCCACAATGCCGCGCACGATCTCGGCGCGGATCGCCTCGGGCTCCTCGCTGCGCGGGTTGTCGTCGGTGACGATCGCGAGATCGGCAAGCCGGGTGGCGATCTCGCCCATGACCGCCCGCTTGGCGCGGTCGCGATCGCCGCCGCAGCCGAACACCACGACGAGCTTGCCGCGCGCGAACGGACGCAGCGTGTGCAGCACGGTCTCCAGCGCCTCGGGCTTGTGGGCGTAGTCGACATAGATCGGCGCGCCGCTGCGGTGGCGGGCAACGAGCTGCAGCCGGCCGGGCGCGCCGGTCAGGTTTGCCAGCGCCGCCACGGCGCGTGCCGGGTCACTGCCCGTCGCCACAACGAGGCCGAGGGCTGCGAGCGCATTGGATGCCTGGAAGCCGCCGACCAGCGGCAGGTCGACTTCGTGGCGCGTGCCCAGCACCTCGATCGCGAGATGCTGGCCGGTCGACGTCGGATCGTCGCCGATCAACCGAAGTTCGCGACCCTTGGCGCCGTAGGTCCAGAAGCGGACGCCTCGATGCCGGCAGATCGCAGCCAGCGCCTCGGCGCGGTCGCTGTCGGCATTCGCGATCGCCGTGCCGCCGGCCGGCAAAAGGCTGTCGAACAGCCGGACCTTGGCCGCGAAGTAGGCATCCATCGACGAATGGTAGTCGAGGTGCTCGTGCGTGAGGTTGGTGAAGGCCGCCGCCGAGATCCGAACGCCATCGAGGCGACGCTGGTCGAGACCATGGCTCGATGCCTCGATCGCCAGATGGGCGACGCCCTCGCGGGCAAGTGTCGCGAGATCCTCGTGGAGTTGCACCGGATCGGGTGTCGTGAGGCCCGCCTCGCGGGTCAACCCCGGCGAGACGATGCCGAGCGTTCCCACGCTCGCGGCCCTCAGGCCAAGCGTCGCCCAGATCTGGCGCACGAAATGGACAGTCGAGGACTTGCCGTTGGTTCCGGTGACGGCGGCAATTGTCGCGGGCTGGAGTTCGGCGAACGCCGCCGCCATCAATGCCACGCGGCGACGCGGGTTGGGGTCGCGCACGACCACGATACCGGGGTCGAGGGCCGGCAATGGCGCGTCGGAGCCGGCGAGGATCGCCACGGCGCCGCGGCTTACCGCGTCGGCGACGAAAGCCGCGCCGTCATGGCGCGCCCCCGACAAAGCGGCAAACAGATAGCCGGGCCGGACCTTTCGCGAATCGAGGGTCAGGCCGGCAAGGACGGGATCGCGCGGAAGCGCGGGAGAGGGCGCGGATGCATTTGCGCTGCGGCGCATGAGCTCACTCAGCCGCAACGCGACGCACTCCCGCTGCGGGCGCCGCCGCGGTCTGCGCCGCGCCGGGCCGTGCCGGCAGGGCCTTGCGCTGCTCGGAGCCGCGATGGCGCGCACTCACCGGCACGAATTGCGGCGGCGGCACCGAGGCGCGAACCGGAGTCGAGGCGATCTCGAGCGGCGGCAGACCCTCCTTGAGGTCTCCCGGCAGGATGCCGTACAGCGACACGATACCTTCGATGATGTTCTTGACCGACGGCGCGGCGACCCAGCCGGCCGTGGCGTAGCCGCCGGTTTCCGGAAGGCCCTTGGGCTCGTCGAGCGAGGCCAGAATGACGAACTTCGGATCATGCATGGGAAACATGCCAACGAACGAGCTGATTAGGGCTTTTTGGCGGTAGCCGCCGCGCGACGCCTTTTCCGCCGTGCCGGTCTTGCCGCCGACCTCGTACCCAGGGACGTTCGAATTCCTGCCCGTGCCCTCGACGACGTTCAGTCGCAGCAGCTGACGCAGGTTCATCGACGTCTTGGTCTGAATCACGCGTCGGCCCGGGTCACTGGCGGCGGTGCGCTTGACGAGGCTTGGCTGAAACAGGATGCCGCCGTTGATCACGGCCGCCGACCCCGTCGCCAAATGCAGTGGCGTCACCGATATGCCGTGCCCGAAAGCGATGGTCATGGTGTTGATCTTCATCCAGTGCCGCGGATAGAGCGGCGACGCCACCTCGGGGAGCTGGGTCGACAGCGGCTTCAGGAAGCCGATCCTGTCGAAGAAGGCCTTCTGGGTCTCGGGCCCCATTTCCACCGCCATCTTGGCCGACGCGATGTTGGACGAATACTTGAAGATCTCCGGTACCGACAGCGGCCGGCGCTGTGCATGATCGTCGTTGATCGTGAAGCGATCTATCCTGATCGGCGACGTCGCGTCGAAGACGCTGGTCATCGTCACCCTGCCGGTGTCGAGCGCCATCGCCGTGTTGAAGATCTTGAAGGTCGATCCCTGCTCGTAGACGCCTAGCGTCGCACGATTGAACAGCGCCTCGTTGGTGATGGTCTTGGCGCTGTTGGGATCGTAGGTCGGCAGCGACGCCATGGCGAGAATCTCGCCGTTGGTCGCATCCATGACGATGGCGGTGGCGCCGATTGCCGAGAACTTCTGGGCCGCGCGCGCGATTTCGCGCTCGACCATGCGCTGAAGGCGGAGGTCGATCGAGAGCTGCACCGTCTCGCCGCTCTGCAGCTGCTGATCGAAGAAACGCTCGACACCGGCGAGTCCGGCGTTGTCGACGCTGGCGTAGCCCAGGATATGCGCCGCGGCCGAGCCCTGCGGGTAGATGCGCCGCTCCTCGGCCTGGAACTCGAGGCCGGGGATGCCGAGGCGATTGACGAGGTTGTGCTCGCGCGGGCTGAGGCCGCGCTTGACCCAGACGAAGGTCTTGTCGCCCTCGAGCTTTTCCCTGACGTCGTCATACTTGAGCTCCGGCAGAGCGGTGACGATCTTGCGCGCCGCGTCCTGGGGATCGAGCAACAGGCGCGGATTGACGAAGGCCGACATCACCGGCACCGAGGTCGCAAGCACGGCGCCGTTGCGATCGACGATGTCGGCGCGCTCCGACTGGATCGACCCGCCGCGGGCCGCCACCCGCTGGGTCGGCTCGGCGCCGTCGCGCAGCAGCGAGACGTAGCCCATCCGCAGACCGACCGCGACGAAGGCCATCATGAAGATCGCCGAAGCGATGACGAGACGCTGGCGGGCCGTCTCCTGGACGTCGCCCTTGAGGCGATCCTGCGGCGACCCGTAACGCGCGCCGGCCGCCGCGCGGAGCGCGGCGGCCGGTTCGGGCGAACCAGACTTGCGCCACAGCCTCACCGACGTCCTCCGTCATTTCGCGAGAGGATTTCGTCGATCGAGGCTGCGACGTTCTGGTTGTCGCCTACCGGACCCGATGTTGCCGGCTCTTGGATTGCGGCCGGTCGAGGGGGCGTCGTGGGTCCGGTGGAACGCGCTGAAAGGGGTGCGGAGGCCGGCGAGGGGCTGCCGGCCTCCGCTGCGACGCGACCACCACCGGGCAAAATCGACGAGGGGACGTCGTTGCCCGTACGTGGGGGGGAAGGGAGTGGTGGATCGCGCCGCGGGGGGACAGATTCGGGTTTGAGCGAGTCGAGCCGGATGACCTGCTTGATCGAGGCCGGCTCGAGCTTGAGATGCTTCAGGGCGAGTTTTTCGATGCGCTCGGCCTCGTTGAGGTGAGCCCATTCGACCCGCAGGATGTGCGTGGCCTGCTGGCTCTCGACGATCTTATAGTTGGTGCGGTCGATCCGCTCCTCGAGGTCCTGCACCTTGTACTTGACGGTGAACAGGCCCACCGCCGTGGCGACGGCGGCGATCGACCAGAAAACGAGCCCGCGATGGATCATGCGCGGCCTCCGGCAACGCCGAGCTTTTCGGCGACACGCAGCCGGGCCGAACGGGCACGCGGATTGGCGGCCACTTCGGGCTCCGTCGGCAGCACCGGCTTGCGCGTGAGGTCGCGCAGCGTGGCCTCGCGTTCGTGCGCACGCGGCGGCGCATGACGCGACGGGCTTGGCGTGCGGCCGGCACGCGTCCGTACGAATTCCTTCACCGCGCGGTCTTCCAGCGAATGGAACGACACCACGGCCAGGCGGCCGCCCGGCGCCAAAACGGACTCGGCCGCGGCGAGGCCGCGTTCCAGTTCGCCCAATTCGTCGTTCACCGCGATGCGCAGGGCCTGGAACGCCCGCGTCGCGGGATCGCTCTCGTCCTTCGCTGAGGGACCCACGGCGCGGCGCACAATCTCGGCCAATTCGCCGGTCGTCTCGATTGGCTTGATCTTACGCGCCTCGACGATAGCGCGCGCAACGCGGCGGCTTCGGCGTTCCTCGCCGTAGCGCCAGAAGATGTCGGCGAGGTCCGCCTCGTCCGCCTCGTTCACGAGATCCGCCGCCGACGATCCGCGCTTTTCCATGCGCATGTCGAGCGGGCCGTTGCCGCGGAAGGAGAAGCCGCGTTCGGCGCGATCGAATTGCATCGACGAGACACCGAGGTCGAGCGTGACGCCGTCGACATCCTCGACGCCTTCGGCGGACAGCAGTTCGGCCATGTCGCCGAAGCGACCCTCGATCAGCTGCAGCCGCGGCGCGTAGCGCTCGGCCAGCGCCCGGCCGGCGGCGATCGCGTCGGGATCGCGATCGATGGCGATCACCCGGCAGTCGGCGCGATCCAGCAGCGCGGTGGTGTAGCCGCCGCCGCCGAAGGTACCGTCGACATAGCGACCGCCATCACGCGGCTCGAGCGCATCGATCACCTCGCGCGCGAGGACAGGAACATGCCCACCGGCGCTCATGCGTCGCTCCCACCGAGGCTGCGCACGAAGGCCGCCATCTTGTCGCGGTCGCCATCGCGGCGGGCCTGCCAGCGCTTGGGATTCCACATCTGGAACTTGTCGCCCTTGCCGACCAGCATGACGCCCGCGTCGGCTTCCAGCGCTTGCGAGAATTCCGCCGGCATGGAAAAGCGGCCGTCCGGCTCCATGGCGATGGTGCGGGCGCTGGCCGAGAGATAACCAGCAGGGTCGAAGGCTTCGTCGTCGAGCGCCACCTTGAGCGACCCCTTGGGACCGAGCGCTTCGGTGCGCAGCCGCTCCAGCATGGCGTCGAAACCCGTGCGCGAGTTTCCGTTCACGACGCCCGGCACGTTGGGTGAGTGATAGAGGACGAAGGCACCGCGGTCGTCGACCGGCAGCTCGTCGCGGAAGGCTGCGGGCAACAAGACCCGGCCTTTTTTGTCGAGCTTGATCAGGATTTCGGACCGAAAGGCCACGACCCCTGTCCCCCTACATCCACGGCAGGTGCCCCACGCCCCTGCGTTTCCCTGCTTACGGGATGATATGGGATATCATGGGAAATTCAGGGAAGCAATGTTGAAAAGCAGGAATCGGTGAGGAATCTGAAGGTCTTAGCCACAATATGTATTGTGCATCGCTTGCCAGAAACCACAATAGGTTGAGAATTTGCCCGATTCGAGCAACAAAAGTGGGTCAGACGACCTGTAAGCCGGGTTCTGTCCCCACCCCCGGCAAGCCGGGGGCGATGGATGGCCATTCCTCTGGGACGTCCGTTACCGAACGCCTCGCGCGACCGACCCGGACGACGACGCGGAAACACCGCTGCCGGTTGCCCGGCGTGTCGCCCCTATTTGGTCTTGCTCCCGGTGGGGTTTGCCGTGCCGCTTCCGTTGCCGGTCGCGCGGTGGGCTCTTACCCCACCG
>Ga0209514_10005984_pt1 | contig 15163 bp, 14 predicted proteins | sample Subgrocontami58m_FD_187452 | JGI IMG/M metagenome (GOLD analysis project Ga0209514, IMG submission 187452) | Subsurface groundwater microbial communities from S. Glens Falls, New York, USA - GMW37 contaminated, 5.8 m (SPAdes) (version 3) | ecosystem: Environmental > Aquatic > Deep subsurface >...
GAGCCGTTCGGCTGCTCGGCGGCTACGGCGAGCCCTTCCGCGAGTCGATGCAGGGACCCGACGGCACGTTCACGCTCCTTGCAGAGGGCTATCACAGCCATCTCGACCTGCTGCAGGCGGCTGTGTTGCGCGTGAAGCTCCGTCACGTCGATCGCTGGATCGAAGCACGCCGTCGTCTGGCGTCCGTGTACGACGAGGCGTTTGCGGGAACGCCGGTGCGTCCGTCCGTGCCGCCGTCGGACGCGACGCACGTCTATCGCAGCTACGTCGTCCGCGTCCCCGAGCGCGATCGTGTCCGGGCCCTGCTCGCGGAGCAGGGAGTCGAGACCCTTCTGCTCTATATTCCGCCGCTGCATCTCCAGCCCGTGTACGAGTCGCTAGAGCTTCGCAGGGGCTCGTTTCCGGTCGCAGAACGGCTCGCCGATGAGTTGCTCTGCCTTCCGCTCTACCCCGAACTTCCCGACGACATCGTCCGCGAGGTCGCAGCAGCAACGATCGACGCAGTCGAGCGCGTCAGCTGAGAGGAGCAGAATTGTCAATCGCTGTCGAATCCATCGCCTCCACGATCGATCTCTCCGAAGACTGGCTCGATCTCCCGAGCGCTCCGGCCGTGCGTTCGGCTGCGAAGGACGCACTCGATCAGGGGGCCACGCACTACACGACCCGGCCTGGGCTGAATCCACTCCGCGAAGCGATCTCGAAGAAGCTGTCGCTCGAGAACAAGATCGAGGTTGACCCGCAGGCCGAGGTTCTGGTCACTTGCGGCGGCCGGGAGGCGCTCTTCGTCGCGCTGCACGTCCTGCTCTCACCCGGCGACGAGGCGCTCGTGGTGGGGCCACAACGCGTCGCACATGCCGAGATCGTCGGCGTCGCCGGCGGTGTCGCGAAGCCGGTCGCGCCGGAGGCCACACGGAATTTTGTCGTCGACCCGGCCGCGGTCGCTGCGCAGGCGACGGACCGCTCGCGGGTGTTGCTGCTCGAGACGCCGTCCTACGGCGGCTCCCTGATAGAGCAGGACATGCTGAGCGAGCTCGCGTCGCTCGCGATCGAACGCGACCTCGTCGTCGTCTCGCTCGAAGGCCTCGAGCCGTTCGCTCACGACGGCGCCGTGCACACGAGCATCGCCTCCTTGCCGGGCATGAGCCAGCGCACGGTGACGATCAACGGTTTCTCCGACGCGCACGGGATGCGCGGCTGGCGCGTGGGATATCTCGCTGGGCCGAGCGCGCTCGTTGCGCCGATGACGCAGCTCAAGCAGGCGCTCTCGATCTGCAGTCCGGCCGTGTCGCAGTACGCCGCGCTCGCGGCTCTCGACATTCGCCGCGACACGCTGCGCCGCATGCGGACGGCGGTCTCCGCCCGTCGGGAGCGCACGCTCGCCGCGTTGAGCTCGACGGGGATCGCGCACCTCCCGAACCGCGGCGGCATTCACGTGATGCTCGATGTCCGCGACCTCGGCCGGTCTCCCGATGCGCTCGCGAACGACATTTCGGCCGCAGGAGTGAACCTCACCGACGGTCGCGCCGTCGGCATCGACGGGTGGCTTCGCTTGTCCCTGACGCGCTCGCCGGAGACTCTCGAAGACGCTGTTCATCGACTGGCCCGCACGCTGGGCGCCGAAGGAGCCGAGAGTGTCTGAGAACAACGCCGGTGCATCGATCGCCCCGAGCCAGTCCGGAAAACTCGAGAACGAGGGGACGAAACAGCGCTACGACCTGCTCGAGCGCGCGGAGACGATGAGCGGCGTGATCGCTCTCGGCCGGGGCGACCCCGATCTCCCGACCCCCGAGCACATCGTCGAGGCTGCAAAGCGGGCGATCGACGAGGGTGTCGACGAAGACTCCGACCCGGGCGGCCTGCTCGAGCTGCGCGAGGCGATCCGCGACAAGCTCGGGCGTGAGAACGGCGTCGTCGTCGAGCCCGACGGGGTCGTCGTGACGACCGGCGGACAGGAGGGACTCTTCCTGCTGGTGCAGACGATCCTCGACCCCGGTGACGAGATCATCGTGCCGGATCCGCGCTACACGTCCTACGACGTCGCGATCCAGATGGCTGGCGGCGTAATGGTGTCGGTCCCGACCGTCGAGGCCGACGGCTTCGACCTCCATCCGCGGGATGTCGAAAAGGCGATCACGCCTCGGACGAAGGCGATTCTGCTCGTGTCGCCAGGCAACCCCACCGCCGGCACGATCACACCGACGAACCTCGTGGGGATCGCAGAGCTGGCGCGGCAGCACGACCTGCTCGTCATCTCGGACGAGATCTACGAGAAGCTGCTTTACGACGGCGCCGAGCACCTGAGCATCGGCTCGCTCCCAGGGATGGCGGAGCGGACGATCACCCTCAACGGCTTCTCGAAGGCGTACTGCATGACGGGCTGGCGGATCGGTTATCTCGCTGGACCGCCGAGCATCATGCGGCGCGTGCGCGAGCTGAAAGCGCTGTGCAGCGCGGCCGCGCCGATCGTCTCGCAGCGGGCCGGAATCGCCGCGCTCACCGGGCCCCAGGACGCGGTCGAGGAGTATCGCCTCATCTACCAAGGGCGGCGGCGCATCATGCTCGACGCGCTCGACCGGATGGGGTTCACCTACGGCGAACCGCGAGGCGCCTTCTACATCTGGGTCAATGCGTCTTCGGTCGGGATGGACTCGATCGACCTCTCGTACAAGCTCCTCGAGGAAGCGAACGTCCTCGCCTTCCCCGGGACGGGGTTCGGCGAGCAGTGGGTCGACTACATGCGCATCGCCTACCTTGCTCCCGAGGATGAGCTGACCGAGGCGCTTACGCGGATGGAACGGTGCTTCCGCCCATGAGCGACTTCGTCATCGCCTGGCTCGACACGCAGCCGGAGGAGGAGGTCGCGTTCGCGCAGGACCTCCTTCCCGACGGTTTCCGGATCGCAGCGTCTGCGACCGGTGCTGCCGACCAGCGTGTGGAGCTGCTTGCGACGGCTGATGCGGTGCTCACGCAGCATGCCCCGGTGCAGGCCGAAGAGATCGCGAGCGCGGCACGGGCACGGCTCATCCAGAAGTACGGGCGACGCGCCGACGGAATCGACCTCGCGGCCGCCTCGACCGCCGGCAAGGTCGTGGCGACGATGCCCCTGCGCGGTTGCATCGCGGTGGCGGAGCACGCGATCACCCTCGTTCTGGCGCTGTCGAAGCAACTCGTACGCGCGCACGAGACAACGGTGGCCGGCGCCTACCGCGAGCTCGGTCTCGAACCGGCTCCGACGAGCCAGGCGGCCCACGCGTTCCAGTGGATGAAGCTGCCGGTGTTCGAAGTCCACGGGCGAACGCTCGGCATCGTCGGCTACGGCGAGATCGGAACGGAGGCGTCGATCCGTGCTCGTGCGTTCGGGATGCAGGTCCTCTACACCAAGCGCAGTCGCCTCCCGAACGAGACCGAGGCGCGGTACGGCGTCGAGTGGGCCGATCTCGACGCGCTCCTCGCCGCCTCCGATTTCGTCCTGCTCTCGATGCCGCACACGCCGGAAACCGATCGAATGATCGGCGCGCGCGAGCTCGAGCTGATGCAAGAGTCGGCGTATCTCGTCAACATCGCGCGCGGAGGACTCGTCGACGAGAACGCACTCGTCGACGCGCTGAAGGAGCGCCGCATCGCCGGCGCGGCTCTCGACGTCTTCGTCGAGGAGCCCGTGCCGTGGGATCATCCACTGCTGGAGCTCGACAACGTGATCGTCGCACCGCACATCGGTGGCGGGAGCGGCGGGGCGCGCGTCAAGCAGATGAGCGACGCACTCGACAACATCGTCCGCTTCGCGCGGGGGGAGAGCCCCCACAACGTCATCGTCGAATCGGACCGGGAAGGAACGGAGGTCCCATGCTGAAGACGAACGCACACGAGCTCGTCGAGGTGTCGATCTACGGCGAGGTGTGGCCGCCGTCCGCGTCGCACGCGCAGTACCAGGCGACGTCCGAGGGAAAGGCGACCGTCGGCCTGGGCATGGCCGGGATCTCGTTCACGCACCGCGTCGGCGACGCGGCGTTCGGGTGGGAGGCCGACCACCTCGAGCCGGGGGTGTCGATCCGCAGCCCGCACGACGGCCCGGAGCACGCGCTCCACTACATCGCGTGCATGGGCAACGACGCCGTCGTCACGACCGGCCCGAGCGCGGGCGCGCGCGGGGTCGTCACCGGCGCACACGCCCACATCATGGTCGACTTCGATCCGACGTCGATCGAGCTGCTCGGCATCGGCGACCGCATCCAGATCCGCGCGCTGGGCACGGGCCTGAAGCTGTTCGATCACCCCGAGGTCGCCGTACACAAGACGAGCCCGCGCCTGCTCGAAGGGATGCGTTGCGAGAGCCGCAGCGACGGGACACTGGCCGTCCCGGTCGTCGCCGAGATCCCGTCGCACCTGATGGGCTCCGGTGCGGAGCTGCCGCCGATCTACGTCGACCAGGACTTCATGACCGGCGACCGTGCTCAGATCGCGGAGCTCGGGCTCGACCGGCTGCGGCTCGGCGACATCGTCGCCGTACGCGACCAGGACCACACGTGGGGCCGCGGCTTCTACGGGGGAGCCGTCACAATCGGGTTGATCATCCACGGCGACTCCGCCTGGACGGGTCACGGCCCCGGGGTGCTCGACCTGATGTCGAGCCGCACCGGCGGCATCGTCCCCGTTCATGATCCGGACGCGAACATCGCGTGGCGCCTGGGACTGCGTGACCGCGCCGACGCGACCGTGGCGCCCGGCTCGCTTGTCAGCTCGTATGCATTGATCGCCGACGAGGAAGGAGGGATGTCCGGTGTTGCGTGACAACAGAGATCAACTCGTCGGAGTCTCGGTTCAGGGAGAGGTGTCGTGCCCCGAGTATCCGAGCCTGCCGGCGTCGCCCTATGTGATCGCCGCCGACGGCACGCCGCGGCTGCTGCCGTCCCCTGGCGGGATCGTCTACAACGTGCGGGTCGGTGACAGCGCCTACGGCTGGGTCGCCGACATGGTGCAGCCGGGTGTGAGCATCAAGGCCCCGGCGGCCGCAGCGAACTACGCGCTCAACACGTTCGCCTGCCTCGGGAACGACGCCCTCGTCCTCTCCGGCGCCGCGACCGGCGCCCGGGGGACGGTCACGGGCAAGAGCGGCCGCTTCGCGGAGCACGTGATCTGCCACTTCGCCCCCGACGTGCTCGAGCAGCTCGCAATCGAGGACAAGATCCTCGTTCGCGCCTGCGGCCGAAGCCTCGCGCTCGCCGACTACGCCGACGTGCAGCTGAAGAGCATCTCCCCTGCGCTCCTGGATGCACTCGAGGTCGATGCCGACCGGCCCGGCGCGGTGTGCGTGCCCGTCGTCGCCGAGGTGCCCGCCTTCCTCGTCGGCGCCGGCTCGGGCCTGCTCTCCGAGAGCGGCTGCGTCCAGATCCAGTCCGACGACGCCGGCGCGCTGGATCAGTATGGGCTCGACGGCCTGAAGCTCGGAGACGTTGTTGCGCTGCGCGACTACGACAGCCGCTGGGGGAACGGTTACCGTCAAGGTGCGACAGCGGTCGGAGTCGTGGTGCACGGCGACTCGCCTCGCTCCGGGTACGGGCCGGGCGTCACCGTCGTCATGACGGCGATCGGCAACCGGATTTCCCCGAAGGTCGTTGGCGAACGCAACATCGCGACGCTCCTCGGGCTAGGGTCGCCCGTCGAGGCAGCAGCGGCCTAGCTGGTCGAGTGTCGGTCCGGGGCAAGGTCGCGCTCGTCACCGGCGCCGGCGCAGGCCTGGGCCGCGCGGTCGCGTTGCGCCTCGCGGCGGACGGCGCTAGCGTCGTTGCGGTGTCGATCGAGGCCGCCGAGCTGGACGAGGTGCGCGCTGCCGCGGCGCAGGACGGTCTCGAGGTGCACACCGTCGAGGCAGATGTGGGGGACGCAGCACGCTGTGCCGAGGTGACGCAGGAGCTGCTCGATCGCCACCTCCGGCTCGACGTCCTCGTCAACAACGCGGGCGTGATCGCGGTGAAGCCGCTCGAGGAGACGTCGCCCGACGTCTGGGACCGCGTGCTGTCGACGAATTTGCGCGGCGCCTATCTGTACACGCGTGCGTTCGTCCCGTCGATGAAGGAATTCGGCGGTGGTCTCGTGATCAACGTCTCGTCCGCGTCCGGGATCAAGGGCTTCGTCGACGAGTCGGCGTACTGTGCCTCGAAGTTCGGGCTCGAGGGCCTCACGGCAGCGCTGGCTCTCGAGCTGGAGCCGTCGAACATCCGCCTCGTCTCGATCAGCCCCGGCGCGCCGATGCGCACCCCCATGTCGGAGACGACCTACGACGACGCGGCCCGATGTTCGTGGATCGACCCGGAGGAGATCGCCCCCGGGTTCAGCGTGCTCGCGGCGAGCGACGAGGCGTGGATCTCGGGCAGGCGCTTCGATGCGTACGCGCTCGCGATTCACGGCATGCCGGCGCCCGAGGACGTGCCCACGATCTCGAGCCTGCACGAAGGTCTCGACGCCTGAATGGAGCGCTTCGGCTTCATCGGCGGCCGGCTGCTCCAGGCGATCCCGGTCGTGCTGGGCGTGACGATCGTCAGCTTCTTCATCCTGCGCCTGATCCCCGGCGACCCGGTCCTCGTGATGCTCGGGACGCACTACACGCCGCAGCGCGCAGCCCAACTGCGCGCGAATCTCGGTCTCGACAAGGCCGTGTGGGAGCAGTACTACCTTTTCATGCGGCATTTGGTCCAGGGAAACCTGGGCGATTCCGTCTACTACCGGATACCCGTCGGCCATCTCGTCTGGCAGCGCCTGCCGGTCACGCTCTGGCTCGCCGCGTACTCGACGGTGATCGCAATCGTGATCAGCGTCCCGCTCGCGACGCTCAGCGCGCTCCGCAGGAACCGGGTGGCCGACCAGGCGACGCGCACGATCTTTCTGCTGGCGTTCGCGATGCCGCCGTTCTGGATCGGCCTCGTGTTGATCCTGGTCTTCTCGCTCCACTGGCACCTGCTGCCGATCTCCGGCTACGGCTCGAACGTGCCGGATCATCTCTACAACCTGTTCCTTCCGTCGCTGACGATCGCGCTCGGCTTTGCGGCGATCCTCATCAGAACGCTTCGGAACAGCATCCTGAACGTCCTCGACGCCGACTATCTCGACACGGCACGGGCGAAAGGGCTCAGCCAATTCCGGATCCTCCGGCGGCACGTCCTCCGGAACGCGCTCCTCTCCGGCGTGACCGTGATCGGCGTCAACCTGTCGTACCTGATCGGAAGCACGGTGGTGATCGAGAATGTCTTCGCGCTTCCCGGGCTCGGTCAGCTGCTCGCCTCGTCGATCTTCACGCGCGATCTTTCGGTCGTGCAGGGCATCACGCTCGTCTTCGGGCTCGGCGTCGTCGCCACGAACCTGCTCACCGACGTGACGTACGCGGCTCTCGACCCGAGGGTCTCGTATGACTGAGATCGCCGCCGGGGTCACTCCGCACCGCCGCGCTCCTCGTTCGTGGGCCGTGTGGCGCGGCCGCATCCCGCTGTACATCGGCATCGGGCTCATCGCGGCCGTCGTCGTCGCAGCGCTGCTCGCCCCGGTGATCGCGCCGTTCGATCCGACGGCGCAGGACATTCTCAATACGCTCGCATCGCCCGGCACCGGCAAGCACCTGCTCGGCACCGATCAGTTCGGTCGAGACGTGCTCAGCCGCCTTCTGTACGCCGGCAGGATCGATCTGCTCATTGCGTTCGGTGCGACGGCGGTCACGCTCACTTTCGGCACGTTGTTCGGCCTGGTCTCCGGCTACTACGGCGGCCGCATCGACGCGGTGATGATGCGATTCGTCGATCTCGTGTTCGCCTTCCCGTTCATCGTCCTCGTTCTGGCGATCATCGCGATCCTCGGGCCGGGCCTGCGCAACATGTTCATCGCGATCTGGATCGTCAGCTGGGTGCCGTACGCGCGGCTCGTGCGCGGTGAGGTGCTCGTTGCGAAGCGCCAGGAGTACGTCATGGCGGCGCGAGCGCTCGACTATGGCAGTCCGCGGATCATGGTCGGTCACATCCTCCCCAACGTCATCACGCCGCCCCTCGTCTATTCGATGCTCGACGCGGTCAGCAACGTGGGGATCGGCGCCGCGCTCGGGTTCCTCGGGCTCGGAGTTCAGGATCCGACCGCGGAGTGGGGGAAGATGATCGCCGACTCCCAGAGCTTCATGGCGACGAACTGGTGGCTGCCGACCGCGCCGGGCGTCGCGATCGCGATCCTCGGCCTCGGCTTGAGCCTCGTGGGTGACAATCTCGCCGACCGGCTGAGGGCGAAGGGGTGAGCCCCGCGCGCGCGAACGAGTCGCTGCCGGTCACGGCAGAGCAGAATCCACCCGTGTCGACCGAGCCGCTGCTGCGCGTGGAGGATCTGCACGTCCGCTTCAAGGCGGACGCGCGAACGGTCGAGGCGGTCGACGGCGTCAGCTTCGATCTCGAGCGCGGCGAGATCTTCGGCGTCGTCGGCGAGTCGGGCTGCGGAAAGAGCGCGATGCTGCGCTCGCTGATCCGCCTGCTGCCGAGCCACGCCGAGACGTCGGGCCGCGTCATGTACGGCGGCCGCGACGTGCTGGCCCTTCGCGAGCGGCCGCTGCGTGCGCTGCGCGGCGGCGAGATCTCGATGATCTTCCAGGATCCGATGACCTTCCTGAACCCGGTGCTTCGGGTAGAGGAGCAGATCACCGAGGCGCTGCGCCAGCACACCGACCTCAACCGCGCCGGTCGTCGTGAGCGGACGATCGAGCTGATGCGCCTCGTCGGGATTCCTCTGCCGGAGCGACGGCTGCGGGAATATCCGCACGAGTTCTCGGGCGGGATGCGGCAACGCGTGCTGATCGCGATCGCGCTCGCCTGCAGTCCGACCATCCTGCTCGCGGACGAGCCGAGCACGGCGCTCGACGTCACGATCCAGGACCAGATCCTGAAGCTCCTGAAGCACCTGCGCACCAAGCTCGGCATGAGCATCGTTCTCGTCAGCCACGACCTCGGGGTAATCGCGCAGACGTGCGAGCGCGTCGCCGTCATGTACGCCGGGCAGATCGTCGAGACCGCGAGCGTCCGCGACGTGATCCGCAATCCGCGTCACCCGTACACGGTCGGGCTGCTCGGCTCGATGCCCCGCATCGACACGGACGACAAGTATCTCCGCCCGATCCCCGGGTCGCCGCCGAGCCTTTCGAGCCCGCCGGAGGGCTGCCGCTTCCGCGATCGGTGCCCGCTCGCGATCCCCGAGTGCGCGACGTGGAAGACGGAGCTTCTGCCGGTCAGGCCTGCCCATGCATCGCGCTGCCTCCGTCACGGCGAGGTTGGAATGGCCCTCAATGGCTGAGCGGCCGCGTGAGACGATTGTCGAGGCTCGCGGCGTTCGGCGGGAGTATCCGCTGCGGCGCGGAATCGTCCGCATCCTCCGTCGCCAGCCTCGCGAGACGCTGCGCGCCGTCGACGACGTATCGCTCCGGATCGTGCGCGGCGAGACGCTCGGCCTCGTCGGCGAGAGCGGTTGCGGCAAGAGCACGTTCGGTCGTCTGCTGCTCCAGCTCGAGAAGCCGACCGGCGGCGAGATCATCTACGACGGGCTGCTCGCAGGATCGAACGGCGGGATCCGCCGGAAGGCGCAGATCATCTTCCAGGATCCGTACTCCTCGCTGAACCCGCGCAAGACGGTCAGGTCGACGCTGGAGGAAGTGCTCTCGGTGCACAACCTGTGCCCGCGTGCGGAGCAGACCCAGCGCGTCGACGAGCTGCTGTCCCGCGTCGGGCTCTCCGCGGAGCTCGGCGACCGCAGGCCGCATCAGCTCTCCGGCGGCCAGCGCCAGCGCGTCGGCATCGCGCGCGCGCTCGCCGTCGACCCCGAGTTCGTCGTCGCGGACGAGGCGGTGTCGGCGCTCGACGTCTCCGTGCAGGCCCAGGTCCTGAACCTGCTGGTGAAGCTGCAGGAAGAGCTCCACCTGACGTACCTCTTCATCTCGCACAACCTCGGCGTCGTTAGGCACGTGAGCCAGCGCGTCGCCGTGATGTACCTCGGCAGGATCGTGGAGGAGGCCCCGACGGGCGAGCTGTTCGAGCGGCCGCTCCATCCGTACACGCAGGCGCTGCTCGAGGCCGTGCCCTCGCTCGACCCGGACGTCGTGACCGAGACCGTCGCCGTCGAGGGCGACCTGCCGAACGCGATCGACCCGCCGTCCGGCTGTCACTTTCATCCCCGCTGTCCCGCCGTCATGGACGTGTGCCGCAGGGAGTACCCGGCGCTCCGTACGGTCTCGGCCGGACGGGTGGTGGCGTGCCATCTGTACGAGGGCCCGCCGCCCACGCCATTGACGGATTGAAAGTTTCAGCTTATGTTGTCTGCTCCAACGGGGCGATCCGTCCCGCTCCGAGCGGAGGTTCATGATGCGAACCGGTTGTCTGCGAGCCGCCCTGCTCTGCGCATGCGTGCTCGTTGCGTCCCTTGCCGGGACGACACAGGCCGCAGGCGCCGCGGCCGGCGCGGGGTGTAAGGCCGTCCAGAAGGGCGGGACGTTCACGTTCGGCACCGACCTCGACGTGGTGAGTTTTGATGCGGCGAATACGCAGGACAATGGGTCGTTGTGGGCTGACATGAACGTGTATCAGCAGCTTGTTCGGTTGACGCCGGATGGGTCGAAGTTGGTTGGTGATCTGGCGCAGTCGTGGGATGTGAAGCAGGGCGGCAGGGTGATCGTCTTTCACCTGCGCCATGACGCGCGTTTCAATGATGGGTCGCAGGTGACTGCGGCTGATGCGAAGTTTTCGTTTGATCGGACTCGTTCGCCGAAGTCGGTGGTCAATTGGACGCTCGAAGCGGTCAAGTCCGATCGTGTGGTCGACAAGTTCACCTTCGAGGTCACGTTGAAGCAGCCGTGGGCGCCGTTCCTCAACGACATCAGTCTCTGGGGCGCCTCGATCATGTCGCAGACGGCTGTCAAGCGTCTGGGCGCGAAGATCAAGACCCAGCCGGTCAGCTCCGGCCCGTTCTGGGTGGCCGACTTCAAGCCCGGCCAGTACGTGCTGCTGAAGCGCAATCCGTATTACTGGCAGAAGGACAGCTGCGGCAATCGCTACCCCTACCTCGACGCCGTGAAGCTGCAGTACCTGCCGAACGACAGCACGCGGATGGCAAAGCTGCAGGCAGGCGCGATCGACGCGGCCGTCGATGTCCCCTACAACCAGATCAACTCGCTCGATTCCCAGCCGAACGTCTCGGCGACGACGACGCCGCAACTCGGGATCGTCTCGATCGCGCTGAGCCAGCGGAACCCCAACCTCCGCAACCCGAAGGTCCGCCAGGCGATGAACTACGCGATCGATCGCGGTGCGATCGTCAAGGCCGTCTTTTTCGGGCACGCCACGGCGGCGACGTCGCCGATCGATCCCGGTGTGTACTTCTGGTCGAAGAAGTACGGGTACCAGTACAACCTCGCGAAGGCGAAGCAGTTGATGAAGGAGGCCGGGGTCACGGGCTTCCAGACGACGCTGCTCACCGTCTCGGGCGACTCGATCTCCTCCGGCATCGGCGTGATCCTCCAGGACGAGCTGAAGCAGATCGGCATCGACGTGAAGCTGCAGGCGCTCGATGGGACGACCGAGTTCGGCCGGATGCAGAAGAAGCAGTTCGACATGGCGTACATCTACGGAACGAGCGACAACCTCGATCCGAACGCCAACATGCTGTTCTGCTGCGTCTCGGACGGCGGGGCCTTCGCCTCGTACACCGACTGGAAGAGTCCTCAAGCAGATGCGCTCTTCCGCAAGACGCAGACGACTATCAACTTCGCCCAGCGTGCGAAGCTCTTCGACGCCTGGCAGAAGATCGTGATGGAGGATGGCCCGCATCTGTGGCTCGTCAACCCGACGAACCGTTTCGCGTACCGCGACAACGTGCACGGCTTCTTCATCCAGAACACGGCACACTGGCCGCTCTGGGTGGTCTGGAAGAGTTGACCGGATCGAAGGGTCGGGCGCCCTCGGCGCCCGACCCGCTTTCTTTCCCGAGGACGGCGACTCGTTGATGCCGGCGACACTCGCGCACGGTGTCTGGGGAATCCTCGCCACCCCGTTCGGCGACGACCTCGGGATCGACGAGGGCTCGCTCGAACGGCTCGTGGATCTGTACCGGCAGGCCGGAGCTGCCGGCGTCGTTGCGCTCGGTGTGCTCGGCGAAGCGGCTCGGCTCGACTCGAACGAGCGGCGCCGAGTCGTCGAGCGAGTCGCAGCCGGCGGCCTCCCCGTCGTCGCCGGCGTCTCCGCTCTCGCGACGGCGCCCGCGGTCGAGGAAGCGGTGCAGGCGGCCGAGGCCGGCGCCTCCGCCGTGATGGTGCTCGTCTCGACGTCCGACGCCGACACGCTCGCCGCACATCTCGCCGCGGTGTCGCAGGCGTGCGGCACGTCGATTGTGGTGCAGGACCATCCTGCCACGACGAACGTCTCCATCGGAGCGGAGGCCCTGTCCCGCGCGGTCGACGTCTCTTGCGTCGCGGCCGCGGTGAAGGAGGAGGCGCCCCCGACCGCGCCGGCGGTGGCACGGCTGGTCGCCCGCGTGCAGGTGCCGGTGTTCGGGGGCCTCGGCGGCGTGAACCTCCTCGACGAGCTGGCGGCCGGCTCGTCGGGCGCCATGACCGGGTTCGCGGTGCCGGAGGCACTCGTGGCCACAGTCCACGCGTTCGCGCAGAGGGGCTACGACGCAGCGCGAGAGGCCTATGTGCCCTGGCTGCCGCTCGTGCTCTTCGAGGCGCAGCAGCCGGGCGGCGTCGCCCTCCGCAAGGAGATTCTCCGCCGACGCGGCGTGATCGCCACGGCCCGTGTCCGAGCGCCCGGCCTGCCGTTCCCGCGCGAGCTCGATGCCGTCCTCGACGCGCACCTCGCCGCGGTCGACCTCCCGATGACGGCGGGCGCGCGGACATGAGCACGCTCGTCGTCACCGGCGGCCTCGTCGCTGCCGAGTACGGAACGTTCCGCGCGGACATCGTCGTCCGCGACGGTCGTATCGCGGCGCTCGTCGACGACTCGTCGGGCATCGAGGGGGAGCGCTTCGACGTGAGCGGGGCGGTCGTCTTCCCCGGGGGCGTCGACATTCACACGCATCTGCGCGAGCCGTCGCGGATCGTGCGAGAGGGCTTCGACTACGGCACGGCGTCCGCGGCGGCCGGAGGCATCACCACCGTCGTCGAGATGCCGCAGGCTGATCCGCTCGTCCAGGACGTCGACAGCTTCCGCACGAAGCTCAAGGCGGCCTCGAAGGCGTCGCTGCTGGACTTCGGCCTCTATGCGGCAGCCACTGGACAGTCGGAGGACGAGCTTGAAGCGCTCTTGCGCGAAGGCGCCCTCGCATTCAAGGCGTTCATGTGCGCATCGAGCCCCGGCTACCCGCGGCTCGACGACGCCGGGCTGCTCGACTGCCTGCGCGCCGTCCAGCGGCTCGACTCGATGCTGATCGTCCACGCCGAGAACAACGAGCTGCTCCAGGCCGGCCTCGCGCGGATGGCCGACGAGGGGAGGACCGACCCCCTGGCGCACGCCGACTCCCGGCCGCCGGTGGTCGAGACGACGGCGATCGCCACGGTCGTGCGGCTCGCCGAGGAGGCGGGGGCGAGGCTTCACGTCGCGCATGTGAGCACGGCGGAAGGCGCGTCGACGGTCGCCTCAGCACGGGCTCGCGGTGCGCAGGTCACGTGCGAGACGTGCCCGCAGTACCTCCTGATGGATCTCGACGACCTCGTGCGCCTCGGCCCCTGGGCGCGCTGCGCGCCCGCGATTCGGAGCCGTGCAGAGGTCGAAGCGCTCTGGCCGCTCGTTCTCGACGGCACGATCGGCGCGATCGCGTCCGACCATTCGCCCTACACGTACGAGGACAAGGAGCAGGGCCGCGACGACATCTTCAAGGCGACCCTCGGCCTAAACGTGATCCAGGTGATGCTGCCGGGCGTCTTCGACGAGGGCGTCGAACGCCGCGGGCTCAGCTACACCCGATTCGCGGAGCTCTCCGCCGCCGGCCCGGCGCGCATTGTCGGCCTTTACCCGCGCAAGGGCTCGATCACCATCGGGGCGGACGCCGACCTTGCGATTTGGGACCCGGACGCGCGCTGGGACATCCGGCGCGACGAGCTCCTGAGCCGCTTCCCCTGGACGCCGCTCGAGGGCCGGACTCTGCGCGGACGCGTGACCGCCACGATCAGGCGCGGCGAGTTCGTGTACCGCGACGGCGCGATCTGCGCCGAGCCCGGCAGCGGAGTCTTCCTGCGCGGTGACGCGCAGATGTCGGAACCTGGGTTACATCAAGCAATCGGAGGACGATGATCAAGCGCATCAAGCATCTGGCCATAGCGGTGGCTGACCTCGACGTCGCAGTCGACGGCTACAAGGCGCTGCTCGGTGTCGACAATCCTCGCCGCTACGACTGGGAGCAGGGACAGTCGCGCGAAGCGCACTTCGACTGGGGCGAGGTTGAGCTCCAGCTCTGCCAGTCGACCGTTCCCGACGGGCGCTTCGCGCAGCACATCGCCCGCTCTGGCGAAGGGCTCCAGCACGTCTGCCTCGAGGTCGACGACATCGAAGCGTCGATCGCGAAGGCCGTCGAAGCCGGCGCCGAGCTGAAGCCGTGCAAGGCGTGCGACACGGTTGGGCCGCATGCGCACAGCGAAGGGTGGGTGGCCTTCCTCGCGGGCCAGGCCGTCCCCGGTCTCGAGGTCGAGTTCATGCAGGTGTACAAGGACGGCGAACGGCCGGCCGAAGTCGCCACCGGCGTCTGAGCGCGCGTGCACGAGGCCGAGCAGCTCAGGACGGTTGCGGCTGCCGTCGAGCCGGCCCGTCTGCTCGGCCGGCTCGACGAGCTCGCCCGGATCGGCGCGGATCCGGCCGGCGGCGTGACGCGCCTTGCGTTCTCTGCGGAGGAGCGTGAGGCCGAAGAGTTGGTGGCCGAATGGATGCGGATCGCCGGCCTGACCGTCCGCTACGACGAGTTCGGCAACATGTTCGGGGCGAGCGACGGCGCCGCTGGAGGCGCCGTTGTGAGCCTCTGCGGATCACACCTGGACACCGTCCCGAACGGCGGCCGGTTCGACGGCGCCCTGGGGGTCGTGGCGGCAATCGAGGCCGTCGAGGCGATGCGCGCAGTCGAGCAGCTGCCGGTGATGCCGCTCGAAGTGGTCGTCTGGCGGTGCGAGGAGCCG
>Ga0209514_10005985_pt1 | contig 15160 bp, 8 predicted proteins | sample Subgrocontami58m_FD_187452 | JGI IMG/M metagenome (GOLD analysis project Ga0209514, IMG submission 187452) | Subsurface groundwater microbial communities from S. Glens Falls, New York, USA - GMW37 contaminated, 5.8 m (SPAdes) (version 3) | ecosystem: Environmental > Aquatic > Deep subsurface >...
GTCGCAAAATAGAGCGCAACCCTGATGCGAAGGTCAAATCAATCTGTGGATTTACCTGTATCTGATTCACGCCATCCATACTGTATTCCACAGGGTCTTCCACCGTTACAATCTTTATCTCCGGTGAAATTATTTCCTTGAGCACGGCGTACAGGGTCGTCGTCTTACCGCTTCCCGTTGGCCCTGTCACCAGCAGCATGCCTTCCGGCTTATTTATCATACGTCGAAACTTAACCAAAAATTCCTGGTTGAATCCCAGTTTTTCCAAGTCGAGCATAACCGCAGTTCTATCCAAAATCCTCATTACCACGCCCTCGCCATGGCTCATCGGGATAATGGAGACCCTCAAATCCACCTCTTTGCCCGCCACCTTCATCTTGATTCGTCCGTCCTGAGGCAGCCGCTTCTCGGCAATATTCAGCTTAGCCATGATTTTAATACGGGAAACGATGGCATTATAAATTTCACGGGGCGGCGGTGCAAGCTCCCGCAAAACTCCATCTACGCGATACCGCAACCGTGCGTTTCTTTCAAAAACCTCCAGATGCACATCGCTTGCCCCGACCTCTATTGCCTTCGTCAATACGCTGTTCACAAGCCGTATAACAGGCGCCTCAGAGGCCATATCCCGCAACTGTTCGACGTCTTCCATTACCTCAATACTGGAAGTAACGGTATCCTCTTCTTTAATATCGCCCTCATACAGGCTCTCAAGAGAGGCCAGGATGTCTTTTTCACAACCTGCATATACCCCTATTTGTTTATCTGTGGCGGAGGCGATAGTCTCTACCAGCAGAGAATCCTGAGGATCTGCCAGGGCAATATCTAACATACCATCGTATGCCCTGAGCGGAAGCACACGATTTGTCACAAAGAATACCTTGGGTACGCCCTCTATCAAAGGATATCGGTCTTCCTTTTTCTTCTCCCAAATCGGTATCTGTAACAATTTACCGTAGGCAAGCCTGAGGTCTTCCTCGGAAACCGTTCCCAAATCAATCAGGATGCGCCCCAATTTTTGACCTGTCTGCTTCTGTACCTCAATGGCACGATCCAAATCGGCCCGGGTCACCTTGCCAATTTCCGCTAACACATCGCCAATAGTATAAACTGCTGTTTGATCCATAATATATTCACACAACAAGTAATGTTCAGGAATTTGTAACAGTTTAGTTTTTTGAAAAATTCCAGTAATAACGCAGTTATCATGCACCGTAGTGGCAATTCATGAATTGCCACTACATACTGTCACAAAGGCATTTTCAACTGTTAATGTTTTTCAAAAAACTAAACTGTTACAGAAATTCAAGTTGGGTTGGGTTTTAAAAGACAAAAACCCAACGACTTTTATTTTTTACCCACCCCTCAATCGTTCGACTGAGCTCACGACGAAGTCCCCTCCCAAGAGGGGACTTCTCAAATTCCCCTCTTGAGAGGGGTAGGGGTGTGTTTATTAATTGCTTAATTAAAAAAGATTGAAAGTCTGAACATTAAATTCGGCCTTCAGCGACTTTTAAATACAAATATTCACGACAGAGGGCCACCCCCTTCTCCCCCTCCAGAGGGGGATTAAGGGGGAGGCGCTTTTGTTTGAAATTCCTTGAACATTTAATGTAGGGGTTGAAAATCTTCAACCCCTACGTACATGTTAGGAATTTCCCTTTGCGTAACAGTTTAGTTTTTTGAAAAATTCCAGCAATAATGCTGTTATCATACAATGTAGAGGCAATTCATGAATTGCCCCTACATACTGCCACACATGCTTTTCAACTATTGATGTTTTCAAAAAACTAAACTGTTACCCCTTTGCTGGTTCACTCGTCCGCAATTGAATCAAAAGGTTTCGGTTCAGAGGTGCTTAGCAAAAATATTTTGCCCATGTTTAACAACATTTACGATTTACGAATTACCCTCCCCCTGTCCCCCTCTGGAGGGGGAGAAAGGGGGAGGTAAATCCCAAATCGTAAATCGTTCGACTGGGCTCACGACGAAGTCTAAAATCGCAAATTCCCATGCAGGGACTCTTCCAATCCGTCCAGGTTAGGAATATTGTCCCACCAGCCTGACATTTCGGACAGCCCTCTCACTCCCAGCTCAACACATCCTTATCCTCTCCGTCCCCACCGGAATTGCCGTCCGCGCCATACGAAACGATATCGTAGTCCCCTTGTTCACCCGGATAGGTATAAACATAATTATTCCCCCAGGGGTCTTTTGGGATAAACTTCTTTTTTAAATACGGCCCCTTCCAATAAGTAATCCCCTGCGGTTGTATAACAAGCGCCTCTAAGCCCTGTTCCTGCGTGGGATACTTCGTGGTATCGAGTTTATACATCTCCAGGGCGCTCGAAAAGCCCTCAATTTGCTGCTTGGCAACCGTTTGACGGGATTCGCCCACCCGGCCGATCATCTTCGGGCCAATCAATGCGGCAAGCAACCCAATGATAATCATCACAATCAGCAATTCCAGTAATGTGAAACCACCCGTTCCCAACAATCGCAGCTTCCGCTTATTTCCCATATCCTGTCACTCCATTTACTATTATTCCAAAATATTTTACAATTCAAATGGGGCAGGTTTCAAACCTGCCCCTACGGATATACACGGCGGAAGACACACACCCGACCCCTCTGCCAGCGTTCCCATTTTGTTGGCAATCTCACCCCACTGCTTGAATGCCCTTTTCCTGTCTTCCCGCATCTCTTCTTTAAATGCACGCATCTCATCTTTAAAATCACTCATTTCATCTTTAAAACCCCTCATTTCATCCTTAAATTCACACATCTCGTCTTTAAACTCCCGAAGCTCCTTCTCCGTCTGCATCTGAGAATTACCAACATTTCTGATGTATTCCTCAAGCACCTTCTCAAGATTGTCAACTCTGTCTTTCACAGACGGCATACATGCCTCCTTTCCATTGCACGCGTCTTTATTTTATCTACCTTTTGGACGCGCAGCAATGCGTTTCTACAAAATTGAAATTCCTGAATATCGAGTTTTAGACGTTGGATGGTTAAATGGCTAGATGGTTGTTATAGTAAACGACTTAAATAAGTTGACATTGAATGCTTGTCATTCCGAGCACATTCACTTCGTTCAGTGTAAACCCCGCGAGGAATCTTAGGATTTCTCAGTCGCTCTGCTCCTTCGAAATGACAACTTTCTTTTGTCGTTCACTATAGTTATCAACCATCTAGCCATTTAACCATAAAGTATTAGATTTAGTAATCACTCATCTTCGTCAGCCTCGTCATCCTCATCTAATTCGTCATCCGCACTCATGACATTGTCTAATCCATCCATTTCTACGTCTTCTGTTAATTTAACAGAATCTTTTGATTTATCAATATTTTTTTTGATTTCCTCTTCATCAGGGGTTTCTTCATCCCTTGCATAACGAACGACCTGTTCCATCTCTTCATTGATTTTATAATAGGCCATCGCACCCAAAGGCTCTACATGCAACACAGCCACCATATTATCACAAACGAACCCCAGTTTGTCTTCCAGGGCAGTTCCATTTGGGTAAAACGTCAAAATCCTTGTTTGTTCATCCTTCGCTTCAATTTTATCGGTAAACACCTCTATTTCACGGGGCATTATGAATATTCTTTTATCCTCATTATAGCAATACCCTCCCCGTAAATCGAAAACAACATTGGTCGCCTCAGCGCTTGACATCGCCTTAATACGCGCCTCCCTGAGAAAGTATACCAGCTCGTTCATCGTTTTTCTGAATCTTATAGAATCAAGGGAACCTGTAAACCTGGGAACCGCCACAGCAGCTATGATGCCAATGATCACCAGAACGACAATTAATTCAATTAATGTAAAACCTTGTTTCTTTCGCATAAGATATTAACCACGGAAGCACGGAAATAAAGTAACAGTTCACCGCAGATGCCTGCCCTCATGGAAATGGGGGGCGCAAAGGACGCAAAGAAAAAACGTAGCAGTTCACCCCCTCTCCTAACCCCTCCCACCAGGGGCGGGGAATACTCATTGCCCCCTTGTATTCCTCCCCCTGTCCCCCTCACTGAGGGGGGAGAAAGGGGGAGGGGGAGGTTTAGGTGGGGGTGAACTATTACGAAAAAACATCCAAACTGGAGCGAGTCGGAGCATGTAGCACGACATTTATGTCGCTGTCCTGCGAACTGAAGTTCGCGCTACACAGACGGTAAAACCCGGTTTTTATTAAGGTTTTTAGTAGAGACAGGTTTGAAACCTGTCTCTACTAAAAAATAATACCTTTGCGCTCTTTGCGCCCCCCATTTCCATGAGGGCAGGCATTTGCGGTGAATTGTTACTAAAAAAGAAAGGGGCGTCATACCTCCCGGCATGACACCCCTTTTCTTTAACTTCTATTGACTTCTCAACGTTCCCCTGTACATTGCGACCAGGGATACGTTATTTTACTTCCTAACCTTCACGGTCATCGACTTCTTCGCATCTCCTGCCTTGAACGTGACCCTTGCGCTACCGGTCTTCTTCTTGGCAGTAATTGTGAATGTCGCCTCACCACTTGCGTCCGTTGTAGCGCTTGGCGTTATCGATATGCGCTTCTTACCAGCCGCATTGATCGTCGCCGTTACATCCTGACCTTCCAAGCCTTCATCGTCGCATGTCACCGTCACAGTCACATCACCACTCTTGTTCCTCTTGAGCGACAAGCTGGTCGGAGACACTGAAATTGCCTCAGGCTCGACGCATTCCGGTGTTGGTGTTACTGCTGGTGTTGGTGTAACAACCGTCGATGGTACCAAATTGAAATCGGCCACTACTGCACTGCCAGCTACCACCGTAACAGTCTGTGAAGCGGAATCAAAGCCTGTCGCTGACGCGGTTAACGTGTAATCGCCTGCCGTTACCTCCGCAATCGTATACGTACCATCAGGCCCTGTCGTTGCCGTAAATCCACCCGTGTCTGTAGATACCGTCGCCCCAGGTATAGGTACTCCACCTGTCGAAACAGTACCCACAATAACACCTGTTGTTACTGGCGGTGGCGTTGGACCTGGCGTTGGCGTTGGCGTTGCTGGACCAGGCGTCGGTGTTGGTGTTGCTGGAGCTGGCGTTGGTGTTGGCGTTGCAGCCGCAGCCGCTACCGTAGCCGTATCCGTCACCGTCCTTGAAGATCCAGTTGTGTTAACTTCATCAATGTAATTGATCTTCAATGTATCACCTTCAGCAGCCTTAATTTTGCTGAATTCCGTAGTGTCTCCACTCGACGCAACTTGAATCGAACCTAAGAATGTACCTGTATCCACACCAGACTCAACCATCCTTACCTTCGTACTATTTACCGAAGATGTCTGGATGAATACATCGCTTAAGAGAGATTGAGCTGTAGTCCTGCTCGTATTCCTCTCTGCATCGACTAGCGTTACCGCCGCATATGTTTCCAAGGTATATGAATCGGCACCAAAAGCCAAGGTTGCATCAGATGCGCTGAACGATAGATTCTTCGTAGCCGAAGATGCAGAAGGAGAAGTATCGGTGTATACGACATTAGCGATACCGCCCTGGACTGTTTTTATCGTACCACTGCTCGCACCTGGTCCACCACCTGAGGTTGTTGTTCCTGTTGTAATTGTGGCGAGGAACGTACCCGTGTTTACCCCGCTCTCAACAAAGTTCATCGTCAAATCTGTTCCAACGGAGTAATTTGAACCCGTTACCTTGAGCGCCGTGGTCAACGTATCCGTAGAAGTTAAACTTGTGTTTCTGTCAAGGTCTACAACCGTAGCAACGATGGTATCACCAGACAGGTAAGCCGTGTCCTTGCTCAAGCTTAAAACTCCCAACGATGTTACGATGGCAATAGGGCTGGTAGCTGTGTAACTGCTTGAGTTATCAGCTGCTGTTGCATTTGGTGAATCGTTGTAAAATACATAAACGTTACTACCATTAGAAACCTTTAATATATTAGTGCTGTTTGTCGTTGCTGATCCGCTGGATAACTGGAAGGAACCTTTAAACGTTCCCGTGTTGTTATCCGTCTCTGTGAGCGTAAAATCAATTGCATTCCCACCAGAAGCCTGATCAACTGAAGAACTGAGAATATTGCTCAGGGTGCTAGCATATAAAATCTTTGCTGTGCCACCGTTCTTAAATGCCCTGTTTACGTTTCCGGTTGATGAACCAGAAGGCAATCCCAAGCCATTCTCATTCCGGAAAATAATAATTCCGGTACCACTTGTTGTAGCATTTTCCTCAAAAGTTGTCTGCTTGCTGCCTGTTGAGGTGTTTAGATCCTGATCAACCAGAGTAACAACTACAAAGGTATCTGGACCTGACGTCCCGGTTATGTCCGTCGATAACGACCCGGTGTAAGCCGTAAAGCCCACATTGGTGGTAGTTATAGCAAGTGTATCACCACCCAGATATGCATTGCTTGCACCCACAGCATCATTGTAACGGACCTGATAGGTTCCGCCATAGTAACCGCCGAGACGGAAGTATACGGTACCAGCAGCGTTAGTATCTAGCCTCTCAGTCATCATGTCGTTTCCAATAACCTGTACCCATGTATTCTTTGGGGTGAATGCCGTTGAATTGGAAAGCTTTGTTACTGAAAGCGTTGTCGCACCAGGACTGCAAACCTCGGCAAACTCCTGAACCGACCCGTCAAAAATCCTTACCACTGAACCCGTTCCAATAAAACTAGAAAGATCGCTATAACCCGCACTTGTAAATACCAATGTCGAGGTACCTGTAAAGTCAGATATCACGCTGGTAACGGAGAGCGATGTATCTGTTGTCAAGCGGGCTGCCGTATAATCAAACCCGATCGTTCCCACAAACGTGCTAGAATTTGCGCCTGTCTCCACTATCGGAACGGATATCCAACGTGTTCCATCCGGCGAAATTTCTACCGTGTTATCCAATCCGTCAAGTCTTGCAACAAACGATGAGGTTGACGCCGAAGACAGGAAGCTGTCTGCGCCAGAAGAAGTACCCCTTATCAGAGGTACGGAACTTACTGATTGTGTACCCAAACTGAACGTAGTGCTACCTGAAGTAAGAGGGTCTTGGAATGTACCCGTTAATGAATTTGGCACCATCCATACGTAAGTATTGTCAGTGCTAGAAATCCTTACGGTTTGAGTACCAACACGGGAACCATCTGGATGTGATAAACTTAGCTGCTTACTGCTTGTAGAATAACTTTTTGCCGTTAAACGATCACCCCTGTTGTTGGTTGTTGTGCCACCCCATAAGCTAGTACCAGCCCCAACAGTTTCTTTTGACGAAGAACTCGTATTCAAGTTTCCATCAACAACGGTAATAGTTACGAGGTCGTTAATATCCGGCGCTGTGCCATCATTAGCTAAGGTACCTGTTTCACCGGAAACACCATATGCCAATGTTCCTGTTACTGTGCCTGAGGTGCCACCAGCATTTAATTCATCCAGGTAAGACACCTTCAATGTATCTCCACTGCGTGGACCAGCTAATTGGAAAGTGCCAACAGAAACCGTTACAGAGCCACCGTTACCTATATCATTATAAGTAGTTCCTGTACCTCCAGCAGTGATAGTGGTGGTTCCAACAAATCTACTTATTGCAACCAAACAATAGTTAGTACCTTCTACCAACTTAAGTAAACCAGACGTATTTGTACCTTGATTTGAGGTAGAAGCAGGGTTGCCAAATGCAGTAGTTGTAGTGCCTATGGCAACTACTCTTGTCGTAGTGATTCCAGATGTTACTCCAGCTATACCAAAAGTATCGGTACCTTTTGATGAAAAATTACTTCCTGTAGTAAAACCAAGTACCGGTACTGGTGAATTACCTGTAGCCGTACCTGCTGTACTCGCTTCATATAAACCAATCCTGCCTGACGAAGCATTTGTTTCAATAATCTTAAATGTGCATCCTACAGCGCCTAATGTAGTAGTACCTAAAGTAATATCTCCGCCTGTATAAACGGCTGTAGAGCTAGAGCCAACCACTACGTTACCTTTAAGATCAGAAGATCCTACTGTTGTAGAGGTACCAAACACCTTACCATTCGCTGTAAATACACCCGTATTATTACCCGTTTCAACCAGCATAACATTCCGCGCTACAATGCTTGTGCCACCAAGTGATAATGTCGATCCAGTGGTCTGGTCAATAGCCTCAATCTGCACCCTGGATGAACCTGTCCCAGGAGAGCCTGATAATAGTACGCTTCGATCAGCAAACCCAATTACATCCTTCATAACCGGGTTCAAATTCTCATCCTGATCTGTAATACTTAAAATGAGATTTGTTGAAACGCTAGAATCCGTTGTCACAGCGCTTACAGAGCTTGGTGTAAAACTGAATGAGCCGCTGTTCGTTTTGATAAGCGCAGTATCAAGGGTAGACCCGCCATATAGCAATTCAAGCGTGTTTCCCGATGACACGGTAAGGGATGCATCTGATCCTGTTGTCGCATCACCGCCGGTATTTGCTACTAATTCTTTCAGGTTTACACCTAATACGGTTGTACCCAAGGCAGGGAAATTGTGGCTACCGGCATTAAAATCCTCAACATAGCCAGATGTCGTACCTACAGGATAAATTACTGATTGCGTTGAACCTGTGGTAGTAAATACAGTAGTCGTACCGCCCGTCTCTTTTAAGACAAAAGACGTGGAGTTTGAACCTGCTTTTACGGTTACGGTGATCGTGTCTTGACTATTGGTTGTATTGCCTGATGAATCCGTTACAGAGATCCATGCGCGATCAAAATCATTTGTGTCACTATAGGATGGGAAATAATTATCCCTGTCTAAACTACCCGTTGCGGCCTGTGCATTCGTAGACACACCCACCGCAAGGGCTATTGCCAGCATAAACACGCTGACAATGCTAAACCAACTTATTTTTTTACTACTTATTTTCGGTCTTTTCATACCGTCAATTCTCCTTTTTTCTATTGAAACTAATAAGACCTGAATTAAAGATAAACTCTCTTATACTAAGTTCTCTATTCTTTAAAAATCCAACTGTAGCAGAGACAGGTTTTAAACCTGTCTCTACGCTTTTAGACGCACCGCAGTGCGTCTCTACAACAAAAAATACCTTTGATCTCCCAATCAACTTCAACCCCTTTTCACCTCTCCATCACCTCCTTCTTCGAGAAATGGCCAGGCAAGAGATGGGAAAAAACTAAGCGTTGTTTTTCCCGATATTTCCTCCTTTCTTCTAAATAAATGCAGTATGTTTTAATCTAAAATGTTTAATGATATACGCTAACTGCTATTTTTAACCTGTGGAAATATAGCATGCAAACGTTTTCCCGTCAACAAAAAAATTAAAAATTTTTGGTAATAGTTTAGTTTTTTGACAAATTCCAGTACTACCTAAAAACGACAAACCACAGATTGGGTGATGGGTGAATGGTTAAATAGCTCCTAATGTAGCAGTCCCCCCCCTCCCCTAACCCTTCCCACCTGGGGCGGGGGAAAAACGTTTCCTCCCCCTGTCCCCCCCTCGCTGAGGGGGAGAAAGGGGGAGGGGGAGGCCAGGTGGGAGTGTTGAGCTGTTACCTCTTAATAATTGCCTCGGACACAGACTTGCCTGCAGGTTACGCAAGCAGGTAAACGCTGATTTACACTGTTTTCCAACGACATAAATAATCATTGGAGTGTAGAGACTGGTTTGAAAGCTGTCTCTACGCTATAAAACCCCCCCTGCCCCCTCCCAAGAGGGGACTTCTTAATTCCTCCCTTGGCAGGGGGGAGGGGGGGTAAAGATACTAGGGCTCGAGTTAATCCCCCTTAAAAAGGGGGAATTGAGGGGGTTGTGTTTTTTCTGGGCTATCCCCGTTTTCACGAGGACAAGTTTACAACCCCCTAGCCCCCTTTTTTAAGGGGGATTTTTTGTCTGTCATTACCAAAATCCGCATAAATGAATGCATGGGAATTTCAATTTTTGTAGAGACGCATTGCATGCGTCTCTATATTTATATGTATAAGGTTACAGGGTTTTTCTGTTAATTTTTTGTTTTGACTTCTCGTTACCGCCTTGTTATCATCTCGCTACATTGATACTAGCCTAACATTAGATTATGCCTTCGGCAACTTTTTTCTGGATAAACCGTTTCATCATAGGGGCTGAAAATCGTTCGACTGAGCTCACGACGAAGTCTTCAGCCCCTCCCAGAATTGAAATTCCTGAACATTAAATTAGGCCTGTGGCAACCTGGTAGGAGCGATGGGCGCTTACTCACCATTGAGTATTGCCAGTCGCTGTCAGGAGACGGCTCCTACCAAAAACTATACATTAAATTAGGTTTCCTCTTTTAGAATTTTTCTAAAATTACGCCACCCATGCCTATAGGTTTAGAACAATCTAGCACGACATTAAAGGTTCCCCAACGCAAGGCAACGCCTTCCGATAACGAGGGTGGCTCCATACTACCGGAAATATTAGCTGAGTTAAGGAAGTCCGTTCCTGGTCAGCAGTTCGATATGTGGTTCTCTTGTCTTAAAATTTCCTCTGTTGATGAAAGCAGTATTACATTTATTACACCAAATAATTTCATAAAGGAATGGTTTTATGGTAATTATAAGGACACTTTCTCTGGCGTAGTTTACAGGGTGTTGAATTCCTCGCGAGAGGTGATCTTCCTTGCAGAGGATGAAGCTCTTAAACAATCAACAACTTCATCCATCGCTTCAAATGGTACTCATACGTCTCTCAGTGAATTACCCGCATATGAAGGGCGTATGAATTCTCTAAATGGATATTACCGCTTTGAAAATTTCATCGTAGGGCCTTGCAACAGATTAGCGCACGCTGCTGCGGTTGCCGTTTCTGAGTCCCCGGGTCTCGCATATAACCCTCTTTTTATACACGGCGCTTCAGGGCTCGGAAAGACACATCTCTTGCATGCCATAAATAACGTGCTCCTGTCCAGGCGCACGATAAGAACTCTTTACCTATCCTGTGAGCAATTTGTAAACCATTTTATTTCTACGATACGATCGAATACTTGGGACGAATTCAGAAATCTTTACAGGAACCTGGATGTGCTTCTGCTCGACGATATACAATTCTTTGAAAACCTGCAAGGCTGCAGGGAGGAATTTTTCCACACGTTTAATGCGCTTTATAATGCCAGGAAACAGATTGTTATCACGAGCGACTGCCCGCCGGAATCTTTAAGCTCCCTTGAGGACAGACTCATCTCTCGTTTCAAATGGGGGCTATTATGCAGCGTCGATAGTCCCACGATAGAAACACGCGTTGCGATTATCGAGAAAAAAGCATCGCTCATGAACATAAACCTGACACACGACTTCGCTTCTTATCTTGCGGAACACATACATGGCAACATCCGCGATATCGAAGGCGCAATTGTGCGGTTAGGCAAGGAACTAAAGGTTACGAGAAATACCATTACATTGGATTTTATAAAAAAGGTCATTCGTGAAGTAACAGGAATTAAAAAATCAGTAAGTATCGAAGCAGTTCTTCGTGCTGTTTCGGAAAGGTTTAACGTAAGTATATCTCAACTCCAGTCAAAGAGCAGGACACGAAGCCTCATATTACCTAGACAGATAGTAATGCATCTTTCCCGAAAACTAACAAATATGTCACTCACGGAAATAGGAGGATTTATAGGGGGACGGGACCACTCCACAGTAATCCACGCAGATGGAAAAATAACGAAGTTGCTAAAGAAAGATAAAAACCTCCTTTTTGTTTTACAAAAAATAGAAAGTGAACTACAGAGATAATATGTTCATAACATGTAAATTACTTTTACTTCTAATATCTGATTTTTAAAATCATAAAAAGTTTCCATTCTTTTTCCACAAAGTATCTACATGTTTTTGACAGTATAGCAAACGACGTTAGGTCTTTATAAAAAGAGGGTTACACAGGCGCTCATGAATTATGAACAATGTATAGTACTTCTATGATATAAATTTAGTTATACAATATAATATTAAGTACAGTAATTTCAATTCCCCATTTTCATGAGGACATGTTTGTAGAGACGCACAGCAGTGCGTCTAAAAAAGACAAAATAGAGACGCAAGGCATAAAGATTTAAGATTAAAGTTAGACAGGATTTACAGGATAAAACAAAACAAGAAATCTTGTAAATCCTGTTAATCCTGTCTAGAAGATTTAAGGAATGAGGAATAAAGTATGAACCTAAGCTTTAATGGAAATGAGTTGTATAAAGGCTTTAATTTAGTTACGAGTATTGTTCCATCTTCGACGATTAAACACGTATTGCAGGGGATAAAATTTGAAGTCCAGGCTGTAGAGACAGGTTCTAAACCTGTCTGTACATTGACGGCAACGGATCTGGAAGTTTTGGTTAAATATACGCTTTCGGCCAAGGAAATTGTGGGGGACGGCAGTATTGTTTTGCCGGCGGTTCGTGTTAACAATATATTGAGAGAATGGGCAGGAAATGAAGAGGTACTGGTGTCTTTCGACGGTAGTGGTTGTATTTTGAAGTCTGGAAAGGGTCGCTTTAGGATTGCTGGAGAAGATTCCAGCCAGTTTCCTGTGATACCCGTAGCGGACGTTAGGGGTTTTGTTGAAGTTGACGGCGGGATTATTGGCGATATGATAGGAAAGGTCATTCATGCGGCGTCAACGATGAGAGCCAGAAGCACGCTGTGCGGCGTATTTGTGAAAATAGACAATGAGGAAATTGTTGTGGCGGCAGCGGATGGGAACAGGTTATCTATGGTAAAGCGGAAGGTAGAAAATCCTGGCGGGGTTTCAATGAGTGGGATAGCTACTGTGAAGTGTTTAACATTCTTGCAGCGTTTCTCATCAGAGAGCAAAGGGTCTCTTAGAGTGGGAATAGGGGAGTCTCAGATACTTTTTATGGGTGAAAGAGGTGAGGTTGTATCACAGTTAATAGATGGGCAATACCCAAAGTATGAGGACGTTATACCAAAAGACAATGACAAGAGAGTAGAAGTGAAACGGGATGAGTTAATAACGGTAGTGAGAATGGCTTCATTTATGACGAGCGAGGGGTACCACGTTGTAAAATTTGTTTTTAAGGATGGCAGATTGACGCTGATGTCGAAGGCTGCAGAGGTAGGAGAAGCCGAGTTGGAAATTGATGCTAATTATAAAGGACCAGATTTCGAAATATGCTTCAACCCTGAATATGTCTTAGACGCCCTGAAGGTATCTGATAGTGAGACAGTCGTTATGGAGCTTAAAGACAATAGCAGCGCTGCATTATTCAGAACAGGTCACGAACAACTAAGCGTAATAATGCCTATTGAGTTAAAGTGATAATTATAAAGATAAAAGATTAAAGTTAGACAGGATTAACAAGATTTACAAGATTTCTTTTTTTGTTTTATCCTGTAAATTCTGTTAATCCTGTCTAGAGTATATAATGAGAGAACTTCCAGAAAGATATTTTACTAATAAGAAAAAAGTTTTAAGACTTAGTCAACTGTTAAAAGAAGCATTTCCAAAGAAAACCCTTATTGATAAGAATTGTCAGAAGGTGATGAGCGTATGGAGTGAAATAGTCGGTAATGAGATTTACAGGAGTACCAGGATTACAGGGATTAAAAATGGAATTATGTATGTAGTCGTGGAATCATCGGCAATGATTCATCATTTGACTAATTTTGAGAAGTACGCTATAATCCACAAAATTAATAACGTGATGGGTATGAAATACATTGAGGATATCCGATTTAAGGCAGGAGTTACGTAGTAAGAAGTACGATTTAAATCTCAAATCGTATCCTCGTAAATCTCAAATTATACCTCAAAATGGAGATTTGTAATTTCTTAACATGAAGGTAATACTACAATGGTAGAAGAAAGTAATTTAGCGCTGGAACAAGATATATACGATGCGACATCCATTAAGGTGTTGGGCGGCATAGAGGCTGTCAGAAAGAGGCCCGCCATGTACATTGGCGATACCACAGCCAGAGGTTTACACCACCTCGTGGAAGAGGTAGTTTGTAATAGTGTAGATGAAGCTATCGGAGGTTTTTGTGAAAACATAAGTGTGAAAATAAATCTGGATGGCAGTCTGACAGTCATAGACGATGGCAGGGGTATTCCTGTAGACACGCATGCAGAGACAAAGAAGTCCGCGCTGGAAGTGGTTATGACGGTGTTACATGCGGGAGGAAAATTCGAGCATAAGAGCTATAAGATTTCCGGCGGTCTGCATGGAGTTGGCGTATCGGTTGTAAATGCGCTCAGTGAGTGGCTGGAAGTGGAGGTGAGAAGGGATGAGCATGTATATTTTCAGAGGTATGAAAAAGGAGAGGTAAAGTCGCCTGTTGAGGTGCGCGGGGTAACCAAAAAGAGGGGAACAAAGGTAATATTCAAACCCGATTCCGAGATATTCGAGGACACAACGTTTTGTTTTGAAACGATAGCAAAAAGACTGCGTGAATATGCCTTTCTAAACAAGGGACTGAAAATAACGCTGACCGATGAAAGAACCGATAAAAGCGAGACATTCAGATATGAAGGGGGCATAAAGGCGTTCATAAAAGAGCTAAATGAGGGGAAAGAAGTAATTCACCGCGACATAATTTACTTCGAAAAAGAAGCGAATGGAACCATAGTCGAAGTTGCCATGCAGTACAATGATGGCTATAGCGAGAACGTGTATTCTTTTGCAAATAACATTAACACCATAGAAGGCGGCACCCACCTCAGCGGATTTCGGGCCGCAATTACGAGGACATTTAACAATTATGCAAAGGGTAAAGGGATTCTCAGCGAAGAAAAAGCGCCAACAGGAGATGATTACAAAGAAGGACTCACGGCCGTAATAAGCATCAAACTACCCGATCCTCAATTCGAGGGACAGACAAAAACAAAGTTGGGCAACCGCGAAGTGCAGGGTCTTGTTGAAGCAGTGATAAATGAACAACTTGGAATTTATTGTGAGGAAACCCCACCGACAGCAAAGGCTATTATTAATAAGGGGATTGAAGCCGCCAGGGCAAGGGAGGCGGCACGAAAGGCCAGGGATCTGACTCGAAGAAAAGGCGCGCTAAGCAGCGGAAACCTGCCCGGAAAGCTGGCAGATTGTTCCAGCCGGGATGTCGAGACCTCTGAGATATTCCTCGTTGAGGGTATTTCTGCAGGGGGAACGGCGAAGCAGGGAAGGGATCGTACGTTTCAAGCCATTCTACCGCTAAAAGGGGTTATCCT
>Ga0209514_10005986_pt1 | contig 15159 bp, 16 predicted proteins | sample Subgrocontami58m_FD_187452 | JGI IMG/M metagenome (GOLD analysis project Ga0209514, IMG submission 187452) | Subsurface groundwater microbial communities from S. Glens Falls, New York, USA - GMW37 contaminated, 5.8 m (SPAdes) (version 3) | ecosystem: Environmental > Aquatic > Deep subsurface >...
CGCGGGGCTCGAAACAGCAAGGAGAAGTCACATGGCTAACATCGGTTCCTTCAAGAAGTCCGGCAACGAGTACCAGGGCGAGATCGTCACCCTGAGCGTGCAGACCAAGGGCGTCCGCATCGTCCCCGAGGCCAACCGCTCGAATGACAATGCCCCTAGCCACCGGGTCTTCGTCGGCCGTGCCGAGATCGGGGCTGCCTGGTCGAAGCGCTCCAACGAGGGCCGCGATTACCTCTCGCTCAAGCTCGACGATCCGAGCTTCAACGCGCCGATCTTCGCCAACCTGTTCGACGACGAGGACGGCGAGGGGTTCACCCTGATCTGGTCGCGCAGCCGCAAGAAGAACGGCGAGTAAGCCGACGCCTCCGAGGCCCCGCCCGGTCCGCCGGGCGGGGCTTTTTCTTTGCCCGCCATGCGCGTTGAGGCCGTGGCGGCTGCATGAGGAGTAAGACTCCGCTGTCAAAGCGGTCAGATTTGAATGTTCCTCCGTTTGCACATGACGGTCGGCGTCTATCGAGTCGGGATTCAATGTCGTGAACTTGAGCGCGTCCGGCTCCGCCGGACCGGGCTCTATGCGTCCGCTTGGGAGGGGTTGGCGGCCGCACGAAGCCGCCCTTCGGTTAAAAAGCGGGGGAAGGGCGTCTTCGCCTTGCGGTAACGATCCCTCGCGCGATATCAGCTCTTCACGTTAGGTACGTCATCCTCGAGCAGTTCGGCAGGTCGCACACTCAGCGCCTGCGCCGCCTGCAAGATGGTCAGCAGGGTTGCATTCTGCAGGCCGCGTTCGATCGCGCTGACATGAGCCCGGTCAACGCCCATACGCTCAGCCACTGCCTCTTGGCTGAGACGCGCCGCTAACCGATAGCGACGGACGTTGGCTCCGAAGACCCTGCGAATATCCATCCGCAGGATAGGAGGCGGTCGCGTATTCTGGCGCTACGTACTATAATACGCGGCCATTTTGCTGGCATGACCATGTCTCTATGCTTTCATGCACATCAGGCTTCGATTGCCTCCACCGCGGCCTTGGTGGGTGCACGAGTTGGTTGACGTGATGCGCTGCGTGCATCGCCACCGACCCACTGTGCTGTGACAATGCCGTGGCCTGGGTTCCCGCGTATTTCTCCCTTCGCTTGCGAGCCGCCATGACCACACCTTCGTTCGACGATAGCCCACCTGCAAGCGCCCGGATCACCCCCTATGACGAGCGGCATTTCGTGACCTACCTCCGCCTGCTTGACGCTGCGGCTGAGGGCGCTGACTGGCGAGAAGCAGTGCGAATCGTCTTTGGTATCGATCCCGAGCGCGAACCCGAGCGCGCCCGCCTGGTCCATGACAGTCATTTGGCGCGCGCCCGCTGGATGACGGAGAAAGGATATCGTCATCTGTTGCGTCCACCGCTCAACTGACGGGCTTGTGTCAAAATAATCGCTCTCAGATAGACGCTTTGGGGTCGCTTTGGGTGACATCGCGCGTTCCGCGTTTGGGTTCTTCCACAACCTTTGGTCGCATGGAAGGCTTGGGTCGGTTAGCCCGCACAAGCTCTTGAGCACGGAGGTCGTGGATGACGAAGAGACCGGATTGGAAGTTACCAGATTATGTCGAGGCGCTGAAGGACCTCGATCGTGCCGGATTCGCGTGGGAGTTCCTGCGGCGCAATCCGGCATACCGGGACGACTACGCCGGAATTGCTGAAGACCCCGACGAATCGGAACTGAGCCCAGGGGCGGTTGGACGGCGCTGGGGGCTTTCCTTTCGCCTGCGATCCGGCACTCGACGCTTCTGCCGCGCCGGTTCTGTGGCGGCCGGATCTATTACCCCATGCAGTGATCCTCGTTCCTGCACCTGACGGCTTTAGTCACGCTTATCGCTTCGAGACCCTTGCCGACCTATCGCCGTTGTTGGGTACGGAACCCAGCGGCGAGCGCCATGGCGTTGTGAACGACTCCGATGGCCCACATCGCCTGTGGGTTCAAGGCTTGCGCACGGCGATGCCGATGGCGGCACTCGTTCCTCTGGATGAGACCGTTCTACTTCGTCTTGCCGGTCTGTTGCGCTTCAAGCGTCGCCTCGACGGCCATCCGGCAGGAGCCCTCCCGCGTGCCTGGCGGATAACGGCCCGCCTGCGTGACCGACTCCTCGGCATGATCCGTGCGCTGGACGGGCGCCTGGAGAGAGCGAGCTATCGCGAGATCGCGCAGGCGCTTTATGGCTCGGATGCCGTTGCCCGTTACCCCTGGAAGACATCATCCATCAGGGGCCAGACGATCCGATTGGTCGCAGACGCAGTGGCAACGATGAACGGGGGCTATCGAAAGCTGCTGCGCGCAAGCCGCTAGCAGCAGCGTGTCCCGCGCTCGCCACCGGCGCGGGGTGCCGCCGACAAAGCAAACCACTTCGTCATCCTCCTGCGCCGTCGTCCTCCGCCACGGTGATCGTTATCCCGCCGTCACCGCCGACGGCTCTCACCAGGATCATGGAGGTTCTCCCATGCCCGATCCCGCCGCCGGCCTGCCGCCACGGTTTCTCCGCACCGCTGAAGCTGCGCGATTTCTCAGCCTCTCGGGGCGCACTTTGGAGAAGCATCGGACCTACGGCACGGGCCCAACCTACCGAAAGATCGGGGGACGGGTCGTCTATGCCGTGGAAGACCTCAAGGCTTGGGCCGATCGCGGCGCCAAGACCTCGACGTCCGATCCGGGCGCCGGGACGGTGTTGCCGGCAAAGCCGCGGGTGGCAGTTTCGTTCGCTGTTCCCACCCGCGCGCGCCGCTGATCGGAACCGGAGGGTGACCGTTCAGCATAGGCGGGCGAGCGAGAGGGAGCAGCTCGATCTTTTCCGGGCGTTGCCCGGTGATCTCGCGCCGCGCGACGCACAAGATCTCATGGCCTATCCCTTCTTCTCCCTGGCCAAGTCCAGGCGCGTCCGGCCGATCGACTACCGAACCGGCGCCGTCGCCATCCGGGTCGAGGCCGTGCCCGACCACGGCATGGCGACCATCTGGGACGCGGACGTGCTGATCTGGGCGGCCTCCCAGATCGTCGAGGCGAGAGACACCGGATTGAAGACTTCTCGCCTGATGGCTGCGACTCCCTACGAGATCCTGACCTTCGTGGGCCGCGGCACCGGTGCACGGGATTACGATCGCCTGAAAGCCGCGCTCGACCGGCTGCAGTCGACCACGGTGCAGACCTCCATCCGCCAGCCGGCAGAGCGGCGGCGCCACCGCTTCTCCTGGATCAACGAATGGAAGGAGACTGCCGACGCGAACGGCCGGCCGCTCGGGCTCGAGCTGATCCTGTCGGACTGGTTCTATGCCGGCGTGCTGGACGACGCACTGGTGCTCACCATCGACCGGGCATACTTCGGTTTGACGGGCGGGTTGGAGCGCTGGCTCTACCGCGTCGTGCGCAAGCATGGCGGTCATCAGACCAGCGGCTGGAGCTTCGATTTTCTGCACCTGCACGCCAAATCCGGCAGCCTCTCGCCGCTCAAGCACTTCGCCTACGATCTGCGCGAGATCGTGCGCCGACAGACGCTGCCGGGCTATCGGCTGGTCATCGAGCGTGGACCGCGCGGTGCCGAGCGTCTCGCCTTCACGCCGGTCGTCCGCGAACCGTTCGTGACGACGTTGCACAGAGAGGGCCGAACCGCGCGTCCTGGGGACAAGCTGTGACTCGCCTCGTGCTATCGGGGACGGCGCCTGTCGTGCCATCGGGGACCCGATCCTCGTGCTATCGGGGACCGCAAGCGCCCGAAAACCCTTGGCGCTCAACAGGTTGGAGCGGCCGTAACCTCTCTAACTCAGATTCCTTCGGAATCTGTCTAACGGACCGCACTCATCCACCGCCCGGGATAACAGACGGACCGACAAGGGAGGTGGTCATGTACGCACCTCCGCTTGAGGACGGGGGTGGCGCTTGAGCGACCTCACCCATGTCGAGCTCCTGTGGTTCGAGAAGCAGACCGAGCACTGGATCCGCTTCGGCCGAGCCGTCGAGGAGCAGATCCTCGATCGGCGTCGGCGTGTCCTGTCCTTCCCCCCCGGCAGCATCTTTGCCTTCGTACGCTGGGCGGCCAACGATTACGGCACGGTGGCGTCGCGTATCGACATTCTGCGTGCCGTTCGACCCAGCGAAGCATGCGCAACGGTTCCTTATGTGCGTCCTGGCGCCGACATCCTGTTGCGAACATCCGGTTGGCCGAAGGTCAAGCACGTGCTGCAGATGATCGACATCGTCGAGTCGCTGGGCATCGATCCGGCTGATGCAGCGCCGGACTATTGGCGTCACGTTCACAATCGATTGTCGGCCGGCGAAGCGCTGAGACCTTACACTCTCGCACGTCACAAAGCCTGGCTTCTTCGGCAGCGGATTGACCCATGACTGGACGGGCGCAGATCCTCGTGACAGCGCTGGCCGGTGTCGGCGTCCTGACGCTAAGCCTCGCCTCGAGCTGGCTTCCGCTCTACTTGTGGAATGCCTCGGCAAGTGTCCCCCTGGGTCTTTACCGGCTGCAGGTCACCCGCGAGCGGTATGTCACAGAGCTGGTCGCAGTGATGCCGCCAGAGCCGCTCGCGACCTTCCTCGTAGACGGCAACTATCTGCCGCGAAGGGTTCCCATGCTGAAGCGCGTGCTGGCGCTCCCCGGTCAAACCGTCTGCAGGGAAGCCCTCACGGTCCGGGTCGATGAGATCGCGATGGGAGCGGCGCGTGAGCGTGACGGACGGGGGCGGCCACTTCCGATCTGGCGGGGTTGCCGCGTCGTCGCCGCGGGCGAGCTCTTCCTGATGAACTGGCAATCGGCGGACTCTCTGGACGGGCGGTACTTCGGGCCCATCCCGGCGTCAGCCGTCATCGGCCGCGCGCACGCCGTCTGGATCGAGAAGGAGGATTGACCATGCAGCGCTCTCTCACCCAAGCAGCGGCTTTTTTGTTCGCGGGCTGTCGTGACCCTTCCTCCTTCCCGGCCAAGCTCCGGCGAGCCGTCGCCCGATCGGCGGTGCCGATGGTTGTGATCCTGCTGGTGTCGGGCACGGCTGGGTCTGCTGGGAGGGCCCATGCCGAACTCGCTGTCGCTGCGCAGCCCCAAAACGCATCTGCCGCCGATCCCTATGCAAGCTTTGTCCACGAAGCTGCGCAGCGATTCGGTGTGCCGGCTTTCTGGATCAGCGCTGTGTTGGCAATGGAAAGTGGCGGTGACGTGCTGGCGCTCTCGTCACAAGGCGCCATGGGATTGATGCAGATCATGCCCAATACCTGGGCCGGTTTGCGTGCTCGTCATGGGCTGGGCACCAACCCCTACGAGCCACGAGACAACATTCTCGCCGGCGCGGCGTACTTGCGCGAGATGCACGATCGCTACGGATCGCCCGGCTTTCTGGCTGCCTACAATGCAGGTCCTGCGCGCTACGACGAATACCTGGCGAAGGGCCGCGAGCTGCCGTCCGAGACCCAGCTCTACGTCGCTATGCTCGTACCGCTGATCGAAGAAGGGCAGGCCAATGGCATGGTCACCGTCAGCCGCCGCGTCATGTCGTGGAAGGACTCGCCGCTGTTTGCTGCGCGTGATCAGGGCAGTTCCGCGGTCATGCCGTCTTCGCCCCGAATACCATCGGCCCGGTCGTCCGCCAGCGGTCCCGTTGCCGGCGTGCATGCACTGGCGCCTCAAGCGGACGGACTGTTTGTGCGCCATGGGAACGCCAAGCGGCTGCCGTAATGCGACGCGCCGGCGATCGTATGCTTTCGATCATTCCGGCGAAGGTGCTCATGAGGTTCGTCAGTCGGGAGTCCCAAAGTCATGGACGGCAAGATAAAGCGGGTTGCCCCGCTGCAGGCGCCATGCGCCTGAAAGCCTGTCTGCACGTTGTTTCTTGAGCAGCTCGCGGCAGCTTGTTGCGATGTGCGGGCGGCTCTTGAATCGATTTATCGTTTGCATTCAACGCTCCGAGCGCCGTCGATCGAAGGCATAACCTCCCGCCGCTACGCTGGAACGGCCTTTTCTACGCCACGCGACGACGCGTGTTTTCTGTCACTTGCAGGCCTTCGCTCGACTTCCAATCGTCATGCCATGGCACGCGATGACGACGATTTCCGACTCCGGCCCGGCAAGATCCGGGATCGTGGCAGTGCGCGGACTGGCGGACGCCGCGTCGGCGGCGTGCGCGCCCGCCCGCCCACCTTTGCAGGGCAGGTTCAACAGGCCATCCGGCGGGCCGGCGGCGATCCGTCCCGATTGAACGGGGCCGGGAAGGGACGCGGCCGGTTCAATGCGCGGGGGCGCGGCGCGCCGGTGGCGGCGGCGCTGAGAAGCCGGAGCGCCTGGAGCCGGCACGGTGGCGTCCGCACGCGGTCGCGGCGGGTCGCGGTCAAGGCCCGCGTCGTGAAGCTCAATCCGCAGCGCGGTGCTGCCCGGGGACGGCAGTTCGTCAGCGCCAAGGCGGTCGACGCCCACCTACGCTATCTCCAGCGCGACGGCGTGACGAAAGACGGGGAGAAGGGGCAGGTCTATTCAGCGAACCGAGATGTCGAGGACGGCCGTGCGTTCGTCGAACGCGGCCGCGAGGACCGTCACCAGTTTCGCTTCATCGTGTCGGCCGAGGACGGTGCCGATCTCTCCGATCCCCGCGCGACCACCCGCGATCTGATGAAGCAGATGGAGGCCGACCTCGGCACCAGGCTCGACTGGATCGCGGTCGATCATCACAACACCGGCCATCCCCACACCCACATCATCGTCCGGGGCATGACCGACGACGGTAAGGCCCTCAACATCGCCGGCGACTACATCGCCTATGGAATCCGGGAGCGGGCGAGCGAGGTGGTGACCCGGGAGCTTGGCCGCCAGACCGAGCAGGAGGTATCCCGCAGCCTGGAGCAGGAGGTCGAAGCCGACCGCTTCACCCGGCTCGACCGCATGCTGATCGCCGAACAGCGGAGCCGCAACGAGTTCGCCGACCTGCGGCCGGACCGGGACATACTCGATAGTCTGCGGCAGAACCGGGCGTTGCTGATCCAGCGGGCGCGCAAGCTGGAACGCATGGGCTTGGCCACCGAGGTAGACCCCGGACGCTGGACCGTGTCGCCCAGGGCCGAACCCGCCTTGCGGGAATTGGGCGAGCGCGGCGACATCATCAAGGCGATGCACCGGGCCTTGGACCGGGAAGGGCTGGCCGACGCCCGTTCTATCGCGGGCTATGTCCTGCACCGGGAGAAGATGACCGAGCCGATAGTCGGGCGTGTGCTCGACAAGGGGCTGGGCGGCGACGAGATGGGTGAGCGGGTGCGGCTGGTGATCGACGGCGTCGACGGGCGTGTCCATCACCTCGAGATGGAACCGGTCCGAGCCGAGGATGTTCAGCGGGGCATGATCGTGGCGGCGGGTTCCGGCCAGGCCGGACCGCGCGCCTCGGACCGCAACATCCTGGCGATTGCCGGCAAGGAGGGCATCTATCGGCCGGCCAGGCATCTGGAGCAGGCCGTCGGCGCCGTCGAGCGCCTGGGTGGCGATCCCGCGGCCTACGTCCGATCCCATGTGCGGCGCCTGGAGGCGCTGCGCCGGGCAGGCCATGTCGAGCGGATCGACGCCGACCGGTGGCGCGTTCCAGCTGACTTGCCCGAACGCGGGCAGGCCTACGATCTCGCACGGGACCGGACGACCGGGCGGATCACCGTTCTCTCGCCCATAGGCCTTGAGCAGCAGATCGGCCATCAAGGCGCGACGTGGCTCGACCGCGAACTGGCGTCCCGGCAGCGCACCGTCGTCGCCGACGAAGGGTTCGGCCGCGAGGTGATAGTGGCGCTGGCCAGGCGTCGGCGGTGGCTGGTGGACAAGGGATATGCCACGGACCTCGGCGGCGGTCGGATCCGGGCTTCCAGAGATCTGGTCCAGCGGCTCGAAGCCCGCGACCTTGAGCGCTCTGGCAGGCATCTCGCTGCTGAACGAGGACGGGAATGGCGGCCCGCCGTTCCCGGCAATCACGTCAGCGGCCAGCTCGTCGGTTCGACCCAGCTCTCCAGCGGCCGGTTCGCAATGATCGACGACGGGCTCGGCTTCAGCTTGGTTCCTTGGCGGCCCGCGCTCGAGCAGCATGTCGGTCGTTCCATATCCGGCGTCGCCTTGCCCGGCGGCGATGTGAATTGGTCGCTCGGGCGAAAGCGAGGGCTGGCTCTTTAGCCGGTCGGTACTTGCTTGCTAAATCTTCACATGTTTCGTTGGCATCGGCACGTTTGTCAGCTTGTCTAGGTCGACGCCCGAAAGTCGCATGACCGCCTTGTACGCGTCGAGAATCGTTTCGTGCTTTCGCTCGAGATCTTCGAGCATCTTGGCACAGCCGTCGTCAGAGTTCCGCCTGAAGTTGTGCTTTCGGTAGAACGAATGGAATAGCTGGTTGCGCTCCGCCAGGGCATTCGCCAACAGCAATTCCAGATCGTCAGAAATGCCGGCAGATTTGGCGAGACGCTTTAGGAGTTGGCCGAGGGTGCTCTTGTTAATCTTGTTGTAGATTTCCGTTGCGAGTTCTCCCTTGTCGCCCGCAAACAGGTCATGCTCCCTCCCCTCAGCGCAGAGCCGTATGGTGCCCAATTCTGTCTCCAAAAGTTGCGCTGCTTCTGCGACCTCTCCGAACTTACGGTAAACCTCGTCGAGCGTGGGCATTGATTTCATCTCCAGTCGTGTCGATCCCGCTGTATCGATTATCTAGGAAGAACGGGCACAGAGCATCGCAGCCCGCAGGGAGCGGAACGGAATCCGGGATCATTGCGCGCGGTTCCTAGATGGCATGCAGGTATTCCGGCCTGGACGTGCGCTCGTGACCCACCTCCGACGACCAACACGACGCAGCCAATGTATCCGAATTGCACGCCAGGACCGCCGCGCAGGCGCTCCCCGCGATGCCGGTCTTGTGCAATCGAGATGCAAGGGCCTGATCTTGCGTCGCCATGTCCGCGACCAAGATCCTTTGGGGGCAGATCACCCTCGTATTCGCCATCGTGCTCGTCACCCTGTGGGGGGCGACGCAATGGACGGCCTGGCGGCTGGGCTATCAGCTCCAGCTCGGGCCGCCCTGGTTCGAACTCGCCGGCGTTCCGGTCTACCTCCCACCGGCCTTCTTCTGGTGGTGGTACGCCTATGACGCCTATGCGCCGTCCATCTTCGTCGAAGGCGCCTGCATCGCGGCCTCGGGAGGATTGATCTCGATCGCGGTGGCGATCGGCATGTCGGTTTGGCGGGCACGCGAGGCTAAGAACGTCGCCACCTATGGCTCAGCGCGCTGGGCGACGGTGCGCGAGGCACGCAATGCGGCGCTATTGGGCCCCGACGGGGTCGTGCTCGGAAAGCTCGGCGCCGACTACCTGCGTCATGACGGGCCGGAGCATGTCCTGTGCTTTGCCCCGACGCGAAGCGGCAAGGGCGTTGGCCTGGTCGTGCCGACCTTGCTGACTTGGCCGGGCAGCTCGATCGTTCACGATATCAAGGGCGAGAACTGGGAGCTGACCTCGGGCTTTCGGTCACGGCATGGCCGCGTGCTGCTGTTCGACCCGACCAATGCGGAGTCGGCTGCGTACAATCCGCTGCTCGAGGTCCGTCGGGGAGAATGGGAGGTCCGCGACGTCCAGAACATTGCGGACGTCCTTGTCGACCCCGAGGGGGCGCTGGAGCGGCGGAACCACTGGGAGAAAACCAGCCACGCCCTGCTGGTCGGCGCGATCCTGCATGTCCTGTATGCCGGGCAGGACAAGACACTGGCCGGCGTCGCGGCCTTTCTGTCCGATCCGAAGCAGCCGATCGAGACGACGCTCCGGGCGATGATGACGACGCCGCACCTCGGCGAGGCGGGTGTTCATCCGGTGATCGCGTCGGCGGCGCGAGAGCTGTTGAACAAGAGCGAGAACGAACGCTCGGGCGTGCTGTCGACTGCAATGTCGTTCCTCGGTCTATACCGGGACCCTGTGGTGGCGCGGGTGACCCGCCGTTGCGACTGGCGCATCCGTGATCTCGTCGGGGACAAACGGCCGACTACGCTCTACCTCGTCGTGCCGCCCTCCGACATCAGCCGGACCAAGCCGCTGGTGCGGCTCGTGTTGAACCAGATCGGCCGCCGGCTGACCGAGGAACTCCATGCAAAGGGCCGGCGCCACAGGTTGCTCCTCATGCTCGATGAGTTCCCCGCATTGGGTCGCCTCGACTTCTTCGAGTCCGCGCTCGCCTTCATGGCAGGCTATGGGCTGAAGAGCTTTCTCATCGCCCAGTCGCTCAACCAGATCGAGAAGGCTTACGGTCCGAACAATGCCATTCTCGACAATTGCCATGTGCGCGTCTCCTTCGCCACCAACGACGAGCGCACCGCCAAGCGCGTTTCGGATGCCCTCGGGACGGCGACCGAGATTCGCGATGCGAGGAACTATGCCGGCCATAGGCTAAGTCCCTGGCTCGGCCATCTCATGGTCTCGCGGCAGGAGACGGCGCGACCGTTGCTGACGCCCGGCGAGGTCATGCAACTGCCGGTCACTGACGAACTGGTGCTGGTGTCCGGCTGTCCACCGATTCGAGCCAGGAAGGCGCGATATTACGAGGACCGGCGACTGACAGACCGCCTGTTTCCAGCGCCAAAACCGGAAAGGCCGAAGGTTACCAGCACGGCGACAGATGACTGGAGCGGCCCGCCCGTTCCGGAGAGTTGGGGCGGAAACGAGGAAGCGTCGGCCTTCCCTGCGATGCACGCTGTCGATGATCCTGCTAACGGCGGAATCCGGCGGGAGCCGGAGCTTGCCGAGCATGACGACATCGCACCCGAGCCTCCTACGCCCTCACCGGAGTTTGCGTTTGGCGAGGATGAGCCCGACGAGGACGCCGTGCGCGCACGTGCGTTGCGTGCCGCTGCCCGAGGTCTCGCCCGCCAGGCCGCATTGGATCCCGGCGACGGTATCGACCTCTGAGCCGCCGGATGCGGACCAAGCATACGTTCCGCTTGCCGCCTGATCTGGCGATCAAGCTCGCCGACTATGCACAGCGCAAGCGCGTACCGCAGGCCCTCATCGTGGAAACCGCCCTCGCATCCTTTCTGTCGCCGGACGGCTCCGAAAGGCTGGAGGGGGCACTCGGCCGCCGACTGGACCGGCTCATCCGACAGGTCGATCGGCTGGAGCGCCACGTCACCATTTCCAACGAAGCGTTGGCGCTCTTCGTACGCTTCTGGCTGACGGCAACTCCACCTCTGCCGGATACAGCGCAGCCGGGCGCGCAGGCCAAGGGCCGGGAGCGTTACGAGGGCTATGTCGAGGCACTCGGCCGGCGCCTGGCCAAAGGCCGTACCCTGGCCGACGAGATCTCTGAGGATATCGCGCCCGCAGATGAAACAACGGATGAGGGAAGCCATCGGTCCTGAGGCCCGACCGCCGTGCCCCTGCTTTTGTACGCCAGGGTACTGCGCCCCCTTCGAACTTGTTGCGCCGACCCATTTCCTCCTCTTTCTAATCGACCCCATTCCACGACCGCTGCTCGGACGGTCCTGCAAACGGGGTAACGATGACGGTCCATTCCTTCCAGGCTGAGGTGATCTCTCGCGGCGCTCGCATGCTGCGCACCGCCTTGGGTCCCGCTATCGCCGCGTGGCTTGAGGATCCGTCTGTCGTCGAGGTGATGCTGAACCCCGATGGGCGACTCTGGGTAGACCGGCTGTCGAACGGTCTGACCGAGACGCAGGAGCGTCTCGCGCCCGCCGAGGGCGAGCGCATCGTGCGGCTCGTCGCCCATCATGTCGGGGCCGAGGTCCATCCGGGCAGCCCCCGCGTGTCGGCGGAGCTGCCCGAGACGGGAGAGCGCTTCGAAGGGCTCCTTCCTCCTGTCGTCGCAGCACCATCCTTCGCGATCCGCAAGCCTGCGGTCGCCGTCTTCACCCTCGAGGACTACGCCGCGGCTGGCATCATGACGGTCGGCCAGGCGGCGGTGCTGCGTGAGGCCGTCGCGACTCGCCGCAACATTCTGGTGGCCGGTGGCACTTCAACCGGCAAGACGACCCTTGCCAATGCGCTCCTGGCCGAGGTGGCCAAGACTTCCGACCGGGTAGTCCTGATCGAGGACACGCGCGAGCTGCAATGCCGTGCCGCCAACCTGGTGGCGCTGCGCACGAAGGACGGCGTGGCGTCGCTGTCCGATCTGGTGCGCTCGTCGCTCCGGCTGCGGCCCGACCGCATCCCCATCGGTGAAGTGCGCGGCGCCGAGGCCCTCGATCTCCTAAAAGCCTGGGGCACCGGCCATCCCGGTGGCATCGGCACCATCCACGCGGGAACGGCGATCGGCGCCCTGCGGCGCCTGGAACAGCTCATCCAGGAAGCCGTCGTCACCGTGCCGCGGGCCCTCATCGCCGAGACGATCGACCTGATTGCCGTGCTGTCCGGCCGCGGCGTCGCGCGCCGGCTCAGCGAACTCGCCCGCGTAAAAGGTCTCGGCGCCGACTCGGACTACGCACTCTCACCCGCAGGAGAACGTCAATGATGCGCTTCGCAACACGGCGCGCCGTCACGGCAACCGCCATTCTGTCCTCGATGCCGCTAGCCTTCGCGTCGGCGGCCCACGCGGCGGGTTCCAGCATGCCGTGGGAGCAGCCGTTGCAGCAGGTCCTGCAATCGGTCGAAGGCCCGGTGGCCAAGATCGTTGCCGTGATCATCATCATCGTCACCGGTCTCACCCTGGCCTTCGGCGACACCTCCGGCGGTTTTAGGCGCCTGATCCAGATCGTGTTCGGCATCTCGATCGCCTTTGCCGCCTCGAGCTTCTTCCTGTCGTTCTTCTCCTTCGGCGGTGGAGTCCTCGTCTGATGACCGACCTCGTTCCCGGCTTCGTGGTGCCACTTCACCGCGCCTTGACCGAGCCGATCCTGCTGGGCGGCGCGCCGCGAGCGGTCGCGATCCTGAACGGCACGCTGGCTGCCGTTGTCGGCCTCGGCCTGCGCCTGTGGATCGCCGGTCTCCTGCTCTGGCTGATCGGTCATGGCCTGGCGGTCTGGGCAGCCAAACGCGACCCCCTGTTCGTCGACGTGGTGCGCCGCCACCTGCGCATCCCCGGTCGGCTCGAGGTGTGAGGGCCATGGCATGATGAACCTCTCCGAATACCGCAGCTCGGCCACGCGCCTGGCGGACTTCCTGCCGTGGGCGGCGCTTGTCGCCCCAGGGACCGTCCTCAACAAGGACGGATCCTTCCAGCGGACGGCACGTTTCCGGGGACCCGATCTCGATTCGGCCGTGCCGGCGGAACTCGTCGGTGTTGCCGGGCGCCTCAACAATGCGTTGCGTCGCCTTGGCTCCGGCTGGGCGATCTTCGTCGAGGCACAGCGGCAGCCGTCCAGCACCTATCCGGAGAGCAACTTCTCCGATGCAGCCTCCGCGCTGGTCGATGCCGAGCGCAAGGCCGCTTTCGAAGAGGAAGGGGCTCATTACGAGTCGGCCTACTTCCTCACGTTTCTCTACTTGCCGCCGTCCTGGGAGTCCGCGGGCGCCGAGCGCTTCCTCTACGAAGGCCGGTCGCGCACTGAAGGTGCCGACGCGCATGAGATGCTGGCGGGTTTCATCGACCGGACGGATCGCGTCCTGAAACTCCTCGAAGGTTTTATGCCCGAAAGTCGCTGGCTGGATGATGGCGAGACCCTCACCTACCTGCATTCCTGCGTCTCGACGCGGCGCCAGCGCGTGCGCGTGCCGGAAGTGCCCATGTATCTCGATGCGCTCCTGGCCGATCAGCCGCTGGCAGGTGGCCTCGAGCCGAAGCTCGGTGGCTCTCACCTGCGCGTGCTCACCATCGTGGGCTTCCCGGCGGCGACCACGCCCGGACTCCTCGATGAGCTCAATCGGCTGGCCTTTGCCTATCGCTGGTCCACCCGGGCGATCATGCTCGACAAGACCGACGCCACCAGGCTTCTGACTCGGATTCGACGGCAGTGGTTCGCCAAGAGGAAGTCGATCGCCGCCATCCTCAAGGAGGTGATGACCAACGAGGCGTCGACACTCCTCGACACGGACGCCCACAACAAGGCGATCGATGCCGATGCCGCCCTCCAGGAGCTTGGCTCCGACGTGGTCGGCGCGGCCTACTGCACGGTGACGGTCACGGTGTGGGACGAAGACCCACGCATCGCTGATGAGAGGCTGCGCCTCGTCGAGAAGGTGATCCAGGGCCGCGACTTCACCTGCATGATCGAAACGGTCAATGCCGTCGACGCCTGGTTCGGCTCCCTGCCGGGGCATGTCTACGCCAATGTCCGCCAGCCGCCGGTCTCCACGCTCAATCTCGCGCACATGATCCCGCTCTCCGCGGTCTGGTCGGGGCCGGCCAGGGATGAGCATTTGGACGCGCCGCCGCTCTTCTTCGGCAAGACCGAGGGAGCGACGCCGTTCCGCTTCGCCCTTCATGTGGGCGATGTCGGCCACACGCTCGTGGTCGGCCCGACCGGGGCCGGCAAATCCGTGCTGCTGGCCCTGATGGCTTTGCAGTTTCGGCGGTACGCCAAGGCACAGGTCTTTGCCTTCGACTTCGGCGGCTCGATCCGCGCCACCGCGCTCGCCATGGGCGGCGATTGGCAGGATCTGGGCGGCGCGCTCACCGAAGAGGCTGGCGTGTCCGTCACTCTCCAGCCGCTCGCGCTCATCGACGACATCGCCGAGCGCGGCTGGGCGGCAGAATGGATCTCGGCCCTCCTGGCGCGGGAGAAGACCGCGATCACGCCGGAGGTGAAGGATCATCTCTGGTCGGCGTTGGGTTCGCTGGCTTCGGCTCCGGTCGGTGAGCGCACGCTGACCGGCCTGTCCGTGCTGCTGCAATCGACGGCGCTCAAACGGGCGCTGCAGCCTTATTGCCTTGGTGGTTCCTTTGGACGCCTGCTCGATGCCGAAGCCGAACAACTGGGCGACGGTTCCGTCCAGGTGTTCGAGACCGAAGGATTGATCGGCACCGGTGCGGCCTCCGCGGTCCTTGCCTATCTCTTTCATCGCATCGAGGCCCGGCTTGACGGACGTCCAACGCTCCTTATCGTCGACGAAGGCTGGCTCGCTCTCGACGACGGGGGCTTCGCGGGCCAGCTGCGCGAATGGCTAAAGACCTTGCGCAAGAAGAACGCCTCTGTGGTCTTCGCCACGCAGTCGCTCTCCGACATTGATGGCTCCGCCA
>Ga0209514_10005989_pt1 | contig 15153 bp, 11 predicted proteins | sample Subgrocontami58m_FD_187452 | JGI IMG/M metagenome (GOLD analysis project Ga0209514, IMG submission 187452) | Subsurface groundwater microbial communities from S. Glens Falls, New York, USA - GMW37 contaminated, 5.8 m (SPAdes) (version 3) | ecosystem: Environmental > Aquatic > Deep subsurface >...
GATGCTCACGTGGGGGTAGAGCGTGCCTTCAGTTATGAATACTTGTCTGGCGAAGGTGTTCCCTAAGTTGGCGGACAGGTCTGAAAAAAGGTCCCGCACGGTGCTCCCATCTTCGAGGGACACCTCTATCTCCCGGCGGCGAAGAAGGCTCCTGATTTCGCCTAAGAAATTGACCTTGACAGTTACCTGGCTCACGGACTACGCCCCCGGTGTTCGCTGCAACTCTTTCAGGAAGTCGGCAATTCCTTTGGCCAGGTCGAACTGCGGGTTGTAACCCAATTCCCGTTTCGACCGCGCCAAGTCCAGTGGCTGGTCTCGGCGCTGGCCTGGGCGCTGGGCGGGGCCCGGCAGCACCTCCACCGGTAGACCGGGGCGCGCCAGCCTGATGGCGGCGGCTACGTCGTCCGGGCCATGGAGTGTCCCTGTCCCAATGTTGAACGCCTCTATAACCAGCGGTCGCTCACATGCCAGGGCAATCCCCTGCACCGCGTCTTTGATGTAGACGTACTCGTTTCTGCCGAAAAGCCGCGGATCGACCCGCGCCGGCTCCCCGCGGGAGGCAGGCTCGACGGCGCCATGCATGGCCAGTCCTCCAGAGGAGCCGCCGGTATAATGTCCCCGCCCGTACACCTGGGCGAAGCGCAGGATGGCCAGCTCCAGGCCGTAGGTGGTGGCATAAGCCCGGAAGATCTGTTCGCAGGCAACCTTGCTGCTTCCGTAGAAGCTGTTCTGGGTCGTGGGAAAGTCCTCGTTGATGGGCGCCGTGGGAGGTAGGTCCCAGTTGTACACTGCGAAGCTGCTGGCAAAGACCAGGCGCCGCACGCCGCTTAAGCGAGCGGACTCCGCTACGGCTATAGCGCCGCCCACGTTGATGGCCAGGCCTGTATACGGACGCTCGGCCACCTTGGGGCCGATAAGGCCCGCAGAGTGGAACACCGTGTCAACCTGGTATTCCCGCATGACGTCCACCAGCGCCGGCAGGTCGCGTACATCCCCTTTGGTAACCGGCACGTCCCCTGCGACAGACCGTACATATCCCTCCATCGGTGCAAGGTCATACATCACCACGCGGTTCCCGCGCTGGACCATCTCCCGGGCCAAATGGCAACCTATCAGGCCCGTGCCCGTAACCAGAATGTTCATGTCACCCCTCCAGTTATCAGTCGTCAGTGGTCAGTCATCGGTGGGCGGTTGTCAGCGGTGAGCTACCAGTCGTCAGCGGTCAGCAATTAGCGATCAATGGCGGGACCTGGCGTCGGGAGCCTGAACCCTAAACCCCTGGATAGCATTATGCTGCGAGTATAACGCCAAGAGGAGCGAAGGGCAAGAATGAACACTTGACGGCGGGAAAGATAATAGCTGACAATTAATAGCTCTGATAAACTGATAACTTATGACTGATATCTGGTAGCTGGCCACTGACAACTGACGACTGTCAACTGACTACTGACGACTCACCGTATGCCGATCTTGCCGGCTCCCCCGATGCTTCCGAGCTTGTCTATGAACATGGTGCGCTCTACTACTGTCGGAAGAGAGGTGTTGACGACCGCGGAGACCGCGTCGCTGGGGATAATGGCGTCCACCAGGATCGAAAGCTTGCTCTGGGCCGGCGCAGTGAAGCCCCGGGTAACCGCCGATCCGGTCGGAAGCTCGAACTCTATAGTCACTGCGGCATCCTGAGCGTTAGGGTTCAGAATAGCGATAACCTCGTTGAAGGGTGGGGCTGTTGACCCTTCGGCCAGATGCCAGGTGGTGGCCAGCACTGGGGAGCCTACGGTTGCCGTCGCCCCCCGAGGCTCCGGCCCGAAGAACATGGACCGTTCGGCAATTATGCTGGACCCAGCCTCGACCCGGATGCCAAAGGACCCCTCGATGAACTGGTTCAGGAGGATGGTCTGCCGGCTGGAGGGAGGCAACGTCAAGGTCAAAGGCACCGGGACGCCAGCCTCCCGGAACATGGTAACGGTTACCGGCACGGCCTGAGCGTTCGGGTTCTGGAGCAAGAGGAAGGTGTCCGTGGGAAGGCCCTGGGCGTTAGTATCCCCTTGGGCGAAGAACCAGGTCTGGGCTGGCTGGTTGACTCCCGCCACGTCGGTGGCGGCGTTGCCTGGGAACCGGAACATGGACCGCTCGACGATGATCGGGCTGTCACTACGGACCTGGGTGGAGAAGGCCACATTAGGTAGCACCTGGTTGACGAAGATGCTCGTCCTGGACGTGGGAGGTAGGAATACCACCTGGACCTGGGGAAGGCCGCCCTGGACCAGATAGGTAATGGTAGCCGTCGTTCCGGCCGCGTTGGGGTTCTGAAGCAGGAGCCAGGTATCGAAGGGCGGCTGCGTAGAGCCTTCCGCGAAGAGCCAGGTGGTGTTCGGCCCTGGTATCCCGGATACCACATCGCCATCGAAGCTGACAAACATGGAGCGCTCTGTGAATACCTGCTGGTCTGCGTCGATGCGAGCGCTGAGGGCGCGGCCCGGCAGGATCTGGTTGGCGAAGAGGCTGAAACGAGAATGCGGTCCAACGGTGTGCTCAACCACGGGGGTCGTGCCATCATCCAGGAAGAAGGTAAAGCGGACCCGCGCCTGGGAATCTGTCGGATTCTGGATCAGATACCAGGTATCGAAGGGGGCCGCCGTGGACCCCTCCGCGAAGAACCAGGTGGCGGCTGGAGCGGGCCTGGCCAGGGTAAAGGTCGCAGACGGGGTTTCCCGGGACGTAGCTGCGTCGATGGCGAAGACGTCCACGGGCCCAAAGAGCAACTGGGGAAGGGTTGCGGGGCTCGGCATAGCGAAGCTGCCGCTGATATTGCCGTTCTGGTCTGCGGTGGGCGTGTTGACAACGATCCCCAGTCCCCGGACAAGGAGCACTGAGGCTCGCCCTCCTGGAGTGAATCCGGCGCCCGTGAAGCTGACGGTGGTGCCCGGAGGCCCGGATGTTGGATTTATGCTCGGAGCAGCCAGCACGGGCGCGGGCGTCGGCGTGGGACCAGGGGCCGATAGAGTAAAGGCCCATATGCCGTTATCCGTGCCGGCCCAGACCGTCTGGGGCTGGGTCCGGTCGACGGAGAGCCAGTGGGCCACCAGGCTCCCCAGGCTGGCGTTCATGGCCTGGAAGGTATCGCCGCCGTTAGTGGTCTGAAAGACCCCCTGGCCGCTGGTACCAACGTAGAAAGTGTTTCCATTCAGAGGGTCAGCCAGCAGGCTGAGGGCAGCCGGTCCAGCGAAGGCCAGGCTCCAGGTAGCTCCTGCATCGCGGCTGCGCCAGGTCCCCTGGCCGCTGCCGAAGAGGGCGAGCTGGCCGTTGGACGATGCAAAGGCCACGGAGGTGATGGCGGGTGTCGCGAATTCCTGGACCCTGGTCCAGGTCTGGCCGCCGTTGATGGTGCGGAAGACGGAGCCATTGCCGCCTTCCGCGACCCCACCTGCCAGAACAATACTGCTATCGGACGGGCTGATGGAGACCGCCCGCATGTCGACATTTTGAAAGACCGAGACGTCGTTGAATGCCTGCACCCAGTCCACTCCGCCGTTAGTGGACCGGAAGACCGGTGGCGCGCCCCCAGCGTAGAGCAACTGGGAATTCTGGGCCGAGACATCGAGTCCCCCCACAAATGCTAGCAGCCGGTTGGTCCAGGTAGCTCCCCGGTCCGTTGAGCGGTAGATTCCGGCCTGGGGGTCGCCGACCAGCGGCCCCCGCCCGGTGGCCGCCAGTATGATGGTAGGATCAGCCGGGCTGACCAGTAGGTCATTGACGAACAGGTTGCCGAGCCCGCTGTTAGTCTGGACCCAGGTGCGGCCCCCATCCGTACTTCGAAATATTCCCTGACCGCTAGTACCTGCGAAAATGACGTTCGGATTGGTTGGGTCTACCGCAACGGCGGTAGTCTGTATGTTGGCCAGGTCCATCTGTGTCCAAATGCCAGTACCAGCGGCCAGGGGCAGGGGCTGTCCAAGGGATAAGGCAAAGAGCCCAGATACGGTGATAATCAGAAGCGCCCAGAGTCTGGGCCGGCGCAAATGGCGCGACGCGGAGGTCCTTAGCTCCCACCCGAGACCGTAATGATTGGTCATCACATACCTCCTACTCTCCAATATACGAGGTTATTCAGATATATTCAATCCGTTTAGAATTAAAGTTGTGTCATAGGCTCCTGGTTATGGCCGTATTACGGAGTGCTCCCTATCTTTGGTAACAGGAGAATGTCAGCCGGCCCACTCAGTGCCGCTTCCTTAATCGAGAAAGTGGCCCAGGCGTCTCGCCTGGGCGCACAGGCCAGAGGCCTGTGCCACTTTGTTTTGATGCCATTGATTAGCGCGCCTATTGTTGCAACTTAGCACTGGTCAACGCGTTTGCTCCGATCTTACCACAGAGATCACGGAGGACGCTGAGACTAAGGACTGCTCAGTGTTCTCTGTGTGCTCTGTGGTAAAACAAACGGCTTAATCGACGCCATGTTCTTCTACCCCTACATCGCCCACTACCTCTTCGGCGGCAACGTGGTAATGGCGGGCCTCTTCCAGGGGACTTCCATCCATGAGACGGCCCAAGTGACCGGTGCGGGCCTCATTTATGACCAGGCTTTCAACAGCGGGGCCAAGCCGTCAGCGGCCGACGTGGCCGTGGTGACCAAGCTGGTGCGGAACATCTTTATGGCTATGGTTATCCCGCTAATGGCCGTGGTCTATGCCCGCCGCATGACGGGACAGGGGAAAGCTGGGGGCAAAGCCGTCCGGGTTTGGTCGCTCTTTCCGTACTTCATCCTGGGTTTTGTGGGCATGGCGGCCATCAGGTCTCTGGGGGACGCTGGCCTGGAGCAGGGAGCCCCGGCCCTCGCCTTCTGGGACGCGGCCGCCTGGAAGGCGTTGACATCCACTATCACTCTCTGGGCGGGGTACGTCCTGGCGGCGGCCATGGCTGGGGTGGGCCTGGGCACGGGCCTGGATAGTTTGAAGGGCCTGCGCATCAAGCCCTTCTACGTGGGGCTCCTCTCCGCGTCTGCCGTGGGCGTGGCTAGCGTACTAACCGTCCTGGCCCTGGGACGGTATGTAGCCCTCTAGGATGGTCTTTGAGGGTGACCGTTTATGCGATCGCATTGACGACTGACCGGTACCCGCCGTTCAGCCTCAGGGCGTAAGGTCCCTTCACCGCAGTGACGCTGAAGGCGCTGAGGCGGTAATTGGGTAATTGGGTGATTGGGTAATCGGGTGAACAGCCGCACTGGCGACTGGGCCAATGACGGGGACCGATTCACCTGATGACGGTCGACCTGATCACCTGATGACCTTCTCTGCGCTCTCTGCGTCTCCGCGGTGAGGAAACCTCCCGGAAATACACTGGACTTTCGAGCGGCAATAGGGTATAAAGATGCCATACCTTCCCGAAGGAGGACCAATGATCATAGACGTTCACTCGCACGTCGTCGACCCCAGCTTGGGCAAGTACATGGCCACGGAACCCAATCCCAACGCCTTCAACGTGTCCTGGCTGCTGGACCAGCAGCAGGAGGCTGGTGTCGACCTGACAGTTATCGGCCATCCGTCGGTCGTGGAGCGGACCATGGAGAAGTCCCCGGCCGCGCTGCTCAAGGTGGTCCAGGCCTACGATGAGTTCGTGGCGGGACTGACCCAGACTCATAAGGGCCGCCTGGCGGGCCTGGCTATCACCTACCCCTTTGGGGGCGAGCCTTTTCTGAAGGAGCTGAAGCGCGGTGTAAAGGACCTGGGCCTGAAGGGGGTCATGGTCAACCCTCGGTACGTTAACGAATGGCTGGACTCGCCCCGGGCGGCCCCTTTCCTGGAGCTGGCCTGCCAGTTGGATATCCCGGTGTACATCCATCCGCCGATGGTGACCTTCGGATCACAGCATATGCAGGAATTCCGCTTGATAGAGATGGTGGGCCGGCCTTGCGAGACAACCCTGGGGTTGGCCCGCCTTATTTACTACGGGGTGCTTGAGCGGCTCCCCAAGCTCAAGATCGTGGCCTCTCATCTGGGAGGGGGCATCATGATGCTGCCCGGCCGCCTCAATTACGGCTATGAGGGCCGGGACGACTCGTTCTTCGGGATATGGGGACCGGACTACCTGACTATGCCTCCCAGCGAGTACCTGAAGCGCATCTACGTCGATACCGTCTCTTTCCACCCGCCTGCCGTTCGCTGCGCTATCGAGACCATCGGGCTGGACCACGTGATGCTGGGCAGTGATTTCCCGCCAGTCCCGCAGCCCCTGAAGCGGACCATCGGTACGGTCAAGGCGCTGGGCCTGCCTCCGGCAGATGAGGCGAAGGTCCTGGGAGGGAATGCGGCGAAGCTGTTCAAGATTTGATGGGCTGAAGGCCTGGGGCGGTTGGCGTCCGCCTCCGTTACCCGCGCACCATTTCATGGCGGCGCAGTTGGGGAGCATGGGAAACTGCGGGTGTTGTGGGTCACCATTCTCAGCGGATGCGTGGCGGCCCAAAGCACGGATGCTCTTAGACTTGAACGGATAACGGATGTATCCATTTGCCGGCGACCGTGCGCATACATGCGGTATCCGTTGGGAAACGGCTCTAATTAGGAGCGGCCATATGCCTGTAAGTTGATGTTGTTGCCTCAGATAGTCGCGAGATGTTAGCTCCCGCCACAAGTGTGGTGTATAATGGCTGCGGGTGAGAGGAAATGGCGAAGATACAGCAGCTCAAAGACATATACAAAGGGGAATGGTTGGCTGTCGCCGTCGTCAAGCAAGGAGAAGCAGGCGTCGAGGAGGGTGAGCTCCTTTACCACTCCAGAGAGAGTGGTGAGGTCTGGAGGAAGATCAAAGGTGACAAGCGCAAGATCTTCGTCACTTATGCGGGCCCGCCTCTCCCCGAAGGTTACGCTGCAGCGTTCTAATGCGTCTCGACCCACGGGCTCCCGTCATCGTGGTAGAAGTCGAGTTGGCCGGTGAGTCCGGAAGCAGAGTGGTCCAGATGGCCCTCGATACCGGGGCTACTTTCGTTATGTTGCCCTGGGCGGTAGCAGAAGCCCTGGGATATGACCCTGCGGTTTCCAGGAAGAGGATCAACGTGCACACGGCCAGTTCCGTCGAGGTAGTGCCGGTTGTGACAGTAGGAAGTATCAAGGCCTTGGGTGTGGAGGTCACCGGCGTGGAGGCAGCTTGCCATGACTTGCCACCAGGGAGTGGGGTCCAGGGCTTGCTCGGGCTATCGTTTCTCAGGCATTTGGACGTGGACCTGCATTTCAAGCGGATGGTGCTGGAAGCGAGGGGTCCTTGAATCGTGAGAACTGCGGGGGAGCAACTTCAACCTAGTGGCGGACCTCACCAGCCCACTGGCCCGCTCCGACGCTGCACTGACTTCAATCTGTTTCACGGGTGAGCCCGGCCTCTAGTAGACTGTGAAGCCCGAATCCCGCGTGTCCAGGCATAATACCCCCCATCTTCATAAATGTACCGGTGATAGTGCAAAACGAGCACATGCCTGGCTGGGACTTCACCACGTCATGCTGGGCAGCGACTTCCCGCCTATACCGCAACCCCTGGAGCACAGCGTGGACACGGTCAGGGCGTTGGGCCTCCCGGCGGCGGACGAGGCGAAGGTGCTGGGGAAAATACGAAGAAGCTATTTAAGACATGGTAATGTAGGGGCGGGTTTGAAACCCGCCCCTACATTCCGGGCGCGCGCCGCGCTGGCGTCGAGGGATCGCCCAGGTCTGTTATGCCGCACGTAGGCATTGCGCCGTGCGGTTGGACATGGTCGGTACCCCGTCGCGAGCCCGCACGTTTACGCCTTCCGCACCTGGCACAAGAGCGCCTTGAGGACCGGGAAGCCGGAGATGGGGTCACGGTTGTCCATGTCCGTGAGGTAGTTGGTGTTGGCCTCCCGCCAGCCGGTTGGATGCAGCGGGTTTCCACCGCCGACGTTGACCTCCACCGAGCCGGGCTGGACTTTATCCGTGACCTTGGCCTCGTAAGATACCTCACCCCGGGCCGTTTCCACGATTATCCTGTCGCCGGCGGCGATGCCCCGGGCGGCGGCGTCCCGGGGATTGATGAGGCATTGTGCCGACGGCTGCATCTTCACCAGGCCGGGGATGTTCTGGTGCTGGGACCGGAAGGTGGGCTGGATGCGGGCCCCGGTGTTGAGGACCAGCGGATACTTTTTAGCCATCTCAGGGTTGGCCAGAGGTCCCTCAACCGGCTCCGCATAAGTGGGAAGCGGGTCATACCCGTACTTGGCCAGGATGCTGGAGGCTAGCTCCAGCTTGCCTGACGGCGTGTCGAACCCGGGCTTGCCGTCGGAGCGGAGCTGCCCTGTCTCGTACTTCTTGAATCCGGTGACGGGCTTCTCGTAAGACATACCTTGAGGGTTCTTCCGGAGGTCTTCGATGGTGACCGGGGAGCCGTCCAGAATGAACCTGATCATTTCTTCTTCCGTCTGAGGATACATGTCGCCGTAGCCCAGCCGCTGGGCCAGGCCGGCCAGGATGAGATAGTCATTGCGGGCCTCGCCGACGGGCTCGATCACCTTCTGGCGGAGCTGGACAAATCCGCTGAGGTACTTCATGACCGAGTCGATTTCGAACATAGTAGTGGCCGGCAGCACATAATCGGCAAACTTGGCGTCACCGGTCATGAACCGGTCCGCGACCACTAGCAGGTCCAGCTTGGCCAAGCACTTCTCCCAGAGGGCCGGGTTGGGGTACGCCGTCAGAATGGAGCCTCCTACATTGATCATCCCGCGGACGGGATAAGGATCGCCGTTCAGGATAGCCCTGGGTACTTCCATCATGTGGGCCGACTTGAGCATATCTGCGAACATGGGATACCGGTCGGCGCCGATGGGCTTGGTGTTGGCCGGAGGTGGGACGTCCTTCCGCTGGAAGGGGGAGCGAGTCTTGGGCCGGAGTACCATTCCGCCGGGGACGTCGATATTGCCAGTGATGCCCCAGAGGGAGAGGACGGCCCGGATGCTCTGGACGCCGCAGTTTGAGTATTCCAGCCCGGTGTACATCGTCAGACCGGCCGGCCCCTGCGTGGCGAGGATGCGGGCCAGCTCACGGATGGTTGAGGCCGGGACGCCGGTTATTCCCTCGGCCACCTCCGGCCGGAAGTTCTGCACGTACCTGGCGAACTCCGGGAAGCCTTCCGTCCAGTTGTCCACGAAGTCTTCGTTGTAGATGCCCTCCTCGATAGCTACCTGGGCCAGGGAGAGGGCCAGGGCCCCGTCTGTACCGGAGCGTATGGGGATGTACATGTCCGCACGCTGGGCGATCTCGGTGCGCATCGGATCGATCACGATGATCTTGGCTCCGCTCTTCTTCTTCGATTGGAGCATCCGTGTCATGGCGGTGGGCGGGGAGTCGGTGGCGGGGTTGGCGCCCCAGCATACCAAGACCTTGGCGTTTCGGTAGTCGCTGTAGGTACTACGCATGTCAATGCCGAGGGTCGGCACAGAAGCCAGCACGCCGTAGGACACGTAGCAGAGAGAGTTCACTCCCGTGGTATTAGGAGAGCCGAAGGGGAAGAGGACGCCATTTATGGTAGGCACATAAATATTCGGCGGAGCGAACATGTCCACCAGAGACGCCTCGAAGGCCCCGCGGCCGCCGTAGAACATTAAAGCCTCAGGGCCGCTCTCGGCCTTGATCTGCTTCATCTTCCCGGCGATGCCGTCCATGGCCTCGTCCCAAGAGACCTGTTCGAATCGCCCTTCGCCCTTGGCGCCCACGCGGCGCATCGGATGCTTGAGCCGGTCAGGGGAGTAAATGATCTCTCTGGCGTGGACACCCCGCACGCAGACGGTGCCCACTGGATGGCCTTTGGGGATAGGCCGGATCCTCTCCAGCTTTCCGTCTTCCAGTTCCGCTATCACCCCGCAAGCGCCTGGACAGATGCCGCAGATCGTAACCTTCTCTTCCATGATGCTCCTTCTTCTACATACGTGACCGCTTATGGCAACGGGGACCTTTCAACGCGGAGATCACAGAGAACGCAGAGACTTAAGAGGTCTCTGTCTGCATGGTATCTCTGGATATCATCTTGGGATATCATTTTGGATATTGCAACGCCAAGTTGCGCCGAGACAATAATGAAAATCTCAGCGATCTCAGTGGTCTCCGCGTTAAAAAAACGCTAGTGGATTAGCTCCATCAGCCGGCCGGCCGCGGAGTACGGGTCAAGTTCCTTCTGCTCCACGCTGTCCAGCAGGTCTTCCATGGCCCGCCCCTGGCTGGCTTTATGCCAGATGTCGTTCTTCAGACGCTCTGTCAGGATTTCGACCATCTCATCCCTAAGCTGGCCGCGACGGCGGGCCCGCCCCACTTCACCCTCGGACAGGAAGCGCCCGTGGGCCTCGATCTGAGACCAGAGCTCCTCTACGCCTGCGCCGGAGACGGCCTGGGTCTTGATCACCGGAGGCCTCCATCCGTTCTTGCTGGACTCCAGCATGAGCATGGTCTCGACTTCCATGACCGTCTGGTCCGCGCCCTCCCGGTCGGCCTTATTGACTACGAAGATGTCGCCAATCTCCATGATGCCGGCCTTCATCATTTGGATGCTGTCTCCGGTGCCGGGGGCCAGGACCAAGATGGTTGTCTGGGCCTCCTGGGCGATAGCCAGCTCGCTTTGGCCTACCCCGATGGTCTCGATAATGATCACATCTTTGCCAAAGGCATCCAGAATGCGCGCGGCATCCCTGGTAGCTATTGATAGACCGCCCAGGTGGCCCCGGGAGGCCATGCTCCGGATGAAAACGCCAGGATCGGTACTGCGGCTCTGCATCCGGATGCGGTCTCCAAGTATGGCGCCCCCTGAGAAGGGGCTGCTGGGGTCCACGGCGATGATTCCGACCGTAAGGCCCTTGTCCCTCGCATGAGCGATGAGCCTGTCAGTGAGGCTGCTCTTGCCCACTCCCGGGGAGCCGGTGATGCCGGCAATGATGGCCCGGCCAGTATAGGGAAAGAGTGAGGCCATAACCTGGGCCTTTTCGGGAGCCTGGTTCTCAACGAGAGTAATCAAGCGGGACACAGATCTGGCATCGCCGGCCCTCAGCCGGTCAATCAAAGCCTGGACATCTTTTCTCTCATTCGGGATCATGGGTAAATGGCTCCTGCTAAACGGCCTATAGGAAGATTCTACGCGCAGGGCTCCTACCTGTCAAACGACTACTGGATATTCGAGTAATTGGGGTTGGTGAGTGATTTGGTGATCGGTGATTCGTGATTGGGTGATTTACTGATTCACCGGCTCGTCGCTGGCTGCTAAGTATGTTCCCAACCACCTAATCACCAATCACCCAATCACCAGTCTACAGTTGCCCGGACTCCAGGAGATTTATACCCTCCTGCAACCAATCCAGGTACATTTGGTAATAACGCTGGCCCATGCGAGCAGCGTGGAGGGTGATGTTAGACATAGGTGGGACCTTGCGGCTGGCTACTTTCTCCAATGAGCCGAGCTTCACCGTCATCAACTCCCGGGCCTTCTCCAGGTGCTGTTTTAGTCTCGCCCTGTCTAAGAAATCGGAGAAGAAGAAGCGTAACATGAACTCGTCTTTATAGTCCGGCGTGCTAATGGGCTCGCCCAGCCATCGCTGAAGCTCTCGAAAGCCCTTATCCGTCGCCCGGTAAAGGTTCTTGTTGGGGCGCCCCTCCTGGATTATGCTCCTCTTTTCCACCAGGCCCTCGTTTTCCATTTGGTCCAACTGGACGTAGATCTGGCTATGGGTGGCGTTCCAGATGAGCCCCACGCTCTGGTCAAAGAACTTCTTGATATCATAGCCGGACATAGGTCTTATCGAGAGCATGCCAAGTAGGGCGTACTTCAGGGACATCTAAGCTTACCTCCCGCACACCGGCAGTCCAAGCCAGGTCTTGGAGCCCAGTTGGACATATGTAAGTAATGACATATTGTGTCTTTGTATTATTTTACACCGCCAGCGGCGCGATTTACAAGAGGCGTAGGGTCATAAGGTCATTGGTCATTGATGGCAACGTGATTGGTGATGGCGCGAGAATGGCCCTTAGCCGCGAGTGCCCCACTACCCAATTACGAATCACTTAGTGACCTAATGACCTAAGGACCCCATGACGAATCACGGTCCCTGGCCAGGTCCCTCTGGCGGAGCAGCTCGTCCAGACCCTTCTTGGTGTCGCTAGCCATGCGGACTTTATCGCTATTCTTGAGGCGATACTTGAAGAGCCAGTAGGTGAACTCCTTCAGACAAAAGAACGGCAGGCTGTCTTCCAGGGTGTGGCCATTCTCGCGGCAGAATTCCTCCAGGAGCTGAGAATACGGCCGCCCGTAAACCCGGTTGTAGACCTCTTCTTCCAGGTCCTGGTCCTCCTTGGCGGCCCGGCAACGCCTTTCCTTGCGGACCTCCCCTTCCACGGCCAGAATAAGGGCCTCCTCTACGGTAATGCCGTACAGATAGTTAAGGTGGGCATGGTGCTTGTCGTAGCCCATCAGCCGCCTGAGCTCGTCGTTCTTCAGCTCTAGGGGAAGCTGCCCGGAGAAAAGCAGGCGCTCTACCTCTTCTTGTGGAAGGGCATCCTCTACCTCCTTCAAGAGGCGCTCCGCCAAGAGGAACCAGTCGAAGGCTTCTCCTCCTATCAGGTAACGGAAGTAGCGTCCCTGGTGTAGCTCCTCCTCCAGGTCCCAGAGGGACACTGCTTCCAGGAGGGCCAGGTACCAGTGCTTGCCGGACTCCACCTGCGCTCTGAGATGGGAGACCGCCTGTCTCGCTCCCTGCCCCCGGCAGAGGAGCCCGTTATCGCCTGGTTCCATGTCACTCATCACACCCGCCGTTCCCGGAGGAAGGCCAGCACATCAGCCAGGGTACGGGTGTTCAGAATGTGCTGGGGATCACACCAACCGCGCCGAGCCATGGCTACACCGTAGCGCATGAAGTCCAATTGGCGAACCCAATGGGCATCGGTATTGATGACCAGCGTGACCCCCAGGTCCCGCGCCTGGCGGATATGCAGGTCCTTCAGGTCAAGACGGTCCGGCTGAGCGTTGATCTCCAGGGCTGTCTTGGTCGCTGCGGCCGCCCGCAACACCGTTTCGATGTTCACGGCTACCGGGGGCCGGTGCCCCAGAAGGCGGCAGGTCAGGTGGCCGATAACATCCACGTGAGGACTCTGCATGGCCTTCAGGATGCGGTTGGTCATGGTCTCTTCGTCTTGGCCCATAGAGGAATGGACGGAGGCGGTCACCACGTCCAACTCTGCCAGCACGTCTTCGGGGAAGTCCAGTGTGCCATCGGCTCGTATGTCTACCTCGGCGCCCTGGAGAATGATAATGTTTTCTATAGACCGATTCAGCTCGTCAATCTCTTCCCTCTGGCGGCGCAGCCTCTCTACCGAGAGACCGCGGGCAACGCCTCTACCCACCGAATGGTCGCTAATCGCTATATACTCATAGCCCCGCTCTTTGGCGGCCAGGACCATGTCCCGCAATGAGCTATGGCCATCGCTCCAGTCGGTGTGTGTATGTAGGTCTCCGCGGATGTTCTGCAGTTCCACCAATCTGGGGATGGCCCGCCTTGCCGCCGCTTCCAGCTCGCTGGAGGCCTCTCGGAGCTCCGGGGGGATATACTGCAATCCAATAGCTGCGTAGAAGGCCTCCTCATCAGTGAACTTCTGCAACCACCCTTCCCGCAGGTGGGTGATCCCGTACTCGCTAAGACTGAGGCCCCTCTTGAGGGCGAACTCTCGCAAGTCAATGTTATGCTGCTTGCTGCCGGTGAAATGCTGAAGAAGGGCGCCAAAAGCTTCATGCTCAACCAAGCGCAGGTCCACCTGAAGCCCGCCTTCCACCAGAACGCTCGTCTTGGTGGGCCCCCTGGCCAGCACTTCCTTCACCTGCGGCAGATGGACAAACTGGTCCATGACATTCTGGGGATTATCGGACGTGCCGATAATATCGATATCGCCGATGGTCTCCACGCGGCGGCGCAGGCTGCCGGCCGGGGTCAGGTTGCGGAGCGCCGGATTGTCCTTGAGTTGGGCTACAATGGCCTCGGCCACGGGCAGGGCCTGTCCCAGCGGGATGCGCTGGTCCTTGCGACGCAGGGAGCGGACATGGTGAAGGATGTTCTCGGCCAGTTTCTCCCCCATGCGCGGTAGCTTCGCCACGCGGCCGTCCAGCACGGCCTGTTCCAACTCCGCCACGGTGGTTATCCCCAGTTCACCGGCCAGGCGGTTGGCCGTCTTGGGGCCGATGCCCGGCACCTCCATAAGGCGGGTGATGCCGCTGGGGAACTCCTCGCGCAGTTGCTCGTAGTAATCGCATTTCCCCGTGGTGAGCAGCTCGGTGATTTTCTGGGAGATGCTCTCTCCTATCCCCGGGACCTCCCGGAGTTTCCCTTCCCGCATCAGCCTCTCCGCTTCGACCGGCAGGTTCTCGATGGTCTGGGCAGCCCTTTGGTAGGCCCTGACTTTGAACGGGCTCTCGCCTTTCAGCTCCAGGAGCTGGGCTATGCCTTCCATAGTTTCGGCAATTACTAAGTTGTTCATGGTTAGACCACCGAATTCCCAGGCAGAGGGCCGTTTTGACCATACCTCCCTCCTATTATATTGGCGGCTCACGGGCAAGACAAGCTGAGAGCCGAGAGTGTGTAAAATCCGGCCTTGACAAATCTAAAACCCCCATTGTAAACTTCGTGTGATTCGCTAGGCCCCTTTTTCTGGGAGGTCTGTTAACATGGCAAAAATGGAGGACAAGGTGTCAACTGACGGCAGCAGCATTGCCGGGAGCACCTCCGGCACGGACAAGATTCGCATTACCGGGTTGACGAAGCTCTTTCGCACGGGCCGTACCAGCGTTACGGCTCTGGCGGAGGTTAACCTGACCGTTCCTGAGGGCCAGTTTCTCTGCGTGGTTGGCCCCAGCGGGTGTGGCAAGACCACGATGCTCCGGATCATGGGCGGACTGGAGACAGCCACTACCGGTGAGGTGGCGGTAAGCCGGAGGGATAAAAGCAAGCCCATCAACTCCATGATCTTCCAGGAGCACGCTATTTTCCCCTGGATGACGGTGAGGGATAACGTCTCCTACGGCCTGCGCATGCGCGGCGTGTCTGGTAAAGAGGCCAGGGCCAAGGCCGAGGAATATGTAAGAAAAGTCGGGCTGGCCAAGTTCTCTAGGGCCTTTCCTCACCAGTTG
>Ga0209514_10005992_pt1 | contig 15147 bp, 10 predicted proteins | sample Subgrocontami58m_FD_187452 | JGI IMG/M metagenome (GOLD analysis project Ga0209514, IMG submission 187452) | Subsurface groundwater microbial communities from S. Glens Falls, New York, USA - GMW37 contaminated, 5.8 m (SPAdes) (version 3) | ecosystem: Environmental > Aquatic > Deep subsurface >...
TAGCATTCTTAGACGCGGTGCCGCTAAAAACTAATACCCTAAATGGAGCAGTGGTTGTGGTAACGCGGTAATTGCTAAAATAACCGTCCGATACTTTTATGCCCAGCTTAGTGTTCGTGTCGGACGTACTCGTAGTTACTATATAAGAACCTTGCGTAAGAAGATAACTCTTTTCGGAAGCGGCTATTGTCCTTGCCTGGGCCAGCGCCGATGTATACTCATTCCTTTTTTTCCTCTCCGCATAACTACCCATAGACATAGATACGAGTATAGTAAGGATGATCACAGTTACAAGGACCTCTATTAAAGTAAAAGCTCTCTTTTGCATAATTGATCCAACTTTAATACGGCTGCGTGGCAACTAAAGTCCCATTTTCCAAATAAACTGTTATATTCTTTGCCGAATCTGCTACGCGCAAAGCAGTGATCATTGGATTGCCACCGGCGTTACTCCAACCATAAGTAAAAAGTGTGACAGATGGCGTACTCATTCCAAGCCTATCCCATCTTCCGTTGACTTGTCCCCAGGCAACAGACTCTCCATCTGAGACCCTTCTCTGGTACCCGGCATAAGCAGTTAAAAGGACCTGCTTTGCCTCTGCGCCCCTGCTCTTCTCAATAACCTTAAAGTATTGAACACCCGCAATAGACGCAAGCAGGCCCAGAATGATAACAACCATGATCATCTCTATTAAAGTAAACCCGCGATCCGTCTTCCAGCGCATATTAGTAAGGCTCTGTTTTTGTTATACAACCTGACGAAAGATCAATATATAGCGAGCGTGTGGGCTGCCCAATGCGATTAGCGTGGATAGATACAGTAACGCTATCGCCATTCAAAATAGAATAATCAAAATTGCGCGACTTATTAAGATTGGGGTCTTCTATGTCTAGGCGTGTCCACGTCAAAGGATTATCCGCAGAGAATTGTCTCTTTTTATCCAACAGATAATGATAAACAGAGTAGCCTTTTAATAGGACCCTTGCCGCTTCCTCACCGCGCGACTTTTCCTTTTCTTTACTAAATCTTATAACGGACATTACCGCCAGCATACCGATCATGATCACAACGATCACGATCTCAATTAAAGTGAACCCTTGCTGCCTTCTCATTACTATCACCTTTTGTGTTATTTTAGTATACAATAGCGCAGTTTTCAATGCTTATTACTATTGCTGTAACAAAAAAAGGACGTTGCAAATAATGCAACGTCCTTTTCTTTCCTGCTAATTTTAAGAGGCGCCGTTCTACTCTCCCAGGCCCTTGCGAGCCAAGTACCATTGACCTCGAGGAGCTTAACTACCGTATTCGGAATGGGAACGGGTGTTTCCTCCTCAGTATAGGCACCTCAAATCACGAACCAAAATGTAAGATCAGACGTGATTTGATCCCGTATCGCCTACATTAATGTTCAATCTAGTGCGATGCGGGTCAATCATAAATTTATTGACAATTTCTGTAAAGTTTTTTTGGATAAGTAAGCCGATGAATTTCTCTATAAGCCAATCTGCCACTGTAAATTTTAATGACAAATTAGCGGTCAAGCCGATTGACAATTAGTATCCTTTAAGCTGAAACCCTTACGGGTCTTACACTTAGGACCTATCAACCCGGTGGTCTTCCGGGTGTCTATTCTTGTATTGCTACAAGAGGGAAGTCTATTCTTAAGGCGAGCTTGGCGCTTATATGCCTTCAGCGCTTATCTCTTCCGAACATGACTACCCAGCCTTTGCCCTTGGCAGGACAGCTGGAACACCAGAGGTTCGTTTGTCCTGGTCCTCTCGTACTAAGGACAACTCCCTTCAAACTTCCTAACGCCCACACTGGATAGAGACCGAACTGTCTCACGACGTTCTGAACCCAACTCACGTACCCTTTTAACCGGCGAACAGCCGGACCCTTGGGACCTTCTCCAGCCCCAGGATAGGATGAGCCGACATCGAGGTGCCAAACCGCGCTGTCGATATGAACTCTCGAGCGCGATAAGCCTGTTATCCCCAGAGTACCTTTTATTCGTTGAGCGATACCATTCCCACAAACTAGTACCGGATCATTAAGCCCTGCTTTCGCACCTGTTCTCCCTGTCGGGATCACAGTTAACCAACCATATGCCTTTACACTCGACAGACGATTGCCGACCGTCTTGAGGTTAGCATTGGGCTCCGCCGTTATCTTTTAGGAGGAAACCGCCCCAGTCAAACTCCCCGTCTGGCACTGTTCCCCTGCCGGATTCACGGCAAGGGGTTAGAATCTTAATAAAATAAGGGTGGTATTTCACCGACGACTCTGCCCGAGCTAGCGCCCAGGCTTCAAAGTCTCCCACCTATCCTACACATATCGGATCAAAATTCAATACCAGAGTAGAGTAAAGGTTCCGGGGTCTTTTCGTCCAAGTGCGGGTAGACAGCGTCTTCACTGTCACCACAATTTCGCCGAGTCCCTCGTTGAGACAGCGCTCCAGTTGTTACACCATTCGTGCGCGTGGGAACTTACCCCACAAGGAATTTCGCTACCTTAGGACCGTTATAGTTACGGCCGCCGTTTACTGGGGCTTCGGTTAGAAGCTTCGCGTGGATTGCTCCCGCTAACCTCTCTCCTTAACCTTCCAGCACCGGGCAGGTGTCACACCCTATACGTCCTCTTTCGAGTTAGCAGAGTGCTTGGTTTTTGCTAAACAGTCACCAGAGCCACTTCATTGAAACCCTAGCATGCTTGACCCGTATGGGCTACACACATTAGGGCACCTCTTCTTGCGAACTTACGAGGCTAGATTGCCGAGTTCCTTAACGAGGGTTCTCTCGATCGCCTTACCATATTATGGAAGTCTACCTGTGTCGGATTGCGGTACGATTGGACAAAAGCTCCTTTGATGAATTTTCTCGACAGTGTGGCCTAAGATCACTTCAGCCTTTCCGTAGATCGGCTTCGCATTCACCCCTCATCTTACCCTTGCGGATAAAACTACAGGCTTAGACGGACACATCCAACAGTCCGCTGACCCCAACCTCCTGCGTCAACATCAAAGTAATAGCGCCTTTGCCCAGTTCCGGGATATTAACCGGATATCCATCGCCTACGCGTTCAACAGCCTCGGCTTAGGATCGACTCACCCTGGGCGGATTAACCTTCCCCAGGAAACCTTAGACTTTCGGCGTCACGGTTTCTCGCCGTGATTTGCGCTACTCATACCGACATAATCACTACTGCTTCGTCGAGTGGTCCTCTCGGTCCACCTTCAACCTACAACAGTACGCTCCTCTACCACTTGCCCCGCCCTAAGGCGGGGTAAATCCGCAGCTTCGGTAATAGACTTGAGCCCCGATTATCTTAGGCGCAGAATAACTCGACCAGTGAGCTGTTACGCACTCTTTAAATGATGGCTGCCTCTGAGCCAACATCCTGGTTGTCTATGTTACCCCACATCCTTTACCACTTAGTCTATCCTTTGGGACCTTAGCTGGCGGTCTGGGCTGTCTCCCTTTTGACAATGCAGCTTAGCCCGCACTGTCTGTCTCCCGAGATAAGAAACGATAATATTCGGAGTTTGGTTGGGTTTGGCAACCTGGTGGGGTCCCTAGCCCATTCAGCACTCTACACTTATCGCTCATTTGCTCAAGGCCGTCCCTAAAGACGTTTCGAGGAGAACCAGCAATTCCTGAGTTTGATTAGCCTTTCACTCCGACCCACAACTCATCCCGGAACTTTTCAACGTTCATGGGTTCGTACCTCCATGTTCCTTTCGGAACACTTCGCACTGGTCATGGGTAGATCACTCAGCTTCGGGTCTATACAGACAAACTGATCGCCCTATTCAGACTCGGTTTCCCTACGCCTCCTCCCCTAAAGAGGATTAAGCTTGCTTATCTGTATAACTCGCCGGTTCATTATGCAAAAGGCACGCCGTCACCCGTTTCACGCTTGCGCGTGACATAGGGCTCCGACCGCTTGTAAGTCTATGAATTCAGGTTCTATTTCACTCCCCTCACTGGGGTTCTTTTCAACTTTCCCTCACGGTACTTGTGCACTATCGGTCCAATTAGAGTATTTAGCCTTGCCCTGTGGTCAGGGCGGATTCCTACGGAATTTCGCGTGCTCCGTAGTACTTAGGATACTGTTCAAGGAAGATCTCTACTTTTCGCATACCGGGCTTTCACCTTCTTTGGCAGACTTTTCCAAATCTTTCTGCTGAATAGAGATTTTGTAACTTCCCGACATCTCTGTGTCAGATGTCCAAACAGTCCTGCAACATCCCGATGACAACGCGCACAGGCTATTACGTCATCAGGATTTAGGCTCTTCCCGCTTCGCTCGCCGCTACTAAGGGAATACCATTCGGTTTCTCTTCCTCGGGGTACTGAGATGTTTCACTTCCCCCGGTTTCGCTTGGCTCACCTATTTAATTTAGTGCGCCATATCTCGACATTACTCGAGATGGGTTGCCCCATTGGGAAATCCCGGGATCAAAGCTTGTTTGCAGCTCCTCCGGGCGTATCGCCGCTTACCACGTCCTTCATCGCCTTAATTGACCAAGTCATTCCTCATAGACTCTTTGTAGCTTGACCAAAAATTGGTCATTGATTATGTTGAGAGAATTTCCTCGGCTTTTTTTGCTGTCTTTGGCTTTCGCCAAAAACGCACTTTTCCGAAAAAACTTTACAGAAATTGTCAAAGAACAAACCGCTAATGTTCCAGCGGATAAAATTTTTTATGGAGCAGAGCGGGATCGAACCGCCGACCTCATGCTTGCAAAGCACGCGCTCTCCCAGCTGAGCTACTGCCCCGGTTACTGAAACTGGTGGGCCCAAGTGGACTTGAACCACTCACCCCCGCGTTATCAGCACGGTGCTCTGCCAGCTGAGCTATGGGCCCAAAATCGTATCTGAAGTCACAGATGCTTCAATCTGTTTGAACCCATAGAGCCAACTTAATAAAAAGGTGCACAGATAACACAGACCCAAAACACATCAATCCGTGTAATCTGTGCATTTCTATTTGTGCTATCTGCGCCTCTAAATTTATAAATAGCCACTTCGGAGCGTTGGGTCTTATTTGACTAGCTCGCGACCCAACCATTGTATTGCCCTCTCAAATGTATTTTGAGAGGTTCTCTATTTTGACCGTGAAGAAAAAATAGAAAGGAGGTGATCCAGCCGCACCTTCCGATACGGCTACCTTGTTACGACTTAGCGCCAGTCACCAGTCTTACCTTAGGGGCGTTGTCGCCACTTCGGGTACTACCGGCTCCCATCGCTTGACGGGCGGTGTGTACAAGGCCCGGGAACGTATTCAAGGCGGCGTAGCTGATCCGCCTTTACTAGCGATTCCAACTTCATGGAGTCGGGTTGCAGACTCCAATCTGAACTGGGGGATGCTTTTTGCGATTAGCTCCACCTCGCGGTTTGGCAACGCTCTGTACATCCCATTGTAACACGTGTGTAGCCCAGGGCATAAGGGCCATACGGACTTGACGTCATCTCCACCTTCCTCCCGTTTATCACGGGCAGTCTCCTTAGAGTGCTCGCCAGGATCCTTTCGGATCCCTCGGTAGCAACTAAGGATGATGGTTGCGCTCGTTGCGGGACTTAACCCAACACCTCACGGCACGAGCTGACGACAGCCATGCAACACCTGTATAGGCACTCGGCTTGACGAGTCGTCTCCCTTTCAGGTTCCTACTACCTATATGTCAAGCCCTGGTGAGGTTCTTCGCGTAGCGTCGAATTGAACCACATGTTCCACCGCTTGTGCGGGCCCCCGTCAATTTCTTTGAGTTTCAACCTTGCGGCCGTAGTCCCCAGGTGGAGTACTTAATGTGTTAACGTCGGCGCCTCCCTGTTACAGGAAACACCCAGTACTCATCGTTTACGGCTAGGAATACCAGGGTATCTAATCCTGTTCTCTCCCCTAGCTTTCGCAGTTCAGTGTCAGTTGTGGTCCAGAGAATCGCCTTCGCCAATGGTGTTCCTCCTGATCTCTACAGATTTCACCCTTACACCAGGAGTTCCATTCTCCTCTCCCACACTCAAGCTCAATAGTTTGGAAAGCTGTTCTCCGATTAAGCCGGAGGATTTCACTTCCCACTTGTTGAGCCACCTACCTGCCCTTTACACCCAATAAATCCGAGTAACGCTCGCCACCTCCGTATTACCGCGGCTGCTGGCACGGAGTTGGCCGTGGCTTCTTCTCCCGGTACCGTCAGTCCTTGATCCTGTTAGAACCAAAGATGTTCTTTCCGGTCGAAAGAGGTTTACAATCCGAAGACCTTCATCCCTCACGCGGCGTCGCATAGTCAGGGTTTCCCCCATTGCTAAAGATTCTCGACTGCAGCCTCCCGTAGGAGTCTGGGCAGTATCTCAGTCCCAGTGTGGCTAAACATCCTCTCAGACTAGCTACCCGTCTTCGCCTTGGTGAGCCGTTACCTCACCAACAAGCTGATAGGCCGCGAGCTCCTCCTTAGGTGGCAGGCCCGACTTGCGTCAGGGTCCCCGCCTTTTACTACATCCTCATCAAGGTCGTAGTCATATCTGTCATTACCCCAGATTTCTCTGGGCTATTCCAGTCCTTAGGGTAGATTACTCACGTGTTACTCACCCGTTTGCCGCTATTCCGAATCATTTGTAAAGTCTTCCTTGCGGTCAACTTTACTCATAATACAGTATCGCTCGACTTGCATGCCTAATCCACGCCGCCAGCGTTCACTCTGAGCCAGAATCAAACTCTCCGAAAAAATAAATCATGGCTATTTATCAAAGAACGAAACCTACAAATAAAAAAGGCATCGAGACGATGCCTCATAGAATCTTTCGTCATCCCGCAAAAAAATCTAACCCGACGTATCCTTGTACAGGACTATCTTGTTAGTTTTCAAATTCTTCCACCTATCTTCTAAAAGAAACCTCTTTAGGAGGTGACGTAGAATATAACATCTACACTTACGTCTGTCAAGTTTTATTTTAAAAATTTTTGGGTGTTCAATAAAGCTAAAAGTGATTATGAAACCTAGAGTTAGCTCTTTTTAATAAGTATGACCTTAACAAAGCTTCTCTTTGCCACCTGTATCAGGTACTCCTGGCCTGATGCAAGCGCGAAATCCGTTGAAAGCACCTTCTGCCCGTTGACCTTTACGGCCCCCTGCTGGATCAGGCGCCTTAGTTCATTTTTAGTGTTATTGGTATAAAGAAATTCCACTCCGTGGTCAAGCAGGCCCATCAAAGGAATAGAGTCCTGATCAGTAACCACTTTTTTTGAGATCACATCTTTTGGGACGTTCCTATCTTTGAAGACATCTTCAAATCCTTTGCGCGCAAGGCTTGCTTCCTTCTGCCCAAAATACTGATGTACTATCAAGGATGCCAGCTTAAGCTTAGCCTCTTTAGGATGAAGTTTTTTTATCGGCTCAAGGTCTTCATCTGTCAAAAGTTCATAATACCTGTACATCAGTTCATCGCTTACAGACATAACTTTGCCGAAAATATCTTTAGGCGTCTCATTGATGCCTATATAATTGCCGAGTGATTTTGACATTTTATTTACGCCGTCAGTGCCTTCCAAAAGCGGCATAGTCATAACGATCTGCGGCATCTGCCCGAATTCCCGCTGAAGCTCGCGGCCGACCAAAAGATTAAACTTCTGATCAGTGCCACCCAACTCTACATCAGCTCCTAAGACGACGGAATCATAACCCTGGATCAAAGGATAAAGGAACTCTAAGATGCTAATGGGCCGGTTATCTTTAAAGCGTTTGGAAAAATCATCTCTCTCCAACATGCGGGCTACTGTATATTTATTAGAAAGAGAGATGACATCCTGGAATTTCATTCTCTCATACCAGCGGCTATTAAATACTATTCGGGTCTTTTTCGGCGAGAGTATCTTGAAGATCTGTTCTTTATAGGTCTTGGCATTTTTTAATACTTCTTCCCGTGACAATTGTTTGCGGCTTTCCGATACTCCGGAAGGGTCTCCTATACGGCCAGTAAAGTCGCCTATAAGAAAATAGACAATATGGCCAAGGTCCTGAAAATGTTTAAGCTTGCGTAATAATACGGTGTGGCCTAGATGGATATCTGGTGCGGTGGGGTCAAACCCGGCCTTGACCTTCAAGGGTTTGCCTGTTTTTTTAGACCAACTCAGGCGCGCGGCGAGCTCATCTTCAGCTATGATCTCACTCGCTCCGCGCTTGATAATCTTTAACTGCTCTGCTACTTCCATATCAACCGGCTAACCCTAGGCCTATCTTGGCTGACTCAACGTCAACTTTGATGATCTTTACTTTTATCTTATCGCCTATATTGACCTTCTCGAATTGCTCTTTAGGGATCTCGTTGATATACAGAAGCCCTTCTAAGTCTTCATTGAGGCGTACAAAAACTCCAAAATTATTCTTTGAAGTTACGTCCCCCTCAAACTCTGTTCCTAGGGGAAAGTTCTGCGCTATCTTAGGCCAAGGATTTTCCATGAGTTGCTTTAAGCCCAGAGATATCTTTTTATTCGCAGCATCCACGGAAAGCACGACCACATCGACCTTCTGGCCCTTCTTTAATATCTCCTGAGGATTCATGACGCGCCTTGTCCAGGACATATCTGAAACATGGATCATCCCGTCCAAATTGCCGTCAAGTTCAACAAAAGCTCCAAAATCTGTGAACCCGGATATCTTGCCGGATACCTTGGCATTTACTGGATACTTAGTGTCAGCCTCAAGCCACGGATTACCTTCAAGCTGCTTAATGCTCAAAGATATCCTGCGGTTCTCTTTTTCAATATTAAGCACCTGGACTTCGACCATATCTCCGATAGCGAACAATTCCTGCGTATTGATATTCCTCTTCTGCCAGGAGATCTCGGATACGTGAATAAGCCCTTCTATGCCTTTCTCTAATTCTACGAAAACGCCATAAGGCACGATATTAACAACCTTGCCTTTAGCCCTGGTCCCCACGGGGAATTTGGTAGCTATGTCACCCCAAGGGTCTGTCATCCTCTGCTTCAAACCTAAAGAGACCTTAGAGCTCTCTTTATTCAGACCAAGGATGTTCACTTCTATCTTATCACCTACAGCTAATAATTCAGATGGATGAGATATGCGCGACCAGCTCATGTCAGTTATATGAAGAAGGCCATCCACGCCGCCTAGATCCACAAAGGCTCCGAAGTCCGTGATATTCTTCACAAATCCGGAGCATACATCACCTACCTTGCGATTCTCCCAGAACTTTGCGCGCGTATCTTCCTTCTCTTTTTGAACAGCTTCTTTACGCGAAACAATAAGGCTCTTACGCAATGTATTAATTTTTACGATCTTGAACTTGAAGGATCCGCTGATGATCTCGCGCTCGCTGACATTCCGAAACATGGCAAGGCTTGCAGGTAAGAAGCCTTCAAGACCATACACGTCAACGATGAACCCGCCTTTAACTTTTTTACGGATAACACCGTCAACTAGATCACCTTCTTTAAACCCCTGATTTATCTTGTCCCAGCCGTGAAGGCGCCTGGCCTTATCACGCGAAAGAACGATCATGCCGTTGTCGTCTTCGATAGAGTCTACATAGACTTCAACTTCCTGCCCTATGGTCAGATCAGCAGCGCCAGTGAACTCTTCTCTGGCTACAACACCTTCTGACTTATACCCAACATCCACGAGAACATCCTTAGGACCTATTCTTACTATCTTGCCCTTGATGATCTCCCCTTCCTTGATCTCTTTAAAACTCTGCTCGTACAGACTAGCTAAAACGCTATTTTTCTCTTCCGTCACAAGAAATTCCCCCTTTACCAACTTATTAATAGCGCAGCATCCCTGCTGCGTCTATCTTTCATATGCCACTACTGGCACGAAAGTCTATAATTATCCACAAATTAGGTAATTTGTCAAGAGTAAACTTACGATAAGGAAGGCCTACACTTTCTGTGTAAGAAGCGCGATCTGGCTCATGATCTCATTGGCCCAGGCCTTGTCGGTGACTGTGCCATCCTCAGGAAACCTCATAGCTGGGCCGAAAACAACTGTAAGGCGCGCCGGCTTAATAGATCTAGCCCCTTTTGGCATGGCCATATGTGTACCTTTGATAAAAGCCGGTATCACAGGAACGTTACTCTTACGAGCCAAGAAACCTACCCCTTCCTGGCCTTCACCTAACCTACCGTTAGTTGTGCGCGTCCCTTCTGGAAAAAGAAGTAGCCCACCGCCAATTTTCAAACGCCTTAGCGCCTCTTTTATGGCGCCTATATCGGCTGAATTCCGCTTTATCGAAATAACATTCACGTGCGCCAATATCCAACTGAACAGAAAGTTCTTAAACAGAGTCTTACGAGCCATAAAGTTCAACGGCCTGGGGCATGATACGCCTAATATCACGGGATCAAGATAGCTTGCGTGATTACAGGCTAATATAAAACCGCCTGTTTTGGGGATGTTTTTTTGGCCCTTGACTGTCGTGTGCAGATAGAAAAAAGAACATAACCAACAAAGGGATCTGCCGAAAGCATATAACATCAGAGATAGTGTATCTCCCTATTTACAAGAGAGCCGCCAAACGCGATCAATCCTTTTGCTCTTTTAATGCTCTTAGCCTCTGAATAGACCCTCATCTTAGGCTCAGTGCCTGAGAACCGAAACATCAGCCAACTTTCATCTTCACATATTAATTTGATGCCGTCGTAATCTTTGACCTGTACAACCTTTTTACCAAGAAGCTCGTTTACCTTAAGCTTCTCGCGATCCAGGGTATAATTCTTTGACCTTAATTTGATATCGCACCTTACATAATAATAACGGCCGTACTTCTTCTCCATATCAGCCAGGATGGAATCAATTTTCTTCTTCCTGTTTATCATCATCTCAACCAACATAAGGCCTGCCAACGTGCCGTCGCGTTCTGGTATGTAATTTTTCAAACCCATACCGCCCGCCTCTTCCCCGCCGACTAATATATTTTGCGTCTCCATAAGATTGGAGATATACTTAAATCCGACCGGCGTTTCATAGAGTTTAACGCTAAGGTCCTTAGCGATATGCTCAAGCATGGTCGTCCCGCAAATTGTCGTCACTATGCCGCCGCTCCACTTCTTATCCTGTTTTAGATGGAGCGCCAATAACCCCAATATCTTCTGCGGCGGGATGTAATTCCCCTTGGAATCAACTGCCGCTATACGGTCAGCATCGCCGTCTAATATCAGGCCGATATCAAACTTCTCTTTTTTCATCCTGCTGATTATCTTCTGCACGTTTTCCTCAACCGGCTCAGGGCCACGGCCGTCAAAATGAGGATTTATCTCATTACGCATCAAAGATAACCTTATGCCTGAGCCCTTTAAAACATCGGCTATAAAACTATTGCCAGAGCCATACATCGCGTCAAGCAGGACTTTAAATCTGGATTTTTTAAAAGCCTTTCTGTCTATGTAGGAGCGTAGAAAATCAACATAATCTTTTGAAATATTGGCGACAACAGCAGAATTATTTTTTACAGCTTCGGATAAGGGCTGGGACTTAACATCATTTAAACCGATAAGCGACTCAACCTTTTGGGTGACCGTAACATCAGCAGCGCCGCCGGACGCATTCTTTATCTTAAAACCGTTAAATTCCGGAGGATTATGGCTTGCGGTTATCATCACACCAAGGTCGAGCTTTCTTGTCTTTACGGCAAAACTTAACGCGGGCGTAGGCACTGCCCTGTCTGATAACACAACAGCTATACCGTTAGCGCTTAATACCTCTGCCACAATTTGGGCGAACTTATCAGATAAGAACCTGGTATCGTACCCTACGCAGATGCCGATCTTTTGGCCATCCGGTTTTTTTAAATTCTCTTTTGCGTAATCCGCGGTCGCCTGAGCGACCTTCTTTAAGTTAACGAACGTAAAGTCGTCGGCAATGACCGCACGCCATCCATCGGTGCCGAACTTTATTGTTTTTGCGTCATCAGGACTACTATTCGTCATTTTTAAGTCTCCTTATAGCATCTTTCATATTCGCCGCTTTAAACAAAAATGTGCCTGCCGCTATCACGTTAGCGCCTTTGCGTATGACCTCTTTTGAGACTACGTCATTCATACCGCCGTCCACTTCAATGTCGCCTTCAAAAATATTGCGGAGCTCAAATATCTTAGGCAGAACAGAAGGGATAAAATCCTGCCCCCCAAAGCCCGGATTAACGCTCATTATCAAGACCCAATCTATCTTTTCTAAAATGCCCTTTATATCAGACAAAGGTGTAGCGGGATTTATAGCGACAGCCGGCCTCTTGTTTAATTTTTTTATCTTTTTTATAAGCGCGTTCGCTTTCTTAAGGCGTGAATTGCGCACTTTTCCTAACGCCTCAATATGAAAACTGATTATGTCAGCCCCGCTTTTCGCGAACGCGTCAATATAATCCTCGGGATTTTCTATCATAAGGTGCGCGTGTATAGGCAGGTCTGTTTTACTCCTTAAAGCCGCCACAATGCCAGGGCCTATAGTGATATTAGGCACAAAATGCCCGTCCATCACGTCAACATGCAGGAAATCAGCGCCCGCGTCTTTGGCGCGCTTGACTTCACTTTCCAGGTTAGCAAAATCGCACGCCAGTATTGAAGGGCCTATTTTAATTTTCATATATTTTGGCTCCTAACGGTACAGCCTGCGCGCCTCAATGTATCTTACAACGTTCGCGGGAGTCAGATAACGAATTGACCGGCCGCTCTTTACCAAAGCGCGTATTAAAGACGACGAAATATCCACCTGCGCGACATCTATCTTTAAGAACGGCCTTCCGCTCAAACGTTTTCCAAAACCCGGCCGTTTGACTAAGACAAATCTGGCCAATTTGTATATTTCTCCTACGTCCTTCCACTTAGGTATTTCGCTCACCAGGTCAGAACCACAGATAAAGAACAATTCACTTGAAGGATACTTACTCTTTATCTGGCGTAGCGTATCTACGGTATAAGACATGCCTTTGCGCCGCATTTCCAGGTCTGATACAGTAAAACGGCTATTACCACTGACGGCCAATTTTATCATATTGAGCCTATCATGAGACCCTATCACGTCTTTGCTGCTTTTATGTGGAGGTATGAAAGTCGGCACAAAAATAACACGGTCAAGTTTTAACTGCCCCAACACCTGTTCGCCTAAAATAAGATGACCGTAGTGTATAGGATTGAACGTCCCTCCGAGTATGCCTATTTTCTTTATTTTGCTACTCACGTATCTGGCCTGTCCCCTTAATGGCATACTTGTAAGTCGTGAGTTCTTCCAGCCCCATAGGCCCGCGCGCGTGCAATTTATCGGTGGAAATACCGATCTCAGCGCCGAAACCGAACTGATATCCATCCGTAAAACGCGTTGAGGCATTCACATAAACACAGGCCGAGTCTATTTGTTTTAAGAACTTATCGGCAGCCTCTTCGTCTTGTGTGACGATAGCATCAGAATGGTTAGATCCATAACCGTTAATATGGGCTATGGCCTCATCTATGCCGGCTACGACCTTAACGGATAAAATGAGGTCAAGATACTCGGTGCCCCAATCTTTATCCGTAGCTTTCTTTATACCCTTTACCATTTTGCGCGTCTTCTCACAACCGCGTATTTCTACGCGCGCGTCTTGAAGCGCTTCTATCATGGTCGGCAAAAAATCCCGGGCTATAGCCTCGTGCACAAGAAGTGTTTCAATAGCATTGCAGACCGACGGCCGCTGCACTTTAGCGTTCAATATGATGCGCTGCGCCATAGCAAAATCCGCCGCCTTATCAACAAAAACATGGCATACACCCTTATAATGTTTAATGACCGGTATCTTTGACCTATCGCGCACCTGGCGTATCAAAGACTCGCCGCCGCGCGGCATAACAAGGTCAATATACTGGTCTAAAGAAAGCAATGCATTAACGGCTTTTCTATCCGCTATTTTAACAAGGTTTATAACAGCCTGGGGCAATCCGGCATCAAGTATGACTTTCTTTAATACGTCATAGATAGCCGAGTTTGAACATAAGGCTTCGCTTCCACCTCTTAAAATAACGGCATTGCCCGATTTAAAACAGAGGCCGATGCAATCAGATGTCACATTGGGCCTCGATTCATAAACAATAAGAATGACTCCGATAGGAACGCGTACTTTGGATATCAAAAGGCCGTTTGGCCTGCTCCAGGTCTTTATTTCATTGCCCACAGGGTCCACTAGCTTTGAGAGCTCTTTTAAAGATTCTGCCATTTCTGAAATGCGTTTATCGTTCAATGAAAGCCTTTCAAGAAAAACGCCTGAAAGCCCCTTGTCTTTGGCCATCTTTAAGTCTTTCTTATTTGAGGCCAAAATAGCGTCTTTGTTATTCAACAAAGCCTCTGCCATAGAACGCAGGCACTCGTTCTTTTTTTCAGTAGACAAATTAGCAAGCCGGCGTGACGCCTCTTTAGCATCAGATGCCATTTTGCTAAGTTTTTTAAATAATGTATTTTTATCTGTTTTTTTCATTTTTTATGACGGCGGCCAAAAAACGCGTACCGTTAAAATTTTTGTATGATTTAGAAGGATCAAAACTGACATTTAAAGATCCACTGGTAGTTCCCGAGGCTAAAACAACCGGTATGCCGGACCTTGTTGCGATCTGGGCAGCCCTTATTTTTGTAGACATGCCTCCCACGCATGGATCCTTGTCCGTTCCACAAGCCATCTTCTCTATCTGAGGCGTTATAGCCTTAATATCTTTGTTGAGCTTTCCGTATTTTCCGGTCTTTATATCAAAGCTCTCGTACAAGCCATCAGTATCCGTCAAAATAAGAAGCCCGCATGCTTTAATAGCGACTGCCACATACGCGGACAAAGTATCATTATCTCCTATTTTTATTTCTTCCACAGACACTGAATCATTCTCATTGATTATAGGAACGATCTTATGGCCAAGTAAAGTGCCAATGGTGTTGCACAAATACTTTTTACGCTGTTGGCTGAAATCGTCACGAGTCAATAAGATCTGGGCGCACTTAAGGCCGTACTTCTTAAATTCAATGGAGTATTCGTGCATAAGGATATTCTGTCCGACGGCAGCCGCGGCCTGCAGCTCCGAAAGCTCTGTCGGCCTTTTTTTAAACCCCAGTACGGATAAGCCGCTGGCTATGGCCCCAGAGGTCACCAGGACCACATCTTTGCCTTCTTCTA
>Ga0209514_10005994_pt1 | contig 15145 bp, 9 predicted proteins | sample Subgrocontami58m_FD_187452 | JGI IMG/M metagenome (GOLD analysis project Ga0209514, IMG submission 187452) | Subsurface groundwater microbial communities from S. Glens Falls, New York, USA - GMW37 contaminated, 5.8 m (SPAdes) (version 3) | ecosystem: Environmental > Aquatic > Deep subsurface >...
TGATTGGACTCGGCTTTCAGGGGAGCATTTACTCAGAGCTTTGAGAGAAAAGTTAATTGAAGAATCTTTTGAAGTTTTGGATGCAATTGATCAAGATTCAATTGTTGATGAGTTGGCAGATGTAAGTGAAGTTATTGATGGGATACTATCGAATCTAGGCGTAAGTAGAGACAAGTTGCAGCAAAAACAAAAGCAAAAAAGGGACAAAGCAGGTGGATTCAAAGATGGCACAGTCCTTTTGGAGACACAGAACCCTCTCCCAACTAAGAAGGAAGTACAAATCGAGGAGCCTTTATTCGATGGGTCTGACAACCTAGGTATTCGAGCACACTCCTTCATTGATGGTCGAAAAGTAATTGAACTTGGGCACAAGATAGACAAATCGAGTGATAGGAGAGAACATAAAGCAGCAACTGAAGTGCTATTGCGCATAATAATTCCAATGGTGCGAGATAATTGGATTGCTAGTACGCCTGAAGTGACTTTTGATTTAGATTCAGAAAGAGGTGTACGGGCAAAAATTACAGGAAAGCGTTTGGGGGCAAAGATCCAGCTGGAGCTATCTATTTTTGCCCAGCAAAAGCCGAAACAGTTAAAGCTGTTTGAGCATGAACATATAAAGAAAGCTGGTGACGATGCCAAAGGCGGTTAATTTTAATGTGGTGATTATCAAACCTTCATTATTCAATCATAAAAATATATGTTAAAATGCTTTTTAGGTATGTAGGTTGGGCTAAGGGAACCCAACGAATAATGAATATTTCTTTAAAAAGAATTGGTATGAAGTGATTAATTTTATTCATTGAATCAAAGTTTTTTAGTTCAATTTAAAACCTGAACAAATAGGGAGGAAGGATGTATGGCAAAGGAAAAATTACCGAAACAGTATCTTCAAATAAAAAAGAGGCATGAAAAGTATTTCAATGCAGTTGAGGAACTTGGCAAGGTCGTTAAGCAGGAAGGGCCTCTCGACGAGAGGACTGCGCACCTGATTCAACTTGCAGCGGCGGCAACAGTACATTCTGAAGGGTCTGTCCACAGTCATGTAAGAAGGGCTATTGAAGCAGGAGTAACGCCTGAAGAGATATATCACGCAATTGTTCTCCTCACCAGCACCATCGGGTTTCCATCCGTCGTTGCTGCACTAAGCTGGGCAGAAGATATCTTAAAAGGTAAAAAGAAATAAGGGTATTTTTTAAGGATGTATCATATCTTCCTTCTCAAATGTTGTTCACGTTCTATCCTTGATGTATAGGAATTTCAAAGTTGCCCACGAAAAGACGCGAAAGTATCCTCCCCCTGTCCCCCTCCAGAGGGGGATAAAGGGGGAGGTTCGAGTTTTTTCGAGTGTTTCGTGGGAAATATGTTGTTGCAGAAGGCGAACTAATTAAACGCTAAGGAATTTCAAAGTTGCAATTGTAGTGCGAACTTTAGTTCGCATAGGATATAAGCGAACTAAAGTTCGCGCTACGTTGAAAAAGCTGCCGACGGCAGCCTGTTTTGTTTATAAATACATACGAGATTATACATTTTGATTTCAGGGGAGAAAATGAACGAAGAACACATAACAAAAATTGCAGCCGAACTCAATTTAATGCACAAGCAGGTCAGGGCAACTGCACTGCTCTTTGATGAAGGAGCAACCATCCCGTTTATCGCACGGTATAGAAAAGAAGCCACGGGCAGTCTGGACGAGGTTGCCATTGGGGCTATACGTGATCGTCTGAGCAAGTTAGCAGAATTGGATAAACGGCGTGAGGCTATTCTGAAAGCCCTTGAAGAGCGAGGCCAGCTTACCGATGAATTGAAGGAAAAAATAGTAGCGGCTGAGTCCATTACAGTCCTGGAAGATATTTACCTGCCGTATCGCCCCAAACGCCGTACAAGGGCGACTATTGCAAAGGAGAAAGGACTTGAACCTCTGGCACAGTGTATTTTTGCCCAGGATGATAGAGACCCGGCATCTGAAGCAGCCGCTTTTGTTAATGCGGAAAAGGGGGTTGATTCTGTGGAAGATGCCCTTGCAGGGGCGCGGGACATTATTGCAGAATGGGTAAGCGAAGATCAGACTGCCCGCACGCAAATGCGCGAACTGTATCTTCAACAAGGAGTCTTTAAATCAAAAGTGGTCAACGGCAAAGAGGAAGAGGGCATAAAGTACAAAGATTATTATGAGAGGGAAGAACCTGTGGCAAAAGCACCCTCGCACAGGATTCTTGCCATGCGGCGTGGGGAAAAGGAAGGATTTCTAGGTTTCCGCATCATTCCTCCGGAGGATAAGGCTCTGATGCAACTGGAAGCGCTTTTTGTAAAGGGCGACGGATTGGCTGCTCAACAGGTCAGGTCGGCGGTTCATGATAGTTACAAAAGGCTTTTGTCTCTTTCGATAGAAACGGAGATACGACTTGCAACAAAAGAGAGCGCGGAAGAAGAAGCCATCAGGGTCTTTGCAGAGAACCTGCGGCAACTCCTGCTTGCCTCTCCCCTTGGACAGAAAAATATCCTTGCCGTTGACCCCGGTATCCGCACAGGGTGTAAGGTGGTTTGCCTGAATAGTCAGGGGAAGTTGGTGCATTCCGATACCATATATCTCCATCAATCTGAAAGATCCTCTGCAGAGGCCGCTTCCAAAATTATTGATCTCTGCGAACGGTTTCAGATAGAAGCCATTGCCGTAGGGAACGGCACCGCCGGAAGGGAAACAGAGTCCTTTATTCGTTCTTTAAAACTCTCCAGAAAGGTTTCCGTGGTGATGGTTAATGAAAGCGGAGCATCGGTGTATTCCGCCTCGGAAGCTGCGCGCGAGGAATTTCCTGAGTATGACGTGACGGTGCGCGGTTCGGTATCCATTGGCAGGCGTCTTATGGACCCGCTGGCTGAGTTGGTAAAGATAGATCCAAAATCTATTGGTGTGGGACAATATCAGCACGACGTTGACCAGGGTGCGTTAAAGAAGAGTCTTGATGACGTGGTCATCAGTTGTGTGAACAAAGTAGGTGTTGATGTGAATACGGCAAGTAAGCAACTCCTTATGTACGTTTCAGGTCTTGGGCCGCAGCTTGCCAGGAACATCGTGGAACACCGAAACGAGCAAGGTCCTTTTGCATCAAGAGAAGAATTCCGGAAAGTATCCAGGCTGGGTCCGGGTGCGTTTGAGCAGGCGGCGGGTTTTTTACGCATACGGGAGGGAAATAATCCTCTTGATGGGAGCGCCGTGCATCCGGAAAGTTATCAGATCGTAGATACTATGGCGCGAGACCTCAAATGCTCGGTTACCGATTTGATGCATGACGAAAAAATCAGGGAAAAAATCGATCTCAAAAAGTATGTGACGGAAAAGGTGGGTATTCCGACATTGACTGACATTGTTGGTGAATTAGCCAAGCCCGGACGAGACCCCAGAGAAAAGTTTGAAAATGTTGAGTTTGCGGAAGGAATTGAAAAATTAGAGGACGTACAGCCCGGCATGAAACTTTCCGGCATTGTCACCAATGTTACCGCATTTGGCGCTTTTGTAGATATAGGGGTGCATCAGGACGGATTGGTGCATATCAGCGAGCTTGCAGACCGGTTTGTAAAAAATCCCAGTGATGTGGTCAAAGTTCACCAGAAAGTAACGGCTACGGTATTGGATGTGGACTTAAAAAGAAGAAGAATTTCGCTTTCCTTAAAAAACAAACAAAAGGTAGTATAGTTATTTGTGACAATGACAATACAATATTAGTATCAGTTCACCCCCCTCCCCAAACCCCTCCCACCAGGGGCGGGGGAAAAACGTTTCCTCCCCCTCGATGGGGGAGGTCAGGTGGGGGTGCTGAACTGTTACCAATAGTATTATGGGTAAACTTTTATCCCTTTCTGCTGACAATACCTATTTACGGTTGTTACGAGGTTTTATCCTATCCATTCTTTTGAAAGGTTGTATAATAAAAGACATTATGGCAAATGAAGATACTACTCCTACAAAGGCTTCCCAGCAGGAGACTAAAACCCAACACAAGGGAAAGCCTAACCACTTAATCAACGAAAAAAGTCCATACCTCCTGCAGCATGCCTATAACCCGGTTGACTGGTATCCGTGGGGTGAAGAGGCGTTTCAAAAGGCAGCCAGGGAAGACAAACCCATTTTCCTTTCCATCGGCTATTCAACGTGTCATTGGTGTCATGTCATGGAATACGAATCATTCGAGGATGAGGAGGTGGCGAAGATTTTGAATGAAAATTTCGTATCGATTAAAGTCGATAGGGAAGAACGGCCTGATATTGATAACATTTACATGACCGTATGCCAGGCCATGACCGGCAGCGGCGGCTGGCCTCTGAACCTGTTTCTGACTCCTGAGAGGAAACCATTCTATGCCGGCACCTACTTTCCGAAAACCGAACGGTACGGGAATCCCGGATTCATCGCCATCCTGAAACAGATATCCAATTTGTGGAAGACGAATAAAGAGAGTGTGCTTAAATCAAGCGAACAGGTGGTAAAAGTATTGCAAACAGTATCCGAAACAGCAACCACAGAAACGCTTACTTACGATACGTTAAAGCATGCCTATGAACAGTTGATGGGTAATTACGACAATATTTACGGTGGTTTTGGCACGTCGCCTAAGTTCCCGACTCCCCATAATTATACCTTTCTCCTTCGATGGTGGAGACGCAGCAATGACACCACAGCTCTGGAAATAGTTGAAAAAACACTTGATCGGATGGGTCGTGGTGGTATTTACGATCAACTTGGTGGCGGATTCCATAGATATTCTACGGACGAATACTGGCTTGTACCGCATTTCGAAAAGATGCTCTATGACCAGGCGTTGCTTGCGATGGCTTATATTGAGGCATTCCAGGCTACGGGGAAGACATTATTTGCTGATATTGTTAAGGGTATCTTTACTTATGTGCTGAGGGACATGACCTCTCCAGAGGGTGGTTTCTATTCCGCTGAAGATGCCGACAGTGAAGGTGTTGAAGGGAAGTTTTATGTCTGGACGCCTGATGAAGTCATAAAAATATTGGGTGAGAAGGATGGGAAGATATTCTGTGATTTTTATGATGTCTCTAAAGAAGGCACTTTTGAGGAAAAGAACATCCTGCATGTGGATAAAGAAATTAGTGCCTTTGCCAAACTGGAAGGTATAAAGCTCGAAGAACTCCAGGAAATGCTTAGCAAAGCCAGGGCAAAACTCTTTCCTGTCCGTGAGAAACGCATCCGTCCTCATAAGGACGATAAAATACTTACTTCATGGAACGGATTGATGATTGCAGCCATGGCCAAGAGCGCCCAGGCGCTCAATGAGCCAATGTATGCGCAGGCAGCGGTACGCGCTGCAGATTTTATCCTGAACACATTACGGCTGAAGGATGGTTCGCTGCTAAAACGATACAGATTAGGTGAGGCTGCTATTCCAGGACATCTGGACGACTATGCTTATTTTGTATGGGGCTTAATAGATCTCTACGAGACAACCTTTGAGGTGAAATACCTTAAAATAGCCTTGGAACTCAACAAGCTGATGATTGATGATTTCCGGGATGAAAAGGGGGGTGGCTTTTTTTTTAGCGGCAAGAGGAATGAACAACTCATTGCGCAGACCAAGGAGATATATGACGGAGCTACACCTTCAGGGAATTCAGTCGCTCTCATGAATATTTTGCGATTAAGCCGTATGACAGGGAACCTGGATCTGACAAATATTTCCGGACAAATTATGAGAACCTTTGCAGAAACGGTAAACAATTATCCGTCCGGATATGCCCAATTTCTGTGTGCCCTTGACTTTGCCTTAGGCCCCACGAAGGAGATTGTCATTGCAGGCGAGCCCGATGCCGATGATACAAAGCAGATACTCAAGGAAATAAGAAAGAGATTCCTGCCCGGCAAGGTCGTAATATTACATCCGGAAAAGGATAAATCTATCGAAGAAATTATCGGGTTCGTCAAGGAACAAAAGGCAATAGATGGCAAGGCTACGGCCTATATCTGTGAAAATTATGCCTGTAAGGCTCCTACGAATGATATGAACCAGATAAAGAAACTTTTGGATGAACGCTGAATATTTCAGTTATGATCGATTTGATTTTGCTCTCCGTGTGTTCTGTTTCTGCATTCTTCTGGTTTGTACTACTTTTCATGCATGTACGCTGGCGCATGTCGGAACGATGGGAAGCTTGCGACGATTCACAAGCTCCTCATTCCCAATTACCGAGCTTATCTGTTATTGTTCCAGCGCGCAACGAAAGCGACTCACTCCCGTTGACATTACCCATTGCTGGCATACTTTATATGGCTATGACGATGTCTTCCGCCATGAATCATCTTTTTGTTCGGCACGTATGGAGAGGTCACTGTAGCAGAAATGCTCTGTAAATAAAATGAATGGTAATGTTGTTTATTGCTAAGAATCCAGGATGAATTTGGAATAGGATTTTATTTCCTTGAGGAGATGATCGGTTTGTTGATATCTATCCTCAGGTTTTTTCTTGATACATTTGAGTACGACGTTTTCAAGCCATCGTGGGATTTTTGAGTTTAGCGTAGCAGGTGGTTGTGGTTCTTCATTGATGTGGCGATAGGCGATGTCGCCTTCATTAAATGGGGTCTTTCCCGTGAGCATTTCATAAAGGATAATGCCAAAGGAATAAATATCGCTGCGATAGTCTAAAGTTTCTCCCCTGATTTGTTCCGGGGACAAATACACCGGCGCGCCTAACACCTGTCCTGGCTGTCCTATTACCGAAGGTGTCATTAATTGGGTAAGTCCAAAATCGGATATTTTTATTCTCAGATCCTTCATGACAAGTATATTACCGGGTTTGATGTCACGATGAACAACCCCATTTTGATGGGCGCAACTTAAGGCATCACATACGTTAATTGCAATCTGAACGGCGTCTTTTAAAGGCAATGCCACTTTTTTCATAAGAAACTGGAGGTCTTCCCCCTCGACATAATCCATTACAATGAAGAACTGTTTATTGATATTAATATCGTATATGGTAATAAAACCGGGATGTTTAAAAAGACTGACTGATTGGGCTTCATGAACAAATCGTTCGATGGCTTCTTTATTATTTTTATAAGCATCTTTGATAACCTTTAAAGCCACTTTTCTCTTAAGGATTTTATCCACAGCCTTGTAGACTGCGCCAATACTTCCCTGCCCGATAAGCTGTATATCTTCATACCGGTCTTCCAGTGCAAGGTGAGATGCGCTCATGGCCGCTTCCATTTCGAGCTTTTTCGTAATATTTTCGAGCCGTTTTGCGATATCCTTGTAACCGATGTTAAAAGATATTATTTTTTTGTAAATGTCGAGCGCCTTCTCAGGAATGTTGTGTTCTTCGAATGCAGCGCCTATTTGATAGAGGAAATCCACTTTTTTATCCATGGGCATAGCGGCTTCAATTACCTTGTTGAAATATTCCTCTGCAATGTTCAGTGTGCCTTTTCTGAAAAACAATTTTCCAAGCCTGAGCTGGACATCAAGCTGGTATTCGGATGGAACTCGTTCGATCGTTTGGAGCAGTGACAGCGCCTTATCGTCCTCTTTTTCTTCGTAAAGGGTTGCAAGTTCATATCGAATCCTGTTGGCCTCTTCTTCCGGAAGATTTATATTCGACAAAATTTTCTCAAGATTTTTAATCTTTGGTTCGATAATTATTTTGTGCGCGTCTTTATAGCGTTTTGCATAATTCAAATTATCAGGTTTTAAATGTATCAGTTTTTGCAGCCTTTCATATGCCATATCGACCTGGCCCCCCTGGATATACTGCTCCGCTGCCCTGTCAAGTAAGGTTTCTAATTTGGTTTGGCAGGTGTTGTCATTTGGTTTTAGTTTTATAATTTTTGCTAAAACATTTTCTGCTAATGGGACGTCCGTTGCCATTACTTGTGCGCAGAATTCACTCAATGTATTAAGGAGACTCTGTGTCTGCTTTTCGTCTAATTTGTGCATGAGTAACTTTTCAAGATGTGAGATGACGACTTTGAGTTTCGAAGGGTCTTTGTTAATTAAATCCTGAAAGATACCCACGGCACGTTCCACTTCATTATTTTCAGAATAAATGTAAGCAAGGAAAAATTGTATATTAATATCGTTTGGAGGTAGTGTAAGAAACTTATTAAAATATGCAATGCTGTCTTTGATTCGCCCTGCATAGTAGCAGAGATGTCCCAGAATGTATTTATTAATGGAATTATCGTTAAGCTGAGAGGTGGTTTCGTATTCCGCAATCGCTTTGTCCAATATTCCTTTTTTCTTATATGCTTCGTAAAGAGATTTATAGGCAGATTCATTGAGCGGGTCTAATTCAATAATTTCAACGAATCCTTTGAGCGCCGTCCCGTGACGGTGTGGACAGAGATGGAACAGGTTTCTATATTCGTCCAATGCCTTATCAAAAAGGCCCTTTTTGATATAAATTTTAGCGAGTATGTAGAATTTATCTGAGAAATGGCTTCCAATGAGTTTTAATTGATTGAGGATATGTACCGACTCATCATATTCTCCTTTTAAATATAATAATTCACCCATGACGAGATGATACCTCATGTACCGCATTCCAATGTTGATACTTTCCTTTAAAATATCAGATATGGGGTAGTTTTCGTATATTTTCTGGCAAACAAGAAACGCATCGTTGTCTCGTCCTATTTTCTTATAAGCAACAGCAAGGTCATTTAAGACCTTTATGTTTGTTGTATCATCCTTGAAATGCCGTTCAGCAATTTCAATAATACCGTTCCAATCATGTTCTTGATAAAGCTTATCGAGTTTTTTATTGTCAGTGAAACTAAACATTCTATAGTTATGACTGGTTAAAATTGTGAAATTTATATGAAACCTGCTCTATTGCCCGTTTAATTCATAGATAAAATACCTTAAATATTCAAAATATCCAATTGCTTTTTTAATTAATCAAGTCATTCATTCTTAATGCCAGGGGTAATACCTTCTGGTATTTCCGGCCTTTTGTTCATATGATCATGGTGTTCAAATTGGTATAGAAATATTCAAACCCGTCATCTACTTTCTCAATTTTTTTTGCAATTTGCCCCTTCTTCCCCCAGTTCGTGTCAATTGCATACTTATTAAACTTGCAGATCAAATCATCTGTGATTATTGGGCACTCGATTCCCGTACCGCTCAACAGGTTTCTTGTATTCGTGGAATCGAAACATGCCTCCCCAAACATATAGGGCTGGAATATCGCCATCTTCCGTGCAAATAGCCGCTCTTCCCTGGTCTGTGGCTGCATCTTAAATTCATGTAGCGGCACTACTTTTATACGATGATTGCCCGTTGCAACCATGAGCCACACCGCAAGTTCCCCCAAGGTCGGCGGAGATGGATTGACAATATGGAATGTCTTGTTGAGACTTTCTGCCTGCATGGAGATGGCTGCTATCGCACGTGCTGCATAGTTCACAGGCACCAGATTCACGGTACTGTACTTATCCCCCGGAATTCTCAGAGGGAAGAGAAAAGGATTTCTGTTTTTGGCCATTCCGTGAGCATTAAGACGATTCAACTCCCTGCAAAACACATAAATATTCTCCCACTTCCTGGTATATCCCGTAATCGCATCCCCCGTGATTATGCCGGGACGATAGATGGTGCAGGGAACCCGGTATTGTCCCAGAAACACCGCAAGGTACCTCTCTGCTTCGTATTTCGACCTCTCGTAGCCATTATTGAATGACTGTCCTTTCTCCAATTCGTCTTCCAGAACCACGCCGCGCCTCTTCCCTGCAACGTATGCCGTACTGATATAGTGAAGCCGCTTGTACCTTTTCGTGATACAGAACAGGCTCATGAGCGCCGTTCCCAGCACATTTATCCTGGCAAGGGTGTCGTCTTCCCCTTTTCTCAATTCTGTTGTCTCAGCACAGTGAAACACCTCATCCACTGTACCTGCTAATTTAAAATACTCCCGCGCACTCAGCCCGAGATAATTCCTGGAAATGTCCCCCTCGATTATTTCAATGCGTTTGAGGAGTGTTTTTAACTCGTAGTTCGCCGGAAACACTTCAGAAAGTCGTTCCTTTGCGCCCGTTGTTGTCTTTCTGACCAGAAGTTTTAAGTGAAAACCTGCCTCAAACAGTTCTCTGGTGATGTAACTTCCTAAAAATCCCGTTGCCCCTGTTATGAGTATCGTTTTCTGTCTCATTCTTCTTTTCGAGTATACAATTCCAGGAAAAGTGTTAAGCGCAGCAAGCTGCACCTCTGACTTTCACCCCGGCACCGGGAAGTTCACCGTAGATGAAAGCCATAGAATACAGCATGCTGCATGTATAGTTGTAAAGGAAGACAAATAATCAGATAGTATATGCGAGTAAAAGATTAGCAATGGAAGTACCAAATCTATCTGATGTGGCAGGTAAGTGTTGTAAGTATGATTGATGTATGAAGTAAGAGTTACACTAATTTTTGCCTCAGTTGTTATATAACCATTGTTTAATCTAAAATCATGTAATTTTTACATCATATATTTGTAATTATTACAAAAAGCGGTTATTACATAAATAAATTTTTGGATGATATTTTATAGGGTATTGTTGATAGAGTAATAAAAAGAGATTGTCTTTTTAATTTTAATTTGTAATAATTACTGAAGTTGTGGAAGTAATGTGTATAGAATATCTACAATTATGGTAATAAGAACAGAATATGTCTTCTAAAGAAAAAGTAATGAAAATATTAGAAGGGTTATCTCTGGATGAACTTCGTGAAGCTCAAAGTTGCATTGATAATCTTATTACGAGGATAAAGGAAGATGGTTCAAAATCTCAAGAAAAAGCGGATCAAGAGGATCGCATACTTATGGAGCGACGGGAACAGGAGCGCTTTTATGAAATCTTTCCCTGTAAACTTAAAAAGGCTGATAGACAAGAAGAATCTATATTCCAGGGAACAGTAGTGGATATTTCTAAAACTGGGTTACGCTTAAAGATAGATAAAAAACTTGAGGCAGGAAGTATTTTGGTCCTTTCTCCTGACTATGACAGAATCTATAAAAAGATTTATGTCGAGGTGATTCGTGTAAAGGAGTTTATGGGACAGTACGAAATAGGTGTAAGGCACATCCTGCCAGATGACAATACCAAAAAGTAATTTTGCAAAATCTCACATTAACCTGATTCATAAATCGTAAATTTTTGCTAAACTTGTCCTCGTAAAACTTGTCCTCGTGAAAACGGGGAACGGGGAAGTGTCAAAATATTTTTTGTAAGCGCCTACATTTCATAGGATGAATATTGAAGGTTGAAATTAAAGTTAAATTCTGGGGCGTCAGGGGATCCATTCCCACACCTGGTGTAAAGTATATAAAATATGGTGGAAATACCCCATGCGTGGAAGTTCGACTGCCTAACAATCAATTGTTTATTTTTGATGCGGGCACTGGTATCAGAGAACTTGGGAACGTATTGTGTAAAGGAGAGAGACAGCTTAAAGCTCATATATTTCTAAGCCACTTCCACTGGGATCACATCCAGGGCCTGCCTTTTTTCATGCCTTCGTATATTGAGGGAAACGAAATTGTTATCCTGGGCATGGATTTGCAAGAGGCAAGGCTTGACAGAATTATATCAAATCAAATGGAAAGCATATATTTCCCTGTTAAATTACAATCTTTGTCGGCACACCTGAAGTTTCAAATACTCTCAGAAGGAAGTAACATCATCGATGGATTAAAGGTTGATACCATGTATATCAATCATCCTGGCCAGGCTATGGGATATGTGGTAACTTTTGGAAAGACAAAGATATGTTATTTTACCGATAATGAACTGGTACCATCATGGGCACATGAAACTTTTAGACTGAAATATAAATCAGATACCAGAGAAAAGATTTTAAAATTAATTAGCGGTGCAGATTTACTCATCCATGACGCACAATATACAGATGAGGAATACAAAACCAAAGTTGGCTGGGGGCATTCCCCTCTCAGCGAAGTACTAAATCTTGCGAAAGAGGGAAGAGTGAGCAGGCTGGCGCTCTTTCATCACGATCCGGATCATTTTGATGAGCAAATTGACATCTTTGCGGCAAATTGCAAAGAGAATTTGAATGGGTCTTATCATCACATGGAATGTTTTGCGGCACAGGAAGGCATGGAACTTCATTTCTAAGTCCTTATAGATTGGCATTTATTTTGCTTCTATGTTTCAGAGGTTTCTTCCACCACCTACATCTGCATGTGTTGCGTTTCACACACAGAAAAGGTTACTCATAGAAGCCGATTTATATTTTCGTATCCTTTTTAAAATAAAGGTTTAAGTAAGTATTTATGAGAAGAATGCATATACAGAATGTAGAACCGGGTATGATGTTAGGTAAGGCTCTTTATGGAGATAATTACGAGGTATTATTAAACAAGGGGGTAGTATTAACTGAGGATTATATTAACAGATTGAAAAACAGAGGATTTATCAAAGTTTATATCGATGATGAGGATACCGCTGATGTCGTCATTAAAGATCCAATATCTGATAAAATCCGCATTATGGCGACGAAAGGCATTCTTAAGACATACGAATTAACACAGTCAGCAATAGTAAATATAGAAGCAGATACTACCGAATCCATTATTAAAAGTATTAATACTCCAAAGATCAAAAACGCCTTTCAAGAGAATCAAGCGTTTAAACAAATGTGTAAAGATATTAATTCTTTTGTTGATGAATTAATGAATGAGGATATTTTGTCAGGGTTAAATTCAATTAAGAGTTTTGATAATTATACCTTTGAACATTCTGTAGATACGGCAGTATTATCAATAATTATAGCAAAAAGATTATTTCTTAATAAAGACAAACTGAGGCAAATTGCCATTGGCGAGTTTCTTCATGATATTGGAAAGATTTTCATCGACAAAAATATTATTAATAAACCAGGTAAATTAACGGCGGAAGAGTATGAACAAGTAAAGCAACACCCAGTCTATGGATACGAATTGCTCAAGGATATTGATAATATAGGAGAGGCTTCAAGGCATATTCCTTATCAACACCATGAGAGACAGGACGGTAAAGGTTATCCCCGATGTTTGAGAGGTAACAATAAAATTAATGATTGTGACGTTGGTTACACTGAGCAGGATAAATTTATTATGATTGCGGAGATCGCGGCAATTGCGGATTTTTACGACGCCTGTATTTCGGATAGGCCGTATCGTAAAGGGTTGTCTCCCGATTTTGTATATGGGCTTATAAAAGATGGATCTGGAACACAGTTTAATAGAGAATTAGTAGACTGTTTTCTTGGTGTGATGCCTAAATATCCTGTGGGTTCCGAAGTTAGAATCAAGAATGGTATAAATAAGGATTTTACCGGGGTTGTAATGTCTTTAAATATCCAGCAGTTATCCAGACCAAAAGTAAAATTGCTGCGTGATGCTAAAAAGAATAAGATAGCACCTTTCGAATTTGATTTAAGTTCCAATAGCTCAATTGATATGGAATGTATTTGTTAAAATAATTGTCGGGTAGCAGCGCCAGTTTTAATGGCAGCATTAGCAACTGCCTTAGCTACTTCCTTATGCACCTTCTCATTGAAAACGCTTGGTATAATATAGTCCTCAGATAGATGATCCTCATCGATAGCATTTGCAATGGCATATGCCGCCGCCATATTCATCTCATCATTGATTGTTGTTGCCCCAATATCTAACGCTCCCCTGAAAAGGCCGGGGAAGCAAAGTACATTATTGATTTGGTTATGATAATCTGACCTGCCTGTGGCAATAATTCTGGCAATACCCTCAATAGAATCAGGCTCGATCTCCGGTGTGGGATTCGCCATAGCAAACACTATTGAGTCCTTATTCATTGTTTTTACCATCTCCTTTGTAATAATATTTGGCCCGGAGACACCGATAAAAACATCCTTTGCCTTCATAGCATCGGCAATCATTCCTTTTTCATTATTTGGATTTGTGATTTCTGCCAAGGCCTCCTTGTCGGGATTCATATGGATCTTTCTGCCTTTATAAATAATTCCGGCGGTATCGCATACCACAACGTTCTTCGCACCGGCGTTGAGAAGTATTTTGGCAATTGATGTTCCTGCTGCACCGGCGCCACTGATAACGATAGAAACACTTTCTATCTTTTTCCCAACCACTTTTAGTGCATTAATGAGACCCGCAAGGCAAACTACAGCAGTGCCATGCTGGTCATCGTGAAATACGGGAATCTTTAAGGCTGCCTTTAATCTCTTTTCGACCTCGAAACATCTGGGTGCTGAAATATCTTCGAGGTTAATGCCGCCAAAAGTGGGAGCGATGTTTATAACAGTATTGACTATTTCGTCTACATCCTTGGTGTTTAGCAAAATGGGAAATGCATCAACCCCCCCAAACGCCTTGAATAACATGGCCTTGCCTTCCATAACAGGCATTCCCGCCACAGGACCAATATCGCCCAATCCAAGAACAGCAGTACCATCGGTGATAACCGCTACGGTATTCTTGATAATGGTATATTCTTTGGCCAGTTCGGGACGTTCATGAATGGCCATGCAAACTTTGGCTACGCCGGGTGTATATACTCGTGAAAGGTCTTCAAAGGTAGAAATGCTAATGCGATTATTTAAAAATATTTTTCCCTTCTCGTGGAGTTCGAAGACCTTGTCCTTGACGCTGACGACTTCAACAAATTCTTTTCCAATAGCTGAAAGGGCATCCATAATTTCTTTGACTTGTTTGTCTGTACTAACATAAACAGCCAGATCTCTAATCTTAAATTCCTTATCTGCCTTGATAATCTGGATATTGCCCATGCTACCACCTAACTTACCAATAGTAGTAATGGCCATGCCCAATGTGCCAGGGGCATTTTTTAATTTTAGACGAAAGGTTACGAGGTTTTCAGTGAGTTTCATTTTGTCAGACTCCGATTCAATTATAAGATTGTTTTAATCAGCCTGTACACCCATTGATGCAACTTGGATTTTTGCAGCATAGGCTTTTTTCCTGCAGAATAGCATTAATAAGGCGCCTGTTACAATAAGGAGCCGTTAATATATTAAGGTAGCAAGTCGGCTCTGCGATTTGGTCGGATGGTATAGTTCCAATCACCAAGGAACGGGTTGCGCTCCAAATGAACATCACGCATCTCCTCGTCCGTCACCTTGCG
>Ga0209514_10005998_pt1 | contig 15138 bp, 13 predicted proteins | sample Subgrocontami58m_FD_187452 | JGI IMG/M metagenome (GOLD analysis project Ga0209514, IMG submission 187452) | Subsurface groundwater microbial communities from S. Glens Falls, New York, USA - GMW37 contaminated, 5.8 m (SPAdes) (version 3) | ecosystem: Environmental > Aquatic > Deep subsurface >...
CATGACGGCCGGAGGGCGCGCCGCGGCGCGCCCCTACGAGAGCGCGCTGCGCGCGCCGGATCCGGCGCCGGCAGGTGATGGGGGCGGCCGTGGCGGCTGCGCTCTTCCTGGTCGGGCTGGTCGGTCTGGCGCGCGAGTGGATGTTCCTCGACCGCGGGACGCGATCCGCGGAGCGCGCCGGGTCCTCGGAGGAGGTGGCGAACGGCGGCATCGACGAGGTGGTGGTCGTGCGGGAGAGCGGGCGGGCGGTCGAAGGCTTCCGGCGGAAGGAGAAGGAGAGCCGGACCCACGGGGACCCGTCCGGCGTCGGCGGGGCGGGGCCAGACGGCGGCGAAGCCGGCGGCGGGAAGGGCCAGGAAGTCCGGGAAGCCGCGGTCGCGGCGGCCGGCGCCGGGACCGGCACGAAGTCAGGGGCCGACCCTGAGACGGAAGCGAACGATCCGATCGATCCCGCCGGCGGTGGACGCATCGAAGGGGAGAAAAAGACGATCGTCGCGGCGGGCGGCGCCGAAAACGAGAAGGGGGCGATCGGGGTGGGGGGAAGCGGAGAAACCGTGCCGGCGATCCCGGAGGATGCGGTGTTCGAGCCGCAGGACTCCACGACCGTGACCGTGGCGCAGGCTCCCGGCGAGGTCGCCGACGGGGATCGCCTGAAGCGTCCGGAGGCCACGGCGTCCGACCGGACGGCCGGCCTGCGCGTCGACGCTCCGCGGACCTGCCCTCGCGGTGACGTCAACGGCGACGGCAGAGTGGACATCGCGGACAGCATGCTGATCACCCGCGGGTTGCTCCGACGCGATCGCCGGGTCGACTTGAGCAACGGGGATGCGAACGGCGACGGCAGGGTGGACATCGCCGACTCGATGGCGATCTCGAACCGGGTGGTCGCCGCGGCGGGGAAGTAATCGGATCATCGACGGGACGCGGAACCCGGGGATTCGCGCGGTCGAATCCGCTGCGATCGCGATTCCTTGGGACCGTGATCAGGCGGGCCGCTCAACGGGAGCATCGCCGCGTCTCGCTTGCGTCGCGCCGGGTCGGGCCTGGAGGCAGGCGGAACCGGCGCAGCGCGGGCGATCGTTGACGGTCATGCCTGGCCACGCTTGGGACGAATCGACGAGGCGGACACGACGAGGCGGACATACATGTACAACCCGATCGATCTCAGGCGACGCGGATTCCGCAAGGCGCGGACGGTGCCTCCAAGTGCGCACGGTCTCGCCGTGCGCTCCGGGTCGCCGGCAGTTCGGTGGATCGCGCGCGCGGCTGCTTTCGGCCTGGCGCTGAGTACGATGGGCTGCTCCATGCTCAGCGCTTCGAACGATGCGCCTCGGGCTGCGGCGGCAGAGAAGACGGTCGGCGGCGGAGAGAACGTCGCGAAGACCGACCGCGCGGCCGATTCGGGAACCCGCGAGGACGGGCCGGCCGGGGGGCTCACGGCCGCCGCCGGCCGGACCGGGGCCCCGGCGGAAGTGCTGCCCGTCGTCTACCCCCCCTACATCGAGATCTGGATCGACACCCGCGACCAGCCGCTCGGTGCCTACACGCTCACGCTGCGCTACGACCCTGCGCGCATCGTGATCCAGGACGTGGGGACGGGCGATCTTGCGAAATTCCCGGACCTGCCGCGGGCCAACCCGACTACGTACGCGACCGGCGCCACCCCGATCGCAGGCTTCCAGACCGCCGGGCTGTCGCCGACCGGGAAGACGCGGATCGCGACCGTGTTTTTCGCCTCCGCCGGCGCCGGAGTCTCGGCGGTGAGTGCGACGCTCGAGACGCTGGTCGATCCGGAGGGCGTTCCCATCGCGGGAGAAGTCGTGCTCTCGACCGACCGGGTGGAGAGTCGGTGAGCTGACGCAGTGTCGCCTCCATCCTGCACGACGCGCAGCTCCACCCGGAAGGCCTCGGCGGGAACGGCTTGCGCAGCAGCGCCGCAACCCGCGACCGTGCGCCGGATGTGCCGCCCGGCGTCCGCGTCGGGCCGGTTCAGCGCCCGCGGTTCTTTTCGGCCGCGGTAGCGAGGGTGTCCGGGCGCACGAGGGCCATCACCTCGGCCTTGAGATCGAGAAAGGCGCGCGAAGTCTTGACCTCGAACGTGCGGGGCCGGGGCAGGGGGACGGGGACGACTTTGCGCAGGCGGGCCGGGCGGGCGGAAAAGACGTAGATCCGTTCGGCGAGGAAGAGGGCCTCCTCGATGTCGTGGGTGACGAAGAGGATGGTCTTGTGCAGGGCTTCCCAGGTGGCGACGAGGGACTCCTGCATGACCTCGCGGGTCTGGGCGTCGAGCGCGCCGAACGGCTCGTCCATCAGGACGATCTCGGGGTCGGCCATGAGCGTGCGCGCGATCGCGACGCGTTGGCGCATGCCTCCGGAGATCCGGTTGGGATAGGCTTCTTCGAAGCCGGCCAGCCCGATCATCTGGATCAACTCGTCGGCCTTGGCGTCGACCTGTTCCGGGGCGACGTCGCTGCGGAAGCGCGCGCCGAACCGGATGTTGTCCCGCACGGTGAGCCACGGGAAGGCGGTGTAGGACTGAAACACGAAACCGCGTTCCGCCCCGGGGCCTTCGACCTCCTGGCTGTGGACGAGGACGCGGCCCGCGGTCGGGAAGTCGAGGCCGGCGATGATTCGCAGGAGGGTGCTCTTGCCGCAGCCCGAGGGTCCGAGGATCACGCCGAACTCGCGATCGGGCACGTCGAAGGTGATCTCCTCGAGGACGCGGACCGGCGCGCCTTTGGCGGGGAATTCGCGGGAGACCCCGAGGATCTCGATGTCGACGCCGGGTTTGGACGGGCTCACTTGCGCAGGCTCCAGGGGAAGAGCAGGTCATAGGCGCGCTTGAGCAGGAAGTCGGAGCCCAGGCCGAGGACGCCGATCACGACGATGCCGGCGAAGATGTCGGCGGTCTTGAGGAATCGGGAGGCCTGCATCACCATGAAGCCGAGGCCCGAGCTGGAAGCGACGATCTCGGCCACGACGACGTAGGACCAGGCCCAGCCCAGGCAGACGCGCATGGTGTCGAAGACGCCGGGGAGGCTGGCCGGGACGATGACGGTCCGGAGGACCTGGCCGCGGGTGGCGCCGAGGGTGTAGGTCATTTCGAGGAACTCGTTGGGGACCTTGCCGACCTCCGCGGCGACGAGGACGAGCATGGGGAAGAAGGTGCCGATGAAGATCACAAGGATCTTGAGTTCGTCGCCGATGCCCACCCAGAGGATGCAGAGGGGGATGAAGGAGACCACCGGCAGGTAGCGGATGAAGTCATTGACCGGCTCGATGAAGGCCTCGACGACCTTGTAGGTGCCCATGAAGAGGCCGAGGGGGATGGCGACGAGGGCCGAGAGGAGGAAGCCGGCGCCGATGCGCCAGCAACTGGCGCCGATGTCCTTCCACAGGCGGTCCTGGGCCATGGACCAGAGGCTGACGAGGACCTTGGTGGGGGTGGGCAGGAAGAAGGGCCTCACCCAGCCGGTGTAGGTGAGGAGGCTCCAGAGGCCGAGGACCAGGAGGAAGCTGCTCCCCGCGATGATCCCGTAGAGGCGCGCGGGGATGGGCTGCTTCGGGGTCCAGTAGGGGGAGCGATGAGGCATGGGAAGGAGCGCCTGGCGATCGGGGAGGATGGGGCGATCTGCCGGGGGGTGCGACCAGGAGCGTCGCGGCAGAGCGCCGGGCGCGCGGACCGCGGGGGGCGCCCGCGGTCCGCGGATTTCCGCCTACTTCTTCTCTTCCGGCTGATCCTTTTTCGGACCCATCGGGTGTTCGGGGTGATCCCGCTTCTTGCCGGCCACGAACTCGGTGGAGATGAGCTTCGCGGTGTCGGGCCTGGTCTCGATCACCTTGGCGGCGAGCAGCAGGTCGGCGGCCTTGGCGGTGACCTCCGCGCACTTGCCGGTGCCGACGTAGCCCTGATTCTCGCGCACGCCGAAGAGCTTGACGCCGGAGAGCATGTCGGCGACCTCTTCCTTCTTCAGGCCCATGTTCTTGGCGATGATCTCGTTCCCTTCGTCGGGGTTGTTCGCGAGGAAGGCGACCGCGTTGTTCCAGGCGTTGACGAACTTCTTGAGATCGGCCGGGCGGTCCTTGATCAGGTCGTTCCGGGCAATGAGGCAGTCGACGACGACGCCGGGGTAGTCCTTGGTGGTGAGCAGGACCTTGCCGTCCTTGCGCTCCTTGGTCTTGGACAGCCAGGGCTCCCAGGTGACGGCGCAATCGATCTGGCCGGCGACGAAGGCGGCGCCCGCCTTGTCCGGGTCGAGGGCCTCGATCTTGACGTCCTCGGGCTTCATGCCGTTCTTGTCGAGAACGTAGAGGAGGAAGAAGTGGTTGACGAAGCCGGGTTGGACGGCGATCTGCCGGCCGGCGAGGCCCTTGACGTCGGCGATGTCGTTCTTGACCACGATCCCGTCGGCGCCGTTGGACTCGTCGCAGGCGGCGATGAGCGTCGCTTCGACGCCCTGGGACGCGCCGACCACCAGGTCGTCGAGGGTAGAGCCGAGGATGTCGAGGCGCTTGGCGATCAGGGCGCCCCGGCGCTCGGGGGTGCCTTCGATTCGCTCGAGTTCGACCATGAGCCCTTCGTCGGCGAAGAATTTCTTCTCCTGGGCGATGTAGAGCGGGCCGTACCCGACCCAAGTGTTGAACCCGACGCGCAGGCTGCCTTTCTCCTGCGACTGGGCCGCCGGGCCGAGGGTGAGAGCGAGCAGGGCCGCGCCCAGGACGAGGATCCACACCGCCTTGGCTTTCATGGGTTCACCTCAATACTACGGTTTACGGTTCGTGCGCCCGCAGATTCGGCGCCGGGAACTCCGGGCGCAGCGCGGGGCGAAGAAGGAAAATAGCGTAGGGCGGTCCGGGTGTCAAGGGGTCGAGACGCAGCGGGTGCACGACCGCAGTTGCAGAGTCCGGGCGATCGATCGCGGACCGGGTAAGGGCAAGGGCCACGGGAGCCGCCGCGCAGGACCGGTCGTGCACCCAGACGCAGCTTGATGAAGCAATGCAGCGATCCCGCCCTGCGCCAAGCTCCCTGGTTGGTGGGGCTTCAAGCTCGTTTTTCTAGTCCGGCTCGGCTCCGCCCGCGGCCGGGACCTTCAGCTGGCCTGCGGCTTCGAGTTCCTTGACGAGGGCCGAGGCGCGGGTGACGGCGTCTTGGAAGGCGGTGAGGCGGGCGAGACCGACGGTGACGCCCTTCTTGGAGGGGCTCCAGGTCTGGCCGGCGTCGGGAGTCCAGTAGATGCGGATGTCGAGATACGGGCGGCCCTTGAACTCGCGCAACTGAATCTTGAGCTGCTCGCGGTCATTCTTGGGCAGGGTGGCGATTTCTTTCTCGAGCGGCATACGGGTCTCCTTCCATGAAGGGGCGCGATGATAGCACGGTTGCGGAGCACCGGCAAGGGGTCTGGACAACCGGTTGGGAGCGGATATACTGGCCTCGATGGCGAGGCGCGCGCGGAAAACCAGAGTAGCACCGCAGGCCGAGCACGGGCGGCTTCCGGGCCGGGCGAAGGCCGCGCTCCTGGGGATCCTGGCTGCGACTGGGCTGGCGATCGGGGTGTACGAAGGCGGCTGGCTGCCCGCGGGCGCGGGGGAGCCCGAGGGAGGCGAAGCTGCGGCGGTGGCGGCTGGGGCCGGGCCTCCTGCGGTCGGCGCGGGAGTGACCGAGCTGCCGGCGACGCTGCCGGCTGCGGTCGCGGGGATCGCCTGGGCGCGGGACGCGCGCGACCTGATCCGGCGGGTGATTCCGCCGGGGGCGGCGCTCGCGGGGAAGTGGAAGTACATCGTGTTCCACCACAGCGCGACGTTCGCCGGCGGCACCGCCGCCTTCGACGAATATCACCGCAAGAAATTCAAGGACAAGAACGGCGTCGAGTATCAGTTTGTCATCGGCAATGGCACCCACACGCCGGACGGGGCGATCGAGGCCACGAGCCGCTGGGGTCGCCAATTGCGAAGCGGCCACGTCAAGAACCCGCGGCGCGTGCCGGACTCGATCGCGGTGTGCCTGGTGGGGGACTTCACCCGGCAGGAAGTGACTCCCGCGCAATACGACGCGTGTCTGCAGCTGGCCCGCACGCTGATGGATGCGTGCGGCATTCCCGTGGGCCGCGTGACCATGCACCGGGCGGTGGACGGTTCGCGGCACACCGAATGTCCCGGGTCGCGGTTCCCGCTGGAGCGACTGAAGGACGAGCTGGCGCAATAGCGGGGGCGTGGCCGCCGAGCCGCGTACGGCGCGGTCGGCGTGAAGTGCGTGGGTGCGCTTGTCGCGGGAATGAGCGCATGCTAGATTCATGGCTACCCTGGGTCTTCCGCGAGGCCGTTCGATGTCCGAACTTCGTCCGTACTTGATCGCGGCGATTGCCGTGCGCCTGGGACTCGCGTCTCCGGAGTCTGCCCGCGCAGCGTTGGAAGACGGTGACGGCGAAGGTGGCTCGATTTGGGTGCGCCGCGGCTTGCTCACGCCCCACCAGGAGACGCGGCTCAACGGGCTGGCCGAGGAGGAGCGGAGCGTGGGGGAGAGCGACCCGGCCCGCCTCGCGGCGCTGCTGGAGCCGGTTCGCGACCTGATGCGCCGGCGCGGGATTCCCTTGCCCTCCGAGCCCGAATCGCAGCGGGCCGAGCCGGCTGCGACTACCGCGTCGGCTTCGACCGTGGCGTTTGATTCTGTCGGGGCGGGACGAGGGGCGGCGCCGCCGCCGGAGGTCGCGCCCGCGGGTGCAGTCGCGCGCGACGGGGGCGCGAGCTTGGACCGCGGGGAGCCGGCCTCGTCGTTCCCGCTCGCGACTCGGATGGTCCCTACGGAAAACGCCGCAGCGGCACGGGACGCCGGGGCGGGTTCGGGATCTGCCGCCACGCACGGTGCGATGGAGATGGCGGGGTCATCGTCCCTGCGACCAGGTGATGGCGTGGTGGTCGGGAACGGGCTGATGGCCATTCTGTCGGCCCCGGCCGTGGGCGTGGCGGAAGCCCGGGCGTCGGGGGTCGAGGCGGCAGCCGTCCGGTCGGCTGACGCGGGGGGGCCGGAGCCGATCCCCGCGGCCGCCCAGGAAATCGCGGAGGCTGCGGCCTTGCGCGAGGATGCGTCGCGCGCTCTGGATGCATGGCTGGAGCTGGCGCGGGCGCCCGAACTGCGTGTGGTCCCGGGTCATCGCGAGCGCACTCTGCAGGCGTTGGAGCGAGTGGAGGAGATCCGAGACGAAGCGCAAGCGGGGCTGGTGCGGGCGGAGGCGCGGCTGCTCGAGGCGCTGCGGGGGGAGCCGGCGAATGCGGAGACGCATCGCCTGCTGTGCACGGTGTACGGCGCGATGGCGCTGCTGGTGCCGGCGGCCGATCGGGACGCTGCGGAGGCGCACTTCGGAGTTCTGGCGGACCATCACCGTCGGGCGATGGGCGGAGCGGGAATTTCGGCGGAGGCCCGGTTGCAGGTGGAGTCCGAGCCGGCGGGGGCGGGGGTATGGCTGGCCTCGGCCAGCGTGCGCGGCTGGAGCTGGGGGGCGCCGGTGCCGCCCTCGGTGCGTCCCGCCGGAGCGTCGGCGGCGTCGGAATCCGGGCCGGGCACGTGGATCGGGACCACGCCGACCCCACCGCTTGCGCTGGCTCCGGGGCGCTACCAACTTTGTTTGCGCCACGGCGGACTGGATGCGCTGGTGCCGGTGCGGATGGTTCGGGGCGGGGAAACCTTCGTGCGGGTGCACCTGTGCAGCCGAGCGGAGGTTCCCGAGGGATTCGCGCTCGTGCCGGCGGGGCCGTACGTGGCGGGGAACCCGATCCAGCCTGCGATCGGGGAGACGGGCGCCTTCGCGATCGCGGTGTTCCCGGTTTCGTTCGGCGCGTACTGCGAATATCTGGACGTGCTCGACGACGACCCGCACGAGCTCGAGGTGCGGTTGCCGCGAACGGAGAAGGGGGATCCGCTCTGTGTACGCGACGAGGAGGGGAGCTTTCAGCCCTTCACGCCGGGGCGCGGACCGATCCCGCGGGCGGTGCCGGTGGTGGGGGTGACCTGGACCAGCGCGAGCGAGTACACGGCGTGGCGGTCGGCGCGGGAAGCCGTCACCTACCGACTGCCGACGCGCGCCGAGTGGGAGAAGGCGGCGCGCGGGACCGACGGGTCGGTGCATCCCTGGGGGAACCGGTTCGAGTCAGGGTTTTGTCTCCATCGCCGCTCCGCGGTGCCGGCGGAAGGGCCGCAGCCGTCGGGGCGATTCCTGTTCGACCTGTCGCCCTGGGGAGCGCGGGATATGGCTGGGAATGTGATGCAGTGGTGCGCCGACGGACCGCCGGGGGATTCGGATCTGCACTGGGCCTGCGGGGGGGCATGGAATCGCGGCCCAGCCGCGGCGCTTGCGTTCGGCGGCAACCGATTCCGAGCGGAGTACCACGAGGACGGGCTGGGTTTCCGGATCGTGCATCCGCTGAGGTGAGACGGGGAATGACACCCGAGCAGGAAGAATTCGTTCGCGGCCACGTGGAGCGGATCCGGCCGCTGGAGCGCGCGCGCAATCTCGCGTGGTGGCTGCACGCGACCCTGGGGAAGGAGGAGCACGCACAAGAGGTGGCCCGACTGAGCGCGGAGCTGGAGCGGATCCACTCCAACCGGTCGGAGTACGAGCGGCTGGCGGCCTGGGTGGAGGAATTCCGCAGGCGCGGCGAGCCATCGGCACGCGAGGTCGCGGTGCTGTACCTGGATTTCCTGGGCAGCCAGAAAACTGCGGAGGAGATCGAGGAGGAGACCCGGCTGGAGAAGGAGGTCGAGAGCGAGTTCAACAACTTCCGGGGCAAGCTGCGCGGGGAGCCGGTGTCGGACAATCGGATCGAAGAGATCCTCGCCAAGGAGTTGGACGGGGCGCTGCGCAGGGAGGCCTGGGAGGCGTCCAAGGAGATCGGCAGCCGGGTGGCAGGGCGCGTGCTCGAGCTGGTTCGGCTGCGCAACCGGGTGGCGCGGAGGATCGGTTTTCCCGACCACTATGCCCTGGCGCTGGCGCAGGAGGAGATGACGCCGGACCAGGTGACGGGGATGATGGACCGGCTCGTGGAGTTGACGGAAGTCCCGTTCCGCGAGGAGAAGGCCCGGCTCGACGCCGCTCTCGCCGACCGGTTCGGGATCGCTTCCGAAGCTCGTCAGCCGTGGCACTACGCCGATCCGTTCTTTCAGCGCGCGCCGCAGGTTTCGGGTCCGTCTCTCGACGCCTTCTTCGAGGGGGCGGATCTGGTGGACCTTGCGGTGCGGACCTTCGACGGGGTGGGGCTGGAGGTGCGGGACATCCTCGCTCGCAGCGATCTATTCGCCCGCGCGGGGAAGTCCCAGCACGCCTTCAGCACCCACGTCGACCGGGAGACCGACGACGTGCGGGTGCTGTGCAACCTGGAGCCGAGCGAGCGCTGGATGTCGACGCTGCTGCACGAGCTCGGGCACGCCTCGTACGACAAGCACCTGGGACGCGAGTTGCCTTTCCTCATGCGCCAGCCCGCGCACACGCTGACCACCGAGGCGATCGCGATGCTGTTCGGGCGACTGTCGACCGACCCGGAATGGCTGGTGCGGGTGGCGGGGATCGCCGAAGGCGTGATCGGGCCGGCGGCGCGGGAGATCCGTGCGTTCCAGCGGCGCTCGATGCTGATCTTCGTGCGCTGGGCTGGGGTGATGGTGCACTTCGAGCGGCGGTTGTACGAGGCACCGGAGCAGGATCTGACCGGCCTCTGGTGGGACCTGGTCCATCGGTACCAGGGGGTGCGGCGGCCGGAAGGGAGGACCGCCCCCGACTGGGCGGCGAAGCTGCATCTTGCGCTGGCGCCGGTGTACTACCACAATTACGTGTTCGGGGAGATGATGGCTTCGCAGGTCCAGCGGCACCTCTCGACCAGAGGGGGCCTGGTGGGCAATGCCGAGGCGGGACGCTGGCTGGTGGAGGGGCTCTTTCGAATGGGCGCGCGCAAGCCGTGGAACGAGACGCTGCGCGCGATCACCGGGGAGCCGCTCGACCCCTTGCACTTCGTGGCCCAGTATGTGGACGTGAGCCCATGATTCCGGAATCGCTGCGCACGCGGGGAGTGTTCTTCGCCTACATGTTCGGACCGCCGAGGTTCGTTCCGCGCGAGGAGGCGTCGCGCGTGCACGGCAAAGTGTGCGACGCGCTCGGCCTGGACGATCTGGCGTTCAAGTATGGGATCACCGGAGCGCCGGAGCCCGCGGCCCGCGGCTTTTCGATCACGATGGAGCGCACCGAGGGGAAGGGCGGGTACAAGGTGGAGGTGGACAACCAGAGCCCGGCCTCGCCGATCCGGCTGCTGATGTCGTACACCTGGCCACCCTCGCTCGAGGAGGTGAAGGAGCGGCTCGACCTGACCGCGGATGCGGTGCTCCAGGGGATCGAGGGCGGGTGGACCCGCGTGATGGCCGAGGTGCGACTGCGCGCGCAGGTGAACGTACGCGGCAACGACGCGGTCAAGTACCTGACCGAGCGATTCGTGTCGCCGCGGCCGGAGTGGCTCGACGGGCTCGGCCAACCGCTCGCCTTCGCCTCGGCCCGATTCGAAGTCGACGGGTTGCCGTCGCCGTCGAATTCGCTGGAGAACCCGCGACGGGAGCTCACGGTCGAGGTGCTCCGGGAGGACCGCCGTTGCGTGTACCTCGAGCTGATGACCCAGTGGGTGCAGGGCCACCCCGGGACGCCGGGCGCCACGCTGGATCTGGAGAAGATCCGCGCGATCGATCAGGAGCCGAGCGCTTACATGGAGGAGGCGTACGACTGGCTGACCGAGCGGGTGCAGGGGCTAGGGGTGTGAGGTGTCCCGAGGCAGCAGAAGTTTGGCGTCGACTTGCACCCTCCGTTCCGGGGGCTACCGCTCCGCCCAGCGCGCGGCACACAGCGCGGCCTGGACGGCCGCAACCAAACCCGTTCCCGTTCCCGATGGTCGGGTCGCGGGTGCGGGAACGGGAACGGGAACGGCGAAAACCCTCGCGCGCCGCGACAATTCCCGGGACTGAATTGTTCATCTTCGCTTGGCGCGAAGAACCTGACGGTTCGTAGCACAGTGTCGCGCGCTGGGCGGCCCGCGGTCTGGCTGCCTACGCAGCCAGGAGGTCGCGGGCGGACTATTCATGAATCCGCTGACGCGGCTTCATGAATAATCCGGGCTAGTCGGTGTAGTACGTGTGATAGTGCCGGTCACGCGGGTGGATGAAGCGTTCACGCGGCGCCTGGCTGGGGGTTTCCGCGGCGCGGGCCGAGCAGCTTTCAATGTGGGTGGTGAATCCGGGGGTAGGCGGGTTCAAGTTCCAAATGCTGTTGTAATAGTGGTGGCCGCAGCCGACTTGATGGAGGTGGGTCATCACGTAGTACCACCGGCCCTCATGGTAGTAGTGGCCGCAGCCGTCGTCGTGCTGATGCATGATCCGCACGTCGTTCGGTCGCACGCCGGGATCGCGCATGGCGCATCCGGCCGCGAACAGGACCGCGGTGGCGAACAGGAACCCGATCTTCTTCCCCATCGACATCCCTCCTCAGACGGTCGCGAATCCGTCACTTCTTCGATTTCTCGAGCAACTCCTCCCCGCCTGGGACCGACTTGGCCACCTCGGCGGCGAGAGCCAGCAAATGCGCGTGGTCGGCCTTGTCCTCGGCGCAAGGCTTGTTCTTGAAGACCACCTTCAGGTGGGGCAGAGCCTCCTGAGGACGGCCGAGGGCGATCATCGTCTCCGCCAGATAGATCCGGGTCAGGAACCGCTCGGGTGCGAGTTTCGAGGCCTCTTCGAGCAACTCTCGCGAGCGGCGCAGGTCCTGCTTGGGGAAGGGGAGCTTGGCGTATAGGCGTCCCATCGCCCTCAGCGGAGCCCCGCCGTCGTAGCCGGCGTCGATCTCGATCGCCTGCTGACACTGTTTTCGGAATTTTCCGTCCAGTCCCTGAAATAGCGCCTTGATGATGCTGATCCCCAGGCCGTATTCGCCGAGCGCCGCGGCGTACCAAGTGTACCCTTCGACGCCGTCAGGATTGATCGCGACCGCCTTCTCGCCGTGCTCGTAGCCCCGCTGGCCGTGGATCCGCTTGCCTTCCGAATCCTTGCTGCGATCCGCGAGCCACCACTCAGCGCGGGCGAGTTGCCAGCGGACCTCGTAGTCTTGGGGACTCTTCTCGAGCAGTTTCCCTCCCTCGGCGATCAGCTTTTCGGTCATCCCGTCGCGGTCGCGTTCGTTCCAGAGCCTGGCGAGCGGACCGGTCTTTGCGGCCGGCTTCTTGTCCTTGCCCGATGGCTTGCTCACGCGATCCCCTGGTCAGGTTCGGTCGGCGTCGTTCCGGCCACCGTCAGCGGGCGCCGGCAACTGGGAGCGCCGACACTCTATCGGCTCTTTCGAGCGGTTGTCAAGCAACGTCGGAAGCGATATGATCCGAAGGACTTGGAGCGCACGCTCGTGGCCATCGCACTTGATTCTGCCGAAGACCTGGTCCGCTTCCATCTGGGCAGCATGGTCTACTCGTGCGTGCAGCCGCACGAGCCGCCGGTGCAGCGGGTGTTGCGCTGGCATCGGGCCTGTGCGGGCCTGGGTGCCATCATCCCGCTGTTCCTGGTGCACGACCTGGGAATGCTGTTCGCGTATCCGCCGGGCGAATACCGGATCGAGCCGTTCCCTGCGTTGCCGACGGGGGTGGAGGTGGGCCGCTGGCGAGTCCTGTTGGAGGAGGCGGCGAAGCTCCCAGCTGTGGCCCGCATGCGGTCGTGGGGACTGAACGATCGCACGGTCGGGGTGGTGACGGCACGAGTGCTGCAGGAGGCGGCGAGCCGACTGGGCGGGCTGACGGACGCGACCGGGTTGGCGGAAGGGGACGCGGCGTTGGAACGCGCTCTGCCAGGGGCGGTGCTGTCGGCTCCGGAGATCCTTCGGGCGTGGCGCACCGGAGCCGCGCCGGTTGCGGAGGCGCTGGCGGAGCCGGTCCTGGCCGCGATCCGGAGGGGGCTGGCCCAGCGGAAGCTGGAGGAGGTGCAGTTCGTCGAGCTGTTCGGGGGAGGGGATGGCGGGCTCGACCCGCAATCCCTGGTCGACCTGGTGGAATTCGCGGGGCTGTCGGATCAGCTCGAGGGCGTGATCGAGGACCTGATGTGCCTGGTGCCGAGCATCTTGAGCACGGGCCGGTGGAAGAACGAGCAATACTATCCCATAGCCGGGATTTCGGGGATCGCGTCGCGTGGCTCGCTCGACAGCATCGTGCCTTCGGAGTATGCGCTGCCGCGGGAGGCTTTCTACCATCGGTACTTCAACGGCGGGCTGACGTATTTCGGCCGGGAGCGACCGCGGGAGAATCAGCGAAATCTGCTATGGCTGGTGTCGAACACAGGGTTCAGCATGGCGGGCGACCCGGAGATCCTGACTCGGGTGCTGGGGATCGCGCTGGCCAAGAAGATGGCGCTCAAGGGCTGCGAGTTCTCCTACAGCACGTTCGACGAGGCGCTGTCGCCGGTGCTGCCGCTGGCGAGTCCGGCGGACTTCCGTTATTTTCTGACCTATCGGTCCGATCGGCCGACGAAAGAGCGGCAGGTGCTGGAGCAGCTCGGTCACACCCTGGTCCGGCTGCGGCAGTCGTACGACCGCATCACCGTGCTGCTGATCACGCACCTGCACTTCTGCGACTGCGACGACCGGCACTCGGAGCTGCTCGAGGAGATGAAGCGGCACGCGCGACTGACGGGAATCCTGATCGGCGCGGATGTGGAGATCGAGAAGAGCGCGGCGAGCCACGATCGCAGCTGGAAGGACCTGTCACACTATCTGGACCGTCGGAACGTACTGTCGTATTCCTGCCTGCGCGACGTCCGACGCCGACGCGAGGAGGAACGGCGGATCGTGCTCGAGATTTGATGCGGGCCGAGAATCCGATGTGAATCGCCGGTTCGGCATGGAGGAGCGGCGGATCGTGCTCGATGTATGATGCGGGAGAGTATAGGCTCGGGACGCCCGCCGAGTTGGTTGCGAAAAATGCGGGAAGCGAGGTGACCGAGTGACGCCACGGCAGGCGGAACGGAGCCAGGGGCAGAGATTGACCGCGGCAGAGGGCGCGGTCGGCGGTGCGGCGGGGACGTCGACCCGTTCCCGAGGTGGGGAACGGCGATGCGGGTACGAGGTTCGAGGCCTTGGCCAGGCGAGCCGGATGCGGAAACGGCGGGAGAGCGAGGTGACCGAGTGACGCCACGGCTGGTGAAGCGGAGCAAGGGGCAGACTCCGACGACGGCGGGGCTATCGCTGGACGCGCGGCACGTGATCGTGGGGGATGCGTGCGTGGTGCCGCTGCCGACCTGGTCGGGCCTGGTGGGGGTGATGGGACTGCTGAGCGCCGAATTCCCCTTCGGGAAGGGATCGATGCAGGCGCGCCTTTTTCGCGTCAAGGACGGGTCCTTCGAGTACCTGCTGCTCCTGCGGCCCGAAGGGGCGGCGCGCACTTCAGGGCAGCTTTCCCTGGTCTACGATCGGATCGCGTATCTCGCAAGTCGGATTCTGGGGGAAGAGGCGCCACTGCTGGTGGGTGGCGGCGAGACGTATTTGCGCTATCGGGACCGCGCGAGTCCGACCGGGTACGACTTGAGCTCGACGCCGGAGGCCGAACCCGGGCGGGCGCTGCTGCTCTTGACGGGGGCCGGCCCGGCGTCGGCCGTGGCGAAGGACCGGTTGAAGAAGCTCGACTTGTACGAGGATTTTCTGGTGCGATTGCGAACGGTGCAGACCGACGAGAAGTCCGACCGCCCGCGATACCTTCTCTGCGGTCCGGGGCTGGCGAAGCCGCTCGGGAATTTCATCCGCCGTCGTGGCTTGGACGCTTCGATCGCGCCGGTGAGCGTCGGCGGTGACGGGGAAGAGGGCCATGGGGCGAAGGAGATGGCACTGTTCCGGCTCGCGCCGCGCGCAGGACAGAAGGACGGAATTCCCGCGCACCTGACCGCCTATCTGCAGGACTTGCCGGGGGCGCTCCTGCTGGACGAAGCCTTTCTGGTTCGAGGGGAAGGGGGGCGTGGGGTGCTCGTTCCGACGGGGACGCGCCCGACGGTGTGGCTGCCAAATCTGGCCGGCGAGTTGCCGGATTCGGCGCTGCTAGTGATGACTGGCGGGGCGGGGCGGAACCTGGACGTGAGGCCGTTCCCGCAGTTCATAC
>Ga0209514_10005999_pt1 | contig 15138 bp, 16 predicted proteins | sample Subgrocontami58m_FD_187452 | JGI IMG/M metagenome (GOLD analysis project Ga0209514, IMG submission 187452) | Subsurface groundwater microbial communities from S. Glens Falls, New York, USA - GMW37 contaminated, 5.8 m (SPAdes) (version 3) | ecosystem: Environmental > Aquatic > Deep subsurface >...
ATATTCAGGCCCAATACCTTGCCTTGGGCGCGATCCCGTATTTGTACGCCAATCAATGGACAAATTCCGCTGACAACGTCATTACCTATACCGAGACCCTTGACGGCGTGCCGTTTACTGTCGTCGCGAACCTCAATGGTCCTGGTCTTGGGGGGTATACTACGAATAATCTTGATATTAGCGTTACGTATTAGGCTTCCGCCGATCCGCGGCTTCCTCTTCCTGCCGATTCATAATTCTTCGTGACAAAATTGCTGGTAAATCGTTTGACAAAGTAAATCCATTATAGTCTAATGAAAATTAGTTAAGATTTAACTCGTGCAACGACGTTCCTAAGTCTATGAAAAACTTATTAGATGTGGAAGATTTGGCCAAATACCTCAAATTGGAAAAGCAGACCATTTACAACTGGCTGAATCAACGAAAGATCGCCGGGATCAAGATGGGTGGTGTGTGGCGTTTTGACAAGAAAGAGATCGATAAATGGTTAAGGTCGCAGTACCGGAAAGCAAGCAAGGGCAGTTAATCTGGGATATTATCGGCACGGAATATGGGCGACGGTAAACAGTTAGGCATATTTTGGGGAAGAAATAATCTTTTTATCGTTGCGATGGCATCAGGAAAGCCGGGCACGATCTTCAGCGTGCCCTTGCCCCGGGATGCCAGCGTCGCTTCCATAGAAGCTGGTCCGTTTAGCCCGATGGGGATGGAGATCGTCTCTGTCGTTCAGAACACGCTGCGCCATCATAAAATGAGCTCCGGGGCGGCCTATGTTTCGTTGCCGACGAAGGACATAATCTTTCGTTCGTTCATTATCCCCTGGATGCAGCCCAATGAGGTCAAGGGGGTGGTGGATTTTGAGGCCAGTAAATATGTGCCTTTCGCCCTGGATGACTTGTCGTATTCCTTTTACCCCATGACCGTCACCGAAGGAAATCTGCGCCGTATCCGCATCATTTTTGTCGCCATTAAGAAAGCCGTTTTGGAAAGTTATAAGCAGATCCTGGAGCAGGCGGCATTGCGTGTTCATATCGCTGAGCCGGCGACGTTAAGCCTTATCCGGATCATGGCCGCGAAGGAACTGTTGCCTAAAGAGGAAACTATCGCGCTTATTGAGATCGGCGAAGAAATGGGGAGCATTATGGTCGTTGACCACCATATGCCGCAGTTCGTGCGGGAATTTCAGCTGCGTGTGCCCGGGGCGGCACAGGAAAATCCCGACCCGCAGGCATTGATGACGAGGATGATGAGCGAGGTCAGGATATCCCTGAACTATTTCAACCGCCAGGAAGAACGCTTGAAAGTCAAGCGGTTGGCGATCCTTTCTTCCTCGGATCCCGCGGATATTGTTCATCGATTGGAAGATGATCTGCATATGCCGGTCACTTCCATAACGACTGATTCCATTTTGGCTGACGCGCCATCCCAGGATGTTAGTTTTCTCAAGGCTTACGGTTCGGCCTTGTATACGTCGTTCAATCTTCCGTCTGATCTGAACCTGCTGGAGCTAAAGACCAAAGCAGTCAAGTTGACTTCCGCTGCGGCCCCGAGAAAGATCAATTACAAGAGCGTTGCGGTGACGGCAGCGCTTTGTTTGCCGATCATTGTTGCCGCGTTCTTTTTGACAGCTCCAAAGATCAAAACCCAGGAATTTCACAAGGAAGCATTGGGCCAGGAGCTGAAATCATCAAAAGATGTTTCCGCCCAAAAAGTGCGCCAGGAAAACGAAGCTTTAAGCAAGAAGCTCGATTATTATAAGAATATTCCAACGGAAAGTGACATCGCGGCGATCCTGGTAACGATCCCGAAGCTTTTGCCCGACGGCGTTTGGGTCGATCAAATCGACATTGTTTATCCGGATATTTTTCCATCTGAGCAGGAAAAACAAAGAGGGGGCGGCGCGTCCCCCTCTAATAAGGGCGTGGTGACCGTTCCAAAATCTACGGATAAGCCCGTGGTCGATATCAAGGGATATGCCTATTCAGCCATTCCCAGCGACCAGTTCAAGCTGGTCAATGACCTGTTGGCCAATTTCAAGGGGAATGAGGAATTTTCCGCCTTTTTTGAACATATGGATTTTGAATCTATCCAGGCCAAACCTTACGGAAAATACCCGGCGACGTTTTTTCATCTGAAATGCAAATAAATATGAATCTCGACAAAATAAAGGAATTCCTTGCCGCGCTGCGGAACATCAACATCAAGGACTTGCAGAATATCGACGCACAGCAGGTCGGCGATATGCTTCGGCAGCGCGTCGATATCATTTTGAACATAGGGTTGGTCGTAGTCACGCTCGTGGCAACGGCCAGCATTGCCAAAGGTCACGGGAAGAAAGTGGAAACGTTGACCTGGGAGATCAAACAGATGGAGGAGCGGATGGAAGCCGTCAAGGAGTCCCAGCGCCTCAAGGATGAGCATTCCGCATTCCTGGAACACTTTCCCGCAGCTATTGTGACGGACCAGTTGACCAACAAGCTTTCCGAATTTGCGGCTAATCGACAGGTCCAGATCCTGTCGTTCTCGCCGGGGAAGGAGAAATCCGACGATTATATCAAGGTATCCGGGGTGCAGATCAATGTTGCCTCGGACAGCTTCAAGAACATCGTTTTGTTCATGAAAGATGTGGAAGATGCTCCTTACGCGTTGCGGGTAGGGCAATGGTCCGCCAAGATGAAAGAGGAAAGGGTCCGGGAAGGCGCGGAAGATTTTCGAAAACAGATCGTGGAGGCCAATATACAGATCGGGGCCGTTCAGTTGAGAAATGAATAAGACAATTTTCTTCTTAATAATCTGGAATATTTTTTTCTTTGTCCCTATAATAGGTACAATTGACGCGCAAGGGGCCCGTTTGATCGTTGATAGTTCTTTTTTTGAGATGTTTCCGTCGCGGGACCCGTTTACGCCGCAGGTGCCGCAAGAGGTTCGGACGCAGCGCGTCGTGCCCGTAGTTCCCGTTGAGGTTGTTGAGCCGGTGGCGGTGCCGCCTGTGCCGATCGTCCAGGAACCACCGGCCGAGATCCCGCACCGGGAGGAAGTTGTTTCGCAACCGGTAGAACCTGTAGGACCTCCGTCCAATCTTAAGATATCAGGATTGGTTTGGAATACGGACCGGCCGCAAGCCATCATCAATGGAAAGATCACCGAAGTCGGCGATATGGTCTCCGGGTTTAAAATAGTTGACATTCAAAAGACCGGAATTACTGTTTTGTCGCAGGGGCGGACCGTGACCATAGGCATCGAATCCAGAAGCGTGGGAGTAATGCCTTGAGGCAGGAGATGTATGATCAATAGATCCTCAAATATATTTGTGCTGTCCTTTTTGTTCTTGGTTTGCCTGATCGTTGCGAACGGGGCGCGGCAGGACGTTTGCGCAGAAGACCTGACCAATGTCGATGAATATTTATCCGCCTCGCAGACCAAAACGATCTCAATGGATTTCCGGGACGCGCAATTAAATGATGTTCTTAAAATCCTTTCCCAGCAATCGGGCATGAACTTCATGGCTTCTCAGGAAGTCTCCGGGAGAACGGTCAGTATTTATTTGGACCGTGTCCCTGTTGAGGAGGCTTTGGAGCGGATCCTTTCCGGCAACGCATTGACGTATGAGTTAAAACCCGGGAGCAATATTTTCGTTGTTCGTCCGTCCGATCGGCCCGCCCGGCTGCTTATCACGCGCGTTTATCGGTTGAAATACGCGACGGTGATGTCCTCAAGTTTGAACCAAACTTTATCGGTGGATCCGGCTATGGGCGGTTCTGTTGCCAGCAGTTCCGCGGAGGATGGCATCGCGGCCGCGGTCAAGGCGATGCTTACTTCCGAAGGCAAGGTCATCGAGGATAGCCGGACTAACAGTCTTATTGTGACGGATATCCCTGTGCAGTTCCCGCGCATCGAGCAGACGATCGCGCGCCTCGATGTGCGCATCCCGCAGATCCTCATTGAAGTTGAAATGCTGGATATTTCCCAAACCGCGGCGGACTTGATCGGCGCGAAGTTCGGGGACACGCCTTTTACGTTTGCCGGCGCGGAGCGAGATACTTTGTATCCTTTTGACCGCAATAAGGCCTTCGCCAATGTCGGGAAATCGGCGAATCAGGGCTTTGAGTTCTCCGAAATCGGCGATGAATACCGCGTGGGCACGCTTTCGTTTTCCGGCCTTAACTTAACGTTACAATTTTTACGCACGCGCACCGATACTAAAAATTTGGCGCGGCCCCGGATCCTCACGCTCAACAACGAAACGGCGGAGATCAGCATCAAGACGAACGAAGCTATCGGGGTTGCCAACGTTACCACTTCCTCCGAAGGGAATTCTACCAGCGTTTCACAGGCCGAGCGCGTGGAAACCGGCGTCTTCCTTCGGGTCACGCCTCAGGCTGACGTCGATAACAGTGAGATCACGATGGCCATTGAGCCAAGGGTTATTCAGGCCAGGACGGGACAGACCTTCGGGGCTGATACGTTCAAGGACCCGGAGGAACGGGGAACAAAATCGATATTGCGCGTTCTCGACGGTGATACGATCGTCCTGGGCGGGCTATTGCGGACCGATGTGGAAGAGATCAGGACAAGCGTGCCCTTGCTTGGAAAACTTCCGGTCCTCGGAGCCGCCTTTCGACATAAGGACAAGTCTGAATCGCAGCGCGAATTGATCATATTCATCACCCCGCACATTATTCCGGAAGAATATGCTCAGCGATTGCCCTCATCGCGATTCCAGGAAATGGTATATCAGCCCAACATACCATCGAACCGTGTTGCAGAGATCAATAAAGCGCTTTCAAGTTTTGAGCAGCAAGGATTTTAATCAAGCGGTAAATACCATCCATTGCGCCTAAGCGCGCGAAGTGTCCCATGAGCAGTCATATCAAATTAGGCGAAATCTTGATCCGTCAGGGTTTGATCACCGAAAAGCAGCTTCAGGAGGCCATTGTCGCCCAGAAGAAGGAAAAAGGCCGCATCGGCGAAGTCCTGGTGAAGCTCGGAATGATCAGCGAAGATCATATCGCGGAGGCTTTGGGGACGCAGTTAGGCATTCCGTTTTATTCATCGAAGAACCTGGAATTGCTCAAACCCAAGGAAGACCAAGAGCTGGATAAATTGGTTCCCGCCGAATTCGCCAAGAAAAATTGTGTCCTGCCGTTATCGCGGCATCTTAATTCTTTGACCTGCGCTGTATACGACCCTTCCGACCTTCTTTTGCTGGACAATCTCAAGCGGATCGCGGGTTGCGAGATCAATTTGGTCCTCGCCACTCCGTCGGCCATCCAGGGAGGGATCAACGAGTTTTATTTTAAACAAAGCAGCGACGGATCGCCGTCGATGCTTGACCGTGCGGTAGAGCGCTCCTATACTCAGTCAAAGAACAATGATATGACTACGCTCGTGAAGGAAGATGGCGGCGATACCGCCGAGCTTAGTCTGGACAAGTTGATCGCCAAGGCCGAGGAAGCCCCGGTCATCAAACTTGTTGATCTGATCATCCGTCAGGCCATCGATGAGCGGGCCAGTGATATCCATATCGAACCATTTGAGAACAAGATCACGCTGCGTTACCGTATTGACGGCAGGCTGTATAATATCCCGCCGCCGGCTCCGCATTTGCATTTGCCCATTGTTTCCCGTATCAAGATCCTGGCAAAGCTGGACATCGCCGAAAAGCGTCTCCCGCAGGACGGCGCGATCATGGCCAAACTGGAGAACCGGTCGGTGGATATCCGTGTTTCAACGATCCCCACCGTCTGGGGTGAAAAAGTTGTCATGCGTATTCTGGATAAGGGTGCGGTCCCGCTGGATTTGGCCAGTTTGGGATTCGACGCCAAACAGATCGATGCGTTGCGCAAGGCCCTGACGGCCCCGTACGGGTTGTTCTTTGTAACGGGCCCGACGGGAAGCGGAAAGTCGACCACCCTTTACGCGGCCGTCAATGAAACGGTCGACCCGACCAAAAATATCATTACGGTCGAAGACCCGGTCGAATATAAGATCGACGGGATCAACCAGGTCGCCATCAAGCCGGAGATCGGGCTTACCTTCGCCACCGCCCTGCGATCGTTCTTGCGCCAGGACCCCGATGTCATCATGGTCGGGGAGATCCGTGACCAGGAAACGGCGACTATTTGTGTGCGCGCGGCCCTGACGGGGCACTTTGTCTTGAGCACTTTGCATACCAATGACGCCGCCTCTGCGATCACCCGGCTGATCGATATCGGGGTCCCGCATTATCTCCTGACGCCGTCTTTGGTCATGATCATGGGGCAGCGTCTGGCCAGGCGCCTTTGTCAAAAATGCAAAGAGCCCTATGAGCCCACCAAAGAACAGCACGGCGGTATCGAGCTCAAAAGTGATCTTGTGTACCGGGCAAGCGGTTGCGACGCGTGCAAGGGTTCGGGTTATAAGGGCCGTATGGTCGTTGCTGAGGTCATGCCCATTGATGACGGCATCCGCGCCCTGATTTCTCGCGGGGCGAATCATACGGAAGTCAAGGACATGGCGAGAAAGAACGGTATGGCCACGATCTTTGAGTCGGGCCTCCGGTTGGTCGAAAAAGGCTTTACAAGTTATGACGAGATCTGCCGTATCAGCGTTGATACTTAACGCGTTGCGGGATCTTGCGCGAGGGAACACGCGTGACGAAATTTTCTTATACCGTCAAAGATAAATCCGGGAAGACGTTTAAGAACGTCGTTGACATGACGAACAAGGATATCCTTGTGGATAAATTGCACAAGGAGGGATACTTTATCGTCAGCATCACTGAGGTCGTGGTCGCGCCGATCCAGAAGAAGCAACCCGGACCCGCTACTTTTCTCCAGCGCAAAAAATTCAATCATAAATCGGTCAAATTGGCGGATCTTTTGTCGTTCTCGCGTCAGCTGGCCACTATGCTGGAAGCGGGCGTGCCGCTTATCCGCAGTTTAACGGTCATTGAAACCCAGGTGGACAGTGAAGTCTTGTTCAGCGTCCTCCAAAGGGTCCGCCAGGATGTTGAGCAGGGGACATCCTTGAGCGTGGCATTGGCCAAACATCCCAAAATTTTTAATCAGTTTTGGATAAGTCTTCTTGAGGTGGGAGAGGCTTCGGGGACGATCCCGACGATCCTTCACAAGCTTTCGTTCTATTTGCAACAGCAGGCCTCTTTCCAGTCCTCGATCATCTCCGGCATTATCTATCCCGCGATCCTGTTTGTCGTCGCCTGCGGCGCGATCGCGTTCTTCGCGCTTTTCGTGGGGCCAAAATTTGAAGAGATCTTCACGTCCATGAACGCCCAGCTGCCCTGGATCACGACACAGCTGTTGATGATCTTTAAATTTATGCGGAATCATTTCTTTTGGCTTGTGGCTGGTTTGGTAGGGGCGGTCGTGCTTTTTCGTAATTATATCCAGACCTATCACGGGAAAATGGCCTTTGAGAAATTTTTGTTCGGGTTGCCGGTGGTCGGCGAGGTCTTTCAACAGATCATCCTGGAGCGGTTTGCTTCCCAGATGTCCATCCTTATCGACAGCGGGGTCCCCATCCTTTACGCGCTGGATATTACCGAGCGGCTTGTGGACAATAACACCTGCGCGCTGGTGGTTAATCAGATCAAGGAAGCGGTCAAGCGGGGAGAACTTTTGGTGTCTCCGATGGAACGCAGCGGTTTTTTCCCATCGATGTGCATCCAGATGATCATGGTCGGTGAAGAAACGGGCGAATTAAGCAAAATGCTCAAGCATGTGGCGGCCTATTACCAGGACAGCGTTGAAACTTTTATGAAACGGTTCGCGACCATTATTGAGCCCTTCATGCTGGTTTTTATGGGGGGCGTCATTGGTATTATCATCATAGCCATGTTCCTGCCAATGTTTAATATTGCCCAGTTGGGGGGAGGGGGTGGTGGGGTCAAATAGGGCGACAAAAATTTATCAAATTTGTCTTTATCCGCGGTCATGTTTGGTATAAATTACGTTACTAGAAGGTAGTTCCCGATATTTGACAACCGCTTTTTCGTGTGCTATACCTTCTGTAGAAGGTAGCAGGTGTTATTGCTCGGGTAAACTACTCGTAAGGGTAGGGCACAAAACTAGAGGGTCCCCATAGTTTTCTTCGAAAACAAGCATGGGGATAGCCAGTTACCAATAACAGGTGATGTGTGCCTATTCTACAGGGTAGAATAGGCATTTTTTATTTTATCTGCGCAGATGCGCAGATAAAATACCCCTGCCGTCTATCAAATATGCAGGGGTGATTGATATAGTTGTCAGGAAATATCGAAAACTAGTTCGGCCATATACGGATTAGAGCAGCGGGATCGATATACCGCTACTTAGGTATTTTCGCAACCGGGAAAACAATGACAAAAAACGGAAAGCGGAAAATACAGGAGAAAAAATGAAACTCAAACAGAACAAAAGTGGTTTTACGTTACTGGAAATCATCATCGTCATCATCATCGTCGGCGTGCTGGCCAGCTTGGCCTTGCCGCGGTTTTTTGCGACGGTGGAATTTTCCAAGAGCACCGAAGCGCTCAATGCCATGGGAACATTGCGTCAATCCATGGAACGCTGTTATTTGGCTTCCGCCGGATCTTATGCTACTTGTACGATTGCTAGTCTGGACGTTGAGAACCCGGGCAATTCTCCCGGCGCGCGTTTTACTTACACGGTGACCGGCGCGACTGCCACCGATTATACTCTTGTGGCAACACGCAATACGGCCGATGGTGGTACTTCCGGTGACTTGATTCGGATTATACAGTCGCCTACCGGCGTGACCCGTAACGGGACCGGAGCCTTCGCCGGTATTAAGTAATTAATGACGTTGTTGAATAAATGTACAATAGCATCGTAGGGAGCGCGGATTTGCGTCCCCTACGATGTTGTTGTTTATGGAGTCGCCTGCCAGATGCGAATATTAAAAGAGAACGGGGCGTTCACTTTCATTGAACTGATCTTTGTGATCATTGTGATCGGGGTTCTGGCCGGGCTGGCTGTCCCGCGGTTTACTCATACGATAGAAAAATCCAGGACCGCGGAAGCCATCAACATCCTGCAAACCCTGCGCGAGGCCCAGGAAGTTTATAAACTTGAAAATGGTGTATATTTGTCGGGACCTTCGCCTGATTCGTTGGACGTTACGATCCCTTCATCAAGGAATTTTGACCCGCCAACGGTAGCGGCAGACCCGTTGGCTTCGATCCAGCGCAATGCCGGCGGTTATAATTATACATTAACGATTGATAGCGTTGGGGTCGTCAAGTGCTCGGGTGTTTCACCCGCCAATATTTGCGCGCGAATAGGTTGCGCGGGAGGAGCCGGCAGTGACCAATGCAACTAATTCATCTGTAATGGCAGGTGGCCAACGATCGTTCGCACCCGGCTTTACCTTGCTGGAGTTGATGGTGGTCGTTATCATCGTCGGGGTCATTGCCGCGTTCGCGATCCCCAATTACAACAAATCCATGCAAAAGGCCCACGAACGGGACATGCTTGCCCAGCTGACCTCCATCCACGCCGCGAACCTGCTTTTTCGCTCCTACGATGGGAATTATTGGAGTACCGGCGGGGTGAACGCGGACATGGCTGCGATCAATAGCGCCTTGTCGATCAACATTATCGCCAACAGCGGGACGACGTATAACTATAATAGCGCAGACGGCACCAGTTTTTTGGCAACCGCCACCTGGGGTGCTTGTATCCTGGGTGTAACCGAGGCGCCTCTAGATAGCGACAACCCTTGTCTTTCGGGCGGCACGTGTTTGTTGACATTGTCCAATTGTCCGTAGTAATAATGGCTACAAAAGCATGCTTAAAATTCTTAAGGAAAAAGGATTCGCCTCGGTATTGGAGGTCATTGTGACGGCGGTCATATTTATGCTTGCCGCCTTCGGCATTATGTCGACCGTTTCGATGTTAAGGCCGCATAACCTGGAAGTTTCCCGCGAGATCGAGGCATCCTATCACGCCAAGAACATGATGGATTATCTGCGCGGCCAGGTGGACGCCGTGGCGTGGGAGGCCAACACGGGGCCGCTGAAGCACGGCGTCACGCATAGCAATACGATCGGCGATTATACGATCAACTGGACCCTGGAAGAAGTCAATCCCATGGATTATCCCGCCGGCCTGGCCCCGCGTAAATTGTCAATGAACGTTTATTTCCCGGATTGAAAAATGAACAAAGGTTTAACGCTCACAGAGCTTTTGGTCGCCAGTATCCTTATGGGCATCGTGATGACGGGCGTGGCCGCGTTCAGCTTCTTTATCAAGCAGGCGCGGGATTCAACCGGCGCCGGGACCATCCTTGCCGTGCAGGCGGCGACCGCGATGCATTATTTGGTCGAAGACGCCAATAAGGCGGTAGGGGATAACAGCGATCGGGGGGTTGTTTCCGGCACCTCCGGCGCCGCCCTTGGGTCGATTTGTTTCCGGCACGACACGAACGATCCGGCCTCTTATGCCGATGACACCTGGGCGTGTTATTGGTACAGAAGTCTGGATCGTTCTTTATGGAAATGTGCCATCCGTAGCGCCGCTGCCGGAGCGCCGCCGGCTGATTTCCAGGCCTGTAACCCGGCCATTAAACTTGTGCCCCTTGTTTTTTCGAGCCCGCAGTATTTTCTCATTGTTAATGAATCTGCCAGCGGACGGTTTTCCCATGTTGATATCACGCTCAATACGATCGCCGATCCTATGCAGGCGTCCGATACGATGAATAACCCGACTTACCAATTGTTCACCCGCGTCAGCCCTCCCGCGCATGGCCGATAGAAAAGATCCTTCGGACTTTAAGAACGTCGTTTTATTGTCCTTCGCGCTCTTGATCCTCATCTTTCTGGTTTTTTCGAACAGTCTGAATAATGATTTTATGATGGATGATCACGGGTTGATCCTGCAGGACACGAAATTCCGCAACATTCAATATCTCCATTATCAGTTCATCCCCGATCAACACCGATATCTGAATATCGAAAACGGTGCCGTCGCGGCCTACTATCGTCCATTTGCCCATATTGTACCCATGATCAGTTACTTGATCTTTAAGAATAATGTTTTTGGGTATCATTTTATTAATTGTATTTTATTTTTGCTTTGCGCTATGACCATTTATTCCTTGGTCCAGCGGTTATTCAAAGACCGGGAATGCGCGTTGCTGGTGACCCTGTTGTATGTGGTTCATCCGATTAACGGGTTGTTCGTTAATTATATTACCGCCAGTGTCTTTGCCCTTCAGATGATCGCGATGGCTGGATCATTGATATTATTCTTGCGGGCCGTTGAGTTACCGCGCTACGCGTTCACGGTCCTGGCCAGTATTGTTCTGTATGTGATAGGTTTGTTGTGCCATGAAACGACACTCGCTCTGCCGCTTTATATGCTCGCGACCGTCTGGCTGCTCGAAAAAAGACCTTATAAACGCGCGGTTTTGCTTTTGTCGCCGTACGTTATTCTTTCTTTCGGCTATGTCTTGTTTCGCCTTAAATATGCCAGTTTTAAGAGCGGCATTTTTGATAAGTTTTTCTCTTCCGGCATCGATCCCGTATCGCTGGCCGCGTCGAACATCAAGCTGTTTTTTTGGTATGTCTCAAAATTCTTTTATTGGGACGGCATCGTCATCAAATGGACCACGCCGGCCGTGACCAGGGATCTTTTAATTTGGTTTTTTATGTTCGCCCTGGTCATCGCCCTTTGGGTCTACTACCTTTGCAAGAAAGAGAAAATTAAACTGTGGGGGCTCTCGATATTATTGCTGGGATTTCTGCCGGTTTTGTTCGCGTCTTCCTTTGAGTTGAAATATGGATTTATCCTGGAGCCGCACTGGCTTTTTTTCCCTTCGCTGGGTATGTTTGTCATCCTTTCGCAATATTTGCTCCAGCTAAAGAGGGTGGTAAACCGAAAGATCTATTTTATCTTTCTTTTGTCCCTAATGGCGCTTTTGATATCATTTAGCCGCCAGCTCAATGCTTTGTGGGGTGATGAGATCAGATATTGCCGATACTGGCTTAAGCATTCTCCGTCACAAAAAGGCGCGATGTTCTATCTCGCTTCCGCATTGATGAGGGAAGGGAGGATCGAAGAAGCCAAGGCGGTTTATCGCGGTGCCCTGGAAGGGAGGGCTTTGGATTGGCAGGTCCATGTCAACCTTTCATTGATCGCGCAACAGCAGGGGAATCCAAGTGAAGCGTTGCAGGAATTAAACCGCGCGTTGGAGCTTCAGCCTAAATCATCGATCGTCGTTAATAATTTAGGTATTTTATACAAAAATTCAGGCGATCTCGACCGGGCACAGGGCTATTTCCAGCAAGCCATAAATTATAATCCATATCTGCTTGAGCCGCGTTTGAATCTGGCTTCGGTTTATGTCCAGGAAAAAAAATACAGGGAGGCCCTGGACCTTTATCATGAAAATCTTCTTGTTGACCCAAAAGATGAGAATAGTTTATTGGAACGGCTTAAGGTGTTTCTTCTGAGTGACCAGCAGGATGCGGCTATTGCGGAAGTTGAGAATATTTTGAAGGCGTCGTATTCTTCAGCGTTGTATACAAAGCTGGCCGTGCTGATGTCAGAAAGCGGATTTAATAAACTTGCCCTCAGGTCATTTCAGAAAGCCATCAAGAGGGATCCTGACAAGGCGGAGGCTTATGTTGAGATGGGAAAATTTCTGGGCAATATCGGCCGGCTCGATGACGCGATCAGGATTTGGGAGGGGGCTTTGCGTTTTGATGAACACGTGGGGGAGCTTGAGGAATTAATCCAGCAGGCCCGAACATTTAAGGCTGAATCCCGTGAATCAGGGCCCGCGAACTCAACTGGGATACCTTGATGAGGTCTTTAGCAAAATTGTTGCACTAAAAGATCGAATGTATATAATGGTCTTTGATATTTTCGTGTCATAGATCGTTTTTATGGGTCGGTAGCTCAGCTGGGAGAGCGCTTCGTTCGCAATGAAGAGGCCGGGGGTTCAACTCCCCCCCGATCCATTCTTCTTCGCTCAAATGTTTCGTCGTGGTTCGAGGTGCTTATATCTATTCAACCACTCCTTCACGTTTGAGCTTCGAAGAATGTATTCTGCGAAGAAGAATGTTCTACGAAGCTCAAACACGCAGTGAGCATCAGCGAACGAAGTATTTGAGCGTAGTAGAACACCAACCTAAGATATGTTTTACGTCTATATTCTTAAAAGCCTCAAAGATACAAATAAGTCTTATGTTGGTTTCACAAAAGACCTTAAAAGGCGACTAGAGGCACATAACGCTCAGAAGTCTTTATTTTCGCGGAAGTATGCTCCTTGGGAATTAGAAAGCTGCATAGAATTTAAATCTGAGGAAAAAGCCAGAAAGTTTGAGCGTTACTTGAAGAGTGGGTCCGGTCACGCATTCTTTAAGAAACATTTGGTCTAGCATCATGCACCGTTTCTACTGCCCCCAATCTGATCTGGAAAATCCCCAAGTCGTCATCACCGATTCCAAAGAACTGCATCATTTGCGTAACGTCCTGCGTCTTAAAAAAGGGGACGAGGTGACGGTCTTCAACGATCAGGGCCATGAGGCGACCGGACGCATTGAGAATATCCAGCCCAATAAAGTCATTGTCACTGTTGAATCTGTCCGCAGGGAAAAGCCCGAACTCCCCATCGTTATCCTGGCCTGCGCTATCCCCAAAAAAAGCAAATTTGAAGTCATCATTGAAAAGGCGACGGAGCTGGGTGTCGATGTTATCGTTCCGCTGAAGACCAAACGCACCGAAATGGAATTAAAGGGAGATCGTCTGCAGCGCAAGGTCGCCCGTTACCAGGACGTTGCCATCAATGCCGCCAAACAGTCCCGGCGTTCGCGCGTGCCGGTCATCGAACCAGTGACTGATCTTGCGGCAACGCTGAAGTCATTTTCTCAGGAAACAACGGTTTTTATCCCCAGTTTAAGTGGTGAGCGCAAGAATATCTTCGAGGCGTTCAAAGCCGTGCCGCCGCCTTCGCGTGTCGCGTTTTTGATCGGGCCAGAAGGGGATTTCACGCCGCAGGAATACGAGCTCGCCCGTGCGCACGGAGCAATTGGCGTTTCGTTGGGCAAGACCGTTTTGAAAGTGGAAACGGCCGCGCTCACGGCGGTCGCCTGCGCGCAACTTTGGTTTCGCCGATGAGCGACGCGAATGTCGCCAAGTCTCCGAAAAATCATTTCACACCCGTTGTAATCATTTTTCTTGCCGCATTTTTACTGCGCCTTTTCTATTGGATCTTCCTGAAAAATAACTATTTCTTTTATGAACACTCCAGCGGTGATGTTCTCTATTATCAGCAATGGGCAAAGGAGATCGCTCAGGGAAATTGGCTGGGGAGCGAGACGTTCTGGGGGTTGCCGTTGTATCCGTACTTTCTCGCTGTCCTGGAACACTGGAGTTTGGGCAATCTATTTTTCATCCGCCTGGCGCATATTTTTCTGGGATCGCTCAATTGTGTTCTCGTTTACCTGATCGCCCAAAGGATTTTTTCAAAGGACGTCGCGCTCTTGTCCGGATTTCTGACAACGGCCAGTTTTCCGTTGATCCATTATGACTGGCTGATACTTCCGGTGCCGCTGTTGATCTTTCTTGCTCTTGTTATCGTTTTATCCTTCCTGAACACAGATAAGATAAGAATTTGGTGGGGATGGGGTTTGCTGGGTTTATTGATCGGGATCGCGGCGCTTGGCGACGGCAAGATCCTGATCTTCACGGCCTTGGCGTTGGCTTACATATTTTGGAAGGCGCGACCGGTAAGTTGGGAGAAGGCCGCAAGAACATTTTTGCCGCTGGTCCTGGGCCTTTGTCTGGTCGTCGGATTAACGGGCCTGCGCAACAAAGTTGTTGGCGGCGACTGGATCTGGATCAGCGCGCAGAACGGTTTGAGTTTTTACGTCGGTAACAATCCCAACGCGACGGGGGTTTTCGAGAATCCGGACTTTATCCGCCCCACGCACGGCGGTCAGGACGTGGACCAGGTAATCGCGGCCGAAACCGCGGCAAAGCGGAAGTTAAGCCCGTCGCAAGTCGTGCAATTTTGGCGCGGCCAGGCGTTTGCCTTCATCAAGAATGACCCCACCGGATACGCACGGCTTTTGGCGCGCAAGTTCAAATTATTTTTTACCGATACCGAATACGCTTACGATATCGACATGCTGCT
>Ga0209514_10006002_pt1 | contig 15136 bp, 14 predicted proteins | sample Subgrocontami58m_FD_187452 | JGI IMG/M metagenome (GOLD analysis project Ga0209514, IMG submission 187452) | Subsurface groundwater microbial communities from S. Glens Falls, New York, USA - GMW37 contaminated, 5.8 m (SPAdes) (version 3) | ecosystem: Environmental > Aquatic > Deep subsurface >...
CCCGTCGCGGCCTTCACGAGCGGCGGGCCCCCGATGAAGATCGTGCCGGTTCCGCGCACGATCACCGTCTCGTCGCTCATCGCGGGCACATACGCGCCCCCGGCCGTGCAGGAGCCCATCACGACCGCGATCTGCGCGATCCCCTGCGCCGACATCTGCGCCTGGTTGAAGAAGATTCGCCCGAAGTGATCGCGGTCCGGGAAGACCTCCGCCTGGAGCGGTAGGAAGGCGCCCCCGGAGTCGACGAGATAGAGGCACGGGAGGGCGTTCTGCGCCGCCACCTCCTGGGCGCGCAGGTGCTTCTTCACCGTGAGCGGGAAGTACGAGCCGCCCTTGACGGTCGCGTCGTTGGCGACGATCACGCACTCGCGCCCCTCGACGACGCCGATGCCGGTGACGATGCCCGCGCTCGGCGCGTCCCCGCTGTAGAGGCCGTACGCGGCGAGCGCGTTCAGCTCGAGGAATGCCGTGTCGGGGTCGACGAGCCGGTCGATCCGCTCCCGGGCGGTCAGCTTCCCGCGCGAGCGGTGGCGCTCCACCGACCTCTCGCCGCCGCCGAGCGCGACCGCTGCCGTGCGCTCGCGCAGCTCGGCCACGAGCGCGGCCATGCGCTCGTGACGGCGCGAGAACTGGTCGGAGCGCTCGACCTGTGAGGTCAGGACAGCCATCGCGAGGAGCCTATCCGGCCGTCACCTTCTCGATTGCCCAGCGTGGGGACGGCGTGTGTGGTTCTCGCCCGGTATCGCCGGGCGTCGGGCCCCCGAGCGGGCCCAGTCCGTCGGCAGCAACCCGTACGCTTGTTCGCATGGCCGTACCCGGCATCGTTGCCCACCTCGACCTCGACGCTTTCTACGCGGCGGTCGAGGAGCTCGAGAACCCCGACCTGCGCGAGCAGCCGCTGATCGTCGGCGGCGATCCGCAGGGGCGCGGGGTCGTCGCGACTGCGAACTACGTCGCGCGGCGGTTCGGCATCCACTCGGCGATGAGCGCAGCGGAGGCCATCCGGCGGTGCCCGCACGCGGTGTTCGTCCGTCCCCGCCATGCGCTCTACCGCGAGTACTCGCGCCACGTCTGGGCGACCGTGCGCGGCATCGTGCCGACGATCGAGCAGACCGGCCTCGACGAGGGCTACCTCGACCTGGGCGAGGTCGCACAAGACTTCCTGGAGGCGCGCGTCGTCGCAGAGGCTGTGCAGACGGCGGTTCGCGCCGGTACGAGCCTCACGTGCTCGCTCGGCGTCGCTCCCTGCAAGGTCGTCGCGAAGGTCGGCAGCGATGCGCGCAAGCCCGGTGGCCTCACCGTCGTCGTCCCGGGGCAGGAGGCGGCCTTCCTCTCCGGCCTCGACGTTCGCCGGCTGCCCGGCGTCGGGCCCAAGGCGCAGGAGCGCCTGCGGGTCGGCGGCGTCGAGACGGTCGGCGGGCTCGCCGGCCTCGGCGACGAGGAGCTACGACGCCTGCTGCCCGGCAGCGTCGGCGCGGTCCTGCGCGACCGAGCGCGCGGGATCGACCCGCGCGGGCTCGAGCTCGACGCCGAGCGGATCTCGATCAGTGTCGAGAACACGTTCGAACGCGACCTCAGCGACCCTGAGCGCCTGCACGACGAGCTGCGGGGGATGGCGACGGAGGTCGCCGCCCGCCTGCAGAAGACCGGCCAGGTTGCGCGAACGGTGACCACCAAGCTGCGCTACGCCGACTTCTCGATCCGCAGCCGCTCGAGCTCGCTCGACGTCGGCATCGACGATGCGGAGCAGATCGGCGACCTCGCGTGCCGCCTGCTCGACCGCGGGCTGCGCGACCGGCCCGGAGCGCTCCGCCTCGTCGGCGTCGGTGTTGCCGGCCTCGTCGCGTACCGCCAGCTCGCCCTGGGCGGGGTCTGACGGGCGCCGGAGAACGAAAACGGCCCGGCTGAGGGGCCGGGCCGTCTCGAAGCCGCTGAAGAGAATGGCAGAGCTTGGCGAGCTTTTCCCCCGGGACGCCTCTGCGGCGACGCGTCACGGCTCGTTCAGCGATGGACTCAATGTACCCATCTGTTGCCAGAAGGGAACCCCCTCGAAAGGGGGATCTTTACGGAGCGGCGTGCAAGCTCCCGATACGTGGCCTGGGCTCCCGGAAGAACGGACGCGAGCAGCGCCCGGAACTCGCGCGGAGCGATCTGCCCGCCCTCGTCGGCGGCGCTCAGCGGGCGGAGGCAGTTGTCGGCGCTTGCCCAGTACGACCAGGCGATCTCGTCGGCGAACCGCTCGGCGGTGAGGGCGCCGTGGGCCGTGACGCCGTCGGCCCACCAGGACACCCCGCCGAGGGAGGGGCGCAGCTGGGCCCGCATCGCTTCGGTGAGCGCGAGGAAGTCGACCTGGTGGGCGTACTCGTGCTGGACGACTCCCCAGGCGAAGCGGCCGGCGTCGAGGAGGTCGGCGTCGAGCCAGATCTGGCCCGGGGTGGCCTGCGAGTCGACGCCGCGGGTGATGTGTATGGCGACGACGCCGGGGACGACGTCCCAGTTGAAGCTGCTCGCGTCGAGCGCCAGCCTCACCTGGGCGCGTTCGGCTTGGGTGCCGCCGTCGAAGGCGTAGCGGCCGCCCGCGGCCTGCGCGACGGGCGTGAAGGCGGCGATCACGAGGGCGATGACGCCCCAGAGGGTGAGGCGGTGACGAGCGTGCATGGAGGACTCCCCGAAGTGGCTTGCGGCAGGACCTCACCATCGCCGCTTCCACAAGGCAGCGCCATGCGCTACACGGGGAAAGAGGGATCGCCGATTCGGGTGGGCGGCAGACACCCGAAGGGGTGACGCAAGGCGGGCCGGCTCCGGCCGCCGCCGCGAGTCGGCGCGCTACGACTGGAGCAGAGCGCCGGCCTCGGCGTCGATCACGAGGTGGGTGATCGGCAGGGCCAGGCGCTCGCGCGCGCGGGCGACGATGTCGCGCTCGAGCCGGCCGGTACGACCTTCGGGGTGGGTGGAGATGATGATCTCGTCGGCCGCGAACGTCCGCAGGACGTCCTCGATCGCCTGGAGCGGGTCCTCGTCCCCGATCTCACCCTCGGCGTCGATGCCGGCAGCGCGAAGCCGGCTGAGGGTATGGTCGAGCCGCTGCTGGGCCTCTGCCCGCGCACCGTCCACGGCGGACGTCCAGTGGGACGCGGGCGAGGTCAGCGCGGGGCAGACGACGTGAACCTCCCGGCGGTATCCGGTTGTCGCCCGCTGGATCTCCCCGGCGAGCCGCTCGTCTGCCAGCGTCTCGTTGGCGACGACGAGTATCCGCCGCTCGTATCCCGCGCCGGCGTGGGCGGGCGCGGTTCTCACCGTGCGCTCCGCCGGCCCGCGGCGGAGATAGAAGAAGGCCGCCGCCACCGTCACGACGGCCCAGACCGGCAGCCCGGCCCGCGGGCCGCCGAGCAGGCTCGCGAGGGCGATCGCCGCGAAGGCGGCGATCGTGAGCAGGAGGAAGTGGTACGCCTCGACTTCGCTGCGAAACGGCGTGCGCACGCTAGCTCCGAGGTCCGGCGCCGCTCCGGGCAAGCGCGTCGCGAACGCACGCCACGAGCTCGTCGGGAACGACGGGCGAGACGACGAGTTCGCAGCCCTCGGGAAGGTCCGGGCGCCCTGATCGATCGCCGGGAGGGATCACGACGACGAGCGGCGTCGCGGCGCAGCGCAGCCGCAGCGCCTGCAGCACCTCCCTCGCCTCGGACCGCTCCAGGTCGAGACTCGAGACCACGACGTCGGCGCCGTGGGCGATCGCGCACCCTTCCGGCCCGGTCAGCGGGCAGTGCTCCGACTGCTCCGGGCCAGGGCAGACGGCCACCGAATAGCCCGCGTGACGCAGGATCGACGCGAACGCCGAGCCGGCCGCCGCATCCGGGTGCTCGATCAGGACGCGCGGCTGCCCGACCCAGGGCCAGGGCTGCGGGCTCGTTCTCGTCGCGTTCGACCTCGACAGCGCACACCTCCCGGCTCGCGTTCGTCGGCAGCGCGGGTAGCAGAGAGCTTCGATTGTTCGCCCGCGGCCGTGCGGCCGGCATCGGGGTTTCCGCGGATATCGCCCACGCGTGGCTCGAGAGACCCAGCAGGGGCGGCAGGACTCGAACCTGCAACCCCCGGTTTTGGAGACCGGTGCTCTGCCAATTGAGCTACGCCCCTGGGTCGGCGAGGATTGTATCGGCGCGTTCCGCTGCCTCCGGAAGGCAGCAGGGAACCGGCCGGGACGGCGGGCCGCTTCCCGAGGACTACGCTGCGCCGGTGCAGCGGCACGCGCTCGGCTTTCTGTTCGGCACGCTCGCCGCGGTCTTCGCCGGGACGGCTGTCGCGGCCTTCGCCGGCGCCGGAGACAGCCCGAAGGGATGGGTCGTTGCCGCTGCTTCGCTCGCGCTCGCGGCCTGGCTCGGCTCGCTCGCGGTGTCGGCTTTTCGAGGCCGGTAGCGAGGCCTCCTGAGGAAAAGGCCGGCTCGCGCCGTATTCTTCCCTCGTGAGCCGGGCCGACGAGACGCAGACCCTGTGGTTGCAGTACCGCAAGACGGGTGACCAGGCCCTCCGCGACCGGCTGATCCTCACGTACGCGCCGCTCGTCAAGTACGTCGCGGGCCGGCTCGGCAGCGGGCTGCCGGCGCACGTCGACGAGGGCGACCTCGTCTCGTACGGCCTGCTCGGGCTGATCGGCGCGATCGAGCGCTACGACCCCGGTCGTGACGTGAAGTTCGAGACGTACGCGATCGCGCGCATCAAGGGGGCGATCATCGACGAGCTGCGCGCGATGGACTGGGTGCCCAGGTCGGTGCGCGCGCGCGCGCCCGCGAGATCGAGCGCGCGATGACGGAGCTCGAGGCGAAGCTCGGCACGGCGCCCAACGACGAGCAGATCGCTGCAAAGGTCGGGATCACCGTCGCCGAGCTCGAAGAGAGCCTCAGCGAGATCGCACGCTCCTCGATCGCCGCGCTCGACGAGCTCTGGACCATCTCCGGCTCGGACGGCGACCAGGTCGCCCTCATCGACACGATCGAGGACACCGAGGCTCCCGATCCGCAGAGCACGCTCTCGCACACCGAGATGCGCGAGGCGATCGCCGACGCGATCGCGCGCCTGCCCGAGCGCGAGAAGCTCGTCGTCACGCTCTACTACTACGAGGAGCTGACGCTCCGCGAGATCGGCGAGGTCCTCGGCGTCACCGAGTCACGCGTCTCACAGCTGCACACGAAGGCGATCCTGCGTCTCAAGGCCAGGCTCGCCGGCTCCGCCCGCGCCGCGCTCGAGACGTAACCGTCGCGCCCAGCTCTCGCTCTCCCGCGGGTTACGATGGCCCACGCCAACCGCCCAGGAGGATGAGAGCCTGATGCCTGCGACCGAGCCCGGGAAGATCCGCAACATCGCCGTTGTCGGCCACCGTGGGGTCGGCAAGACCTCGCTCGTCGAGGCCATGCTGTTCCAGGCGGGAACGATCAACCGGCTCGGGACGGTGGAGCAGGGCACGACGGCCTCCGACTGGGACGACGGCGAGCAGCGCCGCGCCATGTCGCTCTCGGGCTCGCTGCTCCATCTCGACTGGCAGGACCGCAAGATCAACCTCGTCGACTGCCCGGGGGACGCAGGGTTCCAGGCGGACACGTTCGCGGCGCTCCGGGTGGCCGAGGGAGCGCTCGTCGTGCTGAGCGGCGTCATGGGCGTCGAGGTCAACACGTCGCGTGTTTGGGCGCGCGCGGAGGAGTACGAGCTGTCGCGCGTCGTCTTCGTGAACATGCTCGATCGTGAGCGCGCTGACTTCTTCCGCACCCTCGAGGCCGTGCGCTCGCAGCTCTCCGAGCGCTGCGTGGCGATCCAGCTGCCGATCGGCGCCGAGCACGAGCTCGCCGGCGTCGTCGACCTGCTGCACATGTGCGCCTACCTTGATCCGTCCGGCGGCAAGGAGGGGGGACCGCAGCCGATTCCCGACGCGATGGCCGATCAGGTGCAGGAGTACCGCGAGAAGCTGCTCGACGCCGTCGTCGAGACGAACGAGGAGCTGATGGCGCGCTACCTCGAGGGTGAGGAGCTGTCGACCGAGGACGTCGCGCACGCGCTGAAGGATGCCGTTACGCGCGACGAGCTGTATCCCGTCGGCTGCGGCGTCGCGAGCAAGAACCTCGGCACGACCGCGCTCCTCGACCTGCTCGTCGAGGGCGTGCCCTCGCCGGCGAAGAAGGGGACGACGATCGAGTTCGGCGACGCGAAGCAGGCGGTGTTCATCTTCAAGACGATCTCCGACCCGTTCGCGGGACGCATCAGCTGTTTTCGCGTCCTCGCCGGCCCGATCACCGGCGACACGACGCTCGTCGACCCGCGCACGCACGCGAAGGAGCGGCTCGGCCAGATCCTGCTGCTGAACGGGAAGGACAGCGAGCCGGCCGACCAGCTCGGCGTCGGTGACCTCGGTGCGGTGGCGAAGCTGAAGGACGTCGTCACGGGCGACGTGCTCGTCGATCACGAGGTGCCGGTGGAGCCGCCGCACATCGACTTCCCGGAGCCCGTGATGAGCTTCGCGATCACGCCGAAGGCCAAGGGCGACGAGGAGAAGATGGGAGCGGGCCTTCGGCGCCTGTCGGAGGAGGATCCGACGCTGATGCTTCGCCGCGATCCGCAGACCGGCGAGCAGTTGCTCTACGGGCTGACGCAGATGCAGGTCGAGGTCGCGTGCGACCGGCTGCACAGCCGGTTCCACGTGGACGTCGAGCTCCACCCGCCGCGCGTCCCGTACAAGGAGACGATCCGCAAGGAGGCGCGGGCGCGACACCGCTACAAGAAGCAGACGGGCGGCCGCGGCCAGTTCGGCGACTGCGAGATCGTGATCGAGCCGATCGAGAGCGTCGACGGCGAGGCGGCGACCTACGAGTTCGTCGACAAGATCGTCGGCGGCGTCATCTCCCAGGGCTTCCGTCCGGCCGTCGACAAGGGCGTGCGCGAGGCGATGGAGCACGGCGAGCTCGCGGGCGCGCCCGTGTACGGCGTCCGCGTCACGCTCGTCGACGGGATGATGCACGCTGTCGACTCGTCGGAGATGGCGTTCAAGATCGCCGGCTCGCTCGCCTTCAAGGAGGCGTACCACAAGGCCGATCCGGTGCTGCTCGAGCCGATCATGGAAGTGGAGGTCACGGTTCCCGACGACTCCGTCGGCGCCGTGAACGGTGACCTCAACTCGCGTCGCGGCCGCTTGCACGGGATGGAGCCGGCCGCCGGCATGACGACCATCAAGGCCGAGGTGCCGATGGCCGAGATCCTCACGTACGCGCAGGCGCTGACGTCGATGACCGGCGGGCGGGGCGACTACCACATGAGCTTCGTGCGCTACGAGGAAGTGCCGGCCCACGTCGCCCAGAAGATCATCGACGAGACGAAGAAGGAGCGCGAGGCGGCCAGGGTCTAGCCGGGTCGGGTGCGGGCTATAGTCGTGGGGTGCGTGTAACGCGAGTGGCCACGACGCGGCAGTGCGCCATCTGCGAACGAACCCTCCTGATGGGCGAGCGGGCCGTTCGCTACGCGCCCGAAGAGGGGGCGGAGTTGGTGGACGTCTGCCCGCTCTGCCACGAGGTCGCGGTCGAGCACGGCTGGATCAAGGAGGGCACCCCGACGAGCCCGGCGATCGTGAGCGATCGCCGCCGCCGCCGCCGCGGGCTGGGCGAGCTGCTCGGGCTCGGCCGCCGGAGCGCCGAAGACAGCGTCGCGCCGCCCGAACCGATCCTCCGTCGTCTCTCGGGCGACGAGGTCGCGATCCTCGAGGTGGCCGACCTGTTCAACGCGAGCACCTACCGGCGCACGGTCGGCGGGATCGCCAAGAGCCTCGGCGAGGCGAAGGCGAGCATCGTCGCCCTGTCGGGCGACGCGGGCGAGATGGCCGTCACCGTCGCCTGGGACCTCTCGTGGTACCAGTACCGCGTCAGCCCCGACTCGGGCCAGCCCGTTCGCCTCGAGCGCCGCGGGCACGAGCTCGACGAGCTCGAAGCGAGCTTCAAGGAGTGGAACGCACACGTCGAAGACGAGGGCAGGCTCGTGCCCGAGATCGCACGCCTCTGAGGCCTGGGGCTGGCGTACTCCGCCGGCCTCCCTACAATCAGACCACGATGATCTATTGCGTGATTCCGCGAGAGCTCGAGGGCGAGCTCTTCGACAAGATGGTCGAGTACTACAGGGACAACCCGAACGTCACGGTGATCGTGGACCGGCGTGAGGGCGGCGAGCGCCGCGAGGGCAAGGCGTCGTCCGAGATCCAGGAGAAGCGCAAGACGCGCGACCGCCGCCGGCCACGGGTTCCGGGGACGTTCCCGGACACCGACGCGCCCCCGTCCGACACGTAGCTACCCTCATCCCCATGGCGACAACGGGGACGAAGACCTTCAAGAACTTCATCGGCGGTGAGTGGGTGGACGCCGCGTCAGGCGAGACGTTCGAGAGCCGTAGCCCCGCCACCGGCGAGACGATCGGGCGCTTCCCGAAGTCGGGTGCCGACGACGTCGGGCGCGCCGTCGAAGCCGCGCAGGCGGCCTACGTTGAATGGCGACTCGTCCCGGCGCCGAAGCGCGGCGAGATCCTGATGCGCTTCGCGCAGGTGCTCGAACGCGAGAAGGACGCGCTCACCGACCTGATGACGCGCGAGATGGGGAAGGTGAAGGCCGAGGCCGGCGGCGACGTGCAGGAAGCGATCGACATGACCTACTACATGGCAGGTGAGGGCCGGCGCATGTGGGGACAGACGACGCCGTCGGAGCTGCGCGACAAGTTCAACATGTCGGTGCGCGTGCCGGTCGGCGTCGTCGGCGCGATCACGCCGTGGAACTTCCCGATCGCGATCCCGTCGTGGAAGATGGCGCCCGCGCTCGTCTGCGGCAACACCGTCGTGCTCAAGCCGGCCGAGGACACGCCGCTGCTCGCGGAGCGCTTCGTCGAGCTGCTCGAGGAGTCCGGCATCCCCGCCGGCGTCGTGAACATCGTGCACGGCTACGGCGAGACCGCCGGCGACGCGCTCGTGCGGCACCCCGGCGTCCCGATCATCACGTTCACCGGCTCGCGTGCGACGGGCGTTGCGGTGACGAAGGCGGCGGCCGACAACCTGAAGCACGTGCACCTCGAGCTCGGCGGGAAGAACGCGATCATCGTGCTCGACGACGCCGACGTCGATCTCGCGGTCGAGGGGATCCTCTGGTCTGCGTTCGGCACGTCGGGGCAGCGCTGCACCGCCGCGTCGCGCGTGATCGCCCACGAGAAGATCTACGACGCACTGCAGTCGAAGCTCGTCGCCGCCGCCGAGCGGCTCCGTCTCGGCCCGGGCTGGGACGACGCGACAGACATCGGGCCGGTGATCAACAAGGCCGCGATCGACAAGATCCACGCGTACACGAAGATCGGCAGCGACGAGGGCGCGCGTCTCCTCACGGGCGGGGAGATCGCGACCGAAGGCGACCTCGGCAAGGGGTTCTTCTACCGGCCGACGATCTTCGGCGACGTGGATGCGCGGATGCGCATCGCCCAGGAGGAGATCTTCGGCCCGACGACCGCGCTGATCAAGGTGCGCGACTTCGACGAGGCGATCCGCGTCTCGAACGGGATCACGTACGGCCTCTCGTCCGCCATCTTCACGCGCGACGTCAACAAGGCGTTCCGCGCGATGCGCGACCTCGTCGCCGGGATCACGTACATCAACGCCGGCACGACCGGAGCCGAGGTGCACCTCCCGTTCGGCGGCACGAAGGACACAGGCAACGGGCACCGCGAGGCGGGGCAGGCCGCGCTCGACGTCTTCACGGAGTGGAAGTCGATCTACGTCGACTACTCCGGAAAGCTGCAGCGGGCCCAGATCGACAACGCCTCGGAGTAGGTGCGCTTTCGTGAGCGACTCACCCCGGCACAAGCTCGTCTGGTTCGTGCCGCGCGAGGCGCTCGAGTCGACGCGCGAGGCGGTCTTCGCTGCGGGAGCCGGCCGGATCGGCGACTACGAGCGCTGCTCGTGGTACACCGCCGGCACGGGGACGTTCCTGGCCGGCGAGGGCGCGGACCCGTCGATCGGCCGGATCGGGACCGAGGAGCGCGTGTCCGAGCTGCGGGTCGAGACCGTCGTACCGGCCGATCGCGCGCAGGCGGTCGTCGCTGCGCTGCGGGCCGCGCATCCATACGAACAGGTCGCGTTCGAGCTCTACCCGCTCGTCGAGCTCGAGCGGTGAGGGCGAGACTCTCCACCGACGGCGGCGCTCGCGGCAATCCCGGCCCGGCCGCCTACGGCTACGTGCTCGAAGCGGAGGACGGCACCGTGCTGGCCGCACACGGCGAGAAGATCGGCATCGCGACGAACAACGTCGCCGAGTACAGCGCGCTCGTCGCCGGTCTCGAGAAGGCGCTCGAGCTCGGCGTCGACGAGGTCGAGGTCGTTTCCGACTCCGAGCTGATGGTCAAGCAGATGACCGGGGAGTACCGCGTCAAGAACGACGCGCTCCGCGAGCTCTCCGTCGAGGCCGGGCGCCTCGCCCGCCGCATCGGGAGCGTCGACTACACGGCAGTGCGCCGGGAACACAACAAGCTCGCCGACACGCTCGTCAACGAGGCCCTCGATTCGGCCTGACCCACGGCTATACTGCGCCCGCTCGCGGATGTAGCTCAGTTGGCTAGAGCGTCTCCTTGCCATGGAGAAGGTCGTGGGTTCGAGTCCCATCATCCGCTCTACCGAAGCCCCCGGACCTGGGGGCTTTTTGGTGCCCGGACGCTCGCCGGCGACGGCGCGGGAGCGTCAGCGGTCCGCCTCGTCGCGCAGAGGCCGGGGCCGGCCGAGCGGGTCGAGCGCACGCTGGATCCTGGCCCAGGAGTAGCGCCGGAACCGCGGCGTCGGATCGTCGCCTCTGGGTGCCGAGGGGAGACTGCTTGGCGTGGATGGCCGAACCGGGAGCTTCATCTGCTGCCTTCCGTTCGAGAGACCTTCACCTGATCGACATTAGCCCTGGTGGGGTGAAGCAAGAGCGCCCCGTCTGGGAGACAGGGCGCCCCTGGGAGACGTTGTCGTGGCTGGCTTTGGCGAGCTCCCGAGTCGTCTGCGGCGGCAACTCGTGCTGCGACAACTCCTGTCAACATACACGACGCGGGTGGCCGCGGCTGGAGAAGCTCAGGGGCCCGGGTCGCGTATCCGCGTGAAGTCCCGGCGACGGAAGCGTTTGTGGAGGAGCAGGCGATTACGCTGGTCCTGCGTCAGGACCAACCCCCTGATGCCGTGGCCCGGGACGTTGTGGAGCGTCGCCGGGCCTTCTGCGCCCGGGCGACCTGCCTGGGGCTACAGCGCAGCTAGGCGGCTCTCAATCAATCGCGGCGTCAACAGTGTCGGTGCGTCGGCGTTCAGAGCGACCCGAGACCGCTCGCTCACGAGCGTCAGCGGCCGGGTCAGTGGGTGGCCGGCGGCTTCACATGGAAGAACGCCGAGTAGATCTCCTTGGCCGCCGGCCCGGCCGCCTGCGCGCCGAACCCGCCGTGCGCGATCAGCACGACGACGACGACCTTCGGGTTGTTCGCCGGCGCCCACGACGCATACCACGAGTGGTCGCTTCTGCCAGCTCCCGACTCCGCGGTGCCCGTCTTGCCCGCCACCGGAATCGGGAAGTCGGCGAAGAGCGACGCCGACGTGCCGCCGGGCGAGTGCGCCGCCTGGTAGAGCCCGTCGCGGATCGCCTGGATGTCCGTCAACTTCACCTTGCGCACCGGTTTGAACTCGAGCGGCTGCACCGACGACCCGCGCAGCACGGCGCCGCCGACGTGCGGCGTCACGACCGTGCCGCCGTTTGCGAGCGCCGAGTACGCAACGGCCATCTGGAGCGGCGTCACGGCGAGATAGCCCTGGCCGATCGACAGGTTGATCGTCTGGCCCTCGTACCACGGCTGGTGGTACGTCTTCTGCAGCCACGCAGGCGTGGGGACGAGCCCCGGTGCCTCGCCGGGGACGTCGATGCCCGTCGAATGGCCGAGCCCGAGCTTCTTCGCCCACTGCTGGATGCCCTGGCCGCGCGATCCGCCCGCGAGGAAGAACCGCTCGCCGAGCCGGTAGAACCACGTGTCGCACGACTCGGCGAGCGCGGTCGGCAGCGTCATGCTCGAGTAGACGCCCGACTCCACGTTGTGGAACGTGAACCCGCCGATCGTGAACGACCCGCTGCAGAGGAGCGGCGAGGTCGGAGTGATCAACCCGAGCGAGAGCGCCGCCTCCGCGACGATCGGCTTGAACGTCGAGCCGGTCGGATACAGGCCCTGTGTCGCCTGGTTCAGCAGCGGCGGGTTCAGGCTGTGGTCGGCATAGAGCGCGTTGCGGTAGGCCGGATCGTTCGCCGCCGCGACCTGGTTGTAGCCCGGCACGCTCACCATCGCGTAGATCGCGCCCGTGCGCGGGTTCATCACGACGGCGGCGCCCGCCGCCGCGTCGGAGTGACCGTTCGCGCGCGCGAGCGCGATCGAGTCGCGCACCGCCCGCTCGGCGACGCGCTGGATGCGCGCATCGATCGTGAGCTGGAGCGTCGGCAGCGAGCGAAGGTTGCCGCGCTGCAACGAGCCGGCGATCCGTCCCATCGAGTCGACGCGTTGATGAGCGCGGAGGTAGCCCGGGTTGAGCAGGGCGTCGTACACCGCCTCGACACCCGACTGGCCGACGACGACGCCCGGTCGCGCATGCTTGTAGCGCGGCGACGCCAGCTCTGCCTGGCTGACCTCGCCGAGCATGCCGAGGAACTCGCTGCCGAGCGCGCCCTGCGGATAGCTGCGGGAGTACTGGCCGGTGACCTTGAAGCCGGGATAGTCCGCGGCGCGCTCGTCGAGGTAGAACGCAAGGCCGGTCTCCGGACGAGGCAGGACGACGGCGGGCGCGAACGGCGAGCGGACCACCGACCGCCGGATGCGCGTCAGCATCGTGGAGACGCGCACGTGCGAGAGCCGCGAGAGCTTGCGCAATGCGGCGAAGCCGATCGGCGATGGATGCCAGCCGTGCGTGTCGAGGCTGCCAAGCGCGCCGACGTCCGCGACGACGACGATGCGCCCGGTCGTGCCGGCGAGCACGCGGCCCTTCGCGTCGACGATCGGGCCTCGCGGTCCGGGGATGTCCACGGTACGGAACGACTGCTGGTTCGCGAGCGCCGTGTACTGCGGGCCGTGCAGAACCTGGATCGACCAGGCGCGCAGCAACAGAACGCAGAGCGCAGCCCCGATGAGCACGGCGAGGCCTCCCACCCGCACGAAGAAGCCCGGGCTGCGGAAGTACGGCGCGTCCGCCCGCGAGTACGGCCGAACCCGGCCGGCTGCGGGGAACGAGCGCGGGCGCTTGGCCCGGCGCTTCGGATCGGGGGTCGAGATGGCTACGGCGGCTGCGGCTGGTCGTTCTCGGTCGGCGGCGGAGGCGCTCCCGGCCGCATCGGGAGGCGCGAGGCCCAGTGTCGCGAGGCCCAGTGTAGGGCGGGCTCGGGCGGGTCGCTACTCATCGGCGAGCTCGTCGGCGAGCAGGGCCAGCGCGAGCGTGCGCCAGGCGAGATCCGGCTCGTCCTGGAGGGTCGCGAGGGCCGCCGAGACGGTCGCCAGCCCATCCGCTTCTGCGGCGAGCCCGGCGAGAGCGGCGCCCAGCGAGCCGCGGCGCTCGGGGCTGTCGAGCTCCTCGGCGAGCCTCGCGACCGCAACCGAGTCGTGGTCGAGCTCGCGATGCGGGTCGCCGCCGGCGGCGAGGACGAGCATCGCACGGCGCAACGCGGCCTTCCGGTCGGTGTCCTCGAGCTCGACGTCGTCCAGCACGAGCCAGGTCAGCACGACGAGCAGCTCGCCCGAACGCGCGTCGAGGCCCGCGGCCTCGAGCTGCTCTAGCCGGGGTCGCGGCAATCGCCGGCCTCGCCCTCGCAACAGCCGAGCTTGAATCGGCACCGCGGGCACTGCCACGTGCCGTGCCGCCACTCCATCGCAGCGTTGCAGCGCAGGCATTTCTCGGCGACGGGCTCGGGCGCAGCAGCGGTCATGCTCGAGAGGCTACGCGCCGTCCAGGACGTCCTCGACCGGCAGCCCGGACGACGCGTCGAGCCTCTCGAGCTCAGTCCGCGTAGTACTCGTCGGCGATCGAGAGCACGTCGTCGAGGATCGCGATTCCCTCGTCGAGCTCTTCCCGGGTGATCGTGAGCGGCGGGCAGATCATGATCACGTTCCAGTGCGTCATCAGGCTCAGGCCCCGCTCCATCGCGGCCTTCGCCAGCCGCGTCATCGGCGCCGCGGTCTCGCCGGCGCCGTTGAACGGGACGAGCGGCTCGCGCGTCTCGCGCGAGCGCACGAGCTCGAGGCCCCAGAAGCACCCGAGGCCGCGCACCTCGCCGATCGACGGATGCTTCGCGGCGAGACCGTGCAGCGCCTCCTGGAACACCGGACCGAGCTCGGCTGCGTGCTCGACGATGCCCTCTTCGCGGAACGCCTCGATCGACGCCACGCCGACGGCGCAGGCGAGCGGATGGCCGCTGTACGTCAGTCCGCCTGCGAAGTACTTGTCGCGCACCCAGGCTGCGATCGGCTCGCGGATGGCCATCGCGCCGAGCGGCACGTAGCCGGAGTTGATGCCCTTCGCCATCGTGATGATGTCGGGCACGACGTCCCAGTGGTCGCATGCGAACCAGGTGCCGGTGCGACCGAAGCCGGCCATCACCTCGTCGGCGATCAGCAGGATTCCGTGGCGGTCGCACACCTCGCGGATCGACTGGAGGTAGCCGTCGGGCGGGACGATGATCCCGTTCGTCCCGGTGACGGGCTCGAGGATCACAGCGGCGACGGTGTCCGCGCCCTCATACTGGAGGATCTCCTCGAGGTGCGGCGCACCGGTGCACACGGGGCACGGTTCGGGGTGGCCCGCGGAGCAGCGGTACGTGTAGGGGTCGAACATGCGCACGACGCCGGGCAGGCCGGGCTCGGCGGGCCAGCGGCGTGGGTCGCCGGTGAGCGTGATCGCGCCCGCCGTCGCGCCGTGATAGCTGCGGTAGCGGGCGATCACCTTGTGGCGGCCGGTGTACCAGCGCGCAAGCTTGATCGCGTTCTCGTTCGCCTCGGCGCCGCCGTTCGTGAAGAACGTCATCGAGATGTCGCCGGGCGTCACCTCGGCGATCAGGCGCGCGAGCCGGGAGCGCGGCTCGGTCGCCATCGGCGG